>Ga0154562_101_pt1 | contig 168062 bp, 129 predicted proteins | sample RifGroF2_FD_105705 | JGI IMG/M metagenome (GOLD analysis project Ga0154562, IMG submission 105705) | Lentisphaerae bacterium GWF2_57_35 | reverse complement strand
CCGCGTAGTAGCTTCTGCCGTTTCGCGTGGCGGTGACGATCAGACTGGTCAGTTGGGTGTTAAGGGGAACCTTCTTGGTGGTGGAGAAAATGCCGAAAAAGCCCCCGGCCACGCCAATGCCGTTGACGGAAATGGATCCACTGGAGAAGCCCGGCAAAGCGCGGACTACGACGGTGACATTGGTGGCGTTGATGACTTGGTAGGCGCTTGGAGAGATGATTTCCAAAGTGATGTTGGTGTCCCTGACGACGCAATAGGAGGATGTGGTGGCGTTACCGGCGGCGTCGGCGGCGGTGAGTATGAGGCTGTTGGTTCCAGGATATACTTCGATGGCGGCCCAAAGGATATTGCTGTCGACAACGGCCTCAAAGACCTCGGAGCTTTGGACTCCAGAGTGAACTTGGATATGGACATCGGCGGTTTCGTCATCGACGCTGCCGTATACATACAGGATCTTGTTGCTGCCGAAGGTGGTGGTGTCGAACCAGTTGGTTTGGCCATCGACAATCTGGTAGTCGCGAGGAAGGCTGAGCGAGGCTATTGGCGCATGGGTATCGCCGGAAGCATCAAGGACGATAGCAAGCTGTTGGGTGGCGACATTGCCGGCTTCGTCGACAGCGGCAAGGGCTATGAGGTTGGTTCCGGCCGTGAGTTTGTAGCGGTCGTAGACGAACTCGTCGTTGACGATCCCGTCAGCCCACTGGCCATCGATCAGGACGTGGGCGCGGCTAAGGTTGTCAGTAGCCAACCCAGCGAGCTTGATCCAGCGGCGGTCAGTGACGGCGCAGTTGGTGGGATCGAGTGAGCCAAAACTCGGAGAGACGTTGTCAAATACGATATGACCCTCGATGAGAGGGCTTTGTTCGATGGTGTTGCGATAGAGGCGGGCGTAGAGCAGGCGTGAACCGTTGGTTTCGCTAATAAGGCTGTAGGCGCAGTTGGTGCTAATGGGTCGCGAAAGAGTGCCGGAGAGATCGTTGCTTTCTGCAATAGCTACGGCCTCGGCAACCGTCCCAGGGAAGCCGACGGCAAGATTGGTGTGGGAGGCGAAGCGGTCCAGATTGTTAATGACCATGCGCAAGATAGGTCTTTCGTTGGCGTTAGTGGGGCTGGCGCCGATGCCATATTCGTAGGCGTCGCCAAACCAGTCCAGGTCGGTATCCTGACTGGAAATGGAAGTGCCGATGCAAATTTCCAGATCGTCGCTCAAACCATCCGCATCGCTGTCGCCGGGGTTGTTCAAAGGATTCGTGCCAAACCTTACTTCCGCGCCATCCGAAGCCCCGTCGCCGTCGGTGTCGGCGAGGGCCGGATTGGTTTTATGAATATATAGCTCACTGGCGCTTGAAAGGCCGTCATTATCAGGATTAATGCCGTTATTTCCAAGCCCCAGAAAACGATTACACGGCTCTCCGTTGGTATCCACCGCCATCGGCCGGGCATCGAGCCAAAGGGTGTTGGATACCCCTGATAAAACCAGGTTGCTCTTGGCCAAAGTCCAGACCTTGTCCAAGCCTTGGAATCGTTTGGAAAAGTCGGGTTCGCCGTCTGCGCCCGCGGGAGCGTCATAAGAATATACAGACCAAACAGAACCAGAATAACCGGATATGGGATAAGAAATTTCGAGTTGCAGGCTATTGGAAATGTTCTTGATGTTGGTGATTTTAAGCTCGGTCACCGATTCCATGGACATCATCTGCATGGAGCCGCCGCCCTCATCCAAGGCCATGACGGGTTGGCTCGCGGCCAAGGAGACCTCTCGTTCGGCCACACGTCGGGACTTTAGCGTGATGTGCCAGACGATCCGGCGCTTGCAGAGTTCGCGGTCGAGGTAACGTTGGTAACGTTCGAACTTGGACGGCGGCGGCCAGGGGAGGGCGCGGAAAACCATTTCTTCTTTGTAGGGCGAGCCTGCGGTTTGGGGGACGCTCAAGACCAGAAGTTCTTCTTGGGCGATGTCTTCAAAAACCACGAGTTCGGTATCGTGGGGGATTTGCTTGGAGATTTCGCTGCCGGGGTCGAAGTAGTAGGTCCCACCATCGAAGTCCCAATACCATTCGGTGTCGTCATTTTGGAGGGCCGCCCAATCTATTGCAGCTTCGTCGGGCAGTAAGGCCGGAATGACCAAGGGATAAGAACTCTCGCGGAAGGAGGTGAACTCTTTGGTCAGTTGCGCCCAAGTGTTGAGCGTTCGGGCATTGAAATCTTCGGCTTGTTCTTTGGTCAACTGGACGGCGGCGAAGGCCAGGCTGCCGATCAAGGCCATAAGAAACACGAGATACAACACGCGCACATCGACCCGGCCCATGAGACGCCTAATTTTTTGAACCATAGCCCACCCCTATTTATTGCTGTCCTCGAACAAAATCATGGAGGCCGACAGCCCTCTCTCCTTAAAAAACACCTTAGCACAGCCCGGCTTGCGGCGTCAAGAGCCAGCCGCACGCATTTTGCGTGCATTTATGCATTCACCCTATAGTGGCGGCATGCGAAAGTCTGTGCACAGCGAGGAATACCAGCTTGTCCTGGCCAAATTGATTGCCATGCGCAAAGAAGCCGGGCTTACCCAGCGGGCGCTGGCCAAGAGACTGGACCGCGAATATTCCTTTGTATGGCGCATCGAAAAAGGCGAACGCCGTTTGGATGTCGTCGAGTTTTATTGGGTTTGCCAGGCGCTGGAGAAAAATGCCAAAACCGTTTACAAGGAATTGGTCAGCGCCATCGAATCCATGAGCGGGCGGGCGCCCTCAAAAAAGACAAGGAAGAGACCCCGTTCTTAGTCCGCTTCCTTCTCATTTCTTCCCCTGCCTTTTCGCGTGTTTCGCGGGCCGTCTTCTTTCGACAGCGAATACGACAAAGAAGTTGCCCGCTAAATACGCAAAAACAGGACGATATAACTCGAATACTTTTCTTTACTGCACCGGGGGCAAAACCCCTTCGGCAACGAGTTGATCGTCCATTTCGGGGGTTAATGGGAGGGGGAGTGGCGGGAGGCCTTGGCGGATGACGTCCATCTGGTATTCCTGCAAATGATTTTCAAGCTCCTCACCCATGTATTTGGGTTGCGGAAGGGCTTCGCGGCGGACTCGCTCGCGGGCAGCGCGGCGGACGGAATAAGATATGCGTGGGGATGGCGAAGTAATCCGTTCTTGCTGCTGCGGGTTCAGGGTTTGAATTTCACCGGAGGTTAGGGTGATGACGGCCATTTGAGACTCTTTACGCAGCACCGCTTCTTCTTTGTCGTAATCGGCAAAAACCAGTTCGACCCCATTCTCGCTTTCGCCTTCGCCCAAAAAGAAGCTCTGATTGCTTTGAGAGTCGATGAGTCCCACGCGAATGGAGTCGTCATTCTGTTTGACCAAAGCCGTCATGCGAAGGGTGCGGGCAAACGATGGTTCTAAAGAAACTCGGTCTGATGGCAGAATCGTCGTCAGAGGAGGATTCCCGAATGGGTTCCGGTTCAAAATGGTTTGGTAACGCTCAAATGTTGCCTGTGTCTCGCCCCAAGCCGTCGAGGAAACGATCAATAAAACCGACCATAGAATATGACGCGTTGTAATCATGTGTAATAATATAACCTGTTCCGTTGATTTTGGAAACGACGGAATTCCTCGTCTTCGAGCCAAGCCGTTCTGCTGGCCGACCGCTTAACGTGACGGATGTTTGACGGAAGCCTGGAGGCGGTTGAGTTGGTCGCGCAGGGCGGCGGCTTTTTCGTAGTTTTCCTGGGAGATGGCGGTTTCGAGTTCTTCGCGCAGCCGGTCGCTCTTGCTCTTGGGTTTTTTATCCATGACTTGGCGCAACAGCCCGGTGAGCAACTCGACTTCGTGACTTTCCACGCCCATTTCGAAATCGCCGTGATCGTTCCAGAAGGACCGGATATCCTCCAACGCATATTCCAGCACGGTCACAGCTTCTTCAAATCGTTTGGCCTCGACGGCTTTCTCGGCTTGGGCGCGGGCGTTCATCATGCGCACATAGGGAAAGAATTGAAGGAACTGCCAGGCCATGTCGTCGTCTTCGGCATATTCGGAGACCAGATCGATGATGGACAGGTTGTGTGCGGTATCGTCGATCACGCCATCGAGGCAATGCAGGGCGTAAAACGACAGATAGCGGTAATAAAACTGCATGGCTTCCTGCTGCAGTTCCGCACAGGCATCGAAATCCAAAACCAGGGGGGGATCGTCGTCTTTGGCGGCTTCCAGCGCGATACTGTAGTAATCCAGAAGGGAGGCGCAATTCCGGGGTTTGGTTCCGTCGGGACGCCCGGTGATTTCCATTTGAAACAACCCAAGGTCCAGGCGCAATTGAACCAGACGCCGTCCATCCTCCGCCTCAAGCCAGCGGGCGCTGATGTTGGCCGGATCGTAGCTCCAGTCCTTAAGAAGTTTTGAAATATCCTTATCCACGACCTGTTCCTTTCTTACTATAGAATAGTTAAAAGATAAGAACATTTCAAATAGGTCTTCATAAAATCGCGCTGGCCAAAGGAGGCTCGGGGCCTATAAACTGGTTCTCCTTATGAAAACACCTTTATTCGATGCTCACGTGGCGCTGGGCGCCCGCATGGGTCCCTTTGGCGGCTGGGACATGCCCATCCAATACGACGGAATTATCCAGGAACACGAACAAACCCGGCAGAAAACCGCGATATTCGATATCTGCCATATGGGCGAGTTCGAATTGAGAGGCGCGACGGCGTTGGCGGATTTGGAGCGGCTGCTGACGCAAAACATCGGCAACCTGGCGCCGGGGCAGTGTCGTTATGGGTATCTCCTCCGGGAGGACGGAGGGGTGCTGGACGATTTGACGTGTTACCGGTTCGGGCCTGAGCATTTCTGGCTGGTGGTCAATGCCGGGACCTGCGCAGGGGACGCAGCCTGGGTCCGCTCGCACCTGTCGCCCCAAACCGAATTCAACGATCTCTCCCCGCAGATTGCCAAGCTGGACATCCAAGGTCCCACCTCCAAGATCGAAATGGAGGCGGTCATTGGGCGGCCGTTGCCCGAGCTGAAGTATTTCCGGTTTACCGAGTGGGAACTTTGGGGCGAAAAATGCCTGCTGAGCCGTACGGGCTACACCGGCGAATGGGGCTACGAACTCTATTTCCCCTGGAATCAAGCGACGGCTTTTTGGGAAAGATTTCTAGCCAATAAGAATATTCGGCCGGCGGGCCTGGGCGCGCGCGATACGTTGCGATTGGAGATGGGTTATCCGCTTTATGGTCATGAGCTGTCTACCGACCGGACGCCGGTCGCGACCGGCCGCGGCTGCTTCATCGATGTAAAAAAGGATTTCACAGGGAAGCCCGCTGTCGAAAACGACTTGGCACAAGGCGCCGAAAGATTGTTGGCAGGCTTACTGCTCGAAAGCCGCCGTGCCGCACGCGCACATGACCAAGTATTCAACGATAGCGAGCTCGTTGGGGAAGTCACCAGCGGTTCCCTGGCCCCCAGCCTGAACGTGGCGGTGGCCATGGCGTTTGTGGATAAATCGTTAGCTCAAATCGGGACGGCGCTGGAAGTCGAAGTGCATGGCAAGCGGCTGCCGGCGCGGGTAGTGGAATTGCCGTTTTATAAGAAGGGGACGGCGAGGAACGTGTAAGAAACCGAAGAAAACATCGAACAACCAACATCCAATATTTTCTTAGTTCGAAGTTCGTTGTTCGATGTTGGATGTTCGATGTTTTCTTCCTTCCGAATCAAGCGCAGAGTGCACCAGCGTCAGCAGCCCGATGCAGGCCGTATCGGTTCGGAGAATGCGTTGGCCCATCCCCACCGGCAGGAAGCCGTGTTGAACCAGCAGATCTTTTTCATAATCCGTCCATCCGCCTTCGGGACCCACGGCTAAAAGAACGCGCGCGGGATTATTCCGGCCCAAGACTTCCTGTATGCGCTCGTGCGCCGACGGGTCCGCCATCAAACGAATTTGCGGCGGAAACAAATCGTCCAGCTCGTCCTCGACCAATTTTTTGAATTGCCGGTGGATGGAGACTTGCGGCAGCAACGTATCGCGAGCTTGCTGGAGTCCTTCGATCAAAAGAGGCCGATAGGTTTCCTCATCCAAGACATGCGTATCGAAGTAGTTGCGCTCCACCTTCCATGCGTTGGTCAGGGCGATATGTCCGACCCCCAACGAAGCCAGAGGCGCCCATAGACGCCGCATGACTTTGGGCCGGGGCAGCGCCAGCAGCAAATCGACCGAAGGGCAAGCGGGGGGGTCGTCTTCAAATCGGCAATCCAATTCAACGGTTTCCCCGGAGGATTCCACCAGCGTGGCGAGACCCAATGACCCATTCACCAAGCCTACGCGAACGGTGGAACCCGGATTGCACTTCAACGTATTCAAAATGTGATCGGCCCGACGATCGGATAAAACAACCCGCGACCCGTCCCCCAGTTCGTGTTCCTCCAAAAGGATCAAGTTCACGCTGGTTCCGAGGAAGAGAGTCTTGAGTTCCAACTGCCCCGCCGATAGCCCTGAAGATCCAAGGTGATAAACTTGAACCCCGCCTTTTGCAGCCGTTCGACAATCTGGCTGCGGACGCTCTCGGAGGCCGCTTTGGCAACATCCGATGGGGCCAATTCGATCCGGGCCGTATCGCCCGTCGCGCGAACGCGCACGTGGTGAAATCCCAGATTATGGAGGGCCTCTTCGGCCAGCTCGACGGCCCGAAGAGATTTCGCCGTAATGGTTGTTCCATAGGGAATGCGGGAGGCCAGACAGGCCGAGGCCGGTTTGTCGGCCGTAGGCAAACCCAAAACCCGCGACGCCTGGCGAATTTCTTCCTTGGTAAAACCAACTTCCTGAAGGGGACTCTTCACACCTTGCTCCTGACCCGCCCGCGCGCCGGGACGATAGTCGTGCTGGTCGTCGGCATTGCTGCCGTCCAGGACGAAGGCAATCTGTTCCTCGTTCGCAATGCGGCGCAGGATGCTGAAAAGGCGGTGTTTGCAGTGATAGCACCGGTCGGGTTCGTTGCAGGCGTATTGCGCCAATTCCAGTTCGTTCGTGGACGCCAGCCGGTGGCGAATTCCGATTTCGATCGCCAGGCGCACGGCCTCATCCTGCTCTTTTTGCGGGACGGACGGAGATACGGCGGTAACAGCCAGGCTGCGATCGCCCAGGACCTCCTGCGCCATGGCCGTCAGGAACGTGCTGTCGGTCCCGGCGCTGAAGGCGACGAGCGCCGATCCCATTTCGCGAAGGCGCTTTTCCAATGCAATAATCTTCGATTCCAGCGCGGCCGGCCATTGGGTCTTCAATACGGATGCTGTCATGACGTCTTCCTTTAGTCAGGCGTTTATCTAGTCGTAGTAAGCTTGTGAAATCCAGCCCCCGCCCAGAACCTCGTCGCCTCGATAAAAAACGGCGGCCTGTCCGGGGGTCACCGCAAATTGCTTCTCCATAAAAGTAGCACGAACCGCACCGGAGTCCAGTTTTTGGATGAAAGAGTCGGCGCCGCCATGCCGGTAGCGCAAGCGAATCCGGCAATCCAGCCGATCCGGCTCCGGCTCCAGGCCCACCCAGTGCACCTCTTCGATGCGGCATCCGGAACTCATCACCTCTTCGCGCGGAGCGAGCACGACCTCGTTGCTTTCCGGGCGCAATTCCCGCACGTACAGGCGACTGGCCGACGCCACCCCCAGGCCTTCCCGCTGGCCGATGGTAAATCGATAAAACCCCGAATGTTCCCCTAAAATCTTTCCGTCGACATCCAGTATCCGCCCCTTCTTTCGCACTTCGGGATAATGCTTTTCCAAAAATGCCGGATAATCGCCATCCGGCAAGAAGCATAAATCCTGGCTTTCGCCGCGGAACGTTACAGGAAGGCCCCGGCCGACGACATACTGGCGGACGTCTTCCTTCAGCCGGTCGAACAAGGGGAAAAGGATGCTGCCGAGCTGCTCCTGGCTCAGACGGTGGAGAAAATAGGATTGATCCTTCTGAGGGTCGCGCGCCCGAAAAAGATGCCAGCCGTCCTCGCGCTGCTCCAGGCGCGCATAGTGGCCGGTTGCCACATGCGTACAGCCCAGGCGCCGGGCGTGCAGCAGCAGGTGGCCGAATTTAACGTGCTGATTGCACACGATGCAGGGCGAAGGCGTTCGCCCGCTGTAATATTCGGAAAGAAACGGCTCCAGGACCATTCGGCGGAAATAATCCGTCGCGTCCACCACCTGATGGCGAATGCCAAGGAACGAGGCGACCTGCCTTGCGCGCCGGATATCCTCCTCCGACGCCCCCTCCCACATGCGCGCCGTGAAACCGAGCACCTCATGCCCCTGCTCCACCAACATCGCCGCCACGGCGGAGCTGTCCACCCCTCCGCTCATGCCCACCGCAATTTTTGCGCTCACAGGGATTCGATGCGCTTCTGCGGGTCCACCAGCTTGCTGATGCGGACGCCGAAGTTTTCGTTGATCACGACCACATCGCCCTGCCCGACCAGCTTGCCGTTTACGACGATGTCCGCCGAGCTGCCCGCCAGGCGGTCCAGTTCGATGATCGAGCCGACGCCCAGGCGCAGGATGTCCTGGATGGAAATCTGGGTTTGCCCCAGCTCCACGTGCACGTCGACGGGAATATCCAAAATCATGGAAAGGTTCATATCTTTGGCCTTGGGATCGGCCGGCGCCTGGGGAATCGCTTCCACCTGCGGCAACTCGATCGGGCTGGCCACTACGGCAGCCGCGCCCTGAGCTTCCTTTTCCATTTGTTTATACAACTCGGCCAATTCCTGGTCGGCAATGTCTTGAGGGGTCGGGTTCTGTGCTTCGCCGGGCTTTTTATCGTTGGGTTCTTCCATGAAAGACCTCGCTGTAACGTGGATTTGTCACTTCTTCTTTGTCTCGACCGGGCCCCCGTTGCCGGGTGTCGGGTTGGCCTGGCTTTGGGCTATCAAGCGCACGGCCGCACGGCCGTTGCGCTGTCCGATCTGGGCCTTGAAACAGGCATGAGTCCCGATCGTGACCTCGGCCGGATGACTAAGAGTCTGGTCGAGGCAAATCACATCCCCGGGCTTCAGGGAGGCCAACTGGCTGGCCAGAATGGTCGAATGTCCGATCACGGCATGCAGATCGAGCGGGACGGTTCCGATAGCCGTCACCATTTCGTCGTGTTTCTTTTCCGTCTTGGACATCGTGGGATCTTTGCGGGCGCCGATACGGGAGCTGAGGCGATCCAGGACGGGCTGCACCATCTGGTAGGGATAGCAGATATTCAGGACGCCCGTGATTTCGCCCATTCGCAAGTCCAGGGTCACGCTCAGCACCTGGGCCTCGCTGGTCGCCAACTGGATGTATTCCGGGTTCGATTCGTAGGACTGCACCGTAAAACTGATATCCATGATGCCGGCCCACGCCGACTTCAACTCGGCGACGATCACCTCCATGATGTCGCTGGAAATCGACATTTCGATGGCCGTCAATTCCCGGGGTTCCTGGGCGCCGGCCCCATCGCCGCCCAAGAGAATGTCGATCATCGACAAAATCAGCGGCAGATTCATTTCCACCGCGATCTCGCCGATGTTCGGCGTCGTGGCCAGCACGCCGATGTACGTCGGGCGCAGAAGGGAGAGCACGAATTCGCCGTAGGTGAATTGGTCGATGGCGACCAGTTTGATCTCCATGGACGTTTTCAACGCTACGAAAAGACTGCTTTGAATCCCTTTGACGAAAAGATCGTGAAGCACCTGGAAGCCCCGCAACTGGTCGCCGGAGACCAGCGTCGGCTTGCGGAAGTTGTAGGAAACGACCTTCACTTCCTCGGCACTGGCCTTCGCCGGTTCCGACTCCGTCTTCACGTCGCCCGACTTCATGGCCTGAAGCAGGGCATCGACCTCTTCCTGGGATAGTGTTTTATCCATGTTGCTTCCGTACGATTTTCAACCCGCCGCGCTACTGTATCAGAAACTGCGTAAAGTACACATCGGTTATAGCGCCGGACATCTTATCCTTGATGGCGGCATTGATCAACGAGACGATTTCGCGTTTTAAGGCTTCCTTGCCGTTGGGCCCCTCCAGCTCGTCGATGGTCTTGGTGCTCGTCGCCATCAGGATCTTATCCTTGATCATGGCTTCGAGCTGTTTTATTTTTTCCTCCAGCTTCGCGTCGCTGAGCACAAGCACGGGCTGGATTTTTAGAATTCGCGTGCCCTTGGTTTCCGCGATATTGACGTACATTTCCATCATGTCGCAATAGCCGCCCGCCTTGGCACTCTCCTTTTCCTCCGCCACCACGGGAGGGGGAACGGTCGCCCTGACCACAAAATAAGTGATCAAGGGCGTCGCGATCGTGATCGCCACGCCGATGATAATGACCACTATCAAATTGGATTTGGGCTTCGCCGCGGCTTGGGCCGTAGCTGCCGCCGCTTCCGCTGTGGGTTTTTCTTCTTCTGCCATGACGTTCCTCCTCGTTTCCTATATCGGCATGGCGGACGAACGGCCGCCCGCCCTTTCTTCCTTCAGCTTGCGAATCGAAAAAATCACCGCTTGACTCCACTGGTTCGAATTCAATCCTTGTAAATACGTGTGATGCGAATATCCGACGGCATCAAGGCGAGTTCCGGGAATCATGCATTCGTCGATAAAATACCGGGTGATGGCCGTCGAACGTTCCGCCGCCCTCAACAAGTCGTCATTGTCTGCGCCGTCGTCAGTCAGACAGCCGATCGTAATCACGGTGTCCGGCATGGCAAAAAAGATGGTCCCGATCCGATTCAGGAAAGACCGCATCTCGCGATCCAGCACGGCGCTCTTCGACGCAAATCGCAGGGGCGTGCTCAGGGTGATGCTGATGCCCCGGTCGTCGAATTGCGTCTGCAAAATATCGACGCTGGACAGGCCTTCCTTCCAAAGCATGCCCTTGAAATTGCCGACAATATCGCCCTCCTCCTCCTTCTTTTTCCTGATGGCCGTCGGGTTGTTATCCCCCAGGCCGGAAGTCGACTTGCGCCAGAAGGCCATCATGCCCAGCCCGCCTTTCAGGCCGAAGGCATCGCGAATGGCGCCCACGCCGGCTTTGAAATCGGCCGTGCGCTCGTGCCCCATGGAAAGCAACACAACGAAAAAGGCCAGCATGAGACACCACAACGCGGCATATTGGACGAAATACGCCGGCGCTTGCGGTTCTTTGGGAGGTTCAGGCTTTTTACTCATGCGCGTTCATCCTCCGTTCATTTCCACCGATCGTTAATAATGATTTCGGCGGACGGGATCTTCGACAAGTCCCTAAAGCCGACAATAATAATTTCCAGCCGATCGGGAGGAAAGGCCTCCTTCCGATGAATCAAATTTCCATCCTTTTCTTCCACCCGCGCGCCGATGCTGAACCGCTCGGTCTCGAACCCGGTTTTATCGATCAAGGCCTGCTTCACCGTCAGGGCCCGCTCCGCCGCCAAGCCCCACGGGGTTTTGGATTTGAGCGAAAGCACCTGCATGGAGCCGGGCGTCACGCCGATGACGCGAATCTCGTTGCTCAAATTGGCCGCGATGTCGGCTACCACGCCCAGAACGTCCTCTTTCTTGGGCAGCAAGGTCGCTTTGCCGATCTCGAAGAGCGAATCCGTGCGAATAATAAAGGACAACCCCTCGTCCAGCAGGCGGATGACATAACCCTTGTCGAAGCTGCCGATGGTATTGGCCGAAAAACGCTTCTGCAGCATCATCTCGTTCGCCGAAATTTTCGAGGCCTGGCTCCGCGCCACAAGGGTCTGCCCTTCGGAGGAACCCACATTTTTTTCGAGCTTCTTGGCCTTCTGGCTGGTGCCGAGGCTCTGGTTCAAAGTAAGCGTTACGCGAAAACCGCCCTTCAATGCGCCGATCAGCTCCAACAGCTTGGCCTCTTCCAGGTCGGAAAAAGAAATCAGCATCACGAAAAAAGTGACCAGCAAAGAAATGCAATCCCCAAAGGACAACATCCAGAGCGGGCATCCGACCTCATCAGGCGGTTTTGGCTTTGCGCTCATTTTCCTCGGTTTGCAGCCGGATCTTGGGCGGCATGAAACTGCGGAGTTTTTCCTGGACCACGCGAGGGCTGTTGCCCTCCTGAATGGAAAGAATGCCTTCCAAGACCATGGTCTTGATGGCCACTTCTTCCCCGCTGCGTTGCTCCAGTTTACCGGCAATGGGCAAAGCCACCACGTTGGAAATCAGCGCGCCGTAGAGCGTGGTGATCAGGGCGACCGCCATGCCGCTGCCGATGGCGCTGGGATCGCTCATGTTGCGCAGCATTTGAACCAAGCCGATCAGGGTTCCTATCATACCGAAGGCCGGCGCATAGTTGGCCAGCGCCTTGAATACGCCCTGCCCGACGATATGCCGGGCCATCATGGAGTTGATATCCTCTTCCAGCACATGCCGGATGATGTCGGTGGAATTGCCGTCGACCGCCATTTGGAAGCCCTTTTTCATGAACGGGTCGTCCATCTTTTCGATGTCGTTTTCCAAGGCCAGGATGCCGTCGCGCCGGGCGCGCACGGCGATGTCGGACAGATTGTCGAAGAGCTTCACGTAGTCGTGTTCCCGGCTCATGAAGGCCTTGCGGACCACGCCAAGGGTCGCCAGGATCTTAGGCAAAGGATAATGGATCAAGGTGGAAGAAAGCGCGCCGCCGATGGTGATCATCATGGAAGGCGCGTTGATGAAGCCCGCGCCTCCCCCCATGACAATGGAGATGATGACAAACAGCCAGCCGAGAACGATCCCGACAATTGATCCTAAATCCATAGCTTATGACTCCACTCCCTGACTTCCCCCGTTTGGTTTTCCGCCGGCCAGATCCGGCGGAAGATGGCAACGTTGACGATAGAGAAGGACGCGTTCGACAATCACGGCCGGCTTCTCGCGCGCGTAGAAGCGATGGCCGTTGCTGAGCACCACCTGGGTATCCGGGTTGGCCTCGACCGACTCGATCAGCTCCGCGTTGATATACCGCTGACTGCCTTTTAGATCGGTTATCTCAATCATGTGCGACCACCTCCGCTTACACTAGCTCGCACTTAGGTTACCGCTTCAGATTCAATAATTCGAGCAACATTTCATCTGAAGTCGTAATCGTCTTGGAGTTGGCCTGGAAGCCGCGTTGCGTAATGATCATTTCGGTGAATTCCTTGGCCAAGTCGACGTTCGAATTTTCCAGGTAGCCTTGAAAAATCTGCCCGGTGCCGTCCACGCCGGGAACCGTCATGGGCTGGATGCCCGCGGCGGTGGTGGACTGGAAGAGGTTGTTCCCCAAGGCCAGCAAGCCGGAGTTGTTGGCAAATTTGACCAGGGGCACCATGCCGATGGTCTCTTGAATGCCCCCGACCGTGGCGTAGATCATGCCGTCCATGCCGATGGAATACGATTCGGTATCCGGCGGCAGGACGATCGGCGTCAAATCGGCCGGCGTCAAACCCGTGGGATCCGGATCGGCGCCCATGACGCCCAGCAAGCGCTTGCCGCTGGCATTCTGGAGATAAATATCGCCGGTGGCGGTGTCGACATCGTGCACGTAATCGCCGGCGCGGGTGTAATACACGCTGCCCGCCGCGGCGCCCGGATCGGCCACGACAAAAAAGCCGTTGCCGGTGATGCCCATGTTGGAGGCCTGGCCGGTCTGGAACATGATGCCGTCTTCAAAGTTTTTGCTGATGCTGCCGATCTGAACGCCCAACCCCACCTGCATGCCCGGCGTTTGGGGCGCGGGCGAGCGCAGGGTGGTCACGAGGGTTTCCTTGAACGTCACGTCGCTTTGCTTATAGCCCGTGGTGTTGACGTTGGCCACGTCGTTGGCGATGACGTCCATGCGCGTCTGATGCGTTCTAAGACCCGATACTCCGCTCATCATTGCTCTTAACATATCGAACTCCTTTTCTTCTGCTTCATCCTTGCCCGTCTTTTAATGCCCGGTTAGCCGTTCGAATCGTCAGGTGGCGGGCGTCTCGTCCGCCGCCGCTTCCTCCGTCTCCTCGGCCATGACTTTTTGCAAACTGATTATGCTGCTGAGGGGATACAATGTGTCGTTCATTTGAAGCTTGGCCTCGTTGTCCTCCCACACGATTTGATCCACCAAGCCTTGAACGGTCTCGCCCGTATTCAACGCCAGCGACACTTCCTGTCCGCCCAGCATGTAGGAAAGCGCCAGTCCGTTGTCGCGGCGGAAGCCTTCGAATTGCTGGTTCAGGTTCTGCATCTGCTCCAGCGCGCTGAACTGCGCCAGTTCGGCGATCATGGCCGTGCTGTCCATGGGGTTGAGGGGGTCCTGGCTTTTCATTTGCGTGGTCAGCAATTTCAGAAACTCGTTCTTGCCCATGGCGCCGCCCGCCTCCGTCGTCGAGCTGTTCGACGTGGAAGCGGCTTGAGTTCTCGCTGTTGCGCTGGCTGCTGCTAATTCCATAACGTTCTCCTTCCGCTCAATGGCATCGCTTCGTTCCTCAAGCCACCACCCAGATGCCGCCGGCTCCGGCGGGTTTCCAGGCGGACGACTTCACCGGCTCGCCGCCGGCGTTGCCGCCCGCGCGCGCGGTTCCTCCGAACAACGACATCGCGTCCTCCGCGTGGGCCTGTTGTCGCTCGAAGGGACGGCGGTCACTGTGTCCATCCTGCGTTCTCACATCGAAAGCGCCCATCTTGTAGCCGCTTTGTTCCAGTACATGGCGCAGGGAGGATTCCTGCTGTTGCAGCAGATTCTTCACTACCTGCGTTTCCGCGACGATCTCGACGATCATCTGGCCGCCCTGTTCCCGGCAATTCAGCACGACCTTGCCGAGGCTTTCCGGCGACAAGGTGATCGACATGGTTTTTTCCTTGCCCGCCGCCAGGGAGACGACGTGTTCGTCCAATCGCTCCATAAGTTCGTGCAGGCGCTCGATTCGGTTCACGCTCGGTCCCCAGGAGCCGGCGCCGGGCGCAACCTGTGCGGCGGATGGGGTCGCCGCGGTTTGAGCGGATCGATACGACGAAAATTCGCCGGGCAACGGCGAAGGCGCCGCTCGCGTCGTACGCGGTGCGACCGGGCTTTCCTCGAAGGAGGCCGGAGACCGCCCATTCGATTGATCCTGGCTGGTAAATCCGGACGAACCGCCCTGTTCCCGGGCGGACTCACCGCTTTTTGCCGTATCTTCGACCATGACCGCCGAGGCTTTCGCTTCGGGGGACGACTTGGCCTTGGCAGCCGACGGGGTTGAAGCTTCCGATTTCTTCGCGACTTCTTGGACGACCTGCATTGCCGGGGCCGACGTCCGCGCGGCTTCCGCTGGAACAGGCACTTCGTCCTGCGTTTTCGGCACGGCTACCGGCGCTAGGGGCTTCGCGGCCGCTACCGGCGCAGCCGTCGGCGAAGCGGCGGCAGGCGTTTTGGCTTCCACCGGCGTTTTGGCTTCAAGAGGTTCGTTCGCAGGCTTCTTTTCCGATGGATTGGCCTCCAGCGTCGAGACCTCTTCGTCCATTAGTTCCGGGACTTTCTCCACTTTTACCGGAGCGGCCTGCTCCATTTTTACGACAGGCGTCTCCGGTTTTTCGGCGGCTTGCGGCAAGGGCATGTCCCGGCCGGAGGCTTCCCGAGTAGCCGGTTCGACAAGTTTTTCGCTCGTCGCGGCAACTTCTTCATCCAAATCCAAGGCGACAGGCTGTTGGGCCGGCAGGACCGTTTCTTCGTCCGTCACGGCCTGGCTTGGCTCTGCCGCGACCGGACTTGGCTCCGTCACGACCGGACTTTGTTCCGCCACGGCGGGTTGTTCGACAACTTTTATGGAATCCGGACGAACGTCCATTTTGGGAACCGAGGGCGAGGCGGGGACCTTCACGTCCTGGGAAAGAACGCGGGGCGCCTCCGTAGGAACCGCCTCGGCGAGTTCATCCGGAAGTACGATCCCTTCTTCCAGGCTCGTTGCCGCCGGTTCGCCGGCCTTCGGCCAGGCCGCGTCGGCCGGCCGGTTATCGGAGAGGAACGGCCCGATGGACGGAACCTCGTCGTCTAAAACAGGCGCTTCCACCGGCGCCGCCGTCAAAGCAGGCTCGGCCTGTACGGTCGGCTCCCCGGCTTTCGCTGCCGGTTCTTCCGGCGTCGAAATATCGGCTTCGCAAACTTCCTGATCTTCTACGGGCAGGGGTTCGTCGATGGAGACGTCCTGTTCCTGCAAATCGGTTTCGGGCGGCTCCTGCTCGGGCGCGCCTTTCGACATTTTACGGGCCATCGGTTTCGGTTTGGAGTGCGACGCAACGGGACGCGAAACAGCCTGTTCGTTCGTTGCTTTTTTTGCCTTCGCCGGGACGGCAGGCTTGTTTTCCGCGCGGGGCTTTTGTTCGTTGTGTTTCAACATGCCGCGCATCAGATCGCCGAACCCTTTATCGGCCGCCGGTTCCGTGACCGGGACGTAGGGGGTCGATGCTCTGGGAGCCGCCGCCGGCTGAATGCCCAAAAATGCTCCTGACATGGTTCAAACTCCTTTTTTCGCCTTGGCTTTTGGATTATCCCGTTCCAACCGCCGCATGATATCCGTCCATTCCGCCACCGTTTCGGTTCCCTTGGCGCCTTGCGCCACCGTGGCATCCAGGATGCCCGCGGCCTGGCGTTCGTTCATGAGCGATAAAATCATGGCCGCGCGTTCCTTCTCCATCTGTAGCAGGGACGAGGCCGCGCTGGCCGAATCCATTTTGCCGCACACCTCCGCCAGCCGCCGCATATTGGCCTTCTCCGCCTCGACCATACGCGTAATATTCTCGTCCAGTTGCGCTTGCAGCTCTTTCAGCTCGGTTTGCAGGCGGTTCAGGACCGCTTCCTGCATTTTAACTTCCTCTTCACGCGCCCCTAATTCGGCCGTTTTTTTCTCGTATTGGGTCCGCTCGGCCTTCAAAGCGGCAATTAATTCCTCCACCGTCTTGCCGCTATCGGAAAAAACGGCCAGGGATTCGGCGCCTTTTTCTTCCGCCGGTTTTGCCGCGACGGGCTCGGGAGGCGGTTGAAAGGGAATGCGTCCGGTTTTAACGATCACGCTGAGGATGCTGAGCGTGACCGCACAAATAATACACATCATGAAAAATAGATATTTCATAGGCTATCTTGCCCGCCGCGGATCAACTGTCCGCCACCATCTCCATATCCTGCTGGCGAAGGAAGCCGTTCACGGCGAATTCGTCGGTTTCCTTCTGCTCTTTGCGCTTGTGTTCCGCCAGCCATTGCCGTCGTTCGTTTTCTTTGAGTTTTTCCAGGCTCTTGCGTTCGCGCACGTATTCGCAAAGCTCCTGGCGGATTTGTTCCACGACCAACTCTTGTTCCACGACCGTCTGAATCTGGGCGTTGAGCTGGGTTTGTATCCGGTCCAGATACCGCCGGTGCGCCTCCAATTTGTGCCGTTGCGTTTTGGCGCCGCCCAAGGCTTCGATCTGGCCGACTTCCTGTTGGCGCCGAACTGACAATTCCTTGAGCTTCGCCTTGCAGGCTTCCAGTTTTCGCGTCGCCTCGGCCAGGCGGGCTTCTGTCGCCCGTTCGAAGGCTTCCTTCACATCGAGCAGTTTTTGCAGGCTAAATTCAAAGGCTTTCATTTGACGGCCGTCTCCAGTTCCTGCAGGACCCGGGGCCACTCAACCGAGAGGTTCTGCCCCTGGCGCAAGAAGGCGTTAATCGTGTCGATTTTCTTCAGGGCTTCGTCGATCTTCGGGTTGGACCCGGCGACATAGGCGCCGATATTGATCAGGTCTTCGGCCTTCCGATAGGTCGAAATCAGGGAGCGCATTTTGCCGGCCAGCTCGCGGTGGCGGGGCTGGGTCACTTCGCTCATCAAGCGGCTGATGCTCATCAGGACGTCGATGGAGGGATAATGGTTGTGCTCGGCCAGCGCCCGGGACAACACAATATGACCGTCGAGAATCGAGCGGACGGAATCGGCGATCGGGTCGTTCATGTCGTCGGCTTCGACCAGTACGGTGAAAAAGGCGGTGATGCTGCCTTTGTCGGAGGCGCCGGCGCGTTCCAGCAGGCGGGCCAGCAAACCGAATACGCTGGGCGGATAGCCCTTGGTGGTCGGCGGCTCGCCGACGGCCAGGCCGATTTCGCGCTGGGCCATGGCAAAGCGGGTCACCGAATCCATCAGCAGCAGGACATGCTCGCCCCGATCCCGGAAATATTCGGCTATGGCCATGGCCGTCGAAGCCCCCTTGCTGCGAATCAGCGGAGATTCGTCGGACGTGACGACCACCACCACGGACTTGGCCAGGCCTTCCGGTCCCAAGGCGTTTTCGACGAAATCGCGCACTTCGCGGCCGCGCTCGCCGATCAGCGCGATGACGTTGACGGTGGCGCAGGAGTTCCGAGCCAGGCTGCCGAGCAGCACGCTCTTGCCCACGCCGCTGCCCGCAAAAATACCCACCCGCTGGCCTTTGGCGCAGGTCAGCAAACCGTCGATCGAACGGACGCCGGTGGAAAAGACCTGGGTCAGGCGCTCGCGGCTCATCGGCGGCGGCGCGGCGCGGTCGATGTCGACCGCTTGCACGTCGTAAATTTCGGGTCCGTTGTCGATCGGGCGGCCGAGCCCGTCCACCACGCGGCCCAGCATGCTGTATCCCGCCGAAACGCTCATGCGGCCGCCGGGGACCACCCGGGCGCCGGGGCGGATGCCGCCCAGCCGCTCGACCGGCATCAACAGCACAAAGCGGTCGCGGAATCCGACGACTTCGCAGGGGATGCGTTTGGCGCCTTGCAGGCTTTCGGTTTCGATCCAGGCCATGTCGCCAATGGAAATGTGGGGGCCCACCGACTTGACGGTCAAACCGGCCACCTCGTACACGCGCCCCTCGGGCCGGGCCACGCATTCGTTTTCCATGCCCTTAAGCAGATGGTCGATCTTAATTTCCGGTAGGGTCGGCATGTTGGTTCCTGTAGCGCAGTCGCAAACGTTCTTCCAGCAGGGTCAGCCGTTCCTTGATGCGCGCATCGAAATAGCCGTTGCGGCTTTCCATCATCACGTCGCCGGGCGTCAGGGAGGGATCGGCCACAATTTCGAGCCGGTCGTACATCGACGGCGCGTCGGCGGAACCGTTACGGCTCGCGATCAGCCGGGCGGCGTCGACGGGATTCAGGCGCACCTTGACGCCCTGCAGATCGCTGATGGGCGCGAGCGTTTCGCGGATGACTTCCTCGATCATGGTCTTGTTGGGCATTTCGTTGCGCAAAATCGTTGCGGCCACGCCGATGGAGACGCCGATCAACTGGTCGGCAATCTGTTTTTCCATGGACTTGAGCAGGTCGTCGAGGCGTTTTTCGAAAAGGGCCCAGCGTTTCTGCTCCTGCTGCCGTTCGCCGGCAAATTCGGCGCGCAGCCGGGCTTCCGTTTCGGCCACGGCTTCCCGGCGGGCTTGTTCGGCGGCCTTGCGGATGGCTTCCGCGGGGTCCGGGGGCGGCGGCGGCGGACGGATGGTTCCGGTCAGCACGAAATCCTTCACGCCGGGGCTCATGACGATGGGTCTAGACATATTCGTCCTCGCTGCCGATGGAGATTTGACCCTGGCCGGCCAGCGCGCGAACCGTGTTGACGATTTCCCGCTGCTTGGCTTCCACGTCGGTCAAACGCACCTTCTGCGCATAATCCATTTCTTCCTTGAGGCCTTCCGCCGCGCGCTTGGACATGTTGCCGAAGAATTTGTCCTTCAGCTCGGCATTTCCGTTGCGCAGGGCGATGGCCAGCACGCCCATATCGATTTCCTGCATGACGCGCCGCATGGCCACGTCGCTGAGTTTGACGATATCCTCGAAAGTGAACAGCCGGTCGCGAATGGCGTTGGCCAGGACTTCGGATTTTTCCTCGATGGCGGCCAGCAGATCTTCTTCGACCGAACTCTTGGCGTGCTGGATGATGCCGGTGACCGCATCGAGTTTGTCGCCTTCGCTGGCTTTTTTCTTCTTGGTGGGGCCGGTCTTGGCGCTCAGGTGCGCCTCTACCCGGGAAACGACTTCTTCGGACGGCGTCTCGGCCGTGCACATAAAAACGATGACCCGGCGGCGGGTTTCACTCGGCAGCACTTCCATAACCTCGGACGACAGGCTGCTCGGCAGGTGGCGCAGCACCAGGGCAATGACGCCGGCTTGCTCCTTCGAAATCAGCCCGGCAATCTGCTCCGGCCCCATCTGGGCCATGCCGGCAAAGGCCTCTCCGCCCTCTTCGGTGCGGTTTTCGGAAAGCATGGCCGCGGCTTTTTTCTCGCCGACGGCCTGGTTCAGCAGCGTCGTCACCATCGATTCGTCGCCCTGCACGGCGTGCCCCATTTCGCGGATTTCGGAAAGACATTCGGCAATGGCCTTGTCGCGCACCGGGCCGGGCACCACGCCCAGCTTCTTGATCGCGTTAACCACCTTCACCATGACGCGCGGCTCCAACTGCTGGAGAATGGAGGCCGAGACGGCCTGGTCGAGACTCGCGATCAATACCGCGATCTTCTCCTCCGGCGACAGCTCTTTTTTTATGGCCAAGGGATGTTCCATCGTTCAATTTCCCCGCGTCCAACTCCAGCTTAACTCGGTTTGGCAATGCTCGAAATCCAGGCCGCTATGGCCTTGGGATTCTGCTCCGCAATCTGCGTAATTTCGTCCAAATTGGCGTCCAGCGAGCCGGGTTCGCCTTTGAAACCGCGCGCTCCGGGCCGGCCGTACTCATCGGTCAACGACTGGACCGGCACTCCCGCATCTTCGCGGCGAACCACCAAACCGGCGATCACGCGGCGGCTCAGCCGATAGACAATGAAGACCAACAAGGCGGCGACAATGCCGCGGCCCAGCGAATCCCAACGGATCGGCAAGGTTTGATACCATGGAATGGACGGAGGAAGTGCGGGCGGAGCAAACACCATTTCGCTGACGTCGATGAGATCCTTGCGCGTTTCGGAGTCCGTAAAGCCCACCGAGCTTTTGACCATCTGCTCGATCTTCTTGAGTTCCGCCTCGGTCCGGGGCTCTTCGCCTTTGGCCACGCAGACGGAGACCGACAAATTCGCCAGTTGCGCGCCGTTGCGCGTGACCATTTCGACCTCGCTCGGAATGGCGTATTCCGTGCGAACGTTTTCTTTCTTGCTGCGGCTCATTTCCTGCTCGACGGTGCCGCTCGACGGGCTGCCGACCGGCACATTGGCCACCACGCCCGCCACGCCGCCGCCGTTGCCGGCCGGAGAGCTGCTGCTTTCGGATTCGATCGCTTCGCTGCGGACCACCCGGCCTTCCGCGTCGTACTGTTCCGAGCGGCGTTCGATCTTGCTGAAATCCAGCACGGCATTGACGCGGACAATGGAGCGACCCGGGCCCATGGCCTTGTCGAGCATGTCCTGGGCTTTTTGCGCCAGGAGCGCTTCGAGTTTCGACTGCATGGCGAGCTGATCGCCGGCTTGCTGGGATTGGTCGTCCGAAGCGCCGGACCGCTGGCTGAGCAACTGGCCGCGCTGGTCGGTGATGGTAATGGCGGCCGGGTCCAGGCCGGGCACCGAGCTGCCGACCAACTGGGCGATGCTTTGGACTTGTCCGGGCGCCAGGGAAGCGCCTCCCGACAACGTCAGGAGAATCGAGGCCGAGGCTTTCTTCTCGTCCTCGGTCGAAAACAGCCGTTCCTTCGGCAGCACGAGCATCACGCGGGCGGCCTCGATGCCGCTCATGGTCATGATGGTCCGTTCCAGCTCCCCTTGCAGGGCGCGCTGATAGTTCACTTGCTGGGCAAAATCCGTCAACCCGAACTTGGGTTGTTCGAAGAGTTCGAAGCCCGTGGAATTATCCTTGGGCAGGCCCTGGGCGGCCAGCAGGAGGCGGCCCCGGTAGACGTCCTGGGCGGGCACCAGAATCGTACGGCCGGAATCCTTGAGCTGATAGGGAATTTTTTCGTCGGAGAGTTGTTCGCGGACGGACGAGGCATCCTTCAGGGACAACCCCGAATAGAGCAGTTGAAAATCGGGGCGCGAGCTCCAGTAGAGCACGCCGCCGATGGAGGCGGCGATGATAATCAGGCCGACGATCACGCTGAACTTTTGATTGACCCCGAAATGCCGCCAGATTTCCTTGAGTTGCGTTGCGAGCAGGCTGAGTGAATTGGGCATGACAGGGCTCCTCGATTACGGCTGCATCTTCATGACTTCCTGATAGGCGTCCAGCAACTTATTGCGAATTTCCATCATCAACTCGAACGCCACGCCGGCTTCTTCGAGCTTCATGGTCACGTCGTGAATATTGGTGGTTTCGCCCGTCGCCAGGCCCTTGATGGAGGCGTCGGCGTCCTTTTGCAGGGAATCGACCTTGTCGACCAGGCCCCGGAGCACATCCTGAAAGGAGGCTTCCGTTCCGGCGGCCTGGCCCAGGCCTCCGCCGTCTTTTTGGGGCAGCAACCCCGTTTTTTCCAACCCAATGCTTATGTTGTTTTCGATCGGATTCACGATGTTCTCCGCTTAAATACTATTTCAAAATATCGATCGCCGCGCTAGCCATCGTACGGGACGATTTCATGGCCGCCAGATTCGCTTCGTACGCCCGCGAGGCGCTCATCATATCCACCATTTCTTCGACCGGATTGATGTTGGGCAGCGCGACATAACCCTCTTTGTCCGCATCCGGGTGACCCGGCCGGAAAATGCGCTTGAGCGGACGCTGGTCGTCCACAATGCCCTTGATTTCCACTCCCTTAAGTTCGCTGTCCGCCTGGTTGCCGGCGCCGAGCTCCGAGGCCAGGCGGGCGGCAAATACGACCTCTTTTCGCCGGAAAACCTTGCCGTCTTCGCCGCGGGTGGTCTGGGCATTGGCCACGTTATTGGCAATGACCTCCATCCGGCGGCCTTCCGCATTCAGGCCGCTGGCGCTGATTTGCAAGGCCGGTATCAGTGAAAAATCGGACATGGTCGCAGCTCCTTCATCTTAAATCTTTATCGACTCTTGATCACGGCGTGCAATCGGCTGTACTTGGCGCTCGCCAACTTGGTCGCCAGCGTGTACAGCAGGCCGTTTTCCGTCATCGCCGCCATTTCGTCCTGCATGGAAACCGTGTTTCCATCGGGCCGGGACGGCGCGGTCATATCTTTTTCAACCTCGGGCTGTACGGCTTCGATCTTCTGCCGACTGCCCGATTCGATGGCCTCCTTGAACGCATCGCGGAAGGTCACATCCTCGCGTTTAAAGCCCGGCGTGTTGATGTTGGCGATATTGTTCGCCAACACGCGCTGCCGCAACGCGGAAACATCGAGCAACTTATCCAGTACTTGTAAGGTTTCGTTCATAATGAACCGCCTATCCGCTTAAGAGATAGCATCGCTCATGCCATGACCCTCTTAGATGTCTTCCGGCATCCGGCTGGTGGCTCGATAGAGGTTGAGTTTGTTCCGCAGGGTCCGGATGCTGATGCCCAGCAGTTCGGCGCTGCGGCGGCGGTTTCCGCCGGTGGCCTTCAAGGCGCGCAGGATGGTCCGATGTTCGATGTCGGGAATGCTGAACATGGCATCGGAGGGTCCGTCGCTTTCGGCGGCGACCGCCGCCGGCAGCGAATGGCCGTCCATGGGCAGCTTCTCGATGCCGACCTCCGTCCCCTGCTCCATTACGCATAGCCGTTCGATGAGATTCTCGAGTTCCCGCACGTTGCCGGGCCAGGGATAGCGCTGTAAACCGGCCATCGCCTCATCGGACAGCGAGATCACGGGCGCGTTCTTGCCGCGATTCTGCGAAAAGCGCTGGATGAAGGCCTTGACGAGCAAGGGAATATCCTCGGGGCGGTCGCGCAGGGGCGGAGCCACGATGGGCACGACGTTCAGGCGGTAATAAAGATCCTGCCGGAAGGCGCCTTTGTCGACTTGCTCTTTCAGGTTGCGGTTGGTCGTCGCGATCAGGCGGCAGTCGGTATGGATGGTATTGCTTCCGCCGACGCGCTCGAATTCGTGTTCCTGGAGCACGCGCAGGAGTTTGGCCTGCACGCCGACGTTCATCTCGCTGATTTCGTCCAGCAGCAGGGTCCCGTGATGCGCCAGCTCGAACCGCCCGATGCGCCGCGTGACGGCGCTGGTGAACGAGCCTTTTTCGTGGCCGAACAATTCGCTGTCCATCAGGGCGTCCGGCACCGCCGCGCAGTTCATGCGAATGAACGGCTGGCTGCTCCGCTCGCTCAACGAATGAATGGCCAGGGCCACCAGTTCCTTGCCGGTGCCGCTTTCGCCGGTGACCAGCACGGTCGAGTTGGAGGCGGCCACTTGCTTGACGTCCTTCATCAGTTTGCAGATCGACGCCGATTGGCCCACCATTTGCCGCCCGTGCGGCAGAATCCAGCCGAGTTCTTCCTTCAAATACGTGTTCTGCGCCTGCAAGCCGGCCCAGTCCTTGGCCCGGTTGACGATGATTTCCACCTGCTCCGGCGAGAACGGCTTCATGAGAAAGTCGTAGGCCCCGTTGCGCATTGCCTCGACCGCCTTTTCGACGGTGCCGAAGGCCGTGATGATCACGGGCAGCGTACCGATATGGCTCGTTTTCATGAACTTCAAAATTTGCATGCCGTCCAGGCCCGGCATCTTCAAATCGATGAAGGCCATGTCGAACTGGCGTTCTTCCAGCATGCGCTTGGCGTCAAGCCCGTTGCTTGTTTCCGTCACGGCAATGCCGTTGCGACGAAGCGTTTCCACGATGAATTCCCGCATGAGGGCGTCGTCGTCGATTACCAGCGCTGTTTCAACCGTTGTGATCATGATCCTTCTCCAAGTTGCGGGAGTACGACTTTGACGATCGTTCCGGCGTCCAGCTTGCTGTTCACCAGAATTTCTCCCCCGTGAGCCCCCACAATTTTATGGCTCAGGGAAAGACCCAGCCCCGTACCGCCCTCTTTCCGGGTAAAAAATGGATCGAAAATGCTCGATAAATCCTCCGGCGCGATGCCGCTGCCGTCGTCGGAAACCGTGAAAAGCACGTCCTTCTTCTGAAGGGTTCCGTCGAGCGAGACGTGCCCGCCTTTCGGGCAGGCATCGATGGCGTTGCGCCCGAGATTGATCAACACCTGCCGCAGTTGCCGGATGTCGCCGTTCAGGCGGAACAGGGGCTCGGGCATGTTGAGCTGAAGGTTCACGCCATGCACCGCGGCGCCGTCGGCCAGCACGTCGCTTACGCTGTTGAACAGCGTAGAGACCTCGAACGTCTCGTATTGCAGTTGCATGGGCCGGGCATAGGTCAGCAGATTGGTGATCACGTAGTTCAGGTTTTGCGCGCCTTCGATAATCTTCGACGAAAGCCGGGAATGCTCGGGTTGCCCCGCCAGGTCGAGATCGTGCTTCAGCAGGCGCGCAAAGCCCTCGATGGTGCCCAGCGGATTGCGGATTTCGTGGGCGACGCTGGCGGCCATTTCGCCCAGCGCGGCCATGCGCTTCTGGTGTTGCACCCGCTCTTCCAACGCGCGCAGGGGGGTCACGTCGCGCAAGACTTCCACGGCGCCCAGGATCGTTCCGGTGGCCGAGCGGATTGGGGCGACGCTGGCCAGGACGATCGTCCGGCGGCCGCGGGCGTCCACGCTGCTGCGTTGCTCGTCCAGCACCGTGCGGCCCTGTTCGATGGCGACGGTCAGTTTCTCGACGTTGCCCAGGCCGTTGGTGATGTCCGCATAGGGACGCCCTTCCACAAACGAGCGGGGCAGGTTCAATAAATTTTCGGCGGCGGGGTTGCAGCGCTCGACGTGCAGCTGGGTGTTCACCACCAGCACGCCGTCGGCCAGGCTTTCCAGGATGCAGTGCAGCCGGCTCGACATCTGCTGGAGTTCTTCCACTTTGCCCGAAAGGGCTTTGTTTTTTACGTTGAGCTGCTCGTTGGCCTTGGCCAGATCCTGCTTGAGATTCTCGAAGGAGGATCGCAGCAGCGCGCTCTGGCTGTCGAACAATTCAAAGGCGCTTCGAATCCTCGAGAGCACCTCGGGCGTATCCATGGCCTTGATGCCCTGGCGCCCGGCTTCGTCATTCTGTTCGCAAACGTTGTGGTATTCGGTTTTCATGTTCCTGCGTACATCCTCATGGCCCGATTCATGACCGCTCCGGCCGGCGGGGCCGGCTTGGGTGTCGCCCGTTCGCGAGTTTCCCGTTCGGCTACGATGGCGCGTTCGAGCAAGTCGCCGATCTCCCGCAGCAGCCGGCGGGCTTCCTGCCGGTTGTCTTCCGTATCGAGGGAGGTGGAGGGCTTCCGGGGCAGATCCCGGATATGGGTCAAAACCTGGGTCAGAATCCGGTTGGCCGTCTGCAGAACTTCCGGGTCCGGCAAGGCGCCCTGGTCGCGGGCGGCGCGAAGGCTTTGGTACAATTGCACCAATTGGCGGCAACGCTCCCGCTCCTTGACCAACACGGCTATGATTTCTTGATCGCTCATGGCAACTCCTCGTTTGCTCTTCAACCGCCCACTTTCTTCCCCTGGATAAAACTTTCCACTGCCGACCGCGACTGCTCGATTTTTTGGACCGTGCTCAACAGGTAATCCTTGTCGGTAACCCCGGGACCGCCGGTCGCGTTCAGAATGGGTTCGTTGTCTTTCAGGCATTGAATGAAGGCCTGCGGGCCCTGATCGGCCAGCACCACTTGCGCCAACTCCAGAAAAAATGCGCGCAAGGGCAATTCCTTGGCATGAGGGCCCGTCGCCGCCGCGGTCAGCAGTTTCTGCATGGAAGCGACATCCCGCTCGTTGAACAACTTGTCGAAATAAACTTTATAGGCTCGCCGGACGAAATCCGAATACTCGTCGGGCGGCAGATCCGAAAGCTTCTTGAGCAGACGGTCGATGGTTTCCGCCACCTGGGCGCCGGCGGCGATTTCCAGCAGGTTGCGCTCGAACTGGATCTTGGCGGCGATTTCCGGACGGGCCTGCTCGGGATTGGCCAGCGCCAGGCGGCGCGAGGCCTCGGCGGTCTGCCGCCGGTCCAGCGCCATGCTGGCCCACCAGTAGGCGGCTTCCGACCGGACTGGTTCGACCGTGAAATTGTTCACCAGCTCGCGCAACAAGTGATCGGCCTTGACGAAGGACCCCATGCGGTACAGGCAGCGGGCGTTGCCCAGCATGGCGCCGCCCACGGAACCCATCTCGTGCCGGTCCTTTTCGTCCAACGAGCCGGTCATGTTCAACAACCCGATCTTGCTGTACTGCGCCTGCGCCAGCGAAAGCAGCCCGATTTGCTCCAGCGAACGGGCCATGACGATCAGGGCGTCCACGGCGCGCGGATCCGACGGATCGGCTTCCAGGGCCGCCGTGCCGACCAGCATGATTTCCGTGGAAAAGGCCTTGCTGCGCACCTTGATTTCGAACAGCTTGAACAGGGCGTCCCCGCGCTTCGCGTCGTGGGGAAACCGGTTCAGGTAATATGTCAGCCATTTGTCGGCTTCGGACAGATCGTTGCGCTGCATGCAGGCCGTGGCTTGGTCCAGCACCGCGGACGCCAGGATTTTGGCATCCGGATTGGTCTTGAGCAGCTCCTTGAAAAAGGCGGTGCCCTCGTCGTAACGCCCGAGGCGGTTCGCCAATTCCGCCGCCTTGGAAACAAACTTGGGCAGATGGTCCTGCGCGGCCGGCAGGTTGATGTACTGGCTGATCAGCCGCAAGGCGTCGCCATACATTTTTTTCGCTTCCAGCTGTTCGACGACGGCCGAAAACTCCTGGGAGGCTTGCGTATTCAACCGGTACCGTTTTAGAAACGTCGAGATGAGGTCTTCGGCCGTTCTTGTTTCGCCTTCGATACGGGCCATGCGGGTCAGGATCAGCAGGGTTTCGTCCAGATGAATGGACGGTTCGTTGTCCAGGAACACCTGAATGTACGATTCGGCTTCGTGGTACTGCCCCTCATGGCTGAGGAGCCTGGCTATGCGAAAAAGGCTTTCGTCCCGGATATTCGGGTTGCCGGAATCGGCCATTTGCTGAAATTGGGCCAGGGTCGCCTTCAGCAGGGCGCGACGCAACTCGTCGGGCTTCTGCTCGGGATGAGCCTTGGCATATTCCTCAAACCAGTCTTTTCTCAACAGCACTTGCTCGTTGACCGCCGCCCATTTGAAGTCAAACCGTTCCTTCCAAATGCCCTCCTTCATGAAAGGCTCGATGTCCGGATAGAGCTTATTCAGATCGGCCCACTGCCCGATCTCCATATACACGTCCATCTGATGCAGCAGGAATTCCGCCCGGTCCACCGGATTGGTCGCCAAGGCCAGCGTTTCCTGACAAGCCTCGTTGACCGCCTTCAAATCGTTCAGCAGCGCGGAGGCCCCGATCACGCCGAGATAAGCCTTCATCATGCGGGTTCTGTCCGTATCCAACTCGATCGAGGACGCGAAATACTGGCTCGCCAGCAAGGCATTGGGCGTCGGCTGGAGGCGGGCATCGTTCAAATAGGCATCGGCCAAATCGAAGCTTACCTCGCAACGCGCCTCCCGGCTGGACGCCAGCTTCAGGGCTTCCTTGAAATAGGCTTCCGCCTGGTCATAGCGGGTGATGCGCGCCATTTCGCGGCCGCTGCGCAGGTAGTACCGGTAGAAGCGCGCCGCCTTTTTGGATTCGGCCGGCTCCCGCTGAATCGCCAGCACATAGAGTTCGACCGTCCCCCAGGCCAGCAGTCCCAGCCAGGCAAACAGAAGCGCCGGCGTCAGGATGCGCCCGAACCGGAAACCGGCCAGCATGTTTTTTCCGAACTTCATGGACTGCGCCTCACAATGCTGTCCAGCAGCGAAAGTCTTTCGCACGCGGACGAAAGCCGGCGGCCCAACGCCTCCAGCGCCCGCCCGTCGGCCAACAAATCGATTTCGCGGTCCAGTTGCTGTTTCACCAGCAGTTCCGTTGTCGCCGCCGACAGTTGGATCAGACAGAACCGGCCCCCTTGTTGCCGGCAGGCCTGCGCCCACTCTACGAGCACAGGCAGGGCGTCTTCAGCGATCAGCCCGGCTTGAGCCGCATCGAGCGCCATCCACGATTGCCCCGCATAACGGGCCTTGAGTTCCAAGACCGCCGCCGCATTCAAATCCCCGGCCAGAGGCGCCACCATGAACCGGCCGCGAAACGCCGTCGGCCCCTCGGCCATCTCCGCCGGAACGGCGGACAGCGACTGGACGGTCTTCTGCAGTTCGTCCATGTTCAGCGGCTTCGACAGTACGGCATGGACTTTCAACGCCGCCCGCTTCTCCGGCGACAGCTCTTCCTGAGCCTCGGCGCTCAGATAAATCACCGTCTCGTTCCGACCCTGTTCCCGCATGCGCCGCAGTAAATCCATGCCCAGGCCGTCCTCGAGCCGATGGTCCAGTACAACCAAGTCGAACGGCATCGACGTCCACAGCTCTTCGCCCTGGGCGCAGGATTCCGCTTCCGTGACGAAACAACCGGCCCCCTCCAGGCACTTCCGCCCGACCAGACGGGCCAGGGGCTCGTCGTCGACCAGCAGCGCTTTTTTAACGCTATTAAAAGATGTAGTGGTTATGCGCATACGTTCACCTCCCTAGCACAGGAAATGCCACGGGGGAAAATTTTACCCCTCGCCCCCCATTCGATGGAGCCCGAACACAGGCAAAAACGGCCCATTACGACCGTATGTTGTTGTATTTTAGCATTTTCCAATCATTGGAAAATTGGCGCCTATTTTTTCCAATCATTGGAAAATCCACCCCTGTCGGCATATCCGACAAAAGCTGACGGGCGCCGGATCGCCGCACGGGTGCGGCTCCAAAAAATCAGATGCCTTCGGGTGGGAACCATAACCCTTTGCGGCGATTTAAGTTCAATTACCACTTTCTTGATGGAATTACTTTTATTTCGTGGATATATGGATATCGTAAGGTCGGGTTCACCTTCGTGGCCGTTGACATGGAAGGCTATAGAACTGGCAGCATGAACGCGGAACTGCAACCGGAACTGCCGTCGCAAGAAAGAAAGACAAACAAAGGAGGGCAACGAATGAAGCGAAACTGCTGGGAGTACAAGAATTGTGGACGCCAAACGGGCGGAGCGAAGACGGGCGAATTGGGCGTCTGTCCCGCCTCCACGGCCACGGCATATCACGGCACGAACAGCGGCAGTAACGGCGGGCGCCACTGCTGGAAAATTGCCGGCACCATGTGCGGCGGACAAGTTCAGGGCTCGTTTGCCACGAAGATGTTGAACTGCGCCGCCTGCGAAGTCTTCAAGACCGTGCGCGCCGAAGAAGGTGCGGCGTTCAAAGCTTAAGCGCCGTTGATGGCGGGCGCGCCTTCACGAGCCGCCCGCCTCTTGGGCCATGATTTGCTTGGGACCTCCGTTAAAACTCGTACCGCCCGCTGGGCGGAAAACGGGGAATAATCAACACCTCGCCCGGCGTCAGGTTCGTCAAATCCTTCACATGTCCCTGGTTTGCCTGTCGAATCCAAATGCCTTTGGCCGGGTCATTGTAGAAATTGGGCATGGCGGCAATCGAGGCCAGGCTGTCGCCTTTCACGACTTCGTAATATTCGTAATTGCCCAGCCAAAACTGCTCGAGCGTCTCCTGAAGGGATTTCTGCGATTTGCCGGATTCGTTCATCTTGCGCAGCAGCTCTCCATTTTCGGCTTTCAAGCGGTCGATTTCATCCTGCAATTCCACCGCCAATTTTTGCTGTTCTTCGATTTTTACCAGCAATTCGGCGATGGTGTCGTCCCGTTTCTTAAGGGTGGACTGCATGGCGGCATAGCCAATGGCCTTGCGTTCCAAGTCCTGCAAGCGCGACGAGCCGTCCTTGGCCTGGTATTCCCCAAGCTGACTGTTGGTGTCTTCGAGCGTGCCCTTCAAGGAGGAAACCTGTTTCTCCAGCGTCTGGCATTTCACCGCCAGATGGTCGCGATCGACCGCTTTTTGTTCGAGAACTTGCAGCTTCGATGGCGCCGGCCGCCAGACTTCGCCGGTCGTCTCCTGGGAAAAGGTCCCCGCGGGCCCCGCCAGCAACAACCCGCCTAAAACGATTGAGAACGATGTAATGGTTATGCGCATACGCTCACCTCCCTAGCACAGGAAATGCCACGGGGAAAAATTTTACCCCTCCCCCCCCATTTGATTGAGCCCAAGCGCAATAAAAGACAGCCATTACTGGTCCCAAGATGTTGAATATACAGTCTTTCCAATCATTGGAAAATTGGCGGCTATTTTTTCCAATCATTGGAAAATCCGCCCCTGTCGGCATATCCGACAAAAGAACCGGATGGAGATTCTCTATGGGTTCGGATCAGGAAGGAATGCAAACCGATTTATCCGCTGGGAAGGATAAACGAACCGGTCAGTGAAAACACGATGATCCGTTCGCCGGTGACGGTGCTGATGTCGGTGTGCAGGCTTCTTACGGTCTGGCCGGTGATGTCCTGAACTAATGCTTCCAACAAGGGACGAGCTTTTTCCAGCAGTTCCATGCGAACCTGTTTGATCAAGGTGCGGCCCTGCCCCGAACCCTCGCTCTTGGCCAGTTGCCTTTCCGCGGGCGTAAGCACCCCTCGCAGACGGACGATGACCAGGTCATCCATGATATACGTTCGTGCGCCTTCCGGGCCGCGGCCCATGTATTCGCGCTCAAACTTGATGATGGCCTCGCTGATCTCCGCCTCGATGTCGCCCTTGGTTTTATGATCGAGATGCGTGTTTCTCTTGACTTGTTTCATCGTCGGTTCGTGTTTCATTACATGATGGGCACACTTTAGGCGAGATCCAGCCTTGCGTCAATCGGTTCGCGCGGCATGGCGAACTCGCCAGGTCCACACGGCGCCGAGCAGCAGCATGACCATGCCCGCCAGAATAGACCAGGTGTAATTTCGTGTGAGATCGAACAGGTGTCCGCCCAGCGGCGGACCGGCCAGCCCGGCCGCGCCATAGGCCAGAAAAACCAGCGGATAGATCTTGGCCACTTCGGAGACGCCGTAGCGGGAGGCCGTCTGCGCCGCGTACAACACGAAACAGGAGCCGAAACCAAATCCCATCAGAAAAGCTACGGTCCAGAAGGTCAAAGCTATGAAGCGCGCGCCCAGCAGCAGTCCCAACGTGCCGCACAAGAAAACCAGCGAAAAGGGGATGGCCACATAGCCGACGCGGTCCGATATCCAGCCCCACGAGATGCGCCCCACGGCATTGCCGAGGGCGAAGAAACTGATGGCCATGGCGGCGGTTGTGGCGGTCAAACCGCCATTCAGTCCGATGGGCTTGAGGTTGCCAATGACCAGCAAGCCGGCGAAGGTGCCGCAAAACATACCCCCCACCAAGGCCCGAAATACGCGATCACCCAACAAAGAGGCGCTGGTTGCAGAATGCGGCCTATGGTCTATTGCCGGTGGGGGGGTAAACAACAGCAGTGCTGACAGGGCCGTGAGTACCCCATAGCTCCAGCCAATCGCACGAATGATGTCCAGGACCGGCCATCCTCGGTGCAGGCAAAAGGAGGTAAAGGTCGAGAGGACGATGGCCCCCGCCCCAAACCCGGCGACCGCGACGCCGGTGACCAGTCCTTTATGCCTTGGGAACCATTGAATGCCGATCGCCAAGGCCGCGACATACCCAAAACCAAGACTTGCTCCCCCGAGCAAGCCAATGCCCCCCAGCAACAGGAGATAGTGACCCTGTGACATGGCCGCCAGCAGATGCCCGCAGGCGAACAGCAGGCTGCCCAGCAGGGCGGTTCTGCGCGGCCCCCATCGCAACAGCAATCGCCCGGCGAGAACCATCGTGATCGTGAAGCAGGCAATGGCCAGTCCGAAAACCAACTGCGTTTGCCCGGCGGTATAGCCGAACGCGGCGCTCAAGGGCGGTACAAATACACTCCAGGCGTAGATGCCGCCGAGGCACGTCTGCATGATCACAGCCGCCGCCAACGCCGGCCAGCGCTTGTACGAGGCAGGCTGTTCCACAGGAGATATGCTCGAGGGCGCCTCTCGTCCGGCTTGGTGCGCCCGAGGTTCAGTGTCCGCCATTCTGCAGCTCCCGGTCCGCCTTTTCGACCTCTTCCGTCATGCGTTTGCGGTAGGCGACCAGCTTCCTCTTCAGTCCGGTGTCGGCCATGGCCAGCATGGCGACAGCCAGCAGCCCCGCATTCTTGGCGCCGGCCTTGCCGATGGCCACCGTCGCCACAGGGATGCCGCCCGGCATCTGTACGGTGGATAAAAGCGAATCCAAGCCGCCAAGATCGCTGGTGGTCATGGGGACGCCAATGACCGGCAAGGTGGTTAGCGACGCCATCACTCCCGCCAGGTGAGCCGCCTTGCCGGCTCCGGCGACGATCACTTGGACGCCGCGTTCTTCCGCCGTGCTTGCAAACCGATGGGCCGCTTCCGGCGTTCGGTGTGCGCTAATCACCCGCAACTCATGCGATACGCCGAATTCCTCGAGAATGTTGGCGGTTTCGTTCAATGTTTCCAGATCGGATTGACTTCCCATGACGATGGATACCGAGACGTTCTTGTTCATGTCGTTTCTCCTCTTTTCTTCTGTTGGATCGCTCACTTGGCGGCGCGCCTGAGCCGGTCGTTGATGGCCAGGCCAAGCCCCGATTCGGGCACGGTATGGGCCACGATCAGATCCAGGTTGAGCCGGTCCAGCCGGCGGATCGCGCCGAATAAATGGGCGGCCGCTTCGCGAAGATCGCCTTTGGCGGACAGTACTTCCACAGCGGCAAAAAATCCCGGCGGCGGAACTTCATTCAGTGTAAGCAGGCCCATTCTGGAACCACGGGGCAGATTCGCGACGTCCGACGAGGAAAGCACTTGCAGCTTGGTTTGCGGCGCGTAATGCCGGGGCAACATCCCCGGCGCGACCACCTGCGAGCCGGCGTGCACGGACGGCTCGGTCACGGGGCCGGCGCACGCCTCGATATCCTCCCGCGGCAGCCCGCCGGGTCGCAGCAGCACGGGTCGGTCTCCGGCGAAAGACACAATGGTGGATTCGACGCCGACGGAGCAGGGGCCGCCGTCGAGTACCTGGTCCATCTGGTCCGCAAGCTGATCGAGCACATGCTGCGCGGTGGTGGGGCTGGTTTGTCCGAATGGATTCGCGCTCGGGGCGGCGATGGGTGTTTCCGCCCGGCGAATCAGCTCCAGCGCGAGCGGATGCCCGGGCATGCGCACCGCCACCGTGGACAGGCCCGCCGTGACCAGGTCGGGCACATGGCCTTTTTTCGGCAGCACGATCGTCAATGGGCCGGGCCAGAAGCGGTCGATCAACGCTTGCGCCGGATCGGGAATGGCGGCGACCATCCGTCCGAGTTGTTCCCGGTCCGCCACATGGACAATCAGCGGATCGAAACGTGGACGCCGCTTGATTTCGAAGATACGCGCCACCGCCCGTTCGTTGAAGGCGTCAGCGCCCAGGCCGTAGACCGTTTCCGTGGGGAAGGCCGCCACGCCCCCCTGGCGCAAAAGATTTGCAGCGTCCTCCAGGGCGCCCGATCGTTCCAAGCGTCGCGTGTAGCCGTCGGCCGCCATCCAGGCGGCGGCTTCCCGGATGCCCCGCAGGACGATCCTGCCGGAAGGCAACTCGTCCCGATGCTTCATGCCGTGCCCGGTCAGCAAATAGAGTCCGCGCGCGCCCGCGTTTTCGGCCAGCGTGACGTCGTGCGGATGATCGCCCACCACGAAGCTCTCCGACAGGTTCAGGTCGAAATCCCGCTCGGCCTGGTGCAGGAAGTAGGGGTTGGGCTTGATGCAGGGGCATCCTTCGTCCCGCCGGTGCGGACAGCAATAGACCGCTTCAATGCGGATGCCTTTCTCCAGCAGCCGCCGCTCAACATAGGCGTTGACCGCGGCAGCTTCCGCCCGGGTGATTCGACCCTTCCCGATGCCGGATTGATTCGTTACGATGAAAAGAAGGAAGTCCTTCTGAAGGGCGCGCAGCGCGTCTTCCGTATCCGGAAAGAACACGACCTCGCCCGGGTCGCGCAAATCTCCCCGGTCTTCGATAAAGGTCCCATCGCGGTCGAAAAAAACGGCCTTACGCTTCGCTTTCATCCCCGGTCTTTCATCGGCACGTACGAGTTCAAAGTTGGGCCCATGTAGATTTGTCGCGGCCGATAGATGCGGGTCTTGGATTCGTCCATGATCTCCTTGAAGTTGGCGATCCATCCCGGCATGCGGCCGATGGCGAAGATGACGGTGAACAGTTCCGTCGGAATGCCGATGGCCCGCATGATGATCCCGCTGTAGAAGTCCACATTCGGATAGAGCTTGCGCTCGATAAAATAATCGTCTTTCAACGCCGCTTCCTCGAGGCGGAAAGCGATGTCGAGCAGGGGGTCCTGAATCTGGAGCGACTTCAACAGCGTATTGCACGTCTGGCGGATGATCTTCGCGCGCGGATCGTGGTTTTTGTACACGCGATGGCCGAAGCCCATCAGCCGTTTGCCGTTGCGCTTGTCTTTCGCTTCCTGGATGAAGCGGCTGCCGTCGTCGCCGGAACGCTGGATGTCTTCCAGCATTTCGATGACCGCTTGATTGGCGCCGCCGTGCAGGGGCCCCCACAACGCGCAAACGCCCGCCGCGGCGCTGGCCATGAGGTTGGCTTTGCTCGAGGCCACCATGCGAACGGTGGAGGTCGAGCAATTCTGTTCGTGGTCGGCATGGAGAAGGAAGATCAAGTCCAGCGCCCGCACGACCTCCGGCTTCAGCTCGTAGTCCTGGTAGGGATCCGAAAACATCATATGGAGGAAGTTCGCCGTGTACTTGTTGGCCGGCTTCGGATAAATGATCGGCAATCCGCGGGTCTTTCGATAGGAGAAGGCGGCAATGGTCCGAACCTGGGAAATCAGCCGCGCGGCATGCTGGTCGAAATAGGGCGCGGTCGGTTTGCCGATTTCCATGCCGGGATAGAAGCAACTGCTGGCGTTGATCATTGCCGAAAGAATAGCCATCGGGTGCGCATGGCTCGGAAACCCTTCGAAATGATACTTCATGTCCTCGTGCAGGTTCTCATGCAGGGTCAGCAGGTCGGAAAACCGTTGAAGCTCTTTCGCATGGGGCAACCGGCCATAGATCAGGAGGTATGCCGTTTCGATAAAGGTCGATTGGCCGGCCAGCTGCTCGATCGGAATTCCGCGATAGCGCAGGATGCCTTTCTCGCCGTCTATGAACGTGATTTTGCTGGTGCACGAGCCGGTGTTGCCATACCCGTCGTCGAGGGTGATGTAGCCGCTGACGTCCCTCAAGGAGGAAATGTCCACCGCCTTCTCCCCCTCGGTTCCCACCACCACGGGGAGTTCCACGGATTGGCCATCGAGTTCAATACGAGCCGGATTGGTCATGGGGCTCTGCCTTTCTCTGGTTGAGGGAGCTCCGCGCGGCGGTCCCCTGCGCGGACCCGCGCGGCAGCGGTCCCATGTGTTTTATGGCTTTGCGGTCAGGCGCCGCAGCGCTTCTTGATATTTTTCCGAGGTCTTTCGGACCACGTCTTCCGGCAGCGCCGGGGCCGGCGGCGTCTTGTTCCACCCGGCGTCTTCAAGCCAGTCCCTGACATATTGCTTGTCGAAGCTGGGTTGCGGCCCGCCCGGCGCATAACCGTCTGTCGGCCAGAAACGCGAGGAATCCGGGGTGAGCACTTCGTCGATAAGGATCACCTCATTCCCGACCAGCCCGAACTCGAATTTCGTGTCGGCCATGATGATGCCGCGGCGCCGAGCAAGGTCCGCCGCCTTCCGGTATAGCTGCAGGCTGGCGTCGCGCACGGCCCGCGCCAGGTTCTTGCCGACCAGATGCACGGTTTCATCGAAGGTGATGTTTTCGTCATGCAGACCCTGTTCGGCTTTTGTGGATGGGGTGTATACCGGATACGACAGAGGATCGGACTCGCGCAGGCCGGCGGGCAACGCCAAGCCGCGAAAGGCTCCCGTCCGCGCGTATTCCTTCCAGGCCGATCCGCTCAGGTAGCCGCGCACGATCGCCTCGATCGGCAGCGGCTTGGCCTTGCGGACCAGCATGGAGCGTCCGTCCAGTTGCGCGAGAATGTTCGGGTCACGAACGTAACCGGAGAGATCCGTGCCTATATAATGGTTCGGGATGACGTCGGCCAGCGCCTCAAACCAGAAGCGCGAAAGCTGCGTCAACACGCGGCCCTTGCCGGGAATCGGCGTGGGGAGCACTACATCGAAGCAGGAAATCCTGTCCGTGGCGACCACCAGCAAGGCGTCTTGCAGGTCATAGACATCCCGCACCTTTCCCCGCGAGAGCAAGGGGTAGCCCACCCCCTCCGTATACATCAGCGCTGTCTCGTTCATGGTATTTCTCTTCTCCTGTTCGTTCCGGCGGGCCCCCCGGCTCATTTGGCCTGGCTGAGCCGCCGCTTCAAGGCCTCTAACTCGCCCATCAAAGCGTCCGGCAACTTGGCCCCGTATTGCCCGAAATAAGCCGCGGCATCGTCGGCTTCCTTGCTCCATTCGCCGGCGTCCACACGCAACAGTTCCTCCATGTTTTCCGGCCTGATGTCCAGGCCGGTCATGTCCAGAGCCATGGTTGACGGCAGCAGGCCGATCGGCAATTCAACAGCCGAACCGGTTCCCTCCACGCGTTCGCACACCCACTTAAGCACGCGGCTGTTTTCCCCGAATCCGGGCCAGAGCCAGCGGCCGTCGCCGCTTTTTCTGAACCAGTTCACATAGAATATCTTCGGCAGTTTGGAGCGATCCGTGCGCCGGACAAACGATAGCCAGTGCGCCAGGTAGTCCCCCATGTGATAGCCGCAGAACGGCAGCATGGCAAAGGGGTCGCGCCGCAACACGCCGGCCTGATGAAGCGCCGCCGCGGTGGTTTCGGAGCCGGCTGAAGCGCCCATGAAGACGCCGTGTTCCCAGCTGAACGCTTCCGCGACCAGGGGCGCCACGCTCGCTCGGCGGCCGCCGAAAAGGAAGGCCGAGATCGGGACGCCGGCGGGATTTTGCCATTCCGGATCGATCACCGGGCATTGCACGGCAGGCGCGGTGAAGCGGGCATTGGGATGCGCCGCCTTGCGTCCACAATCCGGCGTCCAGGCCTGGCCCTGCCAGTCGATGGCCTGGGCGGGAGTCGGCACGCCCATGTCTTCCCACCAGACATCGCCATCGGGCTTCAAGGCCACGTTGGTGAAGATCGTGTTGCGGGCGACGGTCGACATGGCGTTCGGGTTGGAATTGTTCGAGGTGCCGGGCGCCACGCCGAAGAATCCGCTTTCCGGGTTCATGGCGTAGAGCCTTCCATCGTCGCCGACGCGCATCCAGGCAATGTCGTCGCCTATGCAGCGTACGCTCCAGCCCGGCAGGCTGGGCTGCATCATCGCCAGATTGGTCTTTCCGCAGGCGCTGGGGAAGGCGGCGGCCACGTAATGTTTCCGACCTTCCGGCGAGGTCACGCACAAAATCAGCATGTGTTCCGCAAGCCAGCCTTCTTTGCGCGCCACCACGGAAGCGATGCGCAGGGCCAGACATTTCTTGCCCAACAGGGCATTGCCGCCGTAACCGGAGCCGTAGGACCAGATGGAAGGCTCTTCGAGGAAGTGCACGATGTATTTCTTGGCCGGATCCGGCTCGCAGGGCCAGGATACGTCGGCCTGGCCGGGCTTGAGCGGCGCTCCGACCGAATGCAGACAGGGAATGAAGGCCCCGTTATCTCCGAGCTTGTCGAGCGCGGCTTGGCCCATGCGCGTCATGATGCGCATGTTGACCACTACATACGCCGAGTCCGTCAGTTCAATGCCGATCTTGCAGATCGGCGAGTCCAGCGGCCCCATGGCAAAAGGGATCACGTACAGGGTCCGGCCGGCCATGCATCCATCGAACAAACTTTGCATCTTCCTGCGCATCTCGTCAGGATCGGCCCAATGGTTGGTGGGCCCGGCGTCGTCCTTGTTGCGCGAGCAGATGAAGGTCCGGTCTTCCACTCGCGCCACATCGCTGGGATGAGACCTTGCGAGAAAGCAGCCCGGTCGTTTATCGGAATTCAGCCGCGTAAAAGTTCCGGCCTTGACCATCATGTCGCAGAGATCGGTGTTTTCCTGCTCCGAGCCGTCGCACCAGTGAATCCGGTCAGGACGACAGAGGCGGGCCATTTCCTCGACCCACGCCAGCAGCTTCTTGTTTTTTGTCAACGGTGTATTCATTTTTCCTTTTCGGTAGTTTATGGAAAACAAAAAAGGCCAGCACAGTCCCGATCGACTGCTGCTGACCTTGCGCCTCGAATAGCCACCCGTGCTGGCGGGCCGCCATCAACTCACAATTTTTAAACTCATGGAAATGTCCCGCCCGCGCGGAACAATTGTTCCAGACTTATGGGTGCGGATGCTAACCATAATAAACGGAATGTCAAGACTTCGCTTAACGGAACCTGGGTGGCCCGAATCTTTATGAAAAACTTGGGTTAAAGGAGAGCCCGTCTTCGGAGAAGCCGGGCCGCCATTTACGATCCACTTGGGGGTCCTATGCCTTGCTATTTCATGTTGATTGATAGTCGGGATGAACGAGCAAATAGTGAAAATATGCGGTCATTACACCATCAGAAAGAGCGTTGATAAGGCCGACGAGTTGGTCTCCATTCCATGCTGAAATGACCCTGTGGGAATTCGTCATGGCGATTTGCAGTTGGTCTGGGTAATTTCCAGAAGACCATTGAACAGAAAGAAAAAGATCCTGCAATTGTTTTTTTATCAAAGTCCTTGGTTTTCAAATAATGTATTTCCATAAATAAATCCAATTTCCAGCGTATTGATAGAGCAAGTTTTCATCACGATCCATGACGAGACTTCCTGATAAGGGTCGAGGAGAAATCAAAGACTGTATTCTTCGATCTTCTTGTACAGGGTCGTGCGGTGAATTTTGAGAATGTCGGCGGCCTTGTTTTTGTTGCCTTCGACGGATTTCAGGACTTGGGAAATCAGGCGTTTTTCGGCATCGGCCAGGCTCATGGATTCGACTTGCAGGTCCAATTCGGGTTCGTCGGGAGAGGCCGCGCGGGCGGCGGGGATTTTCTCCACTTGCAGGCCGAGGGACTCCCGGTCGATCTCGTCGCCGGACGCCAGCAGCACGCCGCGCTCGATCACATTGCGCAGCTCGCGGATGTTGCCGGGCCAGCCATATTGCTGCATCGCCTGGCGGGCTTCCGCGGTCAGGCCTTTGATCTTCCGGCCCATCTGCCGCGCGAAGACGGATACGTAATGGGCGGCCAACACCTCGATGCTGCCCTTGTGGTCCCGCAGCGGTGGAATCACGACAGGAATGACGGACAGCCGGTAATAGAGATCCTCGCGAAACTTGCCTTCCTTGACCCGCTCCTTGAGGTCGCGGTTGGTGGCGGCAATGATCCGTATGTCGACCTTGGTGGTCTTCGCGCCGCCCAGACGCCGGAATTCCTTGTCTTCGATCACCTTCAACAGCTTGCCTTGCAGGTTGAGGTCCATGTCGCCGATTTCGTCGAGAAAGACGGAGCCGCCGTCGGCAATTTCCAACAGGCCGGGCTTCTTATTCTTGGCGTCCGTGAACGCGCCCTTTTCGTAGCCGAAAATTTCGCTTTCCATGAGCTGTTCGGGAATGGCCGAACAGTTGATATCGACAAAGGGCTTTTCCGCGCGCGGACTCATACGGTGCAGGGCCTTGGCCAGCATCCCCTTGCCCGTTCCGCTTTCGCCGAGAATCAGCACGGTGGTGTCCGGGGCTTGGGCAATGCGCTGGGCGGTCTCGAAAATCCGGCCAAGGGCGTCGGTGCCGATCATGTTGTCGAAGCGCCAAACATCTTCGTAGTTGTCCACCGTCAACCGGCTCAGCGTGGTGACTTGGCGGCTGAGATCCACCTTGCCGCCAACATTGCGGACGATCTTTTCGAGTTGTTCGTCCTCGAACGGTTTGGGGAGATAATCGTAGGCGCCGAGCTTGATGGCGGACACCGCGGTGCGCACGTCGGCAAAGGCGGTCATGATGACCAAGTCGAGCTGGGGCAGCGTTTTCTTCTGCTCGGTCAGAAAATCCAAGCCGTCGCCGTCGGGAAGGCGCATATCCAGAAAGACGAGGTCGTAGGAATTTTTTTCCAAATAGCCGCGAGCTTCATGCAAACATTCGCATGCCTGGACATGATGGCCCCACTTGCTCAGCCGATCGTACACGACCTTTCGCAAAAGCCGGTCGTCCTCCACCACAAGAATCTGCAATTCAGCCATGTTTTCTCTATTCCTTTGGACTCGTCGCCATCGCTTCCGTGCGGCTACGTAGCCGCCGGCGTAAGCCGGTGGTTGATTTCCGAACGGTCAATCGGCCAGCGCAAATCAAAGATTAACCCGCCGGCGGTCTGCCGTTCAGCTTTTAGTTGTCCTTTCAACCGTCCGGCCCAGCGACCCGCTATCCCCAATCCGATGCCCAGATGCCGGACTTTGGTTGTGTAGAACGGTTTGAAGCACTGAGCCAGCTCTTCCTCGCGAATTCCAGGTCCAGAATCTTGAAGCCGCAAGACGGCGTCCCCTCCGTCGACCAAGCCCTTTAGGCGTACGAGTTTGGCCGGCGCCGCCTCGGCGGCGTTGGTCAACAGCTCCATCGCCGCCGCCGAAAGCCAGGCCGGAGAGCTCAGGGCAACCGCCTGAAACTCCGCCGCAGCCTCCACCGCCAGCAAGGAGGTGGGAAACCGGTCGTGAAAGCGCACCGACAACTCCTGAAGCCAGTCGCCGGCCATCATGTCCGAGCCCGGCGGCAACTCGTCAAAGAGCAGGCTCATGCGGCTGGTCAGGTCGCTGAGCGCGTCGCATTCGTTGAGCACCAGCGGAAAATATTCCAATTCCTGGGGCGCCAGCCGCCCGGCCAGCTCCTGGGAAAGATAGGCCACCGTGCTCTTGATTCCCGAAGCCAGATTCCGCAGCCGATGACGAAGCACCCGGTTCATCCGGGTCAGATCCTCTTCGCTCATACCTTGTTGTTGTTGGCGCTCCTGCGGTTCCATAGGTCGGCAGTATGGGCAAGATTCAGCCGGCGAACAATCAAAAAGAACTACGGCGGATGGCCTCACGACGCGGACGCAGGTCGTATTAGGAAAAGACGGCGCTCAGCGTCCGCCTGCAGCGCTATGCGCAGCATTGCGGGCAGGGAGTGAGCGCCCTACCACAACAGCGACGCCCCTAAAAGATCAGCACTAACAAATCCACCGGCTTACGCCGGCGGCTACGCAGCAGACAGACATAGCCCACACTCCAACCTTGGACTCCTTGGACTTTGGACTCTTCTCCCCCCCTCACAGTTCATCCGGCAAGATAAGCGTCGGAGGCGGCTCGTCGGTCCGCTTTTTCATCTGTCCGGCGCACCAGAGGGTTTGAGCGGCGACGCCCATCATGATTTGCACGTCTTTAACGGTCAGCGGACCCCGGGAGAAAATCCGGCGGATGCCCAGCATCATGTGATCCGATTTTTCCTCCTCCATGAATCCGATTTCCTGCAGCGACACTCGCCATTTTCGGAACATCGCTTCGCGCATGGCCGAGGGCGCCTCGACGGATTTCTCCACCGGCGGCTCGAACACCCCGGCGGCCACATAAAGCTCGTAACAGAAAACCATGACGGCCTGGGACAGATTCAGGGAGGAGTACTGCGGGTTGGAGGGGATTCTTACAATCTGCGTGCACAGCGCCATGTCTTCGTTGCTCAATCCGTTGTCTTCCGTGCCAAAAACCAGGGCCACTTTGCAGGATTCCGCGGCCTGCAAAAGCCGGGGCGCCCATTCGCGGGGCGTCTTGCCATGCTCGCGGTAAAGCCCTTCGCGGCCTGTCGTGCCGGCCACCAGCCCGCAATCCGCCACCGCTTCCGCCAGCGTCGGAAATTCTTTGCGGTTATCCAGCACGGCTTCCGCGTGACAGGCCATCATGCGCGCTTCGGGATAGTTGATAGGGCCGCGCGGAGCCGCAATGGCGAGATCGGAGATGCCCATGTTCATCATCGCCCGGCAAACCGACCCGATATTCCCGGAGTAAATAGGACTGACGAGTACAACGCGTATATTATCCAAAGACATAATTCATTCATCCTTCACGAAAACAGCCGCCACGTTACAGAATCCCCCGGCTGTAGTTCAATAGGGAAAGACGATGAACAGCCGCCTTGTCGTAGATTTTCAGAATCCCCGAAGGCGGCCCGGCTTCTTTGCGAAGAAAACGAATGAACGAGGCCTTGAATGGCTTGCATCTTCAAGCGGTTAGCCCGCATTTCTCGCCAGGCGGCGAAAAATGCGGGCTTGGATTCGTCGTTCTACCTTCCTATCGCCGGATCACCAGATTCCCCCATAGGCGCCGATGTCGTTTCGCGTGCCATCTTCATCGTTGTATTCTTCGGAGGGATTTCCGGCGTCGATGCAGGGCGAGAGAGCGCGAAGCCGATAGTCGCCCGCCGCCGGATCGACAAACAGGGGATCCGCCGTCAGGTTGCCCGCGCCCTGCGTTGTGTTGTACGACCCATACCGGACATTGAAGCCGTCATTGTACTCCATGAAGACGGTGTTGGGATAAGCGGCGTATACGGCATAGTCGCCGCTATAGATAATGTTGTTAACCAACTGGATGGGCATCACGGAAAGCGCGTTCACGGCCGTCGGATAATTGTATCCGGTGGAATAGGGCGACGCGATGACGTTATTGACGATCGTCGCCAGGCTCCCGGGATTCGAGTTGTTGAGCTTGATCACGCCCCCGCGTTGCGCGTAGTCCGCACCGCTGCGCCTGAATACGTTGTGATCGATCGTCAAATCGAGGACTCCGCTGCCGGAGATATCGATGGCGCCGCTGTAATCGGCCAGATTCCCATCGAAGACATTCCCGCCAAACCACACCTCTCGCGCATCCATATTGCTGATGTAGAAGCCTCCACCCGAATTCCACGCGGTGCAGTTGATGAAGTGGTTGTCGATGACATCGAGCTGACAGTTTATAATGTAAGCCGCTCCGCCGTACTGCCCGCCATAGCAGTTTTCCACGACGTTGCCCTCCATGACGATGCTGGAATTGAAGCCGTAAAGGGCGCCGACACTGGACAGCGCATCCTGGCGGATATTCGTCACGATATTGTCGCGAAGGACGACGTTCGACGAATTGACCACAGAAATACCCTCTTCACCCCCCTGAATCGTAAAACTCAGGATCGTCACATTCGTACACCCCGTTACCCTGAACTTGAAATTCGTGGGATTCTCCACCCGGGTCTCGCCGCCTAAGCCGACCACGGCCAAGTTCGCCTTGGATGCAATCGTTATGGCCGGGTAGGTCCCCGCGCCAACGCTGATGACGGCGCCCTCGCCGGCCGCCGCCAAGGCCGCCTCCATGGAGCGATAAGGATGGGCCTGCGACCCATCCTCGCTGCCGCCGCTGCCGGCCGCGTCAACAAAACAGCTCGCCACGGCAATCGAAATCCTGGCGGACGGACTGTCCGCCCGGCCGTCGCTAACTTTAAACGTCAGGCTGTCCAGTCCCGCGTAGTTCGAAGCCGGCGTGTAGACCAGATTAGGCAACGCGCCGCTGAGCGTTCCATGCGAGGGACCCGAAATCACCGCATAAGAGAGGACATTTCCATCCGCATCGAACGCCGACAGCGCACAGGCCGCCGGGGTGTTGACCGCCGTATGAAGGACGTCATCGAACGCCACCGGAGCGCGATTGGACGTGACCGTTATGCTAACCGACGCCGGATTGCTGTATTCCTTTCCATCGTTGGCTCGGAACACGATGCTGTCCGGTCCGACATAGTTCGGATCGGACTGGTAAACCACCCTCAGATAAGGAGGGCGAGGCTCGACCGCCTCGTCGACGACGAGCGTGCCGTGGGCCGGATAAACGTCCACCTCATAGTCCAGGACCGTGCCGTCCCGATCCGAGGCGGTCAGGAATATCTCCCGGCTCAGACTGTTGGGAACGCTTACGCTCTGGCCGGCAGCGACCGGCGGATTATTTCCAAGGGGACCGCCGAAGGCGCCCATGTCATTGCGCGTTCCGTTGGCATCCGTGTATTGCGCGGCCGGAGATCCGCGGTCGATGCACGGGGACGCCGGCTGCAGACGATAATCGTCCGCCACATTCACGAACATCGGGTTGGTCGAAATGTTGCAGACCCCCGGCGTGAGGCCATAGAAGGAAAGACCGCAGATGTTATTGTAATCGACGACGGGCGCCAGGGCGCTTTCGTTGCACACCGCATAGCCGGACGCCGTCTGGAAGATGTTGTTGAGCACTTGGATCGATCCCACCGAACCCGATTTGATGCGCAGACACTTGCTCGCCGTGGAGATCGCCGGCACGTTCCGAATCACATTGTTGACGATCTCCGCACTGCCGCCCGCGCACAGATAAACGTCCACAGCGCCGCCGTCGCGCCAATCCGCGCCGCTGTCCACGATGATGTTGCGGTCAATTCGCAGATAGCCCGTCCCGACGAAGTCGATCGCGCCGCTGAAGTCCGCTTTGTTTCCGTAGAAGCGGTTGCCGCCGATTCGCACCACATGAGATCCCGCGGTATTGTCAATATAAAGACCGGCTGCCGAGTTCCATGCCGTGCAGTTGCTGACGACGTTTCCGACCATCCGCAGATCGCATCCGCGGAGGCAGCCGGCGCCATACCGCTGGCCCCCATAGTTGTTCTGGATCAGATTGCCGTCGATGTTGATGTCCGAGTTGTAGCCGTAGATTGTGCCGCCGTTGCCGCTATGGCTCTGTCGGATGTTCTCAAGGACATTGCTCAACAGGTTGATTCCCGACGAGGAACTCACTTGAACGCCCAACACGCCCCCTTGCAGTCGAAAACTCTGGAGCGTGATGTTCTCACAGGACGTAATGGAGAACTTGTAGTCGGAGCTCTGCTGCATGACCGCCATGGGTTGCCCGGAGCGCCACCCCTCGCCGCCGATCAGAAGGAGGTTTCTTTTCCCCACCATGCTGACGCGGCTTGTGTAGACCCCCGGCGTCACGGATATCGTGTGGCCGTCCATCGACGCGGATACGGCCTGCTCGATCGTTGCGTACGGATGAGCTGCACTGCCGTCTTCGATCCCGCTTGTATTGGCGGCATCCACATAAAGATCAATTTCGACACCCAGAGCATTCGGCGCGGCGCCCCCATCGCCAAGCCCATAATAACTCAACAGGATGGCCGCAAAAACCACCCGCCACAGATATCCTATCCCTCCACCGCTTTCCCTTCTGGCCGCTGAATTCATGACGATCTCCTTGTTTTATGGATTCGCTCTACGAATGGGGCGACGCTTCCCGTGTGGCGGATGCTGGGGTCAAGCCGAAGCAAAGAGCAGCTGGCAACGCCCGGCTGTCCTTATCGTTGGTTCCATGTTGCACTGTCTTCAACTTTTCCCCCGCCGCGCCCTACGCAATGCAATCGCCCTTGTTATTGCCGCCATGCGTCAGGCATGGCGAAATGGTTGCCTATTCGTCGACTGCCAAAGGATACTTCATTTTTTCCAGACTGACTAAATATTAGTTAATAGCGTCATGCTAATGCAAGCCTGAAAAAGCCGGTCTTATGCAGAGGCGCGCATCGCGATACGTCCGGCGAATCCGGCGCCATCCGCTCTAACCGAAAAACGCGGGCCGTCGCCTCCAAACCGGCGGAGTCTGGGTGCGATAGTATTCGTTCGCTTCGCGCACCAGAAGATGCAGCCTCCCGAGCAGGAGAACCGGATAAAAACAGATGACCGCCAGCATGGCGCCGAAGTTGAGCAAATGCCCGAAGGAGCGAACCAGCAGATTGTGATGCAGACCGGGCTCGGTCAACGACGACGCCCACTGCGCGACCGGCACGGCCGCCAGAGTCGCCGCCCCCAGGACCACAGCGAAAATAAACATATGAAAGACAAATCCGATCAACCCTGGAACACCGATCCATGAAGGAACCATGACTTCGGCCAACGCAAGCCAGAGCTTGTTGGAATTCAACCACGAGTCCCCCCGCCCCCACGAAGGAAACGGCTGCATCCAATCGGATTCGAAATCTGTAATCAGGAGCGCCTGGCAGCGCCCGCAACAAACCCGCGCCGGCCCAAACCGCCGAAACCCCCAAACGACCTTCCGCCCGCACTTCGAACACGTTATCCGCCGAATTTCATAAGTCGCCATATACCGCTTTCTCTTCTATCTCTCCGCGATCCAATTGCTTCCCAAAGCTTTTCGCCCTGCACTGTTTCAAAGAGCACTCCCTCTAAGTCTATTGTCTATGCCTGACCCCGAGCGGCACTGACCCCGTGCGGCTGGACCCCGTGCGGCTGTGACCCCGAGCGGCAGTGACCCCGAGCGGTCCTTGGTTAGGGATTCTCAGCTTTCTTCTTCATGTACTTCTGCATCGCGCCCGTTGCCCAATGCGCCTTGAATAGTTTGCCCGTATTATATCTACGGCCAAACCCATTTTCCCATAGAACAATGTGAAAACGTTTAAATCCGTGACCGGTGATTGTGTACACGTCATCGATGCTAGGGGCAACGCTGCCCAAGTGGGTATGAAGTATGCACTTCTCTCCGTCCTGGATCACAACGCTCATCGGACAGCCATCTTCTTCCGGCCCACCGTACCCTCGCCCATATCCCGGCCTCGCGACCAGTCTCCCCGCCCTGTTAATCAGCATCGCATACTCGACTTGCCATTTTTTGCCGCCACGAGTCCGGTGTTCCCGGCTGAGGCGCGCCATTTCATCGTAGATCTCCTGCCGCCTCCATCCAGTAAAGTCCACAGCTAAATCATAGTCGCTGCCAATCCGCCCATATTCTTTTACCTGGCCGATCACTCCAACACCACGCTCCTTCGTCCAAGGCGCTTGTATCAGTCGCCTCCATTCTTCCGGCAATGGCGTGAACCCACCCGACTTGGATTGGGCCCACTCGGGGCTTGTGCTGAATCCGCCCGACTTGGACTGAGCCCATTCGGGGCTAGGACTGAATCCGCCTGACTTGGACTGAGCCCACCCGGGGATTTGACTGAACCCACCCGACTTGAATTCCATCGGAAGAGGCTTGCAACCCTGCAACATACTGTTCAACTGCGCTCTGTCGAACTGGGAGCTTTCCGCTGTTGCGAATGTTCCCGCCGAATAAGAATCTCTAACCTGATAATCGCCCGCGAACAGCGACTGCATCCCCGACGGATCGTTGAACATGATGGGGTTATTAAGCGCGTAGCAGTAATCATCCCCCAACGGATCTAGCGTCAGGAATCGACCGAGTTCAGGATCGTAGAACCGCGCGCCGTAGTAGTAGAGGCCGGAGCTGTCTTTCTCCTGGCCGGTATAGGCGTATTTTGGTTCGGCGCCGGAGCCCGAAGAAACGTTCGTCTGGCCGTAGGGCAGGTATTCCATCCGGCGGATTTCGTTGCCTGCGGCGTCGGTTACCCGGGAGATGCTGTTCAAGTGATCGCTATGGTAATACGTCAGCGTTCCGCCCTTGTCTTGGGCTACCAGCTCGCCATCGGCATAGTAGTACTTGATGGCGGTCCCATTCTCTATTTCGTACAGCGGGCTGAAGTAGTAGGTGACGATCCCGCTCTCGGTTTTCTTCACGCGTCGGCCGCTGAAGTCATAGACATAGCTTCCGATGAAACTGGGACTCTCGATGTTGACGAGACGATCCTCGTGGTCGTACGTGTACGAGGTGGCCGTCGTGGCGGCGCACCGCCGTTTGGCCTCGTCGTCGTTCATGGCCTTGCGCCAGATGCACAACTCGTCAATCGTCCCTTTGAAGTAGTTGAAGTAGCCGTCGATCGCATCGCCCTTGCGTCCGAGCATCAGGTTCAAGCAATACGAGCGTCGGGACGTGAAGGCCAAGTCGCGAGCAGCGAGATTCCCATCCACGAATAGGCTGACATTCGTTCCGTCATACGTAGACAGGATATGATGCCAGCCGCCGGCAAGGTCCGCCGTATCCGCGAACAGATACATACTGCTGCCCCAGCTATCCATGAGCTGGCCGCTGCCCACGTTGTCGATGTAGCAAAGCGAGTTCATCCGGTTGAATCTCGGTTGGCCCCACATCACGACGTAGTGACTTCCAGCCGCCGACTCCGGCTTGATCCACGCCTCAACGGTGTACGGACAGTCTCCGTCGGGCAACGCCGAACAGATCGGGACATTCACGAAGTCGTCCACTCCGTCAAACCGCAGCCCGTTGCGCACGGCGCCCGGCGCCCAGGTCGCGCCGCTGATGGTCCCGTTATTGCCGTTGCCGCTGGAATCGGCAACCGTCGTACCGCTGCCTTCATCGAACTTCCAACGCGCGGCCAGGTCCGGCAGGTTCTTGTTGAGCTGCTGGTATTGGTAGAACACCTCTTCGGCCGAGAGGACGCCGCGCCAGACGGCCACTTCGTCGATCGCGCCCTTGAAGAACTCGTTCACGCCCAGACGCGTGGTCGTCCGGCCGATCTTCAGATTCGTTGACTGCGCGTTGTGGGTTGTACTAGGGATCTCATAGGCGATTGGGGCGCCATCGAGGTAGATCGTGTGCGTTCGCGTGACCCCGTCGAAGGTGACGGCCACATGATGCCAACGGCCGATCAGCGTTGAGGTTGGCACGTCCAGATCGTCCACACCCCATGTATCGATCAGCCCCCCCACGCTCAACTTCAGTCCGGTCGCCTTGCCCAGATTCGTAAAGTTCCCCCACCCCACGATCCCGCCCTCGTGCATCGTCTCCGGCTTGATCCAGGCGGTGATGGAGAAGGTCTCGTCGTTGGTGGGAATCCCCGTCATGGCGGCCATCGACACTACGTCGTTGATCCCGTCAAAGTACAACGCATTGCCCTGCTTGCCCTTCACCCAAGTCGCCCCCGAGATCGCGCCGTGATTGCCGTTGCCGCTGGCGTCATGGAGCGTCGTGCCGCTGCCTTCGTCGAAGGTCCAACGGGCGCCCAAGGCCGGCTGGTTGACCTCCGCCCAACTCCGGTACACTTCATCGGCGCTCAACGCCCGCCGCCAGATCGCCACCCCGTTTAGGGCCCCCTTGAAGTACTCGCTGACGCACGTACGTCCGATCGTGAACCCCTGCGGCATGACGGCATGCGCGACGGTGGGCGTATCCGAGCCGACCAACACGCCGTTGACATAGATCGACCGGGTCTTGCCGTCATAGGTAGCCGTCACGGTCCCCGGCGATACGGCCTCCGCCGTCAGATCGTTCCCCCACCAATAGTTCACTACGCCCGCATCCGTCAAACGCAGCGCATTCGCGCCATTGTTGGGGCCATAGACCCCCCAGCCGACAATGCCTCGGGCGCCCATTTCCATCGGTTGGATGCTGGCCCCGATCGTATAGGGCTGATTGCCCTCCGGTATCCCCGTCAGATTCGCCACCGACACGAAATCGTCCACGCCGTCCAACAGCAGAACCCCGCCGTCGATTGTGCCGCCGTTGACCGTCCCATGATTGCCGTTGCCGCTGGAATCATGCACGACTGTCCCGCCATTCTCATTGAAGGACCACAACGCCGCCAGTCCGCTGGGGTTGAGAATCGATTCGCTGTCGCGGGCCACTTCGCCTGGCGTCCGCGCGCCGCGCCAGACGCTCAGCTCGTCGATCGTTCCGTGGAAGTACGAGGTGAAGCAGTCCCGGCCCAGCACCAGGTTTTCGGCCGTTGCCGTATGTTGCCCCGGCGCATCCGCGCCTATGCATACGCCGTCCAAGTAAACCGACCGCGTCGTTCCGTCGTACACCGCGGCCACATGATGCCAGTTGCCCAGGAGCCCCGGCGCGCTGACCCACAGATCGTTGGCGAACCACGAATTCAACAACCCCCAATCCGTCAACCGCACGGAATTCATTTGCCCGGCCTGATCGAACCGCCCCCAGCCGATGATGCCGCGGGCGCCCATCGATTCCGGTTTGATCCAGGCTTCGATGGTGTAGGGCTCGTTGCCGGCCGGGATGCCCGCCGCATTGGCGACGGCGACAAAGTCGTCCACGCCATCGAAGCGAAGCGCGGAGCCCGGATGGCCTGCCGTCCAGGCGGCGCCGCCTTGAATCGTCCCATGATGCCCGTTGCCGCTGACATCGAGAACCGAGGCTCCGCTGCCTTCGTCGAATGTCCAGCGCGCAATCAGAGCCGAACTCGGCGGCGGGGGCGGCGGCGGGGCTCCGACGGACTGTTCCCGGCAGTTCATATTGCCGTTGGCGTCGTAGCCATAGACCCAATGGTCCGAGGTGCCGGCGACCGCATGCGGACGGGCCGGATCATACGTGTAGGTTATCAGGGCTCCGTCAGTCGTCTTGCTGCGGATGTTGTCCAGGGCGTCGTAAGAATAGGTCAGTTGTCCGCCGATATACGTGGAGCACGTCTGCGCCAGCAAGCGGTTCTGGGGGTCGTAGCTGTAGGCTTGGCTGTAGTTTACGTCAGGCGTGCTGGCGTTCAATTCCGAGATATTGCCAACCGCATCGTAGTTGTAGCTGTTGCCCCTGATCAACGTGTTGTTCTGCTGGCGCGTCTGGGCCGTCTTCAACCGGTAGTTGCCTTGAACAGCCGTGTAATATTCGTACACATCCTGGGCCTTATTCCCGAGTTTGTGCAGAACAATCTGGCCGAGCGCATTATAGGTGTTGGTCATCAAGTAGCGGGTCTTGTCCGCGGACGAGCCGACCGACTTGATGTATCCATTGCCGTCGTACGTATTGCTCACGACCGACCCGTCCGGATAGACCATCCGGGCGATACGATCCATCGAATCGTAGACGTAAGCGTTGGTCTTGGCGGCCGAGCCCTGGATGAATTTCACTTCGCTGACGATTCGGCCGCGTCCGTCGTACCGGAAGCTCGTGCTGCCGCTGGAATCGACGACCCTGGTCAACCGTCCCGTGCTGAACCCACTGGCGACTTCGCCTACGTAGCGATCGTAAACGTTGGAGATCGACGTGCCGTCCGGATACATCACCTTCATAAGCCGATCCAACGGCCCGTAGGTATAGTAGATGGTCTTGCCCTTCGGATCGGTGAGGCTGAGCATATTGCCGTTGGGATCGTAGGTATAGCTGGTGCTGCCGGAGTTTGGATCCACGGCGGAAATCAACCGTCCGAAAGCGTCGTACTGAGCGGAGTGGACGATCTGCGCGCCGTCGGCATCTTCGACGACCTTCAACACATTTCCCCGCGCGGTCTCGTACTGAAAGGCGTCCCGGCGGTAAACCGTGTCGAACGACTCGTCCGAATAGCTTTTCACTTCTTTGACCCGGCCCAAGCCGTCAAATTCCTCTGCGTAACCATACTCCTTTTCGTTCACATGCTCCGTCCTCAAGGGAAAAGAGTAGGTTCCCGAAAACGTCCCGTTCGGGTTGTACGAGAGCGACACGGCTCCACAGCCGGCAGCCAGGAAACTCTGATTGGTGAACTCGCCCCGGCGGCGGGGGCTGTAGGCCGCGCTGGAACTGAAATAGGGCGCGCTTTGCTCGCTCATTCGTTTATTGCCCGAATAGTAATCCCAGACATCCACCGTTCGCCACTTGACCGCGCCGTCCGTATCGACGCCTTGGGTCTTGGTCTGAATCGTCCGGCCCAGGCCGTCCCGATAAGTGTAACTGGCCAGGGTAGCCGAAGAGTTCGCATATTGGCGCTGCGTGACGACCGATGAACTGGGAAAAGCAAAGTCATTATAGGTCATTAGGACGGTCGGGAAAGAGGGCGAATCGCCATGAGCGATCACGTTGGTCGGACGTCCGAACACATCGTATCCCGTACGAGTCCAGACGCCATTGGCGTCTTTGACGCCGGTTGCGCGCATCAGGCCGTCGTATTCGTACGCTTCCGTGGTCCGGGTGGCATAGTAGTCCATGCCGCTTGCGTTGGTCCTGGCGACAGGGAAACTCCGATACCGGGTATCGAAGGAGGTCCAAATGCAATTGCCGTTGCCGTCCACTATCGTCGTCACATTGCCGTAGGCATCGTATCCGTATCTTGCCTTATAGATTCGCTGCCCGCTATATTCTTCATACACGGCTTTCAAATAGGGAGGCGTTGCAAGATAGCCGCTGTCCACCCAACCCAGATCTAGGTCCGGATAACAACTGTATCGATAGTATTCGGTCACGGTTCGGGTATAGTCGGCGCTCTGGCCGTCGGTCCCCTTCACCCGCTTATACTCGGGGGCAAAAGCCCAACTGGACGCGTTCACCAGGTTTCCGAATTCAACCCGCACCTTATCGGCAAGAACATCGTTTCCGCTCAGGGCGTCGACTTCGCCGAAGTTCTCGACAACCAAAGGCTGTCCGTAAATGGCGTAGTCATAGCAGGTCTTCAGTCGTTTATAGTCGGACCCGCTAGGTTGACGGCCTTGATCGGCGAGCATTTGCCCATCGATCAGGTAGGTGTCTTGCTGCACCAGCTTGGGCGCTTTAACATATACAGCCGGACCCGCCAGAGGCCTCGCGTTGGTGATCCCGTTGCCCCAGTGATTGGGGCGATGCTCAAAATCTTCATAGGTGTTATACACGTAGGAGTACATGTTGCCGTCGGCATCCCGCACAATCTGCTTCTGAACCAGCCCGGCCAACACATCGTCCTGACAGTAAAACGTCTCCGTCTTATTGCCCGCCGGATCGATCTGAACGACCCGGCCAAATCCACGATCTTCTTTCGTAGAGGCGCTAAAGGCTGGATCGCTAAACTGGTAAGACGTGGACTCGACGCCCCCGAGACCATCTTTGGCCGTCACGGCATTAACCACCCACCGGTTTAAAGGATAAACCACGCCCATCGTCCGATCGGCGGGTTTATAGCTGTATTCCACCGCTCCACCCAAGGAATTCGTGACGCGCTTCAACGCCATGTCGCTGGGCCACAAAGCTCGTCCCAGATAGACGCTCATGCCCCCGCCGTTCTGATGGACCAAATCGAGAACGCCATCCCCGTTCATATCCGCCATGTCAAAATAGACCCGATCGTCCCGGCCAATATTCGTTGTCGAGCGAATTTGTACGGACGATTTGCGCAGCGCATTCACCGGAGTAATGCCCCACGCCATTTCGGGAAGGAAGCCAGTTCCCGTATTGATGCGAGCCCTGATCGTACTGTTATCGGCCCAGACTTGGTCCGGCAAGCCATCGCCGTTTATGTCCAGGAACTCCCGCAGCGTGATATCCTCGTAATCCTGATTGGGCAGGCGCCCGTCGCGGAAATACTGATCCCTTTCATCCAAGGTCGCTTCGGTGCTTTCCGTGTGACTGAAGCCGCCTGGCGAACCGTTAACCCACTCGATTCTATCCGCAAAACCACGTCCCGTATTCAACGAAACCCAAGTCTTGCCAGCCTCACAAGCCACCTTGTCTTGCAAGCCATCTCCGTTGATATCCGCGATGGTCAGTTGGCCGTCGGCAACGAATACTCCATATCTTTTCGTTGCGACGAATGCACGGCCTCCCGAGCAAGACTCATATCCACCCGTTAGGCAGGTAGTGACTTTCTGGAATACAGTTTTTCTCAATGCCTTCTGAAACAATGGATCGCTTTGCCCACCAGCCCATACTTCCCAGTCTCTGAATCCGGTACGTGTGTTAAAACTAACATAGATCACCCCGTCGTTTGCATCGGCCACTTTGTCCGGCAAGCCATCGCCATTGATATCTAACATGTCAATATAGATTGTCCCGGGAACATCTCGGTAATCGCTCCATTGCGTCTGCCGTATGACATTCCAGCACATCATATTCCCCGGACCCCACCATTCCTCGGCCTGAAAACCGCTGGTCCCATTGTTCCGCCGTATATAGGCTGTGGTGTAGTCTTGGAAAATTTGATCAGGAAGCCCATCGCCATTCAAATCCATCATGTCTTGATGGGTTTTCGAATAGGCATAGCAATTTTTGTAATACGAAGCCGCAACTCCTGCAATATCACACCCGTTGCCTTCACGGCGTGTCGGGATTTGAAACCCCGTCATCTTGGATATCGTTTCGTTGTTGGACTTCTCCCGTGGCACATATTGCTTTCGCAACCAGGCCCGGGCGTTCTGCCATTCCTGATCGTTGGCTTCGAAACCAGCGCCGGTATTGCGTCTCACCCACATCCGCGCGCTGCTGTCACACCACACCTTGTCGGGCAAATGGTCTCCATTGATATCCATAAGGGCCGTCAGCCGGTTCATGCAGGGTTCCGTGTCCAAACCGGACCAGATGCGCTCTATGTAGGGGTCGCCTCCGGCATTCGGCCAATCACGTCCCGTAGCCTCATACCCGAGCGTCATTTCAGCCAGCGTAGGATATTCGAAGCGGGTCGACGGCAGTTGCTTGACCAAGTCGGCTCCATACGGGGTTATGGCTTTAACCAGCGACCGGCCCATCAGCGCGCTTTGTACCCAGTCGATTTTGAACGCCTCGACCGCCGATCCGCCGTTGCCGTTGGAATCGCACCCGATTCGCCGGGTCACCCAGGTCGCTCTTTTGTGATTTTTGACCGCGCACCCCGGCCGGTAATTCCAACCGCATTCACTGGCCGGCTTTTCTTCATACGTCAAAGTCGTCGAAGCAAACCCGTTGGCGGAGGCGGCGCCGATCTTGCCTGAAATAATCTTTGATAGATAAAAGCTCCCGGTCGCGGCATCCTCTTCATAAACATATTTAACCAGCGTTCCACGCAGTACATTTCGCGCTTCGCTGATCGCCCAGGCCCTGGGTTGCGTCGCCGCTTTGCCGATGCCTTCGATTCGCGAGTCCGCGGTGATCCCATATTTGGAAACCGTGCCGTCCTGCGCTTCGACCTGCCACCAGGAGTCGGCCCCACCCGCATTCTGCTGCCTGATGCGCAAATAATTTTCGCGGCTGGTGTGATAGAATCCCATATATACAGCCATTTCTTCCCCATCCAACATAAAGAGATCGTTGGCTGTATAAGTCGGAACGCCCCACTTTGAACTTCGTTCAATCACGCTTCCCCCGCCGATGGACCAACCTTGATCCGACGAGTAGACGGCCGTCACGTCTCCCATGGGAAATCGATACTCGACCGCGCCGGAGGCCCCGACGGAAGAACCCGCTCCTTGAGCCCCGGCTCCACAGGCGCCCAAAACGTACGTCGCCGTCGTCGCTTCCGTTACACGCTCCAGCAACAGGTCCTCCGCATATCCGGATGCAGCGACCATGCCCAACAGGACGGCCAACCGCCGCCGCAAGGCGCTGTTGATAATGTGATGCAATCGACGGCGGCCCGGCGCATATCGAACAAGACTTGTTTTACTTAGTTGCATAATATGTTCCTGTTTAATAATCCACTGTTTATGCGAGTCCGTGTTGATAAACCTTGTCTTTTTCTAAATCAAGAGAATAACGAAAGACTTATTGAAGCGGGAAAGGCCTGTCCAAGGCGAGAACCAGAGTCTTTCTATCCGTGCTAAATTCTTCTCAAGGCTGCTCGGAACTGGCTGGGGGATTGGCCGGTTTGTTTTTTGAACCAGGCGGAGAAATGATTTTGGTTAACAAAGCCGCATCGGGCGGAGATTTGTTTAATGCGAAGATTCGGGTTGCCGAGCAATTCGCAGGAATGCTGTTTTTTCGCTTCTGTCAGATGATTCTGCGGCGTCTGTCCCGTCACGGACTTGAACACGCGCGTAAAATGCGCAGGGCTCATGAGCGCTTCAAAAGCGATATCCCCGCGTCTTTGAAAAAAACCCGGCTGTTGGTGGATTCGCTCGACCAGACGGGCAACGATTTCCACGTGGCGGATTTTGGTGTCGGGCCGAAGCGGGGAGCAACCGGCAAACGCCGATTTTTCGTTATCGTTGATTCCGTACGACGTCATCTTCAGTCCTTGCTGTACCGCTATAGCGAAAACTTGCCGTCTTCTTTTGTATAACTAGTTTTTAGTTAATTAGGAAATGTTAGTCAATTTTCTTTTTTTCCAGAAACAATCACGCCTTGTAGGCTGGTTGATTTGATCCACCATCTTGGGAACCTATCGTTCGCCCAATAACGATCTCTGAGTTTTCGGAGGGTTCCGCTCTGTCGGAACCGTCTTCTTCCGGTCGCGACGGAGCGCGACCCTCCAAAGTATAAATCTTTATGCAGCTGCAACTCTTTACGGCGATCCTCTTGGCCCAGCTCTGCATGAAGGAGGATTTGCGTATAAAAGACCGTGCGTAAGCCGGCAGCTCCTTTCCAGCGCCAGCCGTTGAGGAGGGGCCGCGTCAAGATGCGCCCGACGCGACTCGCTTCTTTACGGAGTTCTTACGACCTTCTAGTATACCGCTCATAAAAATGAGGAAGAATCAGCGCTTATCAGGATTCGATGGATGGCCGGGATGATTACATTGCTTTGCATCTTCATAGTTTGCTCGCTGGCCGTATGGGTCATCGTCGGCATTCGGATGCATTTTATCGAGGGGACGTTTCCTCCGCTCAGCGCCGAAAGCCGGATGGAAGAGCCGTACCAGGGCTGGCCGTTCGTATCGGTGTTGGTGCCGGGCCGAAACGAGGAGCGGGACGTTGAGGCCTGTCTGGCCTCCCTGGCGGCGCAGGATTATCCGGCCTATGAATTGATTTTCATCGACGACGAATCGACGGACCGGACGCTGGAGCTGGCCCGCCGCACGCTGGAACCGCATCCGTTTGCGCGCACGATCGCCGGCCGGCCCCGGCCGACGGGGACGTGGGTGGGCAAAAGCTGGGCGCTGGTGCAGGGCGTGGAAGAGGCCAAAGGCGACTGGCTGCTGTTTATCGATTCCGATGTGGTGCATCATCCGCTGGCCATGCGCAAGGCGATGTCCATGGCGATTCAAATGCATGTGGACGCCCTGAGCATCATGCCGGCGATCGAATGCGTATCCTTTTGGGAAAAAATCATCATGCCGCTGTTTGCCCTCCTGAGCACCTTGGTGGAGCCGATGGACCGGGCGAATCATCCGGACAAACGCGGCAGCCGGCTTTCCGGGGCGTTTATCCTGATCAAGCGAAAGGTGTACGAAGCCGCCGGCGGCCACCGCGCGATTTCGGACCAGATCCTGGAGGACATGGCCCTGGCCCGCAACCTGAAGAAACAGGAACGCAATATCTGGCTGACCTACACGACCGATCTGGCGCGCACGCGCATGTACGATACCTTTCACGACCTGTGGCTCGGGCTCAACCGGCTGAGCTTTCCCATGATGAAATATTCCCTTCTTTTCCTGGGCGCGGCCTGGCTTGCGGCGCTGGTGGGGGCCTTGACGCCGTGGCTGGCGATCGGGGCGGGTCTGGCGATACGGGCTCAATATCCCGTCCTGGGTTTGATTTTCCTGCTGTCCGGCACGGCGATTTGCGCGGCCATTCCGCTCGTCCTGACCAAACTTTTCCGGGTGCTGAAAGTTTCCCGCGGCTACGCCTGGCTGCTGCCGATGGCGGCCCTCGTGTACTGCCTGGCCGGCACGTCCTCCGCCCTCCGCCATTACACGGGCAAGGGATTGGGCTGGAAGCAGCGGACGTATTCGTGACCACCGGCTCTAGAAACCCCGGCGCAGCGAAACCGCAACCCAAAAAAGACGAAGAATTCTGTGTTTTCCATCTTCTTAACATTCCTTTGTGGAATCTAGGCTCGACAATGACGGGCATCCGTTATACGTAGTCTCATCCTTTTTGACTGGAGGCGCATTATGGACGAACTGCTTAGTATTTTGAAAAAGAACGCGTTGGAAAAACCCGAGGACATCGCTCGGATGCTGAACCTGTCGATTGACGACGTAAAGGCCCGCATTGCGGAATACGAGAAACAAGGCGTAATCCGCGGTTATCAGGCGGTGGTGGACGAAGATCAACTGGAATTGAACCGGGTGACGGCGGTGATCGAGGTGAAGGTGACGCCGGAACGCGAAGGCGGATTCAACCGGGTGGCCTCCCGCATCAGCCGTTTCTCGGAGGTGCAGTCGGTGTATCTCATGTCCGGGGCTTACGATTTGCTTTTGTTCGTGGCCGGCAACAACCTGAAGGATGTGGCCCTTTTCGTCAGCGAGAAGCTGGCGACCATTCAAGGGGTCATCTCCACCTCGACTCATTTCATGCTCAAGACTTACAAGCAACACGGCGTATTGATGGAAACCAGCCATGAAGACGAACGACTCCAAATCACACCTTAATCGCATTGCCCGGCATATCGTGGATATTCCGCGTTCCGGCATCCGCGATTTTTTCGACATTGTCAGCACCAAGAAGGACATCATCAGCCTGGGCATTGGCGAGCCGGATTTCGACACGCCCTGGCACGTACGCGAGTCGACGATGTTCTCGCTCGAGAAGGGCGCGACGCACTACACCTCCAACCGCGGCCTGCTGGAACTGCGGGAAGCGATTGCGGCGTACGTGAAAAAGACGTTCAAGGTCGCCTATGACGCCGAATCGGAGATTCTGATCACGGTGGGCGTGAGCGAGGCGTTGGACCTGGCGCTGCGGGCGCTGGTCAATCCCGGCGACGAGGTGCTCTACCACGAACCCTGCTACGTGTCTTACCGGCCTTCGATCGTTTTTGCGCACGGCGTCCCGGTGGCGGTCAACACGAAGCCGGAAAACGGCTTCCGCCTGACCCGGGAGCTGCTGGAAGGCAAAATCACGCCGCGCACTCGGGTGTTGATGCTGAATTTCCCGAACAATCCGACCGGCGCCATTGTGACCCGCGAGGACCTGGAAGGCATTGCGCAACTGGCGGAAGAACACGACCTGATTGTCATCAGCGACGAAATTTATGCGGAGCTGACCTACGATCAGGAGCACGTGAGCATTGCGTCGATTCCCGGCATGCGCGACCGGACGATTTTCATGCACGGCTTTTCGAAGGCCTGGGCGATGACCGGCTTCCGGATGGGCTATTCCTGTGCGCCGGCCGAACTCTCGGAAGCGATGATGAAGATTCATCAATACACCATGCTGTGCGCTTCCACCATCAGCCAGAAAGCTTCCATCGAAGCGCTAACCAAGCCGGAATTCGACATTGGCGAGATGGTGTCCGAGTATCGTCGGCGCCGGAATTTCGTTTATCAGTCGCTGGTCGACATCGGCCTGCCCTGCGCCAAACCGCTGGGCGCGTTCTACGCCTTTCCCAAGATCGAGCACCTGGGCCTTTCGTCGAAGGATTTCGCGCTGAGGCTGCTCAACGAGGAAAATGTCGCCGCCGTGCCCGGCTCGGCTTTCGGCGAATGCGGCGAAGGCTTCCTGCGCTGCGCCTATGCCACGAGCATGGACAATCTGAAAGAAGCCATGATCCGCATGAAGAAATTTGTGGAGCGGATCCGATAAGGAAGTCCAAGGTCCAAGAGGAAGTCCAAGGTCCAAAGAGTCCAAAGTCAAAAACGAAGAGCAATAAAGAAGTCCAAGGTCCAAAGTCCAAGAAGTCCAAAGTCAAAAACGAAGAGCAATCGATTTCTGACTTTGGACACTTTGGACCTTGGACTTTGGACTTCTTGGACTTTGGACTTTGGACTTTGGACTCTTTGTCCTATTCCGCCGTCTTCTCCGCTTTCGCGTCTTGCAGGATGCTGACGATGCGGTCGATGGCGGATTGGATCACCGTCATTTCGCCGGCGACGCGGTCGAAACGGGCCATGTTTTCGATGCGGAGTTTCTCCAGATAGGCCCGGCGGTCGCGGATTTCTTCCAAGCTCTCCACTAACCGTTCGATTTTGGCCTGGGAGGCCGCCGCGGAAACCGTCAAAGAGTGAATCTGGGCCAAAGCTCCTTCGAGGGACGGAGCGGGTCCGGAAGAAATCGCGACGATATTGGATTCTTCGGGGATGGGCACCTGAACGCTGTTGTTGCAGTCGGGGCAAACGATCGCCATACCAGCGCCTCGCGCATCGATTTCGAGACTTTTCCCGCAATGAGGGCAGTCAAAAACGATATCGGCCTCTTCTTCCAAGGGTTCCTGATTATCCTCTGACACAACGACCTCCGGGGTTGAATTACTTCCAAAGGCAATCTTCAAACATCGTAATATTAGTTCAAGGGAACGGGCTCGTCGACATTATCTTCGCCCTTTGTCGCCGGGGCATCCGGCACGGTAACGGCAGGTTCCGGCGTCACAAGGGCCGGCATGGCGGCTTCCGGCGGCTCATGGGCCGGCGTCACTTCGGTCACGGTCACCGTGCCGTAGCTGGGAATATCCACGTCGTCGATGATCCGGGGCATCGGCGTTTTGGCCCCCTGAAGGGCTTCGGAGCGCATTTTCTCTTCCCGGACCTTGCGCAATTCTTCCTCGGCGGCCGCGGCGTCTTTTTGGCGTTTCTTCTCGGCGGCGGAGAGATCGGCGAGCGGACTGTCGGACCAGCCCCGCTGCCAATTTTCCTTCGAGGTCATCGAATTGCGGTGCAGGCGCTCGGTTTCCTGTCGCGCCTCGTCGGGCGTCATCAATACATAGGGCGTGATCAACACGAGCAACTCGGTACGGGTTTTTTGGCGGTCGTCGGACCGGAAAAGCGCGCCGATGATGGGAATATCGCCCAGAATGGGGACCTTGGAGCGGGATTGCTTGTGATCGGATTGCACGAGGCCGCCGAGGACGACGGTCGAGCGGCTGGGCACGGCAATGGAGGCTTGCAGCTCGCGCTTGAAGATGCGGGGCACGCTGTTGTTGTCGATCTGGACTTCCTCGCCCGGGGTGTCGGCCGTCTGGGTGATGTCGAGCACGACGTAGCGGGCCGGATTGATGCGGGGCTTGACCTTCAGCTTGATGCCGATGTCGCGATATTCGTAGCTCGACCGGATTTGTCCGCCTTCGGTGGTGGCGGTTTGGGTCACCACCGGGCGCTGTTCGCTGCTGTTGATGGTCGCTTCGGTGTTGTCGGTGGTCATAATGACCGGGGTGGAAAGCACGCGCGCATCGCCGGAGTTGGCCGCCATGCGGATCACGGCATCGATGTTCAGGTCATAGAGCGAGAGGAAGTAGCCGAGTCCGCCGGACAAATCCATCGAGCGGTCTATCGTGGAGCCGTCGCGGAACGTCTTGGTGTTGGCGCTCCAGGCGCCGCCGTAGGCCATCAGCGGATCGCGAACTGCCACGCCGCCGTTCGGGCCCTTGGTGGTTTTGTTGTACATCACCATCGAGCGTTGGAGCCAGTCGACGCCGTATTGCACGCCGCGGCTCAAGTTGACTTCCAGGATCACCGCTTCGATCAGCACCTGGGCCAGCATGATGTCGAGCTTGTCGATCACGTCCTCCAAGGCGGCGATATCGCCCTTGGGCCCCATCAGGAGCAGGGAGTTGGTGCGCTTGTCGGCCAGTATCCGGGTGTTGGCGGAGAGCTGCCCGATCTTGGCGGCTTGTTCGGCCCCGACGGCTTGCGCGACGCGGTTTTCCGCGGCGGCGCGCTGGCGGACAAAGTCTTCCAGGGCGCGGGCGCCGGCGGGCTGACCTTCGGCCGGAGCGCCATCGGCGGCGCGGGCCGCGGCCGCCGGCGTCTCGGCTTTGGCCACGCCGATGAATTCGTTCAGAATGCCGGCCACCTGTTCGGCATCGGCATATTCCATGGCCACGACCCGCACAATAACTTCCGGATCGACCGGCCGATCCAGGGCATCCACGATCTTGTTGAAGAAAATAAAATTCGACGGGCGGGAAATGACGATCAGGATGTTCATCCGGTCGTCGGCGATGATCTTCACCTTGCCCTGGATGATGCCCTTTTCGGCCATGGCGGCTTCGACGGCGGCCTCCGCAGTTTCCACGGCGACCGGCACACGGCCGCGAATCACGCCCGCGGGCGTCGGAGGCGTCGGCATGGCGGGGGCGCCGGTAGCCACGCGGGGCTTATCTTCCTTGGCCTGCGAGTCGGAAATCAGTTCGTTCAGGCGGCCGGCGATCTTGGCGGCTTCGGCGTATTTCAGTTCATAAATGCGCGTTTCGACCTTCAATTCGGTGGGCTGGTCGATGAGCTCCAGGATTTCCATGATCCGTTGCAGGTTGGACGCCGTATCGGTAATCAGCAGGCTGTTGATGCGCTCGAAAGGCTGGATTTTGCCGTATCCGTGCAGCAAACCCTGAATCACGGTCTGGGCGTCGGCCAATTCGATGTACTTCAAGGCCACGACCTGGCTGATCAGCGAATCGTCGCTGGCAAAGCCTTTTTCGGGAAGTTCCTTCGAAATGGACAGGCCTTCCTGGCGGGCGGCGGTCGGCTGGACGACCTTGAAGAATTTTTTACCCATCGGCACGAGGGTGACGTTGTTCATGGCCAGCACGGCGGTGATGGCTTCGAGGGCTTCGTCGCGGGTCAATTTGGTCTGGCCGCGCAAGGTGATGGTGGCATTGATGCCTGGCGACTTGATCATCGTGCGCCCGGTGAGATCGGAATAAAACTGCAGGATCTGATCGAGCGGGGCGTCGACGTATTTCAGGGAATAGAGATCCTGGCCTGAGCGTTCCATGGAGGCGCCTTCGGAGCGTGTCGCGCCAGGCGCGGCGGCCGGCCGCGCCGGTTCGGGGGGCGTGAAACCGGGAGGGGGCGGCAATTGAGCAAACGACGGCACGCCGCTGCCGATAAAAGAAACGATCAGCCACCCGGAGATCCCTCGGGCCATGTTATGGATCAATATTTTCCGCATACCGTTCACCCGCTGCTCCGCTGCGCTTTTTTCACGGCCCCGGCCTGTCGTACAGGCGGGAAGACCGGTTCCCCATCGTTCAAAAAGCGCCGCAAGAAATTTAGAAATCGGTTATCTTATGGGGACTCCACCTTTAACGTATTTGCACCCGCCGATTCCCGGCTGTAGGCGCAATCTACCGTGAAATTGCCCTTCAACCGGCCCGGCCCGCCCTGGCCGGGGGTAATCGTCAACTGTCGAATGTCCAACATAGCACCCTGCACCTGCAAAGCATAGAGAAAATGAACCAAGGCATCCAGTTCGCCTTCCCAACTGCAGTTGATGGCCACTTCGTAGAGATCGCCGACGCTTTTTTCCTTGTCCGGCTCGCGGCGCAACAGGGTCAGATTGTGGCTTTGGGCCGTGCGCTCGAGGGTTTTGAGCAGTTCGGCGGTGACATCCTGGCCGACGGGATAGCGGGGCAGTTGCTGGCGGATGGCGTCGAGGCTTTTATCCACGACGCCCTGCCGGTTGGCCCAAACCTCCGCCTCCTGAAGGCGGACGTTCAAAGCCTGCCGGGCGGTGGAGAATTCGTCCCATTCCTTCAGCTTCGCTTCGCCCAGCCAATAGGTGCCGGCCAGCAGGACCGCCACCAGGGTGGCCCAGCCCAGATAGATTTCGCGGTTTGACACCTTCACGGCTGTCCTCCCGGCAGGCCGAGCGTCACGCCAAATTGGGCGCGGCTCTGGTTGCCCTGCATTCTGGTGGTCACGCCTTCCGGTTTGACTTGCGTAAAGAATTTACCTTGTTCCAAGGCCTGGAAAAAGTCGTAGATCGGTTCGGCGCTGTTGCTTTCGCCGCGCAGATTCACGGAGGCGCCTTTTTTGTAGATGTAGGAGGTCAAATCCACGCCGTTGGGCAGCACCAGGGTGATCTGTAAAAGGCACTCCAAGGACGAATGGGTACGGTCCGCATATTGCTCGAACGACTTCACCTTGCCCTGAAGGCGGCGAACTTCGCGGGCCGGCTCCTCGATCTGCTCGACTTGCGTCTTGAGCGCCACCAACTGGTTGCGCTGGATATTCAACGCCAGCAGAAACCCGGCGATGCCGATCAGCCAGACGCTCATAAAGATCGCGGTGGCCACGACGAGCCCCTTCCGGGTTTTACGCGCCTGCTCTTTTCGATGCCATTCGGGCGGCGACAAATCCAGGGGACGCTCCCCGCGCGAGGCCGCGCGGCGGGCCAACCCTTCGCTCAACGGCGGCAAATCGTCCAGGCGCTGAAGGCTGGCTTCCAAGCCGAATTCGCGTTTCAATTCGGCGGCCAGCATTTCGGCGGCGGCGTGGCCGTTCCAATGCCATACGCTCAGCAACAGGCCGTCCTCGCCGCCCCACTCTGCCTCCAGCGAAGTCAGGTTATAGCCGATTTCCTCCACCATGTCGGCCATCGTCGCCGCATCGTCGCCGCAACGGCCCAAGGACCGAAACATCACGGGAACGCCATCCTGGCTGACCAGCAATTCGGTTTCCATCCGGTCCAGCAGCACAAAGACCCGGCGGCCTTTTTCGGGTACGCGGCCGGCCTCGTTGAGCAGATACCACCAACCCAGGATCTCGACATCGATGCCATGCGGCAGATACGCCGCCTTGAGAAAACGTTCGCCGAGGTCGTCCACCACCGAGCGCTGCACCGCGGCAATCAGGACCAGCGCGGAGGCAGCCCTCTTCTGAATCACCTCGTGCGAAACCGACATATGTTCGATGGGAAACGGCGAAAACTTGTCGACCTGCAAATCGACCATGCTTTTCATTTCGTCCGGATCGATCGTCGGCAAATCCACCACGCGCAAGAGGACCTTCTCGGAGGGAAGGGACAGGGACAGCAAGCCCCGGAGCCGGCCATGAAGCTTTTTCAGGGCGGCAATCGATTCAGGAACCGCTTCTTCGGACGCCTTTTCGGCAGATGCAAGCGTCTCTTGCTCATGGATTAATACGTCAAGGCGGCCCTTGGATGGGCGTAACGTCGTCCAATCCAGGCGTCCCTCGCGAAAAACCGCCCCTGTTATTAATTGTTGTGCCATAAAGCTAAATACAGACTAATGACGAAAAACCCTTCCAGAATCAATGATAAATGCATGATCTTGTTGGGGACGGCCTTTTCCTGCCGGATTGCGCCCTGCCCGCGTATACGTTAGACTGATTAATTAATGAAACAACTCTTCATATGGGCTTTTTGCTTCGCCGTACTGGCGCTGCCGGCAAGTTGCCGGTCTCCATCCGGAAAAAAGGACTCCGCGCTGTCAGCCATTCGTACCGTCGTCCTGTGCGAAGACTATCTCGCGCCAACCAATTTCAACCTCAAATCGGTATCGTCAAGAAAGGACTCCGGCACGGAAGTAGCCGATATCTTTCAGAAAGTAACCAAGCCGCTCCAGCGGGATTCGTCGCTTTGGAACCGGAATGCGGACATCGGAGAAAAGGTCCGGCCGGAGGAAACCCTGGCGGCGGTTTTAAGCAACGAGTTGCCCCGCGCGCTGTCCAGCGCCGGGGGGCCGCGATGGACGCTGATTTCCCAAGGCCAACCGGCCGATGCCGAACTTCTGGTTTATGTCTCCGAGCTGGGCTTCCAAGACGACGGCTACAACTCTCTTTTTCACACCGTGATCCCGCGCGTCAAGTTCAACGCCGTGCTGGCCAAAAATCCGCCGGCCGCCTACACAACTTACCGATCGGCCAGCTCTCTTCAGCGCTACATTAAATATCGGGAAACCAACTCGGTGTTATGGCAGACCAATTTCATTGTAGCGCGCTCCTCGCGCCTGATCTTTCTGCCCGGATCGAGCCGCGACGCCTACATTCGAAATCCCGAGCGCCTGAAGAACAGCCTCGAAGCCATTGGCCGCGAGGCCGCCCAGCGGATGGCCGGAGAATTAGATGACGTTTTAAAACAAAACCCGGACAACCGTTAACATGATGCGCCGCTTGTTAAAACGAAATACCCCGACCGCCGCGCTGCTGCTGTTGGCGATCGTCCTGACCGGGTGCTCCACCACCCGAAACACCCACCTTTATCCGGGGCCGGCCCGACCGCCCCAGGAAATCGCCCGGATTGCCTGCGAATCGGGCGGCGAGCCCTTCACGGTCATCACCGCGGTGGACGGCCGGCCCATAAGATCCCGTTTCCTCGCCGGCCAACCCGTGCTCTGCGTATTGCCGGGCGCCCATCGGCTTGCCTTTTACTGGAAATGCTACGATACCGTACACGCCAACAATCTGTCCTTCCGCGACGCGGACGGACAGCTCTCGTTCGTCGCACAAGCGGGAAACCTTTACACCCTGCGCTCACGGGATGCCGGCGAAAGAGTCCACTTCTGGATCGAGGATCAAAAAGGCCGCGACGTCAGCCTCCGGGAGGATCTGCTGGACGCAAAGCCCAATTAAGGGCCTTTTTTTCGGTCGGATGGCGTTCTGATTCCTGCTCATACTCGTAATCCTAATCTCTGTTTTTATCGTGTACGGGAACAGAAGGTGGCCAGGAATGATGTGCCGATCGAAAAAGAGGGCAGCCCCACGGATAAGAAATTCCGACTCGTTTGGATGCCGGACGCTCTTGGAGAATTTGGGCATAAAAGACAGGCGGACGACCTCATCATCTCTTCCCGCCAGAAGACGGGTTACCGATCGCCGTCCGCAAGCCGTATTCAACCGCTGTATAAACCCTGTCTCTTATACACAAAGTCCAGACACCGGACTGTTACAAGAAAAGAGCGTCACCCAACTCAACCGCAACCAAGGAACACAACGAAGAATTTCAACGCAAAGGCCGCAAAGCCAAGCCGCACCAGAGGTCGCAAAGGAGAGGAGGGGCTCTCTTTTTCGTGTCATTCCGCGTGTTTCGCGGGCCTATTCTTCTTTCTGCAACAAAGAGGTGTGCCCGCGGAATGACGCGAAAAATTCTCTCTAAACCCTCTCTTATCCGTGGGACCGCTTTGCCATCCGTGGGGTAACTCTTCTCAGGGGAAAAGGATCGCCGCAAAGAGTTGCAGCGACAAGAAGGTTTGCATTTTGGAGGGTCGCGCTCCGTCGCGACCGAAAGAGGAAGGTTCCGACCGAGCGGAACCCTCAATTTTTTTTAGATTTATGTATAAAAGACAGGTATAAACCTCCGGCTCATGGAACAGCTTCTCCCGTCCGTTCCCGTGCACCGTAATGTGATGCTTCGCCTCTTCAAACGGCATGATCACACTTTGCGAAGTGTGATCATGGCGGTCAGGGCATTTCAAATCGATATCCGATTTCGCGGACGGTCTTGATAAATACGGGATAGGCGGCTGAACGCTCGATTTTTCCCCGCAGAGTGTTGATGCAACGGTCGACGCTGCGCGAAGTGACAAAGACATCGTGGCCCCAGACCGCATTCAGTATCCGTTCGCGCGTCAGCGCCTTCCCAGCTTGCTCGGTCAGAAAAGCGAGCAACTCGAATTCCTTGGGCGTCAGTTCGATTTCAACGTTTTTTCGCCGTAGTTTTCGGGAGTCCAGGTCGAGTTCGAAATCGCCGAATCGCCGGATCGCCGATTTCGTCGTCCCTCGGCGCCGTAAAAATGCGTGGGAGCGGGCCAACAGTTCCTTGATGCTGAACGGCTTCGTGACATAGTCGTCGGCGCCGAGATTAAGACCCAAGACGATGTCCGACTCCTGGCTCTTGGCCGTCAGCATGATGATGGGCATTTCCTGGCCGTTGTCCCGGAGTGCGCGACAAATCTCGTAGCCGTTCACCTTGGGCAGCATGAGATCGAGCAGAATCAGATCGGGACGGATACGAAGGGCGTCGTTCAACCCCTTTTCACCGTCGGCGGCGGCATGTACAATATAGCCGACGCTCTCAAAATTATCCTTTACGCCCCGCAACAGGGCAGGATCGTCTTCGATGATCAATACGGTTTCACCGGCCATGCGTTCACCTATTCTTTTCAGCTGCCCCCGGTTCGCGCCGAGGGAATTTTTACCGTAAACACGCTGCCCCGTCCGAGCTGGCACTTGACCTCCATGGAGCCGCCATGCGCCTCAACGATGAATTTCACGATGCTCAAACCCAGCCCGCATCCCCCTACCCGCCGGGAAAGGCTTTGATCGACCTGATAAAACCGATCGAACACCCGCTTTGAATCCCGGAGACTCAACCCCACCCCATGATCTTCCACTTCGAAAAGCACCGATCCGTTTTCTTCGCGACATCGAACCGTCACACGCTTGTCGGCTTCGGAATATTTATACGCATTGTCCAACAGGTTGATCAGCACGGTCGTCAACGCGTCGCGATCGCCGATAATCGAAGCCTTGCCCGGTTGCATTTCCGTCTTCAACTGAAAGCCGCCCGAATTGAAGCGCTCCTGCACGGCATCGATCGCCGTCTGCACGATGGTCTCCGGTTGCACTTCAGCCCGCGCGAAGGCCCGCTTGTTGCGCTCCATCCGGGAAAATGTCAGGAAGTTATCGATCAAGCGGCTAAGCCGTTCGTTTTCCTTCGAAATCAACCGCAGATATTCCATCGATTGCCGCGCATCGTGCGGGCGGCCATCCAACAAGGTGTCCACCAGCACCCGCATGGAGGTCAGCGGCGTCTTCAGTTCGTGCGAAACCGTCGCGACAAAATCGTTTTTCAACCGATTCAGCCGCACCTGCCGGATGAAATACCGGGCCAGCAAAAAGACCAAGAAAGCCATGAGGGCCACAACCAGCGCCGCCGTCCAAAGATAAACCGCCACTCTTTTTTCTGCGGCCATTGCAAACGGATTCGGTTCGTCCAGGTACAATCGCAATTCCCAACCGGGCATCGTATGGCCAAACAGCCGCACAAGAAATGGATCCTTCCCCGGCTGAAGGGTTGCCAACTCTAAAGTTACAGAGGCTCCGGGCAGACGAGCGGTTTCGAGCAAGGGGTTCATTCGCCGTAACACCCCTTCCGTTGTAAACAAGCCCAGCACTTGGCGACTTGAAGAGGCTAGCTGCCACAATTCATTGGAAGCGACCGACCGAAGGAAAGCATTTTCAGGCAATGTCCATTCGCTGTTTAACCGCAACGCGATCTCTTCCGCCTGCAGGGTTGGGAATTCGCGAGAAGGATCTAACGCGTTTAGCCGCTGCATCAGCAACAACCTTTGGGATGACCGCATGGGCAACCGATAATCCGAGGCGATACGCTGCAAACGATCGATATTCTGCCGGTAAGCGGGAGTCGTGCGATCGCCGACCTTTTCCAAAACCCACAGCCCGAGATAAGGAAGATTCAAGCGCCGGCGAATCGATGCCTGTTTTTTCCACGCGGGTTCATCCAGAGTCTCTGCAAGAAATCGCAGAGCGCTCGCTTCATCTCCCCGCGCCATAAGCGCACGAATATTGATTTCTTGAGCGGATTGGTTGGACGCGGAAGCGAAGTCATCTTCCACGAAAGAACAAAAGGCCGGATAGGCCAGCTGGCCTTTCTCATCGAATAGGATGGCGCTATCGACCAACCGATGGACTGCCAAAGCCTCGAACCGGCCGGCCGGCGGCAAGTCGTCATAGGAATCCAACCGTTGGCTCTGGGTCTTCCAATAAGACTCGATGGAATTTTGAACGGCCGTGAGTTCGGCCTGATAGAGATCCGACCATTTCTGCCGCACCGCCATGCGTTCGTTTTGCGCCGCCTCCGCCATGAACCACAGGACACAAAGGGCCGGAATCAATGCCGTCGCCAAAAGAAGCGACAACAACAACCCAAGTTCGCGGCTCTGGCCTGTGGTTCTGGAGGAATTCCACATGAGGTTTAGCGCGGCTCCGAGATGTTCTTATTCGCGAGAGAATCCGACAAAGCCTTGAGGGCCGTTCGTGCGTTGCCGGCTACCAGAGGATCCGAATCGGTGGACGCCTTTTCAAGTACAGGGCGAGCGGATTCCATTCCGAGGGCGCCGAGCGCATAGGCGGCGCATCGCCGCGCATAACCGCTGGCATCCTTCGTCGCCATGGCCGCCAGCAGATCGAAGCTGGAGCCCGCCTGATGCGCTCCTAACGCGAGAGCGGCCATGCCCCGGGTCAGATCCTCCGAATGTCCGCACAGGTCCTGCAGTTTGGCGAGCACGGGCTCGATATGGGAGAAGCCGCCTTGCCAGACCATAAAGATTGCCGACCGACGAATCGTCGCTTGATCAGAACTTAGAAACGGGGCCAGGGCTTTCAACGTGTTCTCTTCGTCCGGTCCTTTCAGAGTTTCCAGGGCCTTGGCCACGCGCGGATCGTTTTCGGCGCACGTGGAGATAGTCGACACCGCTTGCTGAACGATCGGTTGTATTTCCTCCAGGCTCCGCATCGGTTGACGCGAACTCACGTAATCGAAATCGGGTTTCCCATTCTTGAAGAACTGCCGTTGGGGCTCATGCGTGATGCTCGCCAGCTCCAGCATCGCGTCTTCGCTGCGGAAGTAAGACGACTTCACTATATATCGGTGTTCATCCGCTGACACCCAAAGCGTAAAGTAGCTTCCCCATCCGGACGTCGAATACTCCACCCGATAGCAATCAAAGTCGCCTGCCGGAACCGAAACTTTTTCCCGGGCCTTCACCTCCATGGACCATTGACCGCATCGATCGTCCTGTGCATAGAAGGTGTAGAACTTCTGCCGGCAGCCGTTGGTCAGCGGCAGTCGGCGAATAAGTTGTTGCGCCTGGCACAGATCGTAAGCGACGCCCCCGGCGGCGATATCACGGCTTACCGTTTTATTGTTGGCTTCGCCCTTCAACTGGATTTTACCGCGCTGGTAACGCACATCGAACGTCCCGTAGACGCCTTGCTCGTAGTGGCTCTCGATGGGAATCATCGTATCCCGATCCGCCTCGACGCGTACGTATTGCCGGTAGCCGGGCCCGAAGTTGTGATGCAGTTCTTCAATCCGCCAGACGTCCTGATCGCCCAGTTTATCCGCTTTGATCATCCATTTTTCGACGCCCCCCAACACCCCTGAATGCAACAGCTGATTGTAATGAAGAATCTCTCCATCCTGCCAAGGCGCCGGCGCCAATTCCAGCGGCGCCCAGTTTAATTCCGCCAATTGCGCCTTGGCCTTTTCGATCAACCCCGTTTGGGCGGAGAAATTCGCCGCCACATTTTCAAAGGAGGCAACGGCCTCCGCCTTGTTTCCTTTCCGCAGCTGGCACATTCCGGTACGGAAGACCGCTTCGGCCGCGTAGGGTTGATTCGAGGCCGCCTCGACAGTCACCTGCTGATAGAGGCGAAGCGCCTCGTCAAAGTCGCCTGCGGTTTCTTCAGCATAGATTCCTTTCTCCAGCAGAACCGCCATCGGCTCGCCCGCCCACGCCCTGGAAGCAATGGTCACCAGGGCTACGCCCACCAATATCAAACACTTCTTCATATCTTCTTCTCCTCACGCACAGCCCACCATGGGCTATTTGCTTGGAGATCATCCTGAAGAAGGCTTGTTACCGAATTGTTACGCATCCGTCCTTTTTCCATCCTTTTCAGCCTGCGCAGAAGGGGGTAAAATGACCGCACTCGACAACACCGGCTTCACGTGAAGGATGTCTTCCATGGATCAATTCATCATCTCTTCACGCCAGAACAACGGCGTGACCAGGGTTCGTCGATTCGAATAGCCCTTATTTCTTCAAAAAATCCGGATGGCGTTTCTTCAACCATGCCAGAGTGTCTTTCTCCAGGCCCTGAGCGAATTCGATCAGTTCATCCGCATCGCTCCCGGTTACCCCGCCGGCATAATCGTATTCGACCGTGTTGCGTTTGATCCGGCAGGCATCAAGGCCTTTCTTAACACCTCCGTCAACCCGGAGGTCTTGAGGACCAGGCTCCGAATATCCGGAAAGAGCGGGTGCGTTTCATTGGCCGAATAATAGACCCGATTGCCGTCTTTTCTTCGAGACACAAGCCCCAGTTTCACCAGTTTTTCGACATCCTGCCGGACGGTTCCCACCGAAAACCCCGCTTGCCGTTGGAGATCACGCAAATGCAGGGGCACAGATGAAATCCCAAACAGCAAGCGGAACACTTCCGCCCGCACCCGCGAACACACCAGCTGAGCCAAAATATTCATATGTTCGCTTATACCATACAATCGTTCGGTACAGCCATACATTTTTTGCGCCTCTTGCAAGGCAAGGAGACCCCCTGCCGAGACCTCACCTCATCGTCTCTTCCCGCCAGAAGACGGGGGTGACGGAGGTTTCGTCGGCGCTGAGGATGCACCAGATGCCGCTTTTAACGCCCTGGATTTCGCCGATGGAGACGAGGCGGACGTATTTGCGGTCGCTGACGGTGATCTTCTCCCTGAGATCCGCATTCAGGCCCGTCTGGCTCATGACTTCATCGACGCTGTCCCAGCCGTCGTCCTTGGTGCCTTCGGTTTGATCTTTGCCGACGCGGCCTTCGACGATGTCGTCCACGACCCATTCGTCGATGTCGGGCAGGGTCATCAGGACTTCCTTGGAGGCGGTGTTGACGTTAAGCTTGCCATCGCCCCAGGTCGTCAGAAATTGCGCGATGCCGGGATAAGATTCTTCGCCTTCGTTTTCGGACGGGCCGCCGTACACGATCGCCGGGGAGAAGCCCTTGATCAGCAGCAGTTCGTCTACGGTGTCGAGCTTGGCGTTTTTGACTTCGTAGCCGCGCTCCTCGTAGAAGGAGTCGTCGGACTCCGCGCCGTTCAGACGATGCTCGTCGCTTTCGTCGATCCAGTCGTTAAAGCAGTCGATCAGCTCGGGCCATTTTTCTTCGGACACATTGCCTTGATCGAGGATTTCCTCCCAGTCTTCGTCGCTCAAATTGTTGACGTTGCGGCGGCCGGGTTCGGGCATGATGTCGATGGTAAATTTGCCCTGGCCGATTTCCTTCGAGAGGCCGGTGAGCGCGACGCCGCGCGAAAGGTTGATGGCCTTGATCCGCAGGTCTTCCTTTTCCTCGTCGCTTTCCTCCGCGTTGTTGGCCTTGTAGCTTTGCACGAGAAGGAATTTCGCATACTCGACGCCCGCCTGCGCGGCGTACTGCGCCTTGAGCCGCTTGCGGTAAAACGAGGTAATGCCCGACTCGACGTGCATGTCGAAGGCAAACGCGGAAATCAGCAGGGAAAGAATGATGATCACCCACAGCGCGACGATCAGCGCGGCGCCGGATTGGGAAGAAGAAGAGGAGGAAGAGTCTAAAGTCCAAGGTCCAAGGTCCAAGGCGGGGGGAGTTTTCCAAGGGTTGGAAAAAGTCTTGGCGAGTTTTCCAAGGGTTGGAAAAAGTTTTGGCGAGTTTTCCAAGGATTGGAAAATTGGGCGGCTGTTTTTCCAAGGGTTGGAAAACTCTGGATTTTTTCGGATCATCAGGGCCTATTTATAAGTCAAAGGATTAACTTAACAAAAACGAGCCGTTATTCAATTCTAACGGAATCGTCCGATGGGAACCTGAGAAGATTACCCTATCTTTTTTACGGTGTCCACCATCCCTCGCGGCTGAGAACGCCCGCGTTCCTTCAAGAGCACAAAAAATAATTGCCTTTTCGCGGTGTCACACTTTGCAAAGTGTGATACCTCGGAAAGGCAACGTTCGGCCAAAGCAAAAGGCCCTCCCGTTGCCGGGAGGGCCTTTTGGGTTTATCGGGCCGGGCCGATTACCACGGGCACGGATACTGGTCGGCCTCGTCGACGTAGGTCTTCAGGTCGTCGAGGAACACCCAATAGGGCCGGGCGGTTTCGGACATGCCGCCGAAGTCGATGCGGAACTTCCGGATGTTGCTCCAATTGCCGTTCCACTGCACCCAGGGCAGGACGTCGTTGGTGACCTGCGCGTCCACGGTGGCTTCCGTATAGAACTTATCCTTCGGGAACAGGATGTAGTCGGAATCCGAGGACGTGCTGTCGACCACGAACCAGCGGCTGATGCCGGCGTTGGTGAAGTCGTCGCCGGTTCCTTCGCTGACCACCATGCGCACGCGCATGGCCGAGCCGTCGGGCGTCGGGTAGTTGGTGTACGGGGTGGTGCTGTTGAGGACGTCCCGTCTCCACATCCGAATCGCGATGCCGTCCACGTTCGAGAGATTCGTCACGGTGGGTTGGGCATAAGCGCGGTTGGTCAGCTCGGGCACAAAGGCGCTCAGCCACCAGCCTTGGGCGATGCTGTTGACGGTCATGAACGAACCCGTGCCTTCGAGGTGCGGCATACTGGCCCACATGCCGTAGCCGAAGTTCGTGTTCCAGCTATCCCAGCCGTAGGTCCCGCCGCGGAAATCCGGCTCGAACGTGTTCTGGCTGCCGGGCCAGCTCACGAGCGCCGCCACGGGGTCGATGCAGCCGCCGAAGAGCGCGACGTCGTCGACGAAGATCTGGCTGTATTCGTCGTCCGTCTTCGAGGCGGCTTTGAACTGGATGGCTTCGACCTGCGACATGGCGGTATCGAAGTCGACCGCGGTCCCCCACCCTTCCTGCTTGAATTCGCTCAGGGGGATGAAGTAGCGCCGCCACTGGTTGGGGGTGTGGGCCATGGTGAAGACGTAGTCGTCGTAGTCGTGCACATTGGCCGACTTGACCACCACGCTGACCATCCGGCCGTTGCCCTTGAGCCAGAAGCTGACGCCCTTGGTCCAGGTGGTGGACGGGCGCAGGTCGGTGTTTTGCGTTACGTTGGACGAGGTCTCGCCGAAGGGATTCAGCTTGCAGGAGATGCCGCCGAAGAGGCGGTAGTAATCCTGGCTGACGCCCAGGTTCAGCGTGATGTCGCCCTGGAGGCACTTCGACGAATTCGTGTGCGGCGTGCCGCCGTCCACGTAATTCACATAGGCCACGGAATTGTTCGTGTACTGATTGTCGTTGTAGGCGCAGGCAAAGCCCTCGAAGTGGTTCGCTTTCCACAGGTCGAGTTCGATGCGGTCGACCCAGCGCCACAGGCCGTAGGTCGGCCGCTTGAACGTGAAGGCCTTGGAGGCCGACGCGTCGCTGGAGGCCGTCGTGACGACGCGGCCTTCCGAGCAGCCGATCCGGTCCGCTTCGTCGTCGCTGAAGGCGCCGACCTTGAACGAGCCGGAGAAGATCTTCGTGTCCGGTCCGGTTTCCACGAGCATGACCTGGATGGTCCCGCAGTTGTTGTTCGGATCGCCGGTGTACGGGTCGCTGCTGCTGACGTTGCAGACCGTGAAGTCTTCACAGGCCGCATTGCCGCCGCCGGTCGCGGTGAGCTTCACGAACACGTCCAGGCTGTCCGGGCCGACGTTGGTGTCCGTCAGGGCCGCATCGCGATAAAGCGCGACGGACTGGCCGGAGAGCTGCGGAAGCACGGTGATGGCCACCTGCGCCACATTGCGGCTCTCGGCGCCGGCGTTGTCCGTCACGATCAGGTCGTAGACGTGCGTGCCGGAGACGGCCGAGCTGAAGGTCGGCGAGGCGATGTTCGGATTGGACAGGCCGGCGGCCGGTTCCCAACGATAGCCGGCGATCGTGCCGTCGGCATCCGTGCTGCCGCTGCCGCTCAACGCGATCTGCTCGCTGGGATTGGCAATCTTCTTGGCCTGCGTGGCGACCGCCATCGGGCGCTTGTTGTTGCTGCCGTCGGCGCGGACCAGGCGGAAGTTATCCAGGAACATGACGCCCGACTTCGTTTCGTCGGTCGCCCACGGCGTGAACTGGATCGAGAAGATCTTGGCGAAGTTCAACTGCAACGTGGAACCGTCCTGTCCGCCCGGGTACGCCCAATTGTAGAACGTGCCGTTCAGCGGGATCGAGAGGGTGGTCCATTCGTCGTCCTCGATTTCGATCAAGTCCTTGTAGCTGCTCATGCCGGCCACCAGGGGCTTGGCGGTGAGGCCGTCCTCGTCGGCGATCGTCATCAGGAAGCGGGTCTTGGTCGGGCCGATGCCGGTGGTCTTGGCCTTGACGTCGAACTGCAAGGCGTCGTAACCCGTCCAGTCGCCGGTCGCGTTGTTGGTCTCGGCCGATCCGTCATGATGCTTAATGATGGACTTGTGTCCATAGGTGCCGAACGAGGAGTAGAGCCGTCCGTTGCCCAGGTCGCCGTTGGCGCGGTTGTAGTCGATGCGCATGGCCGCGATGCCGCCGATCCGCGACTTTTGGCTATGATCGAGCGAGAGGTTGTAGATGTACGGGCTGTTCCGGTCTTCCGGATTGCCGTGGCCATCCCACCAGCCGAAGGAATACGGGGGCAGATGATTCCAGGCGTGGGCCAGCGAGGCGGTGTCGAAGTCGCAGATGCGCTTTTCGCCCTGGTTCTCGCCGGGGATCACGTCGACGCTCACGGGCACGAGCGCCGTGCCTTCCGCGGTCTGGACGGCGACGGTCGTGCAATGCCGGCCGTAGGCCAGGCCGGAGCGGTTCACGACGAGGTTCGCCATATCGGTGACCTTGACGTCGCCGCTGGCGTTCACCACGCTCAACCACGAGCAGTTCTCGCTGACCGACCACGAGGTCGTGCCCTGGCGGGCGTTGGAGATCTTGATCGGGTGCGTGTAGGTCGTCACTTCTTCCACCGTTTCCGAGCCGGTCTTGTAGGGGCCGAAATCGACGTGGCGCGGATTGACGTGCAGGTAGTTCGTCGGGCCGGCAACCTGGCCGGTCGTGCTGAAGATGACGGTGTAGATCGCCAGCGATTCGAACGGATAAGAGATCGTGTTGCCGCTCAGCGTCACGCCGGAGAGATCCATCTCCACGGGATACGGATCGTGATGGCCGAAGCGCAGGATCTTCTTCACGCTGCTCACCGTCGCGTTCGTGACGGTCAGGTTCGCCGTGCGGGCCGGCTGCGAAGCGGCCAGGGAGCCGTTGGCGTTATATTCGCCCTTGTTGGCCACGAACACCGCCACTTCGTTGGCGTTGGTGCGATGGCAGGCGAAGACCGCAAACTGGCCGTTGTCGGCCGACTGGGCCTTCACCACGGTGTCGTCGAAGTACCGGCGCATCATCCAAATGACCCAATACTTGGGATTCGGCTGGCCTTCCTCGTTGAACATCGCCTGCTTCGAAGCGTCGGACGCATGCTCGAAGTCGCCGCCGGATTGATCCGGTTCGCCCAGGTACCAGTTGCAGGCCAGTTGCACGCCCATCTGGGCGAAGATGCCGAGGTATTCCATCTGCCCGACCGCCGCCACCTGCGGAATGCTCGGATGGCCGTTCCAGTAGAAGAAGTCGTATTCGGACAACGACAGATCCAAGCCCGGATAGTGCGAGTCGATGATGTTTTGGAACCGCCGGAAGAGCTTCGTCTCGGTTCCTGCGCAGCCCGTTTCCTGGTCCCAGCTCTGGAAGCCTTCTTCATGCAGGCCGCGAGGCTCGTTGATGGCGTCCTTGTCGGTCCAGCAGTTCATGTAACGATGCACGTCCATGAAGTCCGCGAGCCGTTTGCCATGATCCTGCTCGGCCTTGTTCAGGCGGGCCGCATATTGGCAGAGGAACCGGTTCGTGTCGGTTTCCCAACCCACCACTCCGGGATCGCCGCCGCGGCTCGGGAAGGTCTGCTGGCGCCATTGATTCGACATGGCGGACATTTCCGCCCAGCCCGGATGACCGATCTGCGGATCGCCGCCCGGCGTCGTCACGGGGCAGTTCGGGGAATAATCGCTGGACCAATACAGCCACCAGTTGGCCGGCGTCGGGCCGAGGATCTTCGCATCGGGATTGGCGCCCTTGATCGTGTTGGCGATCTGGATGAATTTCGGGAAGTATGCGTTGTATGACACATCCTGGTTCAACACCTGGTCGCCATGGGCGGCGTCGCCGAAGTGCCCCGGAAAATCCTTGCGCTTCCAGGCAATCATGGGCTCGTTGCCGATGCCCCAGAATTTCACATATTGTCCGGCGCTGGCGATCCAGTTGGACACTTCCGCCATGGTCTGTACGTGATCGTACGTGGGATCGCCCAGGCCCCAGCCTTCGCCGGCGACATGGCTGAACGCGGACACCTGCACCAGCGGCTCGGCCTGAAGGTCGTCCAGGCACCAGTCGATGAAGCTCTCCCAGCTTACCGGCACATACTGGTTGAGGCGGGAAATGACGTTGTAGAGCCGGTTGTTTTCGTAGTTGTAGCGTTCGATGTTCGTCGCGCCGTAGCGAATCACGGTGAAGCCCGCGTCCTTGACCATCGGCGTGCACAAATCGAGGTAATACCCGGCCGCCCAGTTGGCGATGTTCAAACCATACAGATACTTGCTGATCTGCTTGCGGTCCGTGCCCACGTCGACGGACAGGGCCACCGCGGCCGGAGGAGGCGGCTCGGTGGGTACGATGCTCAGGTCGTCTACGTAGCAGCAAGCCGAAGCGCCAATGCCCGAGGCGGAAATGGCCACATGGACTTTCGCGGCGCCGGCCGGCGCCGTCGCGGACAGCGTTTTTTCCGTCCACGTATACGCCGCCAGATTGTTCACATCCAAAGTGTTTTCGCTGAGGAACGAATCCGCGCTGGTATACCATTCGAGTTTCAAGGTCAGCGCCGAAGCCGTCCAACCGTCGTCGCGATGAAAATAGGCGGTAACCTCGTACGGTGTTCCGGCCGTCACGTTGATCGACTGCCAGCAGCCGGCATAGTCAAACCCGCTCCAGTTGCCTTGCAACGCCATCGACCAGTCGCCGGAGCGCTTGGTCCAGGCGCGACGGGCCGGACCGCCCCACACGCCGCCGCCGTTGCCGTCCCAATACAGAGCCACCGTATCCGACGAGCCTTGGGTTTCAAACCCGGCATTGCGAACGCCCCAGTCCGGAGCGCCGGCCACTTGGTCCAGATTCACCTGGTCCATGTACATCGCGCCGGAAGAGCCAATCCCGTCGGCGAGCATTACAAAATGAGCATACGCCGAATTCGCGGGCGCTTGCGCGGAAACGGATTTCTTCGTCCAGGTGGAGGCGGGAACGCCCGTGACATTCAGGACCTCTTCGCTGAGGAAACCGCCCTGGCTGTCGTGCCATTCGATCTTCAGCTGCCACGTGGAGGCCGTCCAGCCGTTGTCCACGTAGAACCAGGCATCGGCCTGAAAAGTTTGTCCGGCCGTCACCGCGACCCGCTGCCAGGAGCCGCCGTACGTGTTGCCGCCCCAGTTGCCCTTGACCAGATCGGAATATCCATCGCTGTCGTTGTTATTCCAGTTCGACCGTTCCGAGTTGCCCCACATCCCGCCGGTCACATTGCCTTCCCACGATTGCGCGTGCGCGGCATCGGAGCCTTGGGTGGCAAAGCCCGGATTAGACAGTAAATTCGCCCAGCTCGCACTGGCGCCGAGCAGCAACGCCGCCGCACCCAGGACGGTGCGCCGCGCCATGCCCTTCAACGATCCTGCTGACGACAACAAACTCGATGGACTAACTCGACGATCTGCAACTCGACAACTCATGGAGACCTCCTCAAGTAAATGCGCCTAATATCAACACCGGAACGGGATCGCTCCCGTTTACACAAACAACGCACCTCCCTTCATGATCGAGCTGTTTTGATTAAGAAATCGAAACTCCTTGAAATTACTGTGTCAGTATAATACCTACAAGCACAGGGCATGTTAAGGAAATAGTTTGGATATTTTCTGGGAACGCTCCCCTCTCAATGCAAGGCCCTTAAGAAACAACATTTTAGACACTAATGACCCTTGTCGTTGTCGAACTCAACGGTCTTACTTGAAACCCTTTCTATCCAAAAATCGAAGCCGGTCACGACGGAGCGTGACCCCCCATAAAATCTTGGATATGGGCTTTTTTTTCCTCTGGCGGAGCGAGGTCGCTCCGGCTCCAAAGAACTACAAACTACCGCAATGGGACCCCATGTCCAGTTTACTGGCATGGGGTGGCTGTCGCTTGCCCTTCGACCCGCTCAGGACAGGGCGCATGGGGCAAAACGGGGACGCGTCAGCTTGGTTCAGTGGCAAGGCGTCGAAGGCCGGGCAGGACTTTTGTCCGCCCGGCCTTCGACAACGCCGCCAATGGACCAAGATGGCGCGTCTCCGTTTTGCCCCATGCTGCCCGTCCTGAGCGGGTCGAAGGGCAAGCGGGACTTGCGCTGGAGCGCAATCCTCCAAAAGGGGATAAGCGATGCGATGCAGCGCCGTGCCGGACGTATTCGCCCGGCACGGCGCCGATTAGGCGTGACTTACGGTTTAGCGGGCACTTCGATGACTTTGACGTTGTCCCAATCCATGATCGCCGGGCCATAGGCGCTCAGGAAGCCGAGGCTGTTGGTGGACCAGGCATCGACTTCGATGGGTTCGTTGACGAAGACCGATTGGCCGTCGACGAACAGGTCGCTGATTGGATACGGGGCGCCGCAGGTGATGAAGACGCTGACGTGATGCACGGCGTTGCTCGCCAGGCCGGCGCTGAGCGTGTAGACGGGCTTCTCGTCGGCCCATCCGCAAAGGGCGGGGCTGATGTAGAGCACGCGGCCGCGGTAAATCAAGCCGGCATGGACGGCGTTTTCTCCGTACTGCACGTCGTACTCGACGGCGATATTGCGGTTCGCCACGTCAAGATTTTGGACGATGCTGTACGAGTAGCTGTCGGCGGCATGGCCTTCGGCGCGCAGCTGCTGAGCCGGGGTGACCGACCAGGTCACGTTGGTGGGTTCGGCGGCCAGCCAGCGGTCGATGTTGCCGCTATCGAAATTATCCTGGAACAGGATGTTCTCCAGCGTCCCGCCCTCGGGCTTCGAGCTGTCCAGCGTAGACGCCTTCCTGGCGGCCGCCGACGAGGCGCCCGAGGAAGCGGTCCGGGCCGCGCTCCGGCCGCCGCCGCCCCCGCCGCCCGGGGTCGAAGCGGAAGCGACTTGGCCGCTGGAGTAATAGGCGTAGTTTTCCGTGTAGAAGGAGTAGTAATAGGTCGTGCCGGAGTTGAGGTCCCCGTCGGAGAACGAATTGGCGGAGCCGCGATAGACGCAGAGGCCCTGGTCGGCATAATTGTAGCCCTGGGTGTAGTCCGTGCCATCCACAGGGGCGGACAGGGCGTTAGTGGTCTTGCGGAACACGGCCACCCAATGCGCGCCGTCGCCGTTCCATGCCAGGTCGATCTGGCTGGAGCTGTACGCCGTGGCCGTGCAGTTGCTCGGCGCGCTCAGGGGCAGCACGGTCCAGGTGTTGGGGCTGAACAACTGGGTCGTCCAGTCGCCCCAGGAGCCGATGGTGGCCGCGTAATAGACGTGGGAGCCCTTGATGAACTTGGCGGCGGTGTAATAGCTGCCGGCCGAAGCGCGACCGACGCGGCCGGTGTATTCGTAGTCGGAGCCCACGTCGGCAAAGTCGGTCATGGGTATCCACTTCCAAGTCTGGTCGTCGAAGTTCTGGGTCTTGCCGTAGCCGATGAAGGCCTGATCGGGCATCCCGGCGCCCTTGTTGTGGCGCACCCAGAAGCGGTCGCCGCAGTAATCGCCGGCGGTCACGGTGAGCAGCGGCTGGCTTTCGATCCAGGTCACGGCGCACCAGGCCATAGCGGTATCGGTGGGATCAGGCTCGTATTTGAAGAGCGTGCCTTTGTTGATCGTGCCGCCGCGCAGGGTCGAGCCGTACAAGGCGCTGCCGACAAAGACCGGATCGCCTATCGGCTCGCCGCCGGAGGGCCACTGATAATCGTTGGTGTAGTTGCCGCCGAGCGAAAAAATCACGCCGGCGTTGTGAGCGCCGCCGTAGCGGGTCATGCCGTAAATCCGGGAGCCGGACTTGGCCAGCGAGCCGAACGGATCGCGGCCGGTTGCGGCGCCGCCGAAGGCCTTCAAGATATTGAGCGTGCCGCCGTTGGTATGAACGCTGAAAGCCACGCCCGCTTTGTTGGGCCCGCTGAAGGCCATTCCGTAGAGATAATTGCCATCCTTGAGCAGGCTGCCCGAGGGGGTCTCGGCATCGTTGGGCTTGCCGGTGAACTCATAGAGCGTCTTGAACTGCGTTCCGTCCAGCGCCAGGGAGAAAACCACGCCGGCATTGTTCGAGCCGCCTTCGCTGGTCATGCCGTAGAGCTTGCCGCCGTCGAGCAGCAGGTCGCCCTTGGGATGCTTGCCGTCGCCTTTCTTGCCGACGAAGTGGTGCAGGTTGGCGTAGCCGGTGCCGGTGGTGCTGATCCGGAAGATCACGCCCAGGTTGCTCACGCCGCCGAAGTAGGTCATGCCATAGAGGTTGGTCGAGTTGACGATCAACCCGCCCCAGGGAATGGCGCCTTCGACCAGATTCGTGGCCCGGAAGGAATGCAGAAGCGTGTAGCCGGTTCCGTTGGTCGTCATCCGGAAAACCACGCCGTTGTCTTCCGTTCCGCCGCGCGCGGTCATGCCGTAGAAGTAGCCTCCGTGGAGTAGAAGCTTGCCGCTGGGATACCGTCCATTGTAGCCGCCGAACGAAAACAGGTTGGTGTAGCCCGCGCCGTTTACGTTGGCCCGGTACACCACGCCGTAGTTGCTCGCGCCGCCGATTTGGGCCATGCCGTAAAGCTGGCCGCCGCTTTCGATCGGCGTGCCCATCGGCCAGATGCCGCCATTCACCCCGCCGGGCAGGGAGTGCAGCGCAGTGAAATCGCCCATGGCGGCTCCGACGGAGCCGACGGAGAGCGTCATCAACAAGGAGGCGGTCACAATAAGTTTATTTGTATGTTTGTTCATGTTCGTCTCCTCTAGTGCAAATAGGTTCCATTGCAGGGCCGGAAGTCGTCCAACAACAGATCGTACGGGTCTGCCCCCGTGTATTCCGGACCATACTCGATGACGATCCGTCCGATGTCGGTCCAGGCATTGCTCCACACCGCCCAGTTGGCCGGATTGACGTCGTCCACCGTGGCGACCGTGTAGAACTTGTCCTTGGCAATGACGATCGAATCGCCCCAGACGCTCGCGTCGACCGGTATCCACCGGCACTTCGCGGCCGGCTGATCGTTCGTGCCCTGGCAGACCGCGATGCGGAACTGGGCATTGGTCGCGCCCGTGGTCTTGTAGGACGGGGCGCGCCGCGCCTTGATCGAGAACGCGCTGAAGCCCGAGAAGTTCGTCAGGGTCACGCCCTGGCCGTACGGCGCCACGGCGAAGCCGGCCAGCCAGCCCGGCGTCGCGACCGACGTGCCGATTTGCATGGCCTTTTCGCCTTCCGCGCGGTTGGTCGTGTAGGTCGCGCTGAAGCCGTTGGTCCAGGTGGTGATCCAGGCGGCATCCGGTTCGATCCCCTGCTTCAGGAGCACCGCATTGTCGAACTTGACGCAGTTGTCGGCGTACGGCGGCACCGTGGAGTTCCAGGACTTGAAGCCCACGCGCACCTTGGCCGAGTTTGCCGGCGCCGTCCGCCAGTCCGTCGTGAACGTGATGAATTGCGCCTGGCTCAGCCCCGAGGTGATCTCCACTTCATTGGTCGAGAGCGCGGCGCCCGCGGCGTTCAGCCACACCAGCGAGATCGAGGCCCGGCCCGAATACCCGGCGGCCGACTGCGCCTGAATGTCGAACTTGTACGACTGGCCGGCCGAGATGCCGTTGCTGACGATTTGGTAGTACTCGCCCACCGAAGCCGAAGAGCCGTTCCAGTGCTCCATGACCGCCATCCACTCGCCCCAGTTCTCGTTGGCTGCAATGTTGACCATCGTCCAACCAGGCGCGCCGGGGCCGTCGAAGGTCCCGTTCACGAGCAGGCCGCCGAAACCTTCCATGCTCACCGTGTTGCCCTTATGATAAATGGCATTGGCGTTGTACTGCACGCTGCCGCCGTAGAGCGAGAGATCGTCGATGAAGACCTCGTTGGTCTCGTTGTTGATCTTGGAGGCAAACTTGAACTGGATGGCGTTCAGTACGCTCAGCGCGTCTTCCTTGAGCACGGGCGCGTTGCCCCAGCCCTCTTGATAGAAGTCGGCCAGCGGCAAATAGAATCGCTTCCAGCCGCCGGTGGGCGTGTGCTCGATGGTGAAGAGGTAATCGTCGTAATTGGTCACCGCGAGCGACTTCAAGACGACGCTCAAGCGCTTGCCGTTGCCCTTCATCCAGAAGCTGATGCCCTTGATGCCGGTCGGGCTGCCGATGTCGCAATAGGCATTGCCGCCGTCGTTGGTGTAGGGCGTGAGCTTGGTCATGATGCCGCCGAAGAGCTGGTCGACCGAGCCCGTCGGACTGAGCCGCAGCGTGCCCCACCCGCGCATGGACTGGGACGAATCGGCGTGCGCCGCGTTGGTCGACGAGGCCATGTAGATCACGGAGGCATTGCTGTTCGGATTGTCGTTGTAAGAGTTCCACACGCCGCCGAACAGATTGAACTGCTTGTCGCCGCGTTCGACGTAGTCGATCGGCTTCTCGAAGCCGTATCTCTGTTGGCCGATCGTCAACGCATTGGTCACGCCGGAGCCGGCGGCCTTCACGGTGCAGCCTTCCTTGAAGCCGATCCGCGCCGAGAGTTCGTCGCTGAACGCCGCCAGCCGGAATTGACCGGCGAAGACCTTGGTGTCGAGGCCCGTTTCGTTCAAGACCACGGCGATCGGGCTGACGTTGTTGTACGTATCGGCCGGGAAGACGTCGGTGCTCGACACCGTCGCCAGGGTGAAGTCGGCTTCATTGGCCATGCCGCCCGCGCTGCACGTCAGCTTGACGTACACATCCAGGCAGTTGGCCGCCGGGTTGGTAATGACCTGCGTCAGGCCCGCGTCGCGGTAGAACTGGATGCTCGAACCCACCAGCGTGGGCGTCACCTTGATCACGACTTGCGCCGGGTTGCGGCTCTTGAGGCCCTGGTTGTCGGTCACGACCAGTTCGTAGATATACAGGCCAGGTCCCGGCGGAGTGAAGGTCGGGTTGGCGACCGAGGCGGAGGAGAGACCCGCCGCCGGGCTCCACGAGTAGGAAGCGATCGAGCCGTTGGGATCGTAGCTGTTGGTCGCGCTCAGCGCCACGGTTTCGTTGGTGCCGATCAGGCGCTTGTTCTGGCCCGCCACAGCCATCGGATACTTGTTCGAGACGGTGGTAAGCGTTTCGATGCGGATATTGTCGAGCCACATCGTGCCGCGCTTGTCCTCGGCGCCGACCCACGGACAGAACTCGACCTGCTTCATATGGGCGAAGTTCAGGTTCGCATAGCTGCCGTCCTGTCCGCTCGGATAGGCCCAGTTGTAGAACAGGCTGTTCAACGGGATGGAAACCGTCTGCCAGCCGCCGTCCTGAAGGACCATGCAGTCCTTGAAGCTGCTAATGCCGACCTTGGGCTTGCCCTTGTGGCCGTCGAAGTCGGAAAAGACGATCAAGAGCTTGGTGCTGGTGAAGCCGGGACCTTCCGTCTTGGTCTTGATGTCGAACTTGAAGACATAATTGGACGCGCTGGCGTTGGTCGGGACCCAGACCATGGTGCCGTTGGTGTGCCCATAGGTGCCGAAGGCCGAATACAACTTGCCGGCGGCGTTGTCGCCGTTGCCGCGGTCAAAGTCGATGCGCATCGAGGTCGTGCCGCCCACGCCGGATTTTTCGGCGGCATCCATCGAGAAGTCGTAGATGTACGGGCCGTCCATGTCTTCCGGATTGCCGTGGCCGTCGTAGAAGCCGATCGAGTAGGGTTCGGCCAGGCTCCAGGTGTGCGCCAGCGACTTGGTCTCGGCGTCGAAGAGCTGCTTCTCGCCGTTGGCTTCGCCTGGGATGATTTCCATGGTCACGGGAACCAACATCGTGCCTTGCGAGGTGACGACCTGCACGTCCGTGCTATAGACGCCGACCGCCAGGGCGCGGTTCGTGACGATCAACGGAATCACGTCGGTGACGGTGGCCACGCCGGAGGTCGGGCCGACTACAGCCAGCCAGGCGCAGGATTCATTCACCTGCCAGGTCGTGTTGCTGTTGCGGGTGTTCGAGATCTTGAGCGTGTGCGTGAAGTTGGTCGTGTACCAGGTCTCGCCCGTGTGTTCGTCATGATGCCGCACTTGCTCGGAGCCCGAGCCGTAGGGGCCGAAGTCGAGGCGCTTGGGTTCCACGTTCACGTAGGTCGAGGGCGCCTGCTCCGCCGGGGGAGTGGCGACGCCGTTAAACTGGAACAGATAAATCGAGAGCGGCTCGAACTCGTAGCCGAAGGTGTTGTTCGTGACGCGCACGCCGCCGGGGGCCATCATCAGGATGCCCGGATCGCGCCGGCCGTAACGCAGCACCTTGCTCACGCCGGTGATCGTGAAGTTGCTCACCACGATCGTCGCGTTGGAATTGCCCTGGCCCTGGATAAACGCGCCCGCATGGTGTTCGTCCCACCACGGCACGTACTGGCCCTTGTAGGCGGCCACGACGGTCAACTGCGAACTCGAAGTCTCCAGTCCCGCGTAGATGCTGAACTGGCTGTTGTCGCTGGCAATCGTTTGCAGCGACTGGTCGCGAAAGTGCGTGCTCATCAGCTTCAAGGCCCAATACTTCGGGTTGGGTTCGCCGTCTTCCTTGAACATCGCCTGCTTGGCCGCATCGGCCGCGTGTTCGTAGCCGCCGCCCGATTGGTCGGGTTCGCCGATGTACCAGTTGCAGGCCATCTGCACGTTCTGGCGCGGGAAGACGCCCAGGTAATCGACTTGCCCCAAGGCCGAGATCTGCATCTCGTCGGGATGTCCTTGCCAGTAGAAGAAGTCGTACTCGGACAAGGACGGATTCATCATGTTCGTGCAGTAGTGATTGATGATGTTGTTGAACCGCACGAGAATCTTGGTCCGGGTGCCCGAGCCGCCGGTTTCCTTGTCGAAGCTCTGATAATCCGGATCCCACAAGTCGCGGGTTTCCTGGACTGCCGTCGCGTCGTTGGCGGTGTTCATGTAGCGGTGGAAATCCAAGTAGTTGCAGATTTGCTCGCCGCCGTGGCTGGCCGAGTATTCGCCCATGCGTTTGGCGAACTGGCACAGAGTCCGGGTGTCGTTAAATTTCCCGGTGATTTCGTCCATTTCCCAGCCGATCACGTCCGAGGACCCGCCCCGTTCCGGGAAGATGCGCGGATCGGCCTGGTTGGCCGGGTTGGCCATCATGTACCAGCCGTTGTCGTCGAAGTGCGCGCCCGGGTTGTTGCGCTTGGCCGCGCACAGCGCCGAATAGTCGGTGCCCCAGTACAACCACCAATTGGCCGGCGTCGGGCCCAGGATCGTGGCGGTGGCGCTGGCGCTGCGGATGGCCGAGGCCACGCGGATGTAATTCGAGAAGAACGTATCGTGATAGATGTCTTCGTTGTAAATCTGGTCGCCGTGGGCGCCGTCGTTGTAGGCGTAGGTCTCGCCGTTGGTGCGCGCGTCCTTGTACTCGGCAATCTTCCAGGCGATGAACGGCTCGTTGCCGACGCCCCAAATCTGCACATTGGTCCCGGCGGCCAGCACCCAGTCGATAATGTCCTGCGAACTCTGGTCGTAGCTGTAGTAGTTCGAACTTACGTCCGAAGCGACATGCCCGAAGACCGCCGTCTGCAAGAAGGGCTCCGCCTTGACTTCGTCGCGCGTCCACTTGATGAACGAGCGCCAGCTCGTCGGCACGTACTGGTTTTCCTTCGAAATCACGTTGTACATCCGGTTATTGCGCCAGTTGTACCGCTCGATGTTCGTCGCGCCGTAACGCACTACGCTGACGCGGGCGTTGGTCAACAGCGGCGTGCAAATCTTCAGGTAGTACGCCTGGCACCAGTTGGCGATGTTGACCCCGTAAATGCGCGGGTTGATCGTCTTGCGCGCCGACGGAGCCGCGTTGACGTACAGCAGCGCGCCGTTGGTCGGATATTCCGCGCCGGGAACCGGCGCCACGACGGTGATGTTGGCCGCGGCCGACGTGCTGACGAGGCCCAGATTGTCCCAGGCGCGAGCGCTCAGCGTGTAAGCGCCGGTGGCTACGCCGTTCCAACTGTAACTGTACGGGCTGACCGTATCCGTGCCGATCGCGCCGGACCCGGAGTAGAACGCCACCTGGGTGATCGAGCCGCCGGAGGAGGCCGTGGCCGCCAGCGAAATGTTGGCCGGCGCCACATACGACGAACCGCTGCCCGGCGCCGTCAGGGTCACGACCGGAGGTATGCGAACCGTGATGTTGATCGCGGCGGAGGTGCTCACGCGGCCACAGTTATCGAAGGCGCGGGTTGTCAGGCTGTAGGAGCCGGCTCCAACGCCGGACCACAGACAGCTATACGGACTGGCCGTGTCCACGCCAACGTTCAAGGCGCCGGCAAAGAAGAGCACCTGCGTCACGGCGCCGTCGGAGTCGGAGGCGTTGGCATTGATCGTGATGCTCGCCGGAACCGTCGTAAAGAGCGTCCCGTTGGCCGGACTCGTGATGCTGGTGGTCGGCGGCGTGTTCGCATTGACCGTGACATTCACCACGGCCGAGGTGCTGACGCCCCCGCTGTTGTCCAAGGCCCGGGCCGTAAGCGCATAGGAGCCCACGCCCACGTTCAGCCAGGAAACGCTGTACGGACTGACGGCATCCACGCCGAGGTTGCTGGAACCGGCAAAGAACACGACTTGCGTCACCACGCCGTCGGCATCGGCGGCATTGGCGTTGAGCGTGATGGACGCCGGCGCCACAAACACATTGCCGTTCGTCGGCGAGGTCATCGCGACCGTCGGCCGATTGTTGGTCACGGTGATCGTGACCACCGCAGAGGTCCTCACCTGGCTGCTGTTGTCCGTGATCCGGACCGTCAGCGCATAGACCCCGGCTTTAATGTTGTTCCAAGGCAAGCTGTAGGGATTCGATACATCGCTGCCCAAGTTGGATGAACCGGCATAGAAGGCTACCGAACTCACCGTGCCGTCCGGATCGCTCGCCGTCGCGTTAAGCGTAAGATTGGCAATCTGGCCGTACACCGATCCGTTCAGCGGATTGGTGAGCGTGCCGGTCGGAGGCAAATTCGTGATCGTCACGTTGACCACGGACGAGGTCCGGCATTGGCTGCTGTTGTCCCAGACGCGCGCCGTCAAAGCGTTTACCCCAGCCTTGCCGCCGGTCCAATTCCACGAATAGGGGCTCACGGAATCCCGGCCAATGAGCGTCGTTCCGGTATAGAAGGCCACCTGCGTTACCGTGCCGTCCGGATCGCTCGCCGTGGCGGAAAGAATATTGGTGGTCTTCCAGAAAAACACGGAACCGTTCGTCGGCGCGGTCAGCGCCGCCGTCGGCGGAACGTTGGTGACGATCAGATTGACCACCGTGGAGGTCCACCGCTGGCCGCTGTTGTCGGTTGCCACGGCGGTCAGGCCATGCGTACCGGCGCACGGCGTCGACCAGTTGACGGTATAAGGGCTGACGGAATCGTTGGCGATCAAACCCTTCAGCGAAGAATAGAAAGCCACGTTGGTAATCCAGCCATCGGGATCGCTCGCGGTGGCCGTGATCGTGTTGGTCGACTTCCAATAGACATAGGTGTTGTTGGCCGGCGCCGTGATGCTGGCGGAAGGATTACGGTTCGTGACCGTCAGCCGGATCGCCGCCGAAGTGCGGCAGAGGCCGTAGTTATCCCAAGCCCGGGCCGTCAGAATATTGGTTCCCGCCTGTGCAGACGTCCAGGAGTAGCAGAAGGGGCTCGCCGACACGCGACCCACCAGCGCCGCGCCCGCATAAAACGCCACCTGCGTCACGGCGCCGTCCGGATCGCTGGCGACCGCGCAAAGCCGGTTGGTCTGCTTCCAATAAACCACCGCGTTGTTGAGCGGGTTGGTGATCGTGACGGACGGCGCTTCTTCCGCCCGTACGTTGACGGCGGCGGAGGTCCAGACCTGGCCGGCGCCATCGCGGGCGCGAACGGTCATGCTGTGCAGCCCGGCAGGCACATTGGACCAAACGCAGCTCCACGGGGCCGCAACGTCCGTGGCGACCAGCGTCGTGCCGGCATAGAAGACCACTTGCGTCACCCAACTGGGCAACACTCCGCCCTGCGGCGCCTGGGCAAACAAAGGAATATGCACCGGCCGGCCAAAAACCGCATTGTTCCCGGGACTCGTGATGGCGGGCGCGATGCTCGCCCGAAGATCCGGCGTGAGTCGAGCGACGAACGCGTCGAAGAGTCCGTTTTGAGTCCGGTCATACGCGCCCAGCGTGGTGGGGAATCCGGCGCCCGGCGCGCCGGAATCCGTTTCGCCGGCCACATAGATGCTCGTGCCGTTCTCGCAGACGAGAGCGCCGGCATACTCTGTGCAAGGCAAATAGGTGCAGGCCAGGAGTTGGGTGAAGGTGTTGTTCATCCGGGCTACGAAGGCGTTGCTCTTATTGGTATAGGCCCCGGCGGTGGTCGGCACGTTGACGGCCGATCCGGCCAGCACGACGTTTCCGGCGCTGTCGATGGCCAGCGCATATCCAAGTTCCTTGTCGAAGATGCCGGGCCCGCCCAAGCAGATGGACGCTTGCAAGGCCGTCAATGAATTGTTGAACTTCGAGACAATCGCATCCGGAGCAGAGGCTTGTCCACGCGTCGTATCGAAGACGCCGGCCGTAATGGGATAATTCGTCGCCTCGCTCTTGCCCGTAATGTAGACCGAACCGGCGCTGTCCACCGCGATGTCGTAAGCTTCTTCGTGCGATGCGGAGAACGAACCCATGTAGGTGGAGGCCAGCAGCGTGGTGAGGGAGGAATTGAACTTCGAAACGATTATGCTGCTGTAGGCCGCGAAATTCGTGCCTTTGGGGCTTCCGGCCATGTAGGCGCCGGCCGTCGTCGGGAAGTTGGTGGAGCTCGTCTCGCCGGTCACGAAAACGTTGGTCGCCGAGTCGAGCGCCAGGCCGTACCCATAGTCAAAAGCGCCCAGATTTCGCGTACCCAGATAAGTGGAGGCCAGCAGCGTGGACAAACTACTGTTGAATTTCGAAACGATCAACCGTTCTCCGGTGCCCGGAGGATTGGTCATATAGGCGCCCGGCGTTGTCGGATAATAGCCCGGGTAGGGGCCGCCCAAACCATAGGCGCTGCCCACGATATATACATTGGTAGACGGATCCAATTGCAGATCGCTCGCCCCGCAGCCGCTTAGATTCCGAATCATGGAAGACGCCAGCAAATTGGTCAGGCTGCCGCCGAGTTTAACGACAAAGGAGGCTGCGACGCTATTGTTCGTGTAGAGGGATTTATACGCGCCAACCGTCGTCGGAAAATTGGTGGACTTGGTACGTCCTGCAAGAAACACATTCCCGGAGTTATCCACTCTCATGGCATAGCAGTTGTCGTCGTTGGTCCCGCCCAGATAAGTGGAGGCCAGCAACGAGGAAAGCGTCGCGTTGAACTTGGACACAAAGACATCGCCATAGAACGAATAGGTGCTCCAGCCCCATCCAAACATGGTGCCGCCGCTTGAAAGGGTCCTCCGGTACGCGCCGACCGTGGTCGGGAAATTGGGGGACTGCACACAACCCGCGACGTAAATATTGCCGGAAGAATCCCGCGCCATGGCATAGGCCTGCTCATTGCTCATCCCGCCGAGAAAAGTCGCCGCCAGCCACGGATCGATCACCAGGGCTTGGGAGACATCATACGCGCCCAATTCAAACCCATATCGATGGCCTTCGACTTTATACGCTACTTCCACCGGTTTTCTTTGCCCGTCAATGTCCTGGAAAGCCACCGGCGCGCTGAAACGGGCGTCGCCGAAGCCGGTTTTCACGACCAGCGCCCCATCAGACGCCACCGTCAGGGCTTCGGCGCCCGCCACGGCCAACTGAATTTGTTGGGGATCTGCGGACGGCTGGACCGTAAAGATTTTTTCCACGTTGTTGCCGCCGGCGCGCAAGGAGAGCTCAATGCCTTCATACACTTCGCCCAGGCTCACGCGTTCCCAGCTCGCCAGCCCGGAACGCCATTGCGCCGGATCGTTGCCTCTAAAATAGCTGACCTGCGCCTCCGTCCGGTTCTTTCCCTGCGGCTGAGTCAACTGGGCGCCCAGCACGGTTTCGTTCAACACCCAGCCTTGGGCGTCCGAGGTTGCCTTGGACGGCAAAGAATAAACCACCCGTCCGTCTTGCATCACATAAACGGTTCCGGCGAAGGTTTGGGCGTAATAGCGGACGGAGGGATTATCGAGCTGGCCTTCGTTGGCGACAAACGGCACTCGAACACATTCGACCTTCTGGGCGAGTCCTGGCTCGGAAAGGCTCAGCATTTCCTTCGACGATGCGGTCCCAGCGCATCCCGCGATGATCAAACCCGTCACAACCACCCGTTGAACTGCCAAACGCCAACTACTCATGAGACCTCCTCCTACTATTACTGTTTAAAAGGGAGCGCTCCCGCATTACCAGGGCAAGTGTTTAATGTATCTGTTGGAATAAACATAAAGCTGGATTAATCGAACAACTTCATCGAGTTCACTAATTTAACTGATTACTCCTTGTGACATTCAGAAACCTTTTGAACCCATCTTGTAGGTTAATACCTACAAGCTTGCTTCCTGTAAAGTCCTTTTTCGACAATTTTAATGGGATCGCTCCCTTTGGGGTAATTTTTGCCGCCCCCAGGCGGGTGAGATAAGTATTTGGAATGCCCCTATGCTTGCCCCACTCGAGTTGCCGGTGTATAGCGGGAGTACTTTGGACGCAAAAGGTGAAAATCAAGACCCTACATGAGCCTACGGATTCTTGGCCGGCGGGTTTTCTTCACGGCGCTCAGGAGGCGGATTGCCCTCGCCCTCTTTCGCGCCTTGAGAACCTTCCGGCGTAACCGCCGCATCCAGCGGCGGGGCGACGGGCAGTTCGACGAGCCGCTCGAGCTTCACCGGATCGCCGTATTTTTCCAATGGATCCATGTAGAGGGTAATCTGCACGAGGCGCGGGATGGAATTGGTGTCCTCCCATTCGTCGTCCCAATCCTCGTCCTCCTTGTTGTAAACCTGGCACTCGAGGCCTTTGACCTCGGAGGAGATGAACCACTTCTCCGTCTCCACACTGCCCTCGTCGATATCGGCCAGGTGGGGATAGGCCATGACGCATACGGAGGGCTTGCCGTCGCGATTATCCTCGATGGTCACGGTGATCCGGTGCAGCCCGTTGGCCAGCGGCGAATCGGGCGGCAGAAAAGCCGTCCCCGAGGTGACCCAACTGACCACGTCGGCGGCATCGCGGCCCGTGCCGCGATCCTTGAGATGAAAGCCGTATTTATCCGGAGCGGTACTGAAAAAAGCCGCCGAGCGCAGGGCGCTGACCATTTGCTCCATGACAAAATCGCCGTGATGCAGGTTGTCGAGCAATTCGCTGCCGCGCGTCCAGGCCCGGACGGTCGCGGAGAACGTGCTCCAGATGATGGCAAAGGCCGCGCTCATGATCGCCAGGGCGATCAGCAGTTCGAGCATGGTAAAGCCGCTTCGACTACTAGGAGTCTTTTTTCTTGGGTGCATAAAGCCAGGTCACCGTTTCCTCGGAAGAGGCCGGCCGGGTTCCCCCGCGAAATACGCGGATGCGAACTTCAAAGAGCCCGTCTTCCTCTTCGCCAATGACGCGAATCTCCCGCTCCCACTTGTATTCGGAGGGACCGCCCTTGAAGTCGCCGTTCTCCGTTCCTTCCTTGATCTCCTCCTCCAACTGGAGGGGCTTCTCCATCTCGACGCGGGCCAGGAGGTGGCGGGTCGTTTCGTAGTCCCGCGCGCGCCGCACCACCGCCAGGCATCGCGACGCCGTCTCCACCAACACGGTGACCCCAATGCCCAGGATGACCACCGCCAGGAGCACTTCCACCAGCGTCAGGCCGGCGCGAGAGCCGAAACAAAAAGAAGGATGCACCGTTTGTAATCTTTTCATCCTTTATCCCTCATCCTTTTCTCCCCTACGGATACTCGATCGCCACGCGGCCGGACAAAGCGTCCACCTTGATCTCCGCCGATTTGCCGTAGGCGTCGGTCAGCGTCAGCTCGTACTTGTCGCACATGCCGTTGGGATAGTAGTTGATCCAATATAGCTCGTCGACTACCTGGCCCGACTTCTCGCTTTCGAAATCGGCTATACGGACGCCATCGGCCATGGGACGGATCATTTGGGAGGACACCGAGGCTTCGGCCGCGGCCCCCTCCCCGCCCGCCTCCTCTTCATGGGCGGCATCGACGGACTGCGATGTCCGTTGCGAGCGCTGATCGAGAAACATGTCCTGTCCCTCGGAGCCGGCGCCGGAGGTCACCGAAACGACCTCCACCTCGTTTTTCTTGGCGTCGAAAAGAATGGCGATTTGCTTCTGGCCCAGGACGGACATGCTTCGCGCATGGCGATGCACCATCGTCACCGTGCGGGCCGAGGTGCGCAGCTTGGCGCCGCGATACGACTTGATGAACGACGGCACGGCAATGGCTGAGGAGATCATGATGATCACAACCACCAACAGCAGCTCGATCATCGTGAACCCGGCAACCCGGCCCGGCCATGAACTGGGAAATCGCCGCTTCACTTGGTTACGTCGTCGTCCGTCCCGAACGACTTGTCGGGACCGGCCGAACGAATCTCGTAGGCGTTGTCTTTCTTGGTATATTGAAAAGCCGTTCCCCACGGATCGTTGGGCACCTTGGCATCTTTAAGGTACGGACCGTTCCAGTTGGGCTCGGCGCCCTTGGTTACCAGTGCGTTCAGGCTGTCCGGCAGATTTCCGTTATCGGTTTCATAAAGATCCACGGATACCCCCATTCCCGAAATGCTGCCCTTGGCGGCTCCGATCTGGCTCTGCTTGACGCGGCCCGTCAGCTTGGGCACCGCCACAGCGGCCAGAATGCCGATAATGACGACGACCAGCAGAACTTCGATCAAGGTAAAACCGGCCCGACGATTGCGTTGATTGTTGCAGGATGTTTTTTCCATATGACTAATCCCTTCGTAATTTTATTGCTCGCTTCACAAATACCATAACCCACCCCCAACGGGCAGGCCAAAAGCCGTATTTTCCGTCTTCCTGTTTTCCGTTCTTCCGTTTTTTTACGCCTTCAGCCCGCTGGTCAGGTCGAACACGGCCAGCAGCATGCTGATGGCCACAAACCCGACCATCAAGGCCATCAGGAGAATCAGGATGGGCTCCAGCACCGTCGTGAACACCTTGACGCTCCGATCCAATTCGGTGTCGTAGCGCTTGCCGATATGCTCCAGCGCGCCGCTCATGTCGCCGGATTCCTCGCCCACGGCCAGCATGTCGGTCAGCAGGGTGGGAAACGCCCCTGCATCGGCCAGCGGCTTGGAAATCGTGGCGCCGTCGGTCACCTTTTCGTGCGCGTCGCGAATGGCGCGGGCGATGACGACGTTGCCGACGGTATTTTCCACGATGGTCAGGGCCTGCAGCACCTGCACGCCGTTGGCCAACAGGGTGCTCAAGGTCCGCGCAAAGTTCGCATAGGCATTGGCCGCCACAATCCCTCGCACAACGGGCATCCTTAACAGAAATTTGTCCCACCACAGGCGCCCGGGAGGCGTATCGATCAGCTTGCGCAGAAACATAAACAACGCCACGAAGCCGATGATAATCGCCCAGCCATAGCGAATCATTACCGTGCTGATTCCAATCAGGATTTGGGTCGGCAGGGGCAACGTACTGCCGAGTTCCGCGAAGATGGCGGAAAACCGGGGAATGACGAAGATCATCGTGAACACCATGGTCCCGATGCCGACGGTCAGCACGATGCCCGGATAGGTCATGGCCATCAACACTTTTTCCTGGGCTTCCTGCACGCGCTCGTAGTGGCGGCAAAGCCGCTCCAGCACCTCGGACAACTGCCCGCTGGCCTCGCCGGCCCGCACCATGCTGACGTAGAGATTGGAAAACGATCCGGGCCGTTTGGCCAGGGCGTCGGAAAGACTTGAACCCTGGACGATTTCGTCGCGCAGCTCGACCACGACCTGATCCTGTGCCCGGTTGGTCTTGCGTTTGGCAAGGGTATGCAAGGCCTTGCCCAGCGTCATGCCCGAGGAAAGCAGGTCGCTCATTTCGCGCGTAAACAAGAGCACGTCGCGCAGCTTCATCCGGCCCGGCTTCTTGCGATTCGACTCCAGCTTAAACCACTGCTTTCGCTCCTTGGATCCGGATTTGGCGGCCGGCGCGCCAAGACCGCCTTCCGCCACCGAGACCGGCACATGCCCCATCCGCTCGATCTGAAGCAGAGCGCTTCTTTTGTCGGAGGCTTCGACCGAGCCTTCGATCTTCTGGCCGGCCCTGGTTCGGGCTATGTACTTGAATTGCGACATAAAATGCAGCTTCTCGTATTGGGGTAGGGCGCTCACTCCGCTGAGCGCCGTTCCGGACGGCGACGGAGCGCCGTCCCTACCGGTCTTATCACCCTTCGGTCATCGCCTCGTCTTCTTCGGATACGCGCAGGACTTCCTCAATGGTCGTCACGCCCGCCAAAACCTTGTTCCAGCCGTCGCTGCGCAGCGTGCGCATCCCCTCGCGCAAGGCGATCTGCTTGATTTCGTTCGAAGAGGCGCGGGTGATCACCAGCGGACGAATCTGGTCCGTCATCACCAGGATTTCATAAATGCCCGTTCGCCCGCGAAAACCGCTCATCCGGCATTCCTCGCACCCGACCGCCTCATAGACAATGCCCTCGTTCAAGCGGTCCATGGGAAAGGCAATACTGGCCATATACGCCTCGTCCATCTTGCGCGGGCGGCGGCATTTCTGGCACAGCCTTCGGATCAAACGCTGGGCGACCAGCGCTTCGACGGAAGAAGCCACCAGGAACGGTTCGATGCCCATGTCGATCAACCGGGTCACGGCGCCCGCGGAGTCGTTGGTATGCAGCGTGCTGAAGACCAAATGCCCCGTCAGCGCGCCGCGAATGGCGTTTTCGGCGGTTTCCTTGTCGCGAATTTCGCCGACCATGATGACATTAGGGTCCTGGCGCAAGATATGGCGCAAACCGATGGCAAAGGTCAGGCCGATCTCCGCGCGCACCTCGATCTGGTTGATGCCGGCCATTTCATATTCGATCGGGTCTTCCAGGGTCAGGATGCGCTTATCCATGGAATTGATGGTGTGCAGCCACGCATAGAGGGAGGTGGATTTTCCCGACCCGGTCGGACCGGTCACCAGCAGGATGCCGTGGGGCTTGTGAATCAGCTTCTTCAGGATGGCCTCGTCGTGCGGATTCAGGCCCAACTGGTCCATGCCGATCATGCCGCTGGAACGCATCAGCAGACGCAAGCTGACGCTTTCGCCGTAGACGGTCGGCATGGTCGAAACGCGCACGTCGATTTCCTCGCCGCGAATGCGCAGGCTGATGCGTCCGTCCTGCGGCAGGCGTTTCTCGGCGATATCCATGCCGGCCATGACCTTGATGCGGGAGATGATCGCCGGCTGGAACCGCTTCAATTGCGGCGGCACGGGTGTTTGATGCAGCACGCCGTCCACGCGGTAACGGATGCGCAAATCGGTTTCCATCGGCTCCAGGTGAATATCCGTGGAGCGCTCCTGATACGCCTCCCAGATGATCTGATTGACGAACTTGACCACCGACGCCTCCTGGTCCAGCTCGCTCAAATCGTCTTTGAGCATATCTTCTTCGGGTGCAACCTCGATGCGGTTGTCCTGAATCATGCGCTCCAAAGTATCCGCGCCGACGCCATAAAGCTTCTTGGAGGCCTTGGCAATTTCGATCGAAGGGCACAGCGTAAAGCGTATCCGCAACCCGGTGGCCAGGCGCAGGGCATCCATCAAACCCGGGCGGAACGGATCGTGCGTGGCAATGCGCAGACTGCCCTTTTCCATGACCAGCGGGATGATGTTGTATTGAAAAATGGCCTTCGTCGGCACTTTTTCGAGCACATCCTTGGCAATGTTCGTTTCGCCCGCGCGCGCAAAGGGGACGCTCATGGCCTTCGCCAGGGCTTCGAGAAAGACCTCTTCGCGGGCATAGCCCTGGCTCACCAGCAAGTCGGTAATCGAACCGCCTTCCTGCCGGTATTTGGTCAGGAGCTCCTCGATTTGCACGGGGGTAAACAACTCCAGCCGGGCCAGCAGTTCAGCTATTTTTGTTGTGGGGGACGTCGCCATATTATTCCCTGAAAAAACACGACTACCTTAAAGGCGAACCCCAGGAGTGTCAACTGCGACCGGAGGAAGGATGGGGCTTGTTTCGACGCCCTCAAGCCGGCTTCCAGGAGAACGGACTTACGAGGCGTCGAGCACTTCGCGAACCTTGCGGGCCAGGCTTTCGCGCGTGAAGGGCTTCTGGATCAACGGGGTATCGACGCCGATGATCGCGCCGTCGACCGTATCGTCGCTGCTGTAGCCCGAAACGAACAGCACCTTGAAGTCGTTGCGGCTCTTGCGAAGCTGCTCGATAAACTGCTTTCCGCTGACGTGCGGCATGATCATGTCGGTGATGATCAGGTCGATCCGGGCGTCATGCGCCGCGCAGACCTTCAACCCTTCGCCGCCATGCCCGGCTTCGAGGGTCGTGTAGCCGCAAGATTGCAGAATGCGCACGATGAGACGCCGCACCGATTCTTCGTCTTCCACCACCAGGATGGTTTCCTGACCTTTCGTATTGGCGGCAGGCAATTCGGATTGCCGGAGCGTTTCCTGGAAGGTGGCCTGTTTAAGGAATATGTCGAAGGTGGTCCCATGCCCGGGACGGCTCTGGACTTGAATGACGCCGCCCAGTTGTTTGATGATCCCGTAGATGGTCGACAGCCCGAGCCCGGAGCCCCGCCCGACGCCTTTGGTCGTAAAAAATGGCTCGAACAGGTGTTCCTTCACCTCGGGCGTTATTCCGGCGCCCGAGTCGCTGACGGTCAGCACCACGTAGCCTCCGGGCGTGAATTGCGCGTTGTGACGGCAAAACCGTTCGTCGAGCTCGCGGTGTGCCGTGCGAATGACCAATCGCTTGGTCTTTTCGCTAACTCCGACGGGCATTTCCTTTCCCACGCCGGGGAATTGCAGGGCGCGATAGCTGGCCTGGGAATCGATCATGGCTTCGCGCGCATTGACGGCCAGATGCATGATGATCTGCTCCAACTGGCCGGCATCGGCTATGACCGGCTCGATGTGCGCATCCAATTCGGTCGCCAGCTCGATATCCTCGCCTAACGTGCGCCGCAGGATCTTTTCCATGTCGCGAACGATGTCGTTGACAATCAGGCTCTCCATCCGAAGGACCTGCCGCTTGCTGAAGGCCTGGAGCTGGCGGGTCAAGGCCGCCGCGCGCTCCCCGGAGGTCCTGATCAGTTCGACGTCCGGACGGGAAGCGTTATCTTCGTCCATATCGTCCAAAAGCAGGCTGCTGCATCCGATGATCGATGTCAGGAGGTTGTTAAAATCGTGCGCGATGCCGCCGGCCAGCCGTCCGATGACTTCCATTTTCTGGGAATGCCGAAGTTGGGCTTCCAGCTCCGTCTCGCGCGTAATGTCCCGATGAGCCCCCCGATATCCGATCAACCGGCCGGCGGCGTCCACCATCGGCAGGCCGCTGGTTTCCAGGATGACTTTCTGGCCGTTTTTGTGCTGTTGGGTATTGATGACCAGCCGGATGGACGTCTTTTCGAGAAAGGCCCGATGCAGGACGTCCGCCACTTGCTGACGGTCGTCTTCGCCTACCAAGTCCAACATGCGCATGCCCAGAACATCCTGCGGCTCATAGCCCAGGATGCTGCGAACGACCGGGCTGGAATAGATGTAACGGCCGTCCGGATTGACTTCCCAAATCCATTCGCCGCTGTTCTCGGCCACCTGACGGAAGCGTTCCTCGCTTTTCAGCAAGGCGGTGTGATCTTGCATGCTTTCCAGGGCATTGCCCAAGACGTGACTCATCAAGGTCATGTGTTGGAGCTCGCGTTCCGAAATCGGCTGCCGGGAAATCCGGTTGTCCACGCTCAAAATGCCGTACAACTTGCCACGGGCGCGCAGCCCCAGCAAATCGGCTTTGACGTTTTCCTCGCCCGGTTGGGCTGCCGGTTGACCCAATCGACAACCCCGTTCGATGACGGAGCCGGCGAGAATCCGATCCGCCGGTCCGCCGGGGCCGTCTTCCTCGCCCAGAAAAATGCCCCACTCTTCCCGCGTCTTACCTTTCAGATCGGTGCCGAAGGTTCCACAGAATTTCTTTTTCTCGTCATCCCAAAGGAACAAGCCGGCCCGCTCGAATCCAAAATATTTGCGCACCCCTTCCACGACGGTTCGGCAGATGTCCGACACGGACTCCTGGGCGGTAATGTTTCCAAGAAGTTCCAATAGGGATGTTTGCGCCGCATTGGTTTCGCGAAGAATTTCCAGCCGCTCGGCGGTCATGGAGTCTACTATATTGCTTTCAGTCATAGAATGATTCATACCGTCTGCAGGTCGGCATTGATCTCCTGCGTAACATCTACCCTGGCGCCCCCTTGTTGTAAAAACAAAGCCAGGTCTTCGTGAATCTTTCGTCCAGAGCTTGTTCATCATAAGAACCTGCTTCGATAAGGGGCATCGGCGTCCTGCCGAAATAGGCTCTAATGGCCGTTCAATGCGTCTTGAGTCATAATTACAATTGCTGCGGCTATTGACACCCCACGGCTGCGTCATTAATGTCAACGCATGTCGTCGTTTATCATGCAGGAGGGGTCGTGAAGGAATCGTCCGTGATGGAAATAGGGGCTGCCGGCTTGGATGCCCGCAAAATCGTAGCCGATATCCAGGCAACCGTTCGCAAGAAAATCGAGGAAGGCGCCTATGCCGACGCCCGCATCGCCCGCGCCGAGCGCACCAATCTGGTCAACTTGAAGACCGACGACCAATTCCTCAGCTTTTATCTCAAGTGCCTGCGGGATTCCGTGTTTGTCGACATCTCCGACTTCGAAATACGGGAACGCCGGCCGGTTCTCGCGCCCCTGCTGGTGAAACTGAAAAAATGCATTTGGGGCCTGCTGAAGTTTTATACGTACCGGCTCTGGTCCCAGCAGAATCAAGTCAACGGACTGATCGTCACCGCCATCGAAGGCTTGGACGAAAAATATTCCGCGCGCATCAAGGAATTGCAGGATCGCCTCGATAAACTGGAAAAGAAAACGTCTTCATCCTGACGGCCCTTATCATGCCCAAAGCCCAACGCATAGCGTTTGTTTGTCCGCGGTTCGCGGAAGGAGGCACGGTCGGCGGAGCGGAAACCCTGCTGAAGAACCTGGCCGACCGCGCGGCGGCCGCCGGCCGTCAGGTCGACTTCCTGACCACCTGCGCCCAAAGTCATTTCACCTGGGAGAATACGCTGCCGCCCGGACGCCGCCGGATTGGAAATCTCGAGGTGCATTATTTTCCGGTGGACTCCCGCGACGCGTCGTCGTTTCTCCGCGTGCAGCAAGCCATTTGCCAACGCGGCAACTTTACGCCGCCGGACGAGGAGCTTTGGATTCGCAACAGCGTGAACAGTACGCCGCTCTGCGAGCACCTGCGGCAGCACGGCGACGACTACGACCGCATCGTCATGGGGCCCTACCTCTTCGGGCTGGTCTACTTCGCCGCGCAGATTCATCCGAATAAAACTTTATTGGTCCCCTGTCTGCACGACGAGCCCTTTGCATGGCTGTCGATCATGCACAACCTGTTCGGCGGCGTCGACGGATTCCTGTTCAACACCGAACCTGAGCAGGACCTCGCGCGGCGCCTCTTCCAAGTCCCAGCCGAAAAATGCGCCGTCGTCGGCATGGGGCTGGAGCCGTTCGAGGCCGATCCCCGCGCCTTTGTCGCGCGGCACAAATTGAACAGCCCCTATGTAATGTATGCCGGCCGGCGCGAGCCGCTCAAGGGCACCCCCTTGCTCTGCGATTACGTGGACGCCTTCCGCCAGCGTACAGGCCGCGACGTAAAGATCGTTTTTACCGGCAGCGGACAAATCGACGCCCCGCCCGATCTGCAACCTCACATCCTCGATCTGGGCTTTGTCTCCGAACAGGAAAAGCGCGAGGCGATGGCCGGCGCGGCGGTCTTCATCCATCCGTCGGTCAACGAAAGCCTCGGCATTGTGCTGCTAGAATCGTGGCTGGCCAAAACCCCTGCCCTGGTGCACACCCGCAGCGAGGTCCTGCGCTGGCAGTGCGCCCAAAGCAACGCCGGCTTGTGGTTCGCGAATTATCCGGAATTCGAAGAGGAACTGCGCCTGCTGCTGGAAGAAGCGCCTCTTCGAAACGCTATGGGCGCCGCCGGCCGCGAATACGTCCAACGCATTTACTCCTGGCCTTCCGTGGAAAAACGACTGTTTGAAGCCTTGGATAAAACATGAATATCGCCGTTCAGGTAAAAAGCCGTTTCATCGTCTTGCTGCTCAAAGACCGCCTGGATGCATTTGGCTCCAATGCCCTGCAAAAGGCGCTCGACGAGCATCTGACGGATCAGGTCCTGTGCTGCATTCTCGATCTGACCGACGTCTCTTACATCAGCAGCGCCGGCATCCGCGTCCTGCTCGCCACCGGCAAGAAGCTCGGCGCCCGCAAAGGCGCGCTCTCGCTCGTGGGACTGCAACCTTATTGCCGGGACGTCATCGAAATGACCGGCTTCGCGGACGCTTTCCCAATCTTTGCCGATCTCCCGCAGGCGGAAGCCTACTGCGAAAACCGGATTCGGACCGGCGGCGCGACGGAAGGCCTCGACCCCACCGAAACGCTGCAACTCGATCATGGCTCGGCCCTGATCGCGCCCGGCGCAGAGAAGCCCGGCGCCGCCGAAGTGCTGGGCGACATCAAGGATGTGCTCTACGCCCGTGTTTCTCAGGAAAGCCTTTTTTCCAAGCGGTTCTTCGAAACCGAGTATTCCATCGGCCTGGGGGGCTTGGGCAACCGGCTGGAGGATTTCTTTACCCTCATGGGCGAGATGATCACCATTGGCGGCACGATGGTCTGGCTGCCGACCGACGGTCACGACACGCCGGATTTTCTCATTCCCAAAACGGAAGCCGGGCATGTGATGATCCGCACCGGCTACAATGTCGCCCTGTCCGGCGGTTTCAACGAGTATGTCCTTTATAAGAGCGCCCGACCGGAAGGAACCACCATCTCCGAACTTTATCGCGACCTGTTCGGCATGGCCCGGAAGCGCCGGCCGGATTTCAAGGGCGTCCTGGGGTTGGCCATCCGGGCCCAAATGGCCACGGTTCTCGGCTCGGGCATCACCAAGTCCCCGGTCACCCGCCTCGCGCCGGCCAATGGCGAGACGATCACGCACGCGGACAACATCAAGGAATGGTTCGACTGCGACACGCAGCCCCGCCATCGAAACGTCACAGCGCTGATTTGCGGCATCGGCGCGGATCTCGGCGGCGATCTCTCCGGCTTCGACCAGGCGGAGTTGAACAAGGTGTTCTATCTGCACCCGGCCAATGTCGGCAACAAAACCGAATTGCTGCACAATCACGCCGTAGTCTTCGATCCCCTGCCCGCACCGGATCGGCCGGTCGATTTCGATGGAGAAATCCGCCGGGTCGTCACCGACGGAAACTATGTGGATATGCGGCACCTGCTGGACAGCTCGGCGCTCACCGAAGCTCTCGTCGGCGTCATTTACATTCAGGAGTTCCGTCCCGACTCCCACGGCGAGCCGTTCCATATAGGAACTTCGCTCAATGCCTCGGCATCGAAAAACCTGAATTATTACCGGCAAAAATAATATGAGCACGTCCCCTCCTGACGAGACGCTTCTGGCCTACGATCAGCAATTCGAAATCCAGGTCGCCATGGTTATCAACGGGTTGATTCCTCAAGGCGGGTCTTCGCTGGATTTTATCGTCAAGATGCTCAAGCGCCATCAGTACAAGCCGGAACGAATCGCCGTCATGGAAGCGATGACCCCGCTCGTTAAAGAAGAAATCAGCTACCTGGAAGCCAAAGCCACCTACACACAATTGGAAGCCACCCGGCAGGCCCGATTGGACCGGATCGAAAAGCTTATGGGCTGATCGGCCTCCAACCGAAAAATGCATAATATTTAGTAATAGCATTACTTATTATATTTAGCGCTTTACAATTCAAATCGCATAGAATACATTTCGAGTAATGCTATTCTTATGAATTTTTATTTACACAATTTAGCGCAGATTCAAAGTGGACACCCATTCCCGCGACGCATTGAAAACTCGGAAAATGGCAAAATCGCCGTAATCCAAATGAAAGACTTGCCCAATACGCTCCAGATGAAATCTGCTTCGCCAGCTCGAATTACGGTCTCTGAAGTCAAAGATCGCTATCTGTTGAAGTTGGACGACATCATCTTCCGCTCACGCGGCCAAACCAACACTTGCGTAATCCTCAAAGCGGACCTGGGGCCAACAATAACGGCCGCGCCCTTGATAAGCATCCGCGTTACATCGGAAAATCTTCTGCCAGACTATCTCGGCTGGTGGATCAATCAGCCGCTGGCGCAAGCTCATCTTGACCGCCACGCACGGGGAACCTCGGTCCAAATGATCAGTCGGGAAGCATTGGAAACACTGGAGGTCGCCCTGCCGTCGCTGAAAATTCAGCAGCAGATTGTCGAACTGGCGCTCCTCAGTGAAGAGGAGCAAAGCCTGATAGCCCGACTGACGAAAGCAAAGAGCCGAAAACTACAGACTGTTTTAATAAATACAGCAATGGAAGCAACCCATGCCAACGAAGCCCCCTAAAGATGCAAGGAAAGAGAAATGATTCCGAAAATTGAGCAAAGAGACATCAACAATGCCGCATGGGCGGCATGCGACACGTTTCGCGGGGCGGTCGATCCAGCACAATACAAGGACTACATCCTCGTGATGCTGTTCCTGAAATACATTTCCGATGTCTGGAAAGATCATTATGAAGCATATCGCAAGCAATACGGCGATGACGATACGCGCATCCGCCGCCGACTGGAGCGAGAGCGGTTTGTTCTGCCGATGACCGAGCTGAAAGATCCGGAAACCGGGAAGGTAGAGGATCGATTCCTTGCTGATTACTACAGTCTCTATGAACGACGCGGCGCGGCCAATATCGGAGAACTGATTAACATCGTTCTCGATGCCATTGAAGAGGCGAACAAAGCCAAGCTGGATGGCGTCTTCCGTATCGACTTCAACAGCGAAGACAACCTCGGAAAAACAAAGGACCGCAACCGCCGGCTGAAAATGATGCTGGAGGACTTCAGCAAGCCTCAACTCGATATGAGCCCCAGCCGGGTTCCCGAAGACGTCATCGGCAACACCTATTTATACCTGATCGAACGCTTTGCCACGGATGCCGGCAAAAAAGCGGGAGAATTTTACACGCCCTTTCAGGTTTCGCAACTGGTGGCCCGTTTGGCGCAGCCAAAGCCAGGCGACCGGATTTGCGACCCGGCCTGCGGCTCGGCGACCCTGCTGATCGAAGCGGTACGCGAAGTGGGCGATCGAAATTTTGCCCTCTTCGGCATGGAAGCGAACGGCGCGACCTGGGCGCTGGCGCGGATGAATATGTTTCTGCACAGTTTCGACAGCGCCCGCATTGAATGGTGCAACACGCTGACTTCGCCGGCGCTGGTCGAGAACGACCGGCTGATGAAGTTCAACGTCGTTGTGGCCAATCCCCCCTTCTCACTCGACAAATGGGGCGCGGAAGAGGCGGAAAACGATCGCTACAACCGTTTCTGGCGCGGGACTCCGCCAAAGAGCAAGGGCGACTATGCCTTCATCAGTCACATGATTGAATCCGCGCTCGAAAAAGACGGGCGCGTGGCCGTCGTGGTCCCGCACGGCGTGCTGTTCCGCGGAGCGGCGGAGGGACGCATCCGGCAGGCCTTGATCGAAGAAAACCTGCTCGATGCCGTTATCGGCTTGCCGGGCAATCTGTTTCAGACCACCTCCATTCCCGTCGCCATTCTGGTGTTTGACCGCAGTCGTGAAAAAGGCGGGAAAAATCACGACCGCAAAGACGTGCTCTTCATGGATGCGAGCCGCGAATACGTGCCGGGCAAAAACCAGCACACGCTGAGCAAAGAGCACATCGACAAAATCATCAGCGCTTATCGCAACCGCAAGGCGATCAAAAAATACGCTCATGTGGCCTCCTTCAAGGAGATCAAAGAAAACGATTTCAATCTCAACATTCCCCGCTACGTGGACACCTTCGAGGAGGAGGCGGAAATCGACATCGATTCCGTACAAAAAGAAATCGACGACCTCGAAAAAGAATTGGCGAAGGTCCGCGTGCAAATGGCAAAAAAACTGAAGGAGATCCAGCGGGGATGAACCTGCAACAGGTCCAGGAAGATAGGGCGCAAGGCGAAGGGCTGCACCGCGAGTTCAAAGAAGCGGGCAGTCAATTGCCTCGCAACCTTTTTGAAACGGTCTGCGCCTTCCTCAATACCGACGGAGGAACCATTTTGCTGGGCGTTGCGGATGACGGAACAGTAACCGGCGTCGATCCCGATGCGGCGACGCAAATGAAATCCGACCTGGCTGGCCTGTCAAACAATCCGCAGAAAATCGAGCCGCCCTGGCTGCTGTTCCCGCATGAATTTGAACTGGACGGGAAGATCGTCATTGCGGTTCAGGTTCCGCTCAGTTCGCAACTGCATAAGACCGGCGGCCACATCTTCCTGCGGAGCGAAGACGGCGACTACCGCGTGCAGGGAACGCACCAGCTCGCCGGACTCCTCAACCGCAAGCTGGGCCTGTTTACCGAGCAGCGCGCGCTTCCGCACGCCACTCTGGACGATCTACGCCCTGAACTCTTCGACCGAGCCCGCCGGTTGATGCGTTCCTACAACTCACAGCATCCGTGGGCAGACCTCAGCAACGAAGAACTGCTGAAAATCGGCGGCTTCTATGCCGCCGACCGGGAAACAGGGAAAACCTGCCTGACGCTGGCGGCCGTGCTGATGTTCGGCGCCGATACCGCCATTCAGCAAGCCGTGCCCGCGTACAAGTTCGACTGCCTGCTTCGCCGGGAGAATGTGGACCGCTACGACGACCGGCTGATGATCCGCACCAACCTGATCGATGCGTACGACCAGATGATGGGCTTTGTCGAAAAGCATTTGAATGACCCCTTCTATCTCGAAGGCGACATGCGAATCAGCCTGCGCGATAAAATATTCCGCGAGGCCGTTTCCAACATCGTCTCGCACCGCGAATACACCAGCGCCGCGCCCGCCCGGCTGATAATCTACAAGGATCGGGTCATTCTGGACAACCCGACCGTGCAGCACCACTTCGGGGAGATCACCCCTGAAAACCTGCGCCCGTTCTCCAAGAACCCGACCATCTGCAAATTCATGATCCAGCTCGGGCGATTCGACGAACTCGGCTCCGGGGTCACCAACATCAACAAATATCTGCCGCTCTATGCCCACGGCGCCAAGCCTGTGTTTAGGGAGACCCTGCACGGCTTCGAACTGACCGTGCCGCTGGCGGCAACGCCCGTCGAGGCACAAGTCAGGGCACAAGTCAGGGCACAAGTTGAGGCACAAGTCGTATTGCGCATTCTGCAAGCCTGCATGGACCAGCCGCTTTCTTCCGGACAAATCGCCGCGGCGCTTGGACACAAAACCTTAAGCGGCAATCTCCGCAAAACACTTCCACACCTGAGGGAGTGCGGACTGCTGGAATACACCCTTCCCGAAAAGCCCAACAGCCGCCTGCAGAAATACCGCCTCACCGAAAAAGGGAAACAGCTTCTGGAGAAACAAGCATGACGATTTTTGAACCGCGGATGCGCGCGAATAGACGCGAAAAAAAACGGAGGATCTATCTTTTCCAATCATTGGAAAACCCCGCGCATAATTTTCCAATCATTGGAAAAACCGGCTCAAAATTTTCCAACCATTGGAAAATCGCCGCGTTCACTCTTCTTCTTTTGGAGGTGGGAAGATGATTTCAAAGGGATGGAAAAAAGAACCGCTAGACCATGTCGCGCAAATTCAAACCGGCCTGGCGAAAGGACAGAAAACTGTTCACCACCCAGTTCAATTGCCATATCTTCGAGTGGCAAATGTACAGGATGGATATTTGGATCTTACTCACATCAAAACCGTCACGGTCGACCAATCGAAAGTGACTCGCTATTCCCTACAAAAAGGCGACGTGCTTCTCACTGAAGGGGGAGATTTTGACAAACTTGGCCGGGGCGCTGTTTGGAACGGTTCCATAGAACACTGCCTGCATCAGAATCATGTATTTGCCGTCAGGCCGAACCCCGAGATAATTCTCTCCGAATTCCTCTCTATGCTGACGGGAAGCTCATACGGCAAGGCTTACTTTCTGCGTTGCTCGAAACAGAGCACAAATCTTGCAAGCATTAATTCGTCGCAACTGAAGGAATTCCCCGTCTTGTACCCTCCCCTCCCGGAACAGAAGGCGATTGTCGCGGTGTTATCGATGTGGGACAGGGCAATAGAAAAAACCGTACGACTCATCGCTGCCAAAGAAGATCAGGTTTCCTGGTTAAGGAACATGCTCATTATTCAAAGTGAGCAGGGAGAATGGAAAACAATTAAGCTGGGAGAAGTTTGCAGTCCCATTACTCGGAAAAACTCTGTGGGAGAAACAAATGTTCTAACCTCTTCTGCTCAACATGGGCTAGTAAGTCAGTTGAATTATTACAACAAAAGCGTTTCGGCTGAAAACCTTGAGGGATACTACCTGATTCAGCGAGGGGAGTTCGCATACAACAGAAGTTCTTCTATTGGCTATCCGTTTGGAACTATCAAGCGGCTGGACGATCATGAACAAGGTTTACTATCGACTCTCTATTTATGCTTTGCGCTAGAACCATCTGCAAAATGCAACTCCAACTTTTTACTCAATGTCTTTGAGTCCGGACTATTGAACCGGCAGTTGCGTAGCATTTGCCAAGAAGGTGCAAGAAGTCATGGACTACTAAACATTACGAAGTCGGACTTTTTTGGAATAACGATTTCTCTTCCGTCCCTGCCCGAACAAAACCGAATAGCGGAAACATTGAATGGGATGCGGATGGAAATTAAGCTGCTTAAGAGCCTAGCGGATAAATACAAACAGCAGAAACTTGGGCTGATGCAGAAGCTGCTGACAGGAGCGTGGAAGGTACAGTTGGAGGGGGCTTGTAGATGAACGAACCTCGATTCCCAATAGATTTGGTTGTTACTGCCGACGATTTTGATGTCGGAGAAGTAAGCACGCTTCTAGCTAGTTCTGCAGAATGCGGTTATATCAATTACCATGCCGCTCTATCCCAAGCGGCACGAACAGCTATTGAGTCTGGCCTAACCTCTAAAGGCAAATGTTTGTGGTTATTAGCAGACATCTGCTCTATGGCTTTAAAGCCCGACAGTATTCACAATCCATTTCAGCCATACGCAGTAATAGAGGGAAAGCGATCTGCCATTCCTGAAGATTTCTCTGCTCAGGATATCGAATTCTTCGAATCTGCCTTGGGCAAGATTCTGGACGTTCGTTTAAATGCCCGTCTGGCAGATATTCTTTGGCTGTTGAAGAAGCCAAGGCAAATTTCACACGCCTTATCTGCAATCGATTGTTACAGCCAATTCTCGCTTGATCATGACAGCCTTCTGAAAGACGGGAAGCAAGCCTTTGAACGAGCCATACGCCTTTCACTGATGATTGGGAAGGCTGCCTCACAATATATTGATAGCATACGAGCTAAATTGCTAGATACCTTTAACAGTTCCTCATATGACGAAGGATATCGAACACTCTGGCTGGCAGAGATTCTGTTGCTTATCAGCATTGAGGAACAGAAAAGTAAAGATATCGCGGGCAAATTAGAAGCGCTTTCCGTTCAAGCAAAAGTCGAAGGGGATTTTTATAAATCCAGGCAGTTTCTTGAGGGTGCACTCGATTGGCACAAACGACTTCAAGACGAAAATCAGACACATCGATTAACCGTCGCCATTGCAGAGACCTGGGTGTCCGAAGCTGAAATTCGCGCCGCTGAAAGCAACATGGTTGCCGGAAGCTTCTATGAAAGTGCGATCAAAGAATACAGAAAGATACCGACCAAAAATCGCTCTGCTCTTGGCGTGGATAATCGTATCCACGACCTTCATCAAAAGATGAACACCGCTAATCAATTAGCGCTGGGTGAAATGGAGATGATTGAGATGCCTGGAATCGATATAAGCGATTCTGTTGAAGCCAGCCGTAAGCATGTTTCCAAACGGTCATTCCCAGAAGTACTGATCGCACTAGCAAATATACATTCTTGTGCAAAAGTTGATGATATTAGAGACGAGGCAGAAGAAGGACTAAAACATTCCGTATTCGAACAATTATGCACATCAACACACTTAACTCGGGATGGAAGAGTTGCGCGTCGGTCACTGGGTTTGTATCCAGGCAATCATGAAGATGCGGAATATTCACAGATGATATGGCAGCATATGCTCCAACGATACAATCAACGCATAGAATTGGTGACCCAAGCCTGTATATTGCCTGCTTTACAAGCAACTAATTTAGAACATCGTATTACCGAAAAACAAATATTTGAACTATGCGGATTATCTCATGTTGTGCCACATGGCCGTGAACTGCTTTGGGCAAAGGGCATTTATGCTGGCTTCGAAAATGACTTTATTGCTTCAACACATCTATTGATTCCGCAAATCGAGCATTTTGTCAGAATGCGCCTGAAACACGCCAAAGCAAAAACATCGACTCTCAATTCAGAAGGGATCGAAACAGAAAACGGCTTGAGTACGCTTTTGGATATCCCTGAAGCAGAACAGATTCTTGGCAAAGATCTTCTCTTCGAATTTAAGGCCCTCTTAACTGATTCGACAGGTCCCAACTTGAGAAATGAGGTTGCGCATGGGCTGATAGAAGCTGACAGCGCCAGATCTCTTTACGCGATTTATTCCTGGTGGCTTGCGTTACGACTGCTCATCAATTCGATTCCTTGGAAACGCCCCGTAGCTCAGGATAAAGAACCAGAAGCACATCAAGAAGTAGAGAAAAAATGATTATTCTTCCCATCGGCACTTCTAAACGCTGCTTCGAAATTTCAGGGGCTACTTCCGGTTTGGCCTCCATTTATCCATTCCAGAATACGGACATTCATTCGTGGTTCTCTCCCAACAACTGAGGTGATTATGAGCCCATTCCAGTTCAACGAAAAACATCTCTCGCAGATCCCCGCCCTGCAGGTGTTGATGAATTTGGGATTCACCTACTTGCCCCCGGAGACAGCGTTAAAGGAGCGGTTGGGCAAGTTCGGCAACGTACTGCTGGAAAATATTCTGCGGGAGCAATTGAAGCGGATCAACCGGATCAATTTCAAGGGTCGCGACTATCTCTTTAGCGAGGAGAATCTCCAGTCGGCGATTCAGAAGCTGAAGACCGTCAAGTTCGATGGCTTGCAGAAGACCAATGAAGCGGTTTACGACCTGATCACGCTCGGCACAGCGATGGAACAGTCCGTTGAAGGCGATTCGAAGAGCTTCAATCTGCGGTATATCGACTGGAAGCACTGGCGGAACAATGTATTTCACGTGACCGCCGAGTTCAGCGTAGAGCGCACGCGCCGGACGGAGACGGTCCGCCCGGATATCGTGCTGTTCGTGAACGGGATTCCGCTGGCGGCCATCGAGTGCAAAGCGCCGGACATTGAGATCGAGGAAGCGGTTTCGCAGTCGATCCGCAATCAGAGCGATGAGTTCATCCCGAAGCTGTTCGCTTATGTCCAATTGGCGATGGGGATCAATAAAAACAAAGCGCAGTATGCCACCGTCGGCGCCGGGAAAAAATTCTGGGGAGTTTGGAAGGAATTGCCGATTGCCGATCGCCGATTGCCGATTGATGAAGCGGTAAACAAGCCATTGACTGTCGAGGACAAGAAAGCGCTCTTGAAGGGCGATTTTGCCCCGGCGCGATCTTATTTTGACGAACTGGAGGCGCAGGGTGAACGGCTGACGACGGAACAAGACAAGGCATTGTTCGCGCTGTGCCGCCCGGAGCGGTTGTTGGAGTTGGTCTACAAGTTCACGATCTTCGACGGCGGAATCAAGAAGATTGCCCGCTATCAGCAATATTTCGTAATTCAGTCGGCCCTGCAACGGATCAAGCAACTCGATACCGGCGGACTCCGCAAGGGCGGAATCATCTGGCATACGCAGGGTTCCGGCAAATCGCTAACCATGGTGATGCTGGCGCGTAATCTGGCGCTGGACCCCGATATTTCCAATCCTCGCATTGTGTTGGTGACGGATCGCGAAGATCTGGACCGTCAATTGGGCAATACGTTCGCCGCCTGCGGACTGAATCCGCAACGCGCGACTTCAGGCCGCGATCTGCTGGAGCTGGTGGCGGAGGACAAGGCGGGAATCGTAACCACCTTGATCCACAAATTCGACAAGGCCATGAAGGTGCGCAAGCATCAGGACGATTCGCCGGATATTTTCGTCCTGGTGGACGAAAGTCACCGCACGCAGTTCGGATCGTTCTCCGCGCGGATGCGTCAGATGTTCCCGCGCGCCTGTTACATCGGGTTTACGGGCACCCCGCTGATGAAGGAGGAGAAAAACAATTTTGTGAAATTCGGCGGCCTCATTGAGCCGCACTATCCCATCCGGCAGGCGGTGGAAGACAACGCGGTGGTCCCCCTGCTTTACGAGGGACGGCTGGTGGAGATGGAGCAGAACAAGGCCGCGATAGATCTCTGGTTTGAGCGTCACACGAAAGGGCTGACGAAAAAACAGCAGGCGGACCTGAAAAAGAAGTATGCCCGCGCGGAGATGCTGAATAAAACGGAGCAGGTTGTGTACATGCGGGCGTTCGACATCAGCGAACACTACCGAAGCGCCTGGCAGGGAACCGGCTTTAAGGCCCAGTTGGTCGCGCCCAGCAAGGCCGTCGCGCTGAAGTATCATGCCTTTCTCAACGAACTAGGCTCCGTTTCCTCTGAGGTGGTCATCAGCGGCCCGGACATGCGCGAAGGCTACGAGGAGACAGACGAGGAGCCGACGGATGAGGTGGTGAAGTTCTGGCAGACCATGATGACCCGCTATGGCAGCGAGGAGGACTACAACACCCAGATTGTCAATCAGTTCAAGTTTGGCGACGAGCCGGAAATCCTGATCGTCGTCAGCAAGTTGCTCACCGGCTTTGACGCGCCGCGCAATACGGTGATTTACCTCTGCAAGGAACTGAAGGAGCACACCCTGCTTCAGGCCATTGCCCGCGTTAACCGGATTTACGAGAACAAAGACTATGGATATGTCGTGGACTATGTCGGCCTGCTCGGGGAGCTGGACAACGCGCTAACGATGTACAATGCGCTGGAAGGATTCGACGAGAAGGATCTGGAGGGAACGCTAAATTCCATCCACGAGGAAATCAGAAAACTACCGCAACATTATTCCGATTTGTGGGATATCTTCAAAGCCGTCAAAAACAGTTATGACGAAGAGGCGTATGAACAGCTTTTGGCAGATGACGCCATACGTGAAGAGTTCTATGCCCGTTTGACGGTCTATAGCAAGACGATGGCCATCGCGCTTTCGAGCGAAAAGTTTGTAACCGATACGGCTGAAGAAACGGTCGAACGATACAAAGCCGATTTGAAGCGGTTCCATAAATTGCGCGCCGCCGTCAAAATGCGTTATGCCGAGGCCGTTGATTACCGGGACTATGAGCCCAAGATAAAAAAACTGTTGGATACGCATATTCAGGCCAATGAAGTCATTCAGCTCAACGAGCCGGTAAATATCTTCGACGAACGAAGCTTTAATCTGGTGAAAGAGGAACAGGGCGTTTACGCAACGAAAACTCCAGCCGCCCGGGCCGACACCATCGCCCATGCGCTTAAGCGGGAAATCACGGAGCACCTGGAGGAAGATCCGGCTCTGTATGAGAAGTTTTCCAAATTGATTCAGGACGCCATCGACCAGTTTCGTCAAAAACTCATTTCCGCGCAGGAATATCTGAAACGGATTTCCGATCTCCGCCAGAAAGTCGTAACGCGCCAGCATGACAACGCGCCCGCTGAATTGTCCGGGAACGACGACGCGCTCGCGTATTTCGGCCTGGCGCTTCCCATCCTTGGAAAAGCGAATGAAAAAGCCGCGACGGCCCTGGCAACTGCCGTTCAACGAATTCTTCAGCCGTTTGCAAGCCGAGTGCATTTCTGGGACGACAAGGATGCGCAAAATCAGGCGGTGAATGAAATTGACGATTATCTGTTTGATGAGATTCGCGGACAGCAGAACATAACACTATCCCCTGAACAAATGGATGAACTCATCGAACAGATTATGCGTGTTGCGAAGCACCGGACATCAAAATGAACGCGCTGCCCTACGGCATCCATTATGGACGTATGCTGATTTCGTTTGAACTGCTTTTCGCCCGCCGGAAAACCATGAAAATTGCGGTTTATCCGGACGAAAGAATTATTGTAAAAGCTCCAAAGGGAATGCCCCTCGAAGAAGTGAAAGAGCGAGTGTTGCGCCGGAGTCGATGGATTATTAAACAGCTCAACTATTTTAAGCAATTTGAGCCGCGCACGCCGCCCCGCCGGTATGTCAGCGGAGAAACTCACCTTTATCTCGGAAAGCAATATCGCCTGAAAGTTAAACGAGCTGAACAAAACCGAATCAAACTGTGCGGCGGACAGTTCCAGATATTGCTTCGCGAAGATCCGTCACCCAGAAAAATAAAGTCGCTGTTTGATCGGTGGTACGCCGAAAAGGCTGAAGAGCATTTCGCCGCATCCGTCGATCGCTGCTGGCCAGCGTTTGAAAAGCGGGGAGTGTCCCGCCCCAACCTAAAAATACGCCGGATGAAAACACGCTGGGGCAGTCTTTCCGGCAAAGGGAACCTGACGCTAAACATCGCTTTGATCCGTACACCTCGTTCATGCATAGACTATGTCGTTGTCCACGAACTCTGTCATTTGATCCATCGGCATCATGGCTCCGGATTCTATAGATTGCTGGAGCAATTTATGCCTGACTGGAAGAAACACAAAGCCAGACTTGAGACGCTGCCAGGAATCTTGTCTTAGGTCATTACAACAAGATTCTCCTTAAATTAAGGATCGCACATCGACGCGGAAAAAATTACTCCCCAATCCGATAGAACATTGTATCAGGGTTGGTGGGAACGATATTCACCTGCTCCACCGGCGAGGACACCGTGCGATTGGATTGGATGCACACGTAACCCCGGTCCGGCGCGCTGGTGGAGGCATAAACGCCGTACGGCGCCTGGAAGGCGCCGGGAAATTTCACCTGAAGTTGGCCGCCGGCATATGCCAGCTCCTCAATAGCCATGTCTTGTTCCTGCGCGCGAACGCCTACCACAGTCCGGCTCCATACGACGGTTCCGGTCGCGCCCAGGCCGCCGTTTTGCGCGCCGACAAACCAATAGGCGTAATCGAGCAATTCCCCGAATTGATGAAGCCCGATGGAACACCCCTGGTTGGTTTGCAGGGCCAGACACTGGCCATCCGGACCGCTGACCGAAACTTCATACGCTTGAGGATCCAGAGCGAGCTGGAATCCCAAGCCGCCGGGCGCATGGATTTTTGAGGCGGCGGAATCTAGCACTCCCTCAAACCGTACGATCCCGTCCGCTCCGGGCGCATTGGTTTTGGCCAACAACACGACGGCCAGGGTATCGCTGTCCGCGTCATAACGCCCCTCCAACGCCACGGCCGAATTCGCGGCGCGCACGGAGTCCTGTTCTGTGCTCAAATACAGGAGCGCGCAAACGTCCTCGCCGCTGCATGCGCGCGAAACGGTCACACTGGTCCACTGGGCGGAAAAGACATACCGCGTGCCCCGCTCGTTCCGGTGGATCGTGTCGTGCGTCAGATAGCCGGCCGGCTCGCCATTGGATGGCGGACTAATTACCAGGCAGCCGTTGGTTTCCTGCACGGCGCCGGCGGGGCCGGCTACATCCCATACATTGCTCTTCTGCCCATCTTCAAACTCGTCCAGCAGGATGAAGCCGTTGAAAGGGACAAACACAAAGTCGGAGATCACCACCTCGACCTCCTGGGTATTCGCCGGGGCATTGGTAAAAAACAGCCACAGATTCATGCAGACCTTTTCATTGGTCTCGATGGGGATGCCCCGTCCGCGAAACACATGCGACGCCAGAAGATCGTTGGTCTGCCGGGCCGTGGGGCTGTGGCCGTGATAACTCTCGAACAGCACCTGATCCGGACGCCAGACGAAGCGGTGGGTCGTCAGGTCGTTGGTTTGCGGATAGAGAAATGGAGTGCTGTTGCCGCCAATGGTGTACGGCTGGATGGAATAGAGCAACATGTTCGTCTGCATGCCGGGAAAGGCATGACTTAACTCGATATCCACTTCGTTCTGGTTCGTTTTCAAAACGGATTCCAAGGCATAGGTAAACAAGCCCAAGATCAGATTGGTGTCCAGTCGATCCACCCGATTGTTTAGATGCCAGCGGTACTCGCCGAAGCCCAGCGGCTCCGGGCTTTCGATAAAGGCGCAATGCCACTTCCCATCCAACCACTGAAGTTTGAGATGAAGCCGGCCGCTCTCGTCCAGAAAAGCGCTGTTGGTGGAAAAGAAATTGGGCCCCGGGTTGTAATAACCATCGATATAAACCCATTCCCTGCCGGCAAAGCGCAGGGTAGAGTCAGGTCTTCGATACAGCGCCGCATCGTCGAACCAAACCGAACTGCTCTCAAAATCGGGGGACTGGACAACGATCGGGCGCATTCGGACATAGGCCGTACTCCGCACGGCCTTGGCGCGTGCCGTCAGTTGGGTCCACGTGCCGGACGGACTGCCGTTCACCAGCTGCCGGGCCGAACGAACCTCATAGATGGCCTGGCTGGCGGCATTGAAAAAGGACATCTGCAGTTCGCCGAAAAAGCGGCCGGTCACGCAGGTATCGGAACGAGCCCAAACCGTACCCTCCCATATTTCGCCTTCCCGGGCCGGTTGATCCTGGTATACGCCCGTTCCATTCCAGTCGGGCGGATTGTCCGGCCACCAATTGCCATACGCCAGCAAAGCGTACGAGCCTTCATGCGCCGAGGCATAGGCATATCGATACGAATTTCCAAAACGGCTCCAATCGGTAATGTTGGTATGGGAAGCACCCGCTTCAAAACCGCCGTTGAGCAGAACATTGGAATAAAACCCGGCAAAAACAGGGCTCAGGATCGCGCTCCACACCCATAGTGCAAAACACCATTTTCTTGCATTCATGATACGAATAAATTTCCCCGATTTAAACGCCCCGAGGGATCCAGAAGCCGTTTGACCCGCTTCATTTCCTCAATCCCAGCAGGACCATACATGCGTTTCAGCAATTCTGTTTTTAGCTTCCCAATGCCATGTTCGGCGGAAACCGACCCGCCCCATCCCACCACCGTTTCCGCCCACCGCACATAAAGCGCTTTGCCCTGCTCATATTCCGCCATCGTGCGGGGCAGAATATTGACATGCACATGGTTGTTTCCGATATGCCCAAAAATCACATACTCCAGACCTGCTTCCGCCAAACCCTGGTGGTACAAGGCCAGCACCTCTTCCAATCGGCTGTCCGGCACTGACATATCGGTGCCCAGCTTGGTCAAGCCGGGCGTCGAACGGCGACGTTCGTCAATCCGCGCATTGACCCGCTCCGGAACGGCATGGCGGAATTTGTGCAAACGTTCCATGTCCCGATCGTCCATGCCCGACCAGGTGGCGGCTTCATCCCCGCCACAGGCGGTCATGGCCGCGGTCATGGCCTCCAGCGCGTCGGCCAACTCGTCCTCGCTATCCCCATGCCACTCGGTATAAATCGCCGCCTGGTATTCCGGCGCGGGCGCCGGAAGCCCCTCCACCGGCGTCGCGCGCACCAAGTCCAGGGCGCGCCCGTCGAAATATTCTATGGCGGCCGGACGGATCAACACCTCGCCGACCTCCCCGCGCAACGCCCGCACAAATCGGACGGCGCAGGCTTCCGCAGGAAAGAACGAAACAATGCCCCAGACCACTTTCGGCCGCGGAATCAGCTCCAGCTCGGCTTCCACCACAACGCCCAACGTGCCCTCCGAGCCGATGAAAAGATCGATCAAGTCCATATCGTCGGACGCGTAATACCCTGCCGCGCTCTTGACCAGCGGCAGGGCGTACGCCGGCAGGAGTCCTTCGAACCGGGCGCCGTCCGTCGCAACCAACGAAAAGGCGCGCCCCGAAGCCTTGTGCTCCCCTCGCAACAGAGCCAGACACCGGCCATCGGCCAGGATCACCTTCAACGCGGTTGCGTACCGCCGGGTCGAACCATAAAAAAAAGTCTGCGCGCCAGAGGCATTGCAGGCGATCATGCCGCCAATGGACGCCGTCGCTTCGGTCGGATCGGGCGGAAAGAAAAAGGACGGGCCGGCCCTGAAGAGTTCCAAGGCCTTCAACGATTCCGCACTCCATCCCGTTGCATCGAACTGCCGCTTGTGCAACGCCTCGCGCAGTTCGGACAGCACGACGCCGGGTTGGACCAGGGCATAAAAGCGATCCTTCGCTTCATCGTACCGAAGTCCCAGAACCTTTTTCATGCGGCTAAGGTTGAGGATCAGGCCGCCCTCGGGCACCGCCCCCGCTGTAATCCCCGTACGAGCCCCCTGGATCGTCACCGGCCGCGCGCCGGCCGCCGCAAATCGCAGGGCTTCAGCCGCTTCCACGTCAGATTCCGGAAAGGCAATGTAGTCCGCCCGCCCCGTCCGGCGCGATTCGTCGCGCATAAAGTCCGTATGATCGGAACGAATGGGTTGAATCAGCATTCTTTTCTTCCTAATTCCAGCTCATAGAACTCACGAAGCTTCTGTTGCAGCAGAGTTCTATCTGGCAAAGACGTTCGATATTCGGAAACAAGTGCCGGCGAAAGAGTCCGACTGAGGGCATATTCCACAACCGCGCTATCTCTGGATTTACACAACAAAACACCCACGCTGGGTTTTTCATGAGGTTTGCGTACATCACGATCCAAGGCTTCCAAATAGAATGATAGCTTATCCAAGTATTCTGGTTTAAAATCGTCGATCTTCAGTTCAAAGGCCACCAGGCATGAAAGCCCGCGGTGATAAAATAGCAAGTCAATGAAGAAGTCTTTACCACCAACCTGCAAAGGGAACTCTTCACCAACAAAGCAAAAATCGCGCCCCAATTCAGTTAGGAATTTTTTCAAATCGGCCATAAGGCCTTTCTGCAGATCGCCTTCGGAGTGAGCCTCAGGTAGATGAAGAAAATCCAGCAAATACTTATCTTTAAAGATCTGTCCCACATTAGGATATAATTCTCTCAGCGCTGTTGAGAGTTTTGTCGGCGACAGCATCATTCGTTCATATAACCCGCTGTCTATCTGTCTTTCCAACTCTCGTACAGACCATTTTTCACGGCTCGCTACTTGAAGATAAACGGCTCTTTCTTCCATAGACTTGCATTTTGACATCAGATGCAAGTGTGCTGACCAGGATAAATCTCTCAACAGTGTCGAGAGATTCTGAAAGTCGCGATATGTTTCATAAAATTGTTTCATCCGCCACAGATTAGGAGCTGAAAAACCCCGCAGTTCCGATTCGGTTTTACGCAGATAGTCGGCTAATTGCTGAACCACAGATTTTCCCCATCCATCAGACTGTGCTTTTCGACTGATATGTTCGCCCACCTGCCAATAAAGATCGATCAAAGCGGTATTCACCGCTTGAAACGCCTTCTGCCGGGCCTGTTGAATGAGATGAACGATTTCAACAAAAGATTGTTCCGATATCGCGCTCATCGACTTGATTCTCCTTCCGACAACTGCCATCACGTTTTAGTGTGCCTGTTCGGGTCCACTTTGTCAGCCTTTTCGACAGCCCAAAAAATGAAAAACACAAGGATAAGGTTTTGCCATTTTTTCTCAAATACCACAATATGCACGCCTAACAAAGACGGAAACCGGACCGCCGGCAACCTGTCTTGTCATAATAACACTTGGAGGAGTTATGCTGTTCGGCATTCAAGATCCTTGGGTTTGGCTCGCCTATGTGCTTTCCATTCTTAGCGCCGTGCTTTGCGTGGGATGGGGCATCTTCAATTGGAACAAAGACGACTCGGCCAAAGAGCCGGACGAAGAAGTCCGCCACTGGGCCGAAGAAGAAGACAAAGTAGAAGAAGAACTTTAACACATTGAGGAGGAGCTTATGGATTCGCTATGGATGACAATTACGGTCATTGTCTATTTATTTGCCGTCGGCTATCTGGGCTATCGCGGCTATCGCGCCACGCATTCGGCGACAGACTACCTGATTGCCGGGCGTAAAACACATCCCTACGTGATGGCCATATCCTACGGCGCCACGTTTATCAGCACGTCGGCCATTGTCGGATTTGGCGGCGCCGCCGGCGTCTTCGGCATGGGACTGCTCTGGCTGACGGTGCTCAATATCTTTTTCGGCATCTTCATCGCCTTCGTGCTGTTCGGCGGACGGACCCGATCGATAGGGCTGCGACTGGATGCTCACACTTTCCCGGAACTCCTGGGGCGCCGATTCAAATCCCGCTTTCTCCAGGGCAGCTCGGCCCTGATCATCTTCCTGTTCATGCCCTTGTATGCCTCGGCCGTTTTGATTGGCGCGGCCAAATTCATTGCCGAGCAATTGGGCATTCCCTATGAGGCGGCCTTGTTTGTCTTCTCCGTGGTGGTTGCGTTGTACGTCATCATGGGCGGCATCAAAGGCGTCATGTACACAGATGCCCTGCAAGGCACCATCATGCTGGTGGGCATGATCGCGCTCATCGCGCTGACTTACCATTCTCTCGGCGGCATTGCTCCCGCTCACGAAGCCTTGACGCGGTTGGTCGAGCAAGTGCCCGACAAGCTGAAGGCCGGCGGACATCTGGGCTGGACCAGCATGCCGAAGTTCGGATCTCCGCTCTGGTGGACGCTGGTCAGCACCATTGTCATGGGCGTGGGCGTCGGCGTACTGGCCCAACCGCAACTGGCGGTGCGTTACATGACCGTCAAAAGCGGCCGCGAATTGAATCGCGCGGTGCCCATCGGCGGCGTCTTCATTCTGATGATGACCGGCGTGGCCTTTGTCGTCGGCGCCCTGACGAATGTGTACTTCTTCAATTCCGTCGGCAAAATCGCCATCGGCGCCGCGGCCGGCGATGTGGAAAAAATCATTCCCATGTACATCAAGGGCGCCATGCCCGCGTGGTTTGGGCTGTTGTTCATGCTGACGCTGCTGTCGGCGGCGATGAGCACCGTCAGCAGTCAGATTCATGTGATGGGCACCTCCCTGGGCCGCGACCTGGTCGAGCAAGCCTTCCGGGCCAAAAAGGCCGGGAGCGGCATGCTGGCCACGCGGTTGGGCGTTCTGATCGGTATTCTCGTCAGCGTTTATCTGGGCTACGAATTGGAAAAACGGTTTGGCAAAACCGGCACGGAAATCGTCGCGCGCGGCACGGCCGTCTTTTTCGGACTGTGCGCCTGCGCCTTCCTGCCGATGTACGCCGGCGCCCTGTGGAGCCGCGCCATAACGCGCGCGGGCGCCATCGCGGGCATGTTGACCGGGGCGTGCTCCAGCATGCTGTGGATGCTCTTCGTCCACGAAAAAGAATCCACGGCCCTACTGCTTTGCAAGACGCTGTTCGGCGTGCGTTCGCTGGGCATCAAACTCGTGGAAGGCAAGGAAGTTTTCGTTCACGCCGGGCCGATGGTCTGGGCGTTTGTGGACCCGCTGGTGATCGGACTGCCGCTGGCCATGTTGGTCACGGTGCTGGTTTCCATGTTCACCCGCAAGCTTTCCGAAGACCATTTGAAGAGATGCTTCGGCTGATCCGATCTTTCACCCAACGAAGCCGTCTCCCTCCAGCGGAGACGGCTTCACTCATTAGCCCCTCCGGGGTATCTTGATTCGCGCTGTTCCGATTCATTCAAGCCGGGAGTCTGAAAATGAATATCGAATCGACCTTTGCTCGCGCTTATCTGGAAAGCTCGCTGATGGGCCTGCGCAGTCCCCGCATGCGCAATGCGGCGGAACAAGCCATGCAATTACGAAGGCAGGCCCACCTTCTCCAGGAACAGGCGGCCCAATCGAACCTGGAAAACGAGATTTCGTACGCCCAAACAGCCGACGGATGGGCTCAATCCATCGATAATATCCTGGGCCGCATGGGCGAGCTGGCGGTGGCGGCCAACGACGGAACAAAATCTGCCATCGACCGACAGAGCCTTCAATACGAATTCTCCCAGATGCAACAGGCCATCCAATCCATCGCCACCGGCCCCAACGCGCTGGCGAAATTCAACGGAATGCCTATCTTTCAGGATGGAAATATTATTGCCCAGGCTTGAGCAGGACCCATCTTGATTGCCGCAGGTTACGCCCTCCCATGAAGTGCCTCACGTCAACGCAGATCTTATCCTATCTCCCTCATAATCAAAATCTTAATCGTAATCCTAATCTCTTTCTGGATAAAAATAATGGAGATTATGATTAAGATTAGGATTACGATTATGAGGTCGAATCAGAACGGCATCCTGCCGAAATAGGCTCTAAGATAAGAGAGGGAACGTCTACATCAGCTTAGGAACGACATCATAATCTCGGACTTCCGGGCTTCGTTGCGCACCCGCTCGAGAATACCGGGGATGTCGCCCTGCCTCAGGCCGATTTTATCGAACACGCGCTGATCGAACATCGGGGTCATCGTATCGCCGCCATCGCCGATCTTCTCCAGATTGCAGATGTAGTTGGCGCAGTGGCAGAGCATCACAAGATCGTCATGGCCGGTATCCGTCATCAGCGGAGAATGATGGTAACGGATGGAGGCCATTTGCATGGTGGACAAATTCCATTTCCGCCCGAGCCAGGCGCCGACTTCCGAATGATCCACCCCCAGGGTCTTTTGCTCGGCCACAAACAGCGGAATGGCTTGTTTCTTGCCGAATTCGACGGCATCAAGGAATTCCTTGTGAAAGAATTGAATGATGATGATCTTGCCGATGTCGTGCAACAAGCCGGCCAGGTGAAGCAGATCCCTGGTATAGGTTTCGCGAAGTTTTTCGCGGCAATGATCGTACAGGACGCACATGGCAATGCCCGTACTGATGCAATGCTTGCAGTACGCCTTGTGGTCAAAGCCTTCCATCTTCTGGTTCATCACCGCCAGCACCGCCATGGACGTGGCCATGTTGTTGACGGCATTGAGTCCAAGCCGCGTAATGGCGCCCTGCAGCGAATCGATGGGGTCCCGCGCCCCATACAACACCGAATTCGCCAGCTTGAAGACGTTCGCCATCAAGGACGGCTCGTCCTTCATGATCATGGCAATGCGTTCGCTGTTGGAGTTGGGATCGTGGGTCAGCGCTTTGATGCGTTCCAACACCACCGGCAAGGCGGGCAACCGTTCGATGGTTTCCAGTTTCTTGAAAATCACCTTCGAATAGTCTTTTTCGGCGGCGCCTTTTTCGCGGGGCGCGGCATCCTTGCCGACCGTCAGACCTTTTGCGGCCCGGACTTGATCCCGATCCGACATGGCCTTGGCCATGGCCTGATACAAGCGCTCGCGAGTCGGCGGCTTGATGATGTAATCGCTGATCTTAAGACTGATGCATTCCCGGATCTCCTCGGAATCGGAGTGCGAACTCAAGACGACCACCGGGGTTTCGCCCAAATCCTTGTCCGTCCGCAAATGGCGTAAAAATTCGATGCCGTCCATCACCGGCATTTCCACATCGACAAACACCAGATCGTAGGGAGAATGGTTTTCGAGGGCCATGCGCATCTTGTCGAGCGCCATGGCGCCGTTGGAGGCCTCGTCCACATAGGCTTCGCGAGACCGAAAGGTATTGACGATGATGCGCCGAATCGAACTGAAATCGTCGACGGCCAATATGTACGCCCCGCTGATAAACATATCCACCTGAGCGTAATCAACCTGTTGTTTGTTGTCTTGCGACATATGCTCGCTTATCTTGAACCGTAGAAAACCTTAATCGTCGGTCCGAATTTGTTGCGAACATAACTCATGTCCGCGGCTATGACCAGCATAAACCTGTTGATACTGGCTGTTTGCTTGTAATCGTTTCCCTAAGCCCCGCTTTTGTCAAGGCGGGAACCGCCGGAGCCCAGATTGCGCACAAGGCAAATGGCCGCCCATTCCTTGGCTTTGTCTCCCATCGATATCAAGTACTTTTCACTTTCACCCCGCCTCATTCCGATTCTATACTCCACCCCATGAAAACGGCTGACTACTGGATATCCCGGCTGCAATTGCTTCCACATCCCGAAGGCGGCTTCTATCGGGAAACCTATCGGTCTGAAACCTTGATTCGCCCCCCCGGCTTTTCAGGACTGCGCGCCTGCTCCACCGGTATTTTTTTCTTACTTCGAAGCGGCGAAGGCTCGCATTTCCACCGGTTTAAATCCGACGAAATGTGGCACTTCCATGAGGGAGCTCCGCTGGCCATTCATGTTCTTCACCCTCACGGGGAATACCGGCGAATCCTGTTGGGCAGGGATCCCGAACAAGGCGAAACCTTTCAAGCGGTCATTCCCGCCAACGCCTGGTTTGGCGCGCAGGTCGAGCAACCCGACTCCTACACCCTCATCGGCTGCACCGTCGCCCCCGGCTTCGATTTCGCCGATTTCGAACTGGCCCGGCGGGACGATTTGCTCCGCCTCTATCCAAACCACAAAGACCTGATCGAGCCGTTGACCTGAAAGCAGAGGGAATTTTAACCACGAATGAACACGAATACACACAAATGAATTCCTTTTCTTCTAATTCGTGTTTGTTCGTGGTTAAAATTCTTCTTCGGAGGAGCTTGAGAGGTTCTTTCAAATCGGCTATATCCAACACATCTTATGCCGGCCATTCATCAACTTGTAGCAGGATTCAGCCGCGGCGATGCCATCAGCAACGAGGCCCTCGTCATGCGGAAGATTTTTCGTTCCTGGGGATACGGGTCCGATATTTTTTGCGAAAGCCGGCGCATCCTGCCGGAACTGCGCAACGAGGCCAAGGATCTGGTTCAGCATCGGTCTGAGTTCAAGGCCGACGACATCGTGCTCCTGCACTTGTCCATCGGATCGATCGTCAATCAGATCTTTCCCGAATTGCCCGGCCACAAAGTCATCCTGTACCACAACATCACGCCCTCGGAATATTTTGCGGCCGTACAGCCGCAAATCGCGGCTTCGCTGGCGCGCGGACGCGAAGAGGCCCGGGCCCTGGCGGGACAGGCGTCCGTCAATCTGGCGGACAGCCAATTCAATGCCGAAGAACTGACCTCCTGGGGCTACCGCAACGTGCAGGTGCTTCCGTTGGTGTTGGATCTCAGCCGCTTGCGGGAATCGCCCAATCGCGCGATCCTGAAGAAATACAACGACGGACTGGCTAACATCCTTTTTGTCGGGCGCTGCGTACCCAACAAGCGGATCGAAGACGCCCTGGCCGCCTTTTACTATTTCCAAAAGTACGTCGAACCCAACTCGCGGTTCATTCACGCGGGCTCTTATGCGGGCACCGAACAGTATCACGCCATCCTGCTGACCATGATCCGCGATCTCCAACTCGAAAACGTCGAACTGATCGGGTCCGTTCGGCAAGACGAACTCAACGCCTGCTACAAAGCGTCTCGGGCCTTTCTCTGCATGAGCGAGCACGAAGGCTTCTGCATCCCGCTGATCGAAAGCCTCGTTCACGATGTACCCGTCGTCGCCTATGCGGCCGGAGCCGTCCCGGAAACCCTCGGCGGAGCCGGCGCCCTTTTCAAAGAAAAGCGATTCGATCTGATCGCGGAAACCCTGGGCCGTCTCCATCGCGATGCCGCCCTGCGGAACGCCGTCCTGCAAAGCCAGCGCGAACGATTGAGCCGTTTCGAAAACCGTAATTTGGAGCAGGAGTTGAGAGCCCATCTCTCGCCGCTCCTGCCCCAACTCTAAGCGCCAGGGTGTGTCTTGACGCAACCGCAAATTCCAAAACTAAACACAGCGAAAAGCGGTAGGGACGGCGCTCCGTCGCCGTCCTCAGGCAGCACTCTGACCTCCATGGCCCGCAAAATCCTGTTCCTTCAGCTTCCCCAGCTCGACAACGACGTAAGTCCCGAGCACGAAAATACCCCGTTGGCCGCCTGCTATCTTCAGTACGCGCTTCAGCAAAGCAGCGAGCGCGCTTTTTACCGCGCCCTCCGGCTCCGCCCCGCCGACGAAGAACTCGACGACGCGCATTTGCTCCGGCGCATCGTCGCAACGAAACCGGACCTGATCGCCTGCACGCTTTATCTCTGGAATATCGAGCGGACCCTGGACCTGATTGCTCGGCTGAAGGAAATACTCCCTCGCCTGGTTGTTTTAGCCGGCGGCCCTGAAGTCGCCCGCGATCATCCCTTTCTTTTTCGCAGGCGTTTGGCCGACGTCGCTGCCATCGGCGAAGGCGAGCCGGTCATCGCGGAAATTCTCCGCGCCATACGCCTGAAAAAACGAACCGATTTCCAAAATGTGGCCTGGCTTGTGCGCGGACATTATCGCTGGGGAAAACAACCGCGGCCCGAAAAACCCTTGCGCGAAATGCTGCCCCCACCCTCCTGGCTGCGCCGTCATGCGCGCACCGGCGACATGGCCTGCCTCGAAACCACGCGCGGCTGTCCCATGCACTGCGCCTATTGCAGCTACAATCAGCAGAGAACCCGGCACACGTCCCTCACTGCCAAGGAAACCCTGGCCATCATCCGAAAGTTGAAGGCTTCCGGCGTAAACGAAATCCGGTTCATCGATCCGACCTTCAATGCCAACCCCGCCTTCGATGAAATCCTGCAAGGCATGGGAGAGATCAATCACGACCAGTCCATGAAGTGCTTCGCCGAACTGAGGGCGGATCGGCTCACCCTCGATCAAGCCCGCGCCTTGGCCCGGGCGGGATTCGTCGACATCGAAGTAGGCGTCCAAAGTTTGAATCCCTCCGTGCTCCGGACAATCCATCGACCGCTCTCCATCGCAGCACTGGATCGGGGCATACGATTTCTCGCGGCCGCCGGAATACAAGTCACGCTCGACTTGATGTACGGACTGCCCGGACAAACCTTGAAAGACATCAAGCAAGCGGTCCTCTGGGCAACCGGACGCCGACGCGTCCGCGTTCAGTGCCTTCAAACCTTGCTATTGCCCGGCACCGAACTGCGACAAAAGCGTCAGTTGCATGCCTTGGAGGCGGAAGATCGGCCGCCCTATTCCGTGCTGGCCACCGATCGAATGCCGACCGACCATCTCGCCCAAGCGGAAGCCTTCATCGAACAAGCCATCGGAGCCCAATACGATTGCCCGGCACAACAATTCGTCGGACGTAATTTGCCGGATCTTTTTCCTGAACAGGTCGACGCGCCCCAACTCGGACAGACCCATCGCCGCGCGATGATCTTTCGCGGCTCAGACCTTTTCGTTCAACAACGACAGATCGCAATCCAGCTTCAGCAAGCCGTCGCCCATGAACCTCACATCCTCTGGCAGTTCGTGCTGGCCGTCGAACAGGAGGAACCCCTCGACCTGCTCGAGCTCCTGATTCAAACGCTGCAACAATGCCCCCGCCTGCCGCTCGACCACTTCCTCGGCTTGCGCCGCCGACACCTGCTGGCTGGACGAAGGCTCTTCATCCAATTAAAAAAAGGCCGCCGTTTCAGCCGATCATGGACCGCTGCTGCCGAAGAAGTACTGCGTTCAGCTTTTCATTGAAACAAGCATTTCATCGAATAATCAGAAACAACAAAGAGCATCGCCCCGCTTCCCTGTAGGAGTCGCAACCCTTTGCGACGATCCGATCTTCGATTCCTCTGCATGACCACACTTCGCGAAGTGTGATCATGAGAATCCCTCGCGCCAGACATGGGAAAAAAGTCCATCCCTCGCGAATCCGTGGGACCGCTTTGCCATCCGTGGGACTAATCTTTTCTTTTCGCCCTGTATAGCGGCATTATCGCGAATCGGGTGAAGGCCCAATCCCTATCCGCCCTTCCGCTCCCTTACAGCCTTCAACTGAATGACCGCTTCCCGGTCCCGAGGGCGATTCATGGCTTCCTTGGCTTTGATCAAGGAGTCCAGCGTAAGCATTCGAATCGGGCCAAACCCCAAATCAATCGATTCGCTTTGTTGCCGAACCGAAGCGTAATCTCCAATACCCGCAATGTTTCCCAGGCAATCAAGAATTCCCCCATCGGTTGAAATGTAAAGATTTTTCAATCCCTTGCAGGCCTTAGGCGTCAACAAAAGCGGCAATCTTTGAGGCGTCAAACGATGTACCGGATGGAGATCAGCCAGGGCCTTTTGAAGTCTCATCAAGTTCGCCACAGAAAATCGGAAGCAGATGTCGACATCCTGCGTGACCAGCGTCGCCCCATGGGCTGCCGCGGCATAACCACCCACCAAGACATATTGAACCTTGTGTTCGGTCAGTCGTTTTAAAAGATCACCGAGATTTTTCACACCGAGCCTTTACTCCTTTACGTAGTGCAACCACCATATCCAAACAAGCTTGATGCCGAGCTATTCGCTCGGACGGCGTTCGGCGCAAACATTCGTCCAGGAGCGCCATGTCGCACCCGTACGCCCGGGCTTGTTCCCATGCGGACAGAAGTTTCCGTTGTGATTTCTTTTTCATAAAGCTGACCTAAATTTCCCATACATAAAAATACCACAATCAGAGAATGCTGTCAGGTAATGTTTTGCCGCGTTTTCGATCTTGAATGCCCACAAAGCAGGCATGAATCGGCGGACTTGAGTAAGAAAAAGTTCCAACGAATTAAATCAAGCAACCGCCCGCTTCTTCGCGGGCTTTGCGTTCAACCTATACCCGCGCCGGCTCGCAGAACCGGCCTACATCAACAGCGGCAACCTCGGCATTTCTGTAGGCCGACTTGACCTCTTTTTGTAGGCCGGTTCTGCGAACCGGCGATTTTTTCAGCGGAATCGAATATCGAGACCCGACCCTAATGGCCGCTCCCTGTAGGAGTCGCAACCCTTTGCGACGATCCGATCTTCGATTCCTCTGCATGATCACACTTTGCAAAGTGTGATCATGAGAATCCTTCGAGCCAGACATAGGACGAAAAGTCTATTTCTCACAAATCCGTGGGGCTAATTTTGGGAACAGAGATGAAAGGTTCTTTCCTTGAAAAAAGAGCAACCCGCTATTCTTTGGGTTCGCTTCTGTCTTTCCAATAGTCAGGACTTCTGTGCAGATGCATCACGGCAAGAATAAAGATTCCATCCGCTTCGATGCTGTACAAAACGCCATATGGAAAACGATTTACAAGGCAGCGATGGATCTCGTCGTTAAGAATAGGCCAAGCGGCCGGATGGGCAAGGATGTTCCGAAGGCAGCATGAATCTCGAGCGCAAAATCCTCTCCCAGCCCCACCTCGCAACCCTCGTAATAATTGATCGCCGCGTGCAACTCGGCGGCCGCCTCCGGATGGAACAAATACTTCATCGCGCGAAGCGTTCTCTAACCCGGACGAACACCTCGTCGCCCGGGAGTGAGCGCCCTGGCAAAGAACGGTACGGATTGGGGCGCCGAGACATTGCTCGTTTACGTGAGTTGTTCCGCTATTGCATCCTGGCGGTTATCGGTCAGCGTCTTGAGGATCACGTTCTTCCACGGCTTTGGAAATTTTACCAACAAATCCTTCGCGATAGATAGCTCGCCCTTTTTGTCGAGCAACTTGAGAACTTGGACGGCAGAATCCAAATCCTTTTGCTTCTTTTCGGCATTCGTCCGTCGCGGGACGATCAACAGCTTGTGAAGAGCAAAAGCGGCTGGGTGCGGAACATTCACAGGGATAGCCCCGAAAGGCAGTTGAATGGTCATCATCAGTGCAATATCCATGAATCGAAGCGCCTGGGCATTGACTCCGAATTGCGGCAAATCTTTTGGCTTATCGCTTCCGCGACTGTGTTCCGGAACCAGAAACTCAATCATGACTTCGGGATGTTCCAACAACATAACCCCATGCTGCCCGCGAAAACCGGTGATAAAGCCCAGGTCATTCAACAATTCTGGTACGTCAACTTTCCCGTTGAATTTTGGGGTAGGTGGAACCAGAAAGTCCATATCTCGAGTCCGCACGGCGTGAATGACGCCCACATCTCGAAAATACTCGCGATAAACCACAAGACACCAGCTCCCGATCAGCACCAAGTGCTGAAGAACCCCAGCCGTATGCAACCGGCTTAGCACCTTTTGGCAAAGATCATACTGCTTGTTTTGCACGGAGAGCCTTTCGCATGAATTTGATTTGCTTGCGGACCTCCGACAACAGTTTCCGGTATTGAATTCGATCCTGCTTGGCTTTCCGATGGAGGGCGATCTTCTTCACATCCATATCCCGGCCTTGATACTGGAAGCGGACTTTCCCCTCTTCTCTAAAAGCCAGGTAGTAATAAGCCTTCCCCCGTATAAGTTTTTTCACAACGCAGCCGCGCGGCAGCCGGGCGAGTTCGCGTTGATAGTCCCGCTCCATACGAACCGAGTTGGCCAGTTCTTCCTTTAGGAGTTCTCTGATAGCCATATTGACCTCTTACCAAACAAGCATGTAAAATAGACTACCGCGTTTGGTAAGAGCCGTCAAGTTACCAAACACATGCACATATTATAGAGTAATGTTTGGTAAAAGCCAGGAGTCCAGAGGATCATTCCCTTGGCCGGGATACATCGACTCCGTGATGGCCTGCCGGCCAAACAGAGCAAGCAAAACGCTAGCCGCGATAAAGTGGCGGAACGCTTCCCGCCCCGGGACGCAAGTATTTGAGCAAACCGGATTTTTAAGCCCAAAGGCGAGATCTTGTGTACAGGCCCTGCCGGGCGGCCATGTCCCTTAAAGCATACTGGCGCAAGCGTCCCACGGATAAAGAAAAGAATCGCTCCCCCTCCCCTGTAGGAGTCGCAACCCTTTGCGACGATCGGATCTTCAATTCCTCTGCATGATCACACTTTGCAAAGTGTGATCATGAGAATCCTTCGCGCCTGACATGGGGCGAAAAGTCCATTCCTCGCAAATCCGTGGGACCGCTTTGCCATCCGTGGGACTAATTTTTCTTTCCGTCGCGCACGGGTGCACCACGATACGGACGCAGAATTCCTCTCTATTTCCTCCTGTTCAAAAAAATTTAACAGGAGTTAACAGAGGGGGAAAAAGCCAGAGTCTCTACGGGGTTACTCGACATGGCCCGTAGAACTCCAACGGAGCAAAGGGGCCTCACATTTAAGCAAATCGCATCCGCCTGGAAGCTGATAATATTCAATACTTAAGAACTAGGCCCCCTACTCTCCTCGCCGACGACGCGCAATTTCTTGACTTCGTCACAATTACGAAAGATTCTTTCGTTCAACATTTTGGCTTACAGAGGGTTCCGCAGGTCATTTACGGAATGACTGGGTCTTAATAACCTCGCATGAAAAGGAGAAGGCTATGATGGTTTGTCGTGGGCCGGGGTTAGTTGCGATTTTATTGTTGGTTGCGATGACGGGATGTCAGTCGACCTACTATACGCACTATATTTCACCAAACCGGGAAGCGTACGATGCCTCGGCGGGCATTGCCGGCCTGCCTCTGCTGGAAAACGGGGCGCCGCTGTCGGCGGAAACACAACACCGTCACGAGGCGTGTATCGACCAGGCCCTAAGCGGGGTCTGGACTTCCCGCTATGTCGCTATCGGACAGTTGCGGAACGATCACGCAACGCTGATGGAAGAGTGCCATACGAGTCTGACGGGCAACTGCAACCTGGAATCGCGCCTGAAAATTTACTCCGGGCTATGCAAAAAACTCCAGCAAGCCAGCGGATGCCGCTACGCCGTCGTACCGACCTATGGCGCCGCCAGCTGGAGCGATGTTCATGTGTTGTCCATTGCTTATATCATCCCCGCCGTCCCCATTATTATATTCGGCACGGCGCCGATTCAGATCAGTGAACGTCCGGGAACCCGGGTTCCAGCTTTTACTATGGCCTTGGTGGATCTGGAGAAAACATCCGTCCTGGCCGAGGAGGTCCTGGCCATCGGCAACGATTTCGATCCGGAGACCTCGGAGTATCCCCTCCAACTTCTGCATGAAATGGGACCCATCGAGTTGCAAGTAAGCGGCGTCCAGGTGAGAAGTGAAGAGGTGCATTATGAATTCGAACAATAATCTCTGCCTGATCCTTGCCCTGATGCTGCTGGCCACCGGCTGCACATCGCCTTCCCTGCGCCTGTACAGCGTGGAGACGAAAAACTTGGAAGGCTCGTCCTCCTCGAACGCCCGCCGCGTAGCTCTGCTGCCCCCGGCCGGGCGACTGGCCTTTCAACAGCACGTCCGTCCGATGAATGCTGGAATGGAGACGTTTATACAATACGCGGAATCCTCCGACGTGCTGGTGACCAGCCCGGAACTGGAGAAGATCCTGTCCGACCAGCCCCGCTTGAACCAAGCCTACCAGACATTGCTTAACGAACTGGTGGATTTTGATCGAACTCTGTACCGCGAAAAGTCCGACACGCCGTTCACCATGAATCCAGCCCCATGGTCGGGCGATCGGGGCATCAAGTACGATCGCGTCCAGGCCATCTGCGAAAGCCAGCGCTACCAGTGGACGATTCATGGGCCCATCCCACGGAATGAACAAACGAACGCGGCAATGGTCCCGGCTAATCTGTCATTGAACTGGCAGCTCATTCAGAAGCCTGCGAGCGAGCGAGTAATCCCGGCGAAGGCGGCACAAGAGCTTTCTGCGGCCTTCGGATGCGACGAGCTGCTCATCCCCATTGTCCGGGACACCTGCTTTTTCGTGAAGAAGTGGCATGTGATACTCTTCGTTCCTATATTCCGATCCAGCTTTGTGGCGCCGCACCAGGAAATCGCACTGTATCTGGTGGATGGACAAAGCGGACGCATCATTCGTTCTATACAAACGTTAGAACCGGACAATGGGTTGTATTACACGGGCGGAGCCTTGGCCATGGCCGTTTCGCTGGACCGAATTCTCGACCAGACCAGCGCGCTGGGCGCCTTCGAATTCGAAAAGTAGTCGGCTCCCGCGCCGGATGGCATCAGGACCGTATTTCGATACCTAGTCTTGTGACCTACAAAGGCCGTACGACTTTTTAATGGAATTAGGGGTCAGAGTCCGCACATTGTTGCAGCCCTCTGCTCAATTCGTTTCTGCAACTATGTGCGGATTGATCCCTATGATCTGCCGAGGATTTGCTTCGTTCAGCTTTCCATTAAATTAAGCATTTCCCCACGGATGGCAAAGCGGTCCCACGGATAAAGAAAAACCATCCCCCTGTAGGAGTCGCAACCCTTTGCGACGATCCGGTCTTCGTTTCCTCTGCATGATCACACTTTGCAAAGTGTGATCATGAAAATCCTTCGTGCCAGCCATGGGAAGAAAAGTCCATTCCTCGCAAATCCGTGGGACCGCTATGGCATCCGTGGGGCTAATTTTCTTTCCGTCCTGTATAGCGGCATTATCGAGAATTGGATGAAGGCCTAGGGTTTGTTTCGATATGGCCTGTAGAATTCCAAAAACTGTGTCGGAGACAAAACCTTGATCCCTTGTCTCGCATGCGCAGGGAAGTGCTTCAAATTTCCCGTCACAAGACCCCGTGCCCCGGAAGCAACGGCCACTTCCAAAAACGGTCGATCGTCGTCATCGGGAAGTTTTGCGTCCAGCGGCGTCCCCGCAACAAGGAACCCTTCATGGACAATCAAATCAAGGAAATCGCCCACCAGAGCAGGCTCGAATTGGAATTTGGGACGTCGCAGCACTTCACCGTATTCGGCGATGAGCCGTCCGTCGATGCAAAGCCGAAGCTCGCCCGCGGAAATCATGCGCACGATCTCGCCGGGCGGCGAAAAGGGACGAAGCAGTCCGGACACCAGCACATTCGTGTCGACCACCACGTTCACTTGGAGCGGCCCCGGCGAACCGCGGCAATCTCCGCCTCAATCTCTTTGGCGGAAAGGTTCTCGAGGCCTCGTTCCACCGACCGGCTCTGCATGCGGGCAACCGCCGACATCGCCCGGGCCCTGCGGATGGAACTCAAACTTTCTTCCAAATCCGCTTCGCCAACGGCAGACAAAATAGCCACGGGCTTGCCGTTGTTCGTCACAACCATCTCATGCTCCGACGGCAACTGCTTCCAGATGGCCGCCGCATTGCCTCGCAGTTCGCGTACGGTCAAAAACTTCATAGGGGTCTCCAATCGTTACCCTTTAGTGTACACGGTTGTGTCTCGGCGTCAAGAGTCGGGGAGGTCGCATCCAGCCGTTTGCATTATAGCCCTGGGCCGCGAGGCCGCGGCCCCTCCCAACGTTGGCAACAGGTATTTTTAACGGGAGGGACGGCGGCCTCGCCGTCCATGGCCAACGGAAAGAGGCCATAATGAGTACGGCTGCCTCGAAGCACAATAGGGGTCATCCATTAAATGCCGGGAGTCACGGCATTCGACATTTAGCTCTTATCCTCATCCTAAAATCACGTTATCCGCGGTGTCTATAGACTAATTGTCGAATATCGATTCTGCTGAAAAAGTCCAAAAACGTCGACTCATAGAGTCGGCCTACAATAAAAGCCCAACGTTTTGGCAGTTTTTTTGTAGGCCGGTTCTGTGAACCGGCTACTTTTTCAGCAGAATCGAATATCGAGACCCGCCCCCAATGGCCTCCGCACAACCAACCGCCTCGGGGTGGCACACTTTCCGATGGCCAGCAGAGTGCAGCATGGCAGACAGAAGAACGTTGCATAAGGGGGTGCATCCCATTACTGCCGCAGGCGGCTCTGGGAAACAGGTATGGACGCTACTCTCTGCCCGCAGTGCTGCAGGCGCGGGCGCTCGCGTCCGAAAAGGCGGCCAGCGGAGTGGCCGCCCTACCTACGACGAAGAGATTTTTCCGAGATTGCGAACGTATCGAGATGCAACCTGGCAGGGTGGGCCGCGTTTTCCACAACGCGGCCTGAGAAAGCGAAGAGCCCGTCTTCGCCCGCCTGCGCATCGCTACGCGAAGCGTTGCGGGCAGGGAGAAGCCGGGCCACCGACTGTTTTGCGGAGAGGTCAGCTATCCGAATTCATAGCTGGCGATGCCGAAGATGCGGTCGAGGGGCAGCTCGGGGACGGCGCGCGAATACATGCGCACGGTGTCGAAGGCGTAGTCCAGGCCCAGCCGCTTTGCGAGCGCGACGGAGGCGGCGTTGGCTTCCGGCACGTCCAGGGCGACGGAGGCTTGGCCAGAGAGAGTTCCCATGGCTTGCAGGAGTTCTTCGGCAACCGTGGCGTCGTCGGCCAGCAAGGGGCCGATGCGGAATCCGCGCAAGGCGGGGCGCACGAGGCCGAATCCGGCCAGGCGGTCGTGCCGCAGGCTGGCGAATCCGCCTGCGGAGTAGGCGTCCAGCCAGAGGCGCAGGAAGCGTTCACGTCGCACGGGGAAGCAGGCGGCGTCGTAGGCGCAGATGTCCGCGAAGGGAATCTCGGACAGGGGGACGATGGAGTTGGAGGGGCGAGGGCCGGCGATGGGTCCTTCATAACGCAGGTGTCGGTAGGTCGAAATATTGCCGGTTCTAGCAAAGAATTTTCGGCTTGATGGCATGGTGTCCATGCCGACGTTGCGGGCGCCCATGTACTCTGAGATGCGGCGGTATAATTGCAGATTGACGCTGTGCCCTTTGCCGCGCAGGGCCGGGTCCACCACCAAAGCGCCCACGAAGCCGAAGGCGGCGTCGTAGGCGATGCCCGTGGCGCAACCCACCGGCCTGCCGTCTTGCTCCGCCAAAAACATGCCGTCGGGATCGGTCGCCATCAGGCACTCGCCGTCCTTGATGCCCGGATTCCAGCCCAGCGCCGCCACCCAGGAGAAGAGCGTCTCCCGGTCCTGTTCCCTTACTTTCCTGATGGTTATGCCCATGCTCTCTCCTTGTAACACCCATGTCAGATGATGAATGGTTTATTTGGTAAAGAGCCCGTCTTCGCCCGCCTGCGCATCGCTACGCGAAGCGTTGCGGGCAGGGAGAAGCCGGGCCACCTTTTGGTTCATAATTACAATGGCTGGCATACGATAAAAATGCCCGTTTATCCGAAAATGCGGATTTCATTTTAAACTGACCGGCGCCTTGCCGGCTTTGGAAATATCGTTTAATCAACTGAGGGGAAATGACCTGGACCTGAGGCCCCGCGAGGACTTTCGTATCCAGGCGGGCTTCCTTGTAATCCGCTGAAATGTTCATGAGGGCTTGGTCGATATGTTCAGACAACTCGTCGGCGGTGAAGGTGGTATCGGCGGCGATGACCCATTCGTAGCGGGGCGCATCCGTGTCATCCGAAGGATAAACGAAGACGTGTTCGACTTTTAGAGGGACCCGCTCCTGCAGCAAATGAACAGTCTTGCCGATTTCCGTCTCCGACACTTTTTCCGCGGCAATATTTATGGCAGAACCGTACCGCCCCTGTAATTCAAACTGTACAAAGGGCTGCACATCGGAAACTTTGATGTAATCCTTGATGGCATAATGAATCAGGCCATTGGGCGTGCCCAAGTTGACCAAATACTCGCCGCCTGCTCTTAATTCGTCCAGGGTCAGCGGCGCGGCATCAGGGCCATTTAAATCATGAAACGTATAAAGCACCATGTCGGGCACGAAGAACATGTGGCGTTTTTGGGTGGAGAGGGCGGGCATTTCAAAGCCCAACGGACTCTCGGTTGAAACATAGGCCCCAAAATATTTAAGCTCCACGCCCGCCAGTTGATTCAAAGTTGTTTCGTATGGATGGACGGTGGTTCCCGAATACACGCACACTTCCAAATGAGGCCAGATCTCTCTTAAATTGGAAATGTTCATCTTATCCATCATGGCCTTGAGGACGTGAAGCAGATAGGCCGGCAGGCCGGAAATGAGCCGAATGTCCCGGTGTCGCGATTGCGCAATGATGTTGCTGAGTTTCGTTTCCCAGCAGGTCTCCCCTAATGTGTCCATGAAGGGAACTACATATTCCTTGAACGCGCCGGGAATCAGGGATGTTAAGACTCCGCTGATATAATCCTTGGGGATGCCGTTCATATACTCCCCTTGGGTCCTGGAGCCGTAGGCAAAGCGGTCGGACGTCAATTTGAAGCTCTCGCATTCGGGAATAATCGCGGAGAGCACTTTCTGCTGAAATTTTCCGATGATTTGTTTCAGGCCGGTGTTGCAGGGAATGACCTTGCTGTTGAAGCCGGAATTCCCGGAAGTTACCAGGAAATATTCGGTGTCGTCTTTATACAGGACACGGGGTTCGCCCTGCAGAACGCGCTTCACATAAGGCTCATAAAATTCGTAGGGCTGGGGACCGAAGCTTTTTACAAATTCCTTAAAAGAGGCGTGGCGTTCGACTTGAATATCGGTCCCCAGCGCGGTTCCTGCCAACTGCCTCTGCACCTGCTTGAACAGCCGCTCCTGGGTGACGCGCGCATTCCTTAAAAAGCCGATGTGATCCTGATAAACCTTGCGAAGATACAGACTCCCTACTCGATTCAAAAAGGCTCTTTTAAAAGTGCTGTGCATGATTACTTGCTCATTTTCCAAGCGGACGTCAGCTCGTGCAGGAAATAGACGGTGCGCGTAAAGATATCCGTCAGATCGAAAAACAGATTTCGCGATGGCGCGAGATCCGCACTGAGCGTTTCGGTTTGTCTGGCTCTCAGGGCCTGCATCATCTCGCCGCGGTCGCCGGTCAAAAGGATGAGGCAGTCCATTTCTTCCGCCGTTTCGGAGGCGAACGCGTCAGACGCCGTGAGCAGAAGAAAATCCAAACTTTGGAAAAGCCGGTCGGCGGGCCCCGCGGCGCCGACTTCTCCGGTCGGACCGATCTGCTCGCAGAAGCGCCGTACCGCGATTTCAATTTGGTGCAGGTGCTCGGCGGCTTCGGCGAGGGCGGTGGTTTGCCCGAGCAAGGTTGGACTCAGCTTGCGCGAGGCGAGCGTAGCGGCCTCGCGACGCCAGGCCGCGAGACGGTCGGTCGTCGCCTGAAGATGGCCCGCGGCGGCGGGCTGAGCGGACATCAGCAAGGTGGGATAGCGCGCGATCGCCCGCATCGTTTCGGCCAGGCCTTTTCGTATGCGTTCCAGGGTGCGATTGTTTTCCTCGATGCAGCCGTCTTCCAGCGTCAGGATGCGGTCGGCGATGTCCAGGATGCGATTGTCATGGGTGACCAGCAAAATGGCGTAGTGCTGTTCGCGGGCCAGCTTTTGAAGCAACTCGACGATCTCGCGCCCGGAATGACTGTCCAGCGCGGCGGTGGGTTCGTCGGCCAGAATAATGGCGGGGTCCCGGACGAGCGCGCGGGCAATGGCCACGCGTTGGCGCTGTCCGCCGGAAAGCTCCGCCGGCGGTTTTTTGGCATGATCCGCGAGGCCCACGCGCTCCAGCATGGCGCTCGCGCGGCGGCGCGATTCGGCGAAGGGGAGAAACGGTTGATGGGCCAGCCCCATCTGCACATTTTCCAGCGCGGTCAGGGAATCGAGCAAATTGTGATGCTGGAATATGAAGCCGATGTGTTGCCGGACCTCCAGTTGTTGCTGGGCGGAGGCGCCGTACAATTCGCGGCCCACCACCCGCACGCTTCCGTTTTGGGGCGAACGCAAAGCGCCGGCCAAGGTCAGCAGGGTGGTCTTGCCGGCGCCGGAAGGACCCATCACGATGACGATTTCTCCGGCGTAAAAGTTCACGCTGATGTTTTTAAGAACCGTTCGCGCGGCCTCAGCCCGTCCGAAGGTATGACTGAGTTGCTCGATGGCGATGATGGGTTCGGTATTCATGGTCAGAAAATGTCCGCCGGATCCGCCGCGCGCAGGCGTTTCGTGGCCAGAAACCCGGCCAAGGCGCAGGAGAGGATGGTCAGGCCAAACACCATCAGGGTGTCGGGCAGGGTCAGGCGCGTAGGAATGCCGCCCAGCGTGTTGGCGACATGGAACAGCCCCATGGCGAGCAGCACCCCGGGGATGAATCCAAAGGCGGGCAAGATGGCGGCTTCCTGCAAGATGAGCCGCAGAAAAAATCCGCGGCCCAGCCCCAAGGCCTTGAGCGTCGCATATTCGCGGAGATGGTCGTTGATGTCGGTGTAGAGGGTCTGATAGGCGATGACGGACCCGACGAACATGGCAATCACCATGCCGGCGGTCACAATGAACCCGAGCGGTGTGTTGGCCTGCCAATAATTTTTTTCCCGGCGGATCAGGTCTTCGCGCGTGAGCACCTCGACGTCGGGCGGGAGCCGTTCGTTAAGCTGCCGGGCCACATCGGCCGGGTTTGCGCCGGCGCGCAGTTCGATCATGCCCACCTCGATCGTGTGGCTCTTGCGCTCGGTCACCCGCCGGAACGTTTCCGCGCCGAGTAAAATATGGCCATTGGTGGCGAGGGTTCGTCCGTGTCGAAACGTGCCGAGGACGCGAACGCGGTATTTGTTCACTTCGCCCTCGATCGCGCCCTCCCGGCGCAGGAGTCCGGCGACGTTGCCGAATTTCGCCGGGCAAAGCTCGTCGTAGAGCGCGCCGTCGGGCAAAGCAAGCACTCCTTCCTGGGCGAGCACTTCGGGCAAGATAAAAGGATTGGCATTCGCCGAAACCCCAAAGAGCGCCACCTTGCATTGCAGGCCGGTGTCCGGATTGCGCCACGAACCGAATCGCAGCATGACCGGATAGACCTCTTTCACGTCGGGCAGCGCCAGCGCTTGAATCAGGCGGCGCTCGGGAAAGGGTTCGGTGGTCATGATATATTGAAAATCGCGGCTGATCATGGCCAACTCGCCCTTCATGGCTACGATGGGGCGCACCGCCATGCGCATGAACGCCTGGAATATGCCCAGTTGGAACAGCATGAGGATGACCCCGAACGACACCCCGCCCACGGCCACAAAGAAACGCTTCTTTTCGCCCATGAGCTGAAGCCAGGCCAGCGGAATCCCTCCGGGCGTCCACGGCGCCGCAAGTTTTTGAAACACGTTCATGGGGTCTGGATAGTGACAATAACCTGCGCATGGCTGAGCGCCGCGAGGGAGGAAGGATCGTCGGGGCGTATGCGGACGGCCACCACACGCCGATCCACATAGGCGGAAGGTTCCAACGGAAACACCCGGCTGCTCTCGACAAATTTCTGAATTTCCACCACTTCGCCGCCGAATTCCCCTTTGAAAGCCTGTCCGCGAATCACCGCGCGTTGCCCCACCTTCACGCGCGACAAATCCGACTCGTAAACCTCGGCGACGATCCTCATGTTTTGGGTGTCTCCCAAATTGGCAATGGCGCCGCCGGCAGACACGCTTTCGCCCGGCCAGGCGAGAATATCCAGGATCTCTCCCGCAAACGGCGCGCGGATATACTGCAATTCAAGCAAGGCGTCCGCCTCCGCGGCTTGCGCTTCAGCGAGACGAACCGCGACCTCCGCCTTGGTCACCGCCTCGGGCCGGCAGGTACGAAAGCTTTCCAAAACGCTTTGCTCCCGGCGGATCTTCGCCTCGAGGGATTCGTGCTGGCTCAACAATTCGTCGTATCGATCCTGGGCCACGTGTTGCGATTCGAGCAGCTTGTCGTAGCGCGCGATGCGGTTTTCCTGAAACTTGGCTTCCGACTGTTGAGCGGCGATCACGGCCTCTTGGGCTTCAACCAGTTCGGGACGCTCGCCGGCGCGCACCAGTTTCATGTCCGCCTCGGCCAAAGCGACCTGTTGTTTCGCCCGGTCGAGTTGAGCCCGATAGATCGGGGCATCCCGGAGGACAGCGACCACAGCCCCCTTCTCCACCTGGGCGCCGCGTTGAACCCGCAACTCGCCGATTAGAGCGCCGGCCGGGGCGGTCAGCCGAATCATCCGTTCGCCCGGAACAATCTGTCCCAGGCACGCCACCTGTTGCGCGAATGCCGCGTGAATTGGAAGCCCCGCCATCAGACACATCGCCGCCCATACGCTTATTCTTTTCATATTGAAATCCAGCACTAGACCGACCAGTGAATCCAAGGCGCTTTTGTCCAAAGGAATAGGCCGCTCGCTGCGCCTGATCCGCGTGTTCATGCAAGAGCCTGCTGTCATACAGCAAGGGAAAGTACCCAAAGCGCTGAATAAATATAAATAAAAAGACCGATCCGTCCGTCCGAACGCATCCGGACTTGAATCCTCAAGAAGATATGAGTTAGCCGCGAAAAGGCGCAAGAGACGCAAAAAGCTGAGTTGATAGGCGCTTTAGAAGACAAAAGCCCGCTAAACACGCGAAAAGGCGCTAAAAAATTAAAGAGGTTCCGACGGAGCGGAACCCTCCAGGAGAGAAGAAGCGGATTCTTGTTTTTTGGAGGGGCGCGCTCCGTCGCGACCGCTTTTCCCTCACCTCAACAGGATCTATTCAAAGCCTGCTCAAACCTTACAACCGGTTTTAGTCCCCAAAAAGCGCTGCTAACACGGCTCTGGGAGCGATTGTTTTGATGCAAGGCGTTGATTATCAACCCTGGTTTTGGTCCGACCCGGATATCGACACACAAGCGCGTTAGTCTGCCCGGTTTTGAGAGACGACCCCAGAGCTCCCGCTTGGCCCGTCTTGATCTTCTAGGGCTGGATCATTGAGACGGACTGGCATCCCGCCCCTTTCTCATGAATCTGCTGATAAGTGCAGCATTCAAAAGAAAGCCAACAATGCAGGGATACGCTAAATATTTTACACGGTAAAACTGTCCGAACAGGAGTTCTGGAATTTTGCGGCGATCATTTTCATATTCCATAGGGAAGGCCAAGTGCAATTGCTCTCTGTTGATGACTTGGGCTCGATCTAGCTCAACGTACATGGACACACAGCGCACAAAATATGCTTTGTGAACCAAATGCATGGCAGGCAGGATTAATAAAGCGGCCAATAGATTCAGAACTATCAATATGCTTTTCATAGAAACTCCACGATGTGTTTTATTCAAAGGGGAAAAGTGCCTTGGCTAACCACACGCACTTCTGAATACCAGGAAAAATGCCTCTGGTTTCATGACGAAGTTGATTCAGTGCATCCTGAGGAAACGACCCTGATTCGCTCAGAGGAATTCCGTCAACCTCAGCCTTCATCTCTGTTAAAACATCTACAATTGCTATGTTTGTAGTTGCTTGAACAATAGCATCAAGATGCGTAGCGACGAGTTGAGCATTCGTGATGTTGCCATCAATCCATAGGTGGTAGTACATCTTGACCGAAAGTGCAACCACGTCATTCGTGTCTTGGCTAAGCCGCTGATTAATCAACGTTGCGATTTGTGAGTCGTTGGTTGAAGACCACGCTGAATTAATTTCAGTCGCAAAATCATCAATATCATCAGCCGTCACCATGGGCAAATGCACAAGCAGGAATGTTGCTGCTAATAAATACTTAGAAAGAAGCATGCTGATTTTCATTGAATTAACTCCTCTAGTTTGGATTGTCCGATGCGATTCAAACTGTCGGTTGAGATTTCGGGAGATGGCCATTCCCTTTGCGTCGCCGAATCTGGCTCTTGCATATCATACCCGTGTTCATTCATGACATCTTGTAGTGAATCCCCATCCGACAAGTCAAATCCTGCTCTATACGAGGCACGAGTTGCAGGGGTGTCGGGCGCTCCTATTGCGAAGGGGTTGTACCTTGGATCCCCACCCAAATATAGAATGGGTTCAGGTATGCCCATCTCTTTTCCGATCAGTCCATACATCATATTGTTTCGCTTTTTCCAATCAACAACAACCTCTTTGATTGTTAAGCGTATAGGAGCTGATGCGGACGATGGGAGACCACACGGAGTGTTCTGTCCTGAGATCGTTCCATTCCAGTCGAGGTCGCCACCAAGATAATCCATGTCGGCGGTAGCAAGAGTAGCCTTGGCAGCAATTCGGCGTAGCGGCCAAGTCGCCAGTAAAATAGTTCTATCATTCAGTTTCGACCTGTACGCAGGCCCCCAAGTATTTTTAAAATAATCGATTTCATTCTGCCAGTAATATGAAATATCAGGCCCCGCGACCGGCAGCCATAATTGAGCACGCGTTGTCTGCCCCCGAATGGAAACCTCAAACTGATAAACACCACCCTTAGTCGGATTGCGAAAGATTGCTTCACTGTTATTGGGGTCGATAAGCTCGCCTGAATTCGGACCACTTACTTTCGACCAGCTTATCCCGTCAAGATCCATCGGTGAAACCAGCAAACCGACATCAAGCTGTTGTAAAATTCTAGTGTTATAGTTGAAGACCTCGTTGTAATAAATAGTCAAACATTGGACGTCTTCTTTTGCGGGGTCCTTCATGCAAGGCGAATCGAACGTCGTCTCACAAACTTTGAATTCCTTCGGTGAGTTCATCGCCGAATAGGAGTCTAGCATGACACGGACCTGATGGTTAGTCACGCCTTCATGGTAGAGCTCATGATTCTTAATGACGCAGGAGGAATTCGGAATCTCGAAAAGCAAACAGAGCGGGTCCGGTCCGTAATAAGAGACCTCAGGCCATATAAAATCTGATTCGCTGATGGTATAGCGAATTCCGGTGCGAATCGGCACGAGGAAGGAAACATGACCGTTGAACCAGAAGCCGGGTTGGCCGCGGAAGGTCATCGCTGTGGGATCCACCGGTCCCACCATCGAAAGGCCATAATCCAGGTGAGGGAATTGAAGAACAACGAGTTGAGTTTCCTGGGTCGGAGATCGTTTCACAAAGCTCAAGAAACCTGAATAGCTCGATGAACTCTTGCGCTGGATCTCCGAGCCCTCCTCCTCCCAACTGGAGTCCAAAGCTGACGAACCGTGATGGACATAGGGCGACGCAGGACTTACATAGCAAACGGAGTTTGTCGTATGCTCCTGCTCATAAGAACCGGAGTATTCTGGGTTTTCGTCAAGCCAGTAACCATGTGCTGAAGAATGAAAATAGTCAGCCTTTAAACAGGTGGTCGAATTCCAATCCCAGCTAGAGTCCCAGTCCTCAAATTGGTGGTATTCATATTGCGTACTGTTGGGGGAATAATCGTGCCATTCCCGCATCCCGTCCCCCCATAAAGCCCAAGCCTGAATCTCGTAGCCGTTGATGGGAGGATCGGCATAATACACGCGACCATCCAATTGGGCCTCGGCCTGCAAATAAGTCCAATCCGGATTCAAGGGCACGGGATTGGTGGTCGTGAAGGTGATGTGATCGCCTGCGTTTGAAAGGACCGTGCCAACCCCATTAACGGTGATCGTCGCCTGCAAAAATATCGGAGAGGCGATGCCGGAAACCCGGGTCGAAGAGGCATTCATCACCTGGAAAGCTTCGGGGCTGGTGATGGCAAAAACGTAGTTGGTTTGACGGATAATCGTGGCGATGTTGGTGGTCGTATTACCCGCCGCATCGGTGGCCAAAGCATGAAGAGTATTCGAGCCGGAAAACAGTCGGACCTCACCTACAAATTGCGTCCCGACGAGATTGCCGGCATAGGCGCCGTTCGTGCCTTCTGTGCCAAAGACCCAAAAGACGATCTGGGCCGTCTCGTCATCGGTGGAACCCTTTAGATAAAGCACTTCACTATCCCCAAAGGTGGTCGAATCGAGGATGTTTGTTACGCCGTTGGTCACCACCACATCTTTGCACAAATCCAGCGTCAAGGAGGGCGCCGTTGTGTCTCCGGAGGCGTCGAGTAAAACCCAAACACATTGCGTCGCGCAATTGCCGGCCAAGTCACGACCGGTGATTTCAATGCTATTCGAACCTGGGTTGAGATAAAACCTATCGTATCCGAACACCTGATTGGACACGCCGTCTACCCATTCCCCATTCACCCGGACGGAAACCGCACTGACGGCATCGGTCGCAACCCCCTCGATCTTGATCCACCGCCGATTGGTCGTTTTGGTGTTCGTGGGCGAAAGCGCTGAGAACACGGGCGCAACGGTATCCAGGGCGATGGCATCGTTGAGCGTTAAGGTTTCCTGATACGGGATTCGCTGCAATTGGGCATAGACTTGCCGCAGGCCGTTGGATGAACCTTGAAGCGAATAAGGCAAAGCATTGCTCATGGTCAGCGCATCGCCGGTAAAGTTGGTCGTCTCGGAAAATCGCACCAGATCAGCCACAACCCCAATAAATGAAATGGAAAGATTGGTGCAACTGGTGACGCCTTTGCCTTCGTCAATTTTAACGAACAAGGCGGGTGTATTGGTGGATTCCAACGGATCGGAGCCTTGGTCTCGTTCGAAGCCATCCGAAGCCCAATCCAAATCCGTGTCGGCGGAGTCCGGATCGGTGCCTAGAACGGTTTCCAGATCGTCGCTCAAGCCGTCCTCGTCGCTGTCGCCGGGATGGTTCAGGGGATTGGTTCCTGCCCCAATTTCCGCGCCGTCCAGGGCGCCGTCGAGGTCGGTGTCGGAGAGGTGGACTTGGGTTTTGTGAATGCAGAGTTCGGCGGCGGAACTGAGGCCGTCGTTGTCTTCGTCGACATTGGATCCAAAGCTGACGATGCGATGGCAAGACTCGTTGTTGGTGTCGAGGCCCAGGGGGCGGGTGTCGAGCCAAACGGTGCTGGTTTCGCCGGTGAGGACCAGGTTGCTCACGACCAGCGCCCAGACGCGGGCCAGGCCGGCGAAGCTTCTTTCCGGGTCGGTGGTGCAGGTCGAGCAGCCTTCGCAGGGCGCTTCGTTGGTGGGGGGCTCGAAGCCTCCACCGCCGCCGCCTGCGCTTTCGTTGGTGTAGACGCAGGCGGGCATGTCGTAGGAGTAGACCGACCAAATGGAGCCGGAATAGGATGAGGGATAAGAGACGGTTATCTCGGTGGTATTGGAAACCTTTTTGATAGCCGTGATTTTTAGATCGGTCAGGGATTCCATGCTCATCGTTTGCATCGGGGGATTCGCAGGCAGGAATGCCTGCGGTCCTTCAAGGAGCGCGGTCATGCCTGGCTGCGCTTCTTCCTTCTCGGCCAGACGGCGGGATTTCAGCGTGATGTGCCAGACGATCCGGCGCTTGCAGAGTTCGCGGTCGAGGTAACGTGGGTAGCGTTCGAACTTGGACGGCTGGGGCCAGGGGAGGGCGCGGAAAACCATTTCTTCTTTGTAGGGCGAGCCCGCAGTTTTGGGGACGCTCAAGACCAGAAGTTCTTCTTGGGCGATGTCTTCGTAGACCATCAAGTTGGCGTCGTGCGGGATTTGCTTGGAAATTTCGCTGCCGGGGTCGAAGTAGTAGGTCCCACCATCGAAGTCCCAATACCATTCGGGGTCGTCGTTTTGGAGAGCCGCCCAGTCAATCGCGGCATCGTCGGGCAATAAGGCCGGAATGACCAAAGGATAGGAAGTCTCGCGGAAGGCGGTGAACTCTTTGGTCAGTTGCGCCCAGGTGTTGAGCGTCCGGGCATTGAAATCTTCGGCTTGCTCTTTGGTCAATTGGACGGCGGCGAAGGCAAAACTACCGATCAAGGCGACCAACAACAAAAGACACAACACGCGCACATCGACCCGACCCACGAGACGTCTAATTTTCCGCACCATTTCCCCACCCCTTCTGGTTCGGCGACCATTCAGCCACAAACACGTCGACGAGTCGACCAAAACCAGATACGAACGACCTCCTCATGCTGAACCTCCCCTTTTTTGCTTGCTCGGTCTTCCGTAAGTATAACGGGAGACGCCATTTACGCAACTTAACCCAACCGGACCCCTACCACAGGGCTACAGATAGGATCAGTGTGCGAAATGACGCTCCCGAGGGGAGCGCACCGCATCACGAGTCCTGATCTGTATCTGAGGCTTATCACCTCAAATGTGGTAGTTTCCGATTCAGACTTCGCGTACGAAGCTAAAATATATTCAGTTTTGCTTCCGATACCACGAATGCCGAAACGGCTCAAGCAATATTTCAAACATGAGCAGAACGGGGGTGCATCTCGACACGGCCGCAGATTGTATGGGGAAAAGAAGGCGCTCAGCGGAGTGAGCGCCCTACCAACGGCAAAGAAAGGTAGGGACGGCGCTCCGTCGCCGTCCGATGTTGCGGCAGTGTCAGGATGCGCCCGCAGAACGGGGGGGCATCTTGACACGGCCTCCTCAACGTCTGGCACTACGTAGCCGCGTCCGTAAGGACGTGGATTCTTAGAGAGCCTATTTCGGTAGGCTCAAGCGTACACCTTTTCATTCGTAACGCATCGACTCGCGTCAGCCCCCATTTATCCCCCTCCTAATCATAATCTTAATCGTAATCCTAATCTCTTCATCGATACAACAAAGAGATTAGGATTACGATTAAGATTATGATTAGGAGGCAGAGGGGCACTACTGAAATAGGCTCTTATTCGTATGCGCGGGGGCTGTGTCAAGATGCGCCCGCAGAACAAGGAGTTGGCGACGGCAGCCATCGGAGGGCGTGTTTTCGAACGCGCGTTCTTGCAAATAGCGGCTGATTGGAACGTCCGTTCTCCGATTGGCTTTGAATGACGCTGCGGCTTGCGTCCGTATCCAGAACGCCCAGATTCCGTCACGTCCCCAATAGTCCGGACTTGAATCCTCGACCCTAATATGAATTAATCGGCGCCTAATTTTAGGGGTGATTCATGGGCAAAGACAAAAAACGCATTCAACAAAACCGGGCGAAGAAAAATGCCCGTCTGGCGGCGCGCAAGGCGCAACGCAAACGGCAGCAACATAGGATGGAAGGGAGCCTTTTCGCCCAGTTGGGTTTTACTCGCGGGCAAATCGAACATGCGCCGATTCATCAAGTGTGGGCAAACCGCGAATTTTTCGAGCTTGGAATCGGCAGCGTGTTCGTCAGTCGAATCCTGCCGGATGGACACCTGATTATCGGCGTATTTTTGGTGGACGTTTACTGCCTCGGGATCAAAGATGCGTTTCTTTCGGCGCTTTCGCCGCGCGAATTCCAAGAAGAATTGCTGGCCAAAGCGAGGCTGTCGGAACCCCTGCACGAAGTATCCCCCGCCTATGCGCGAAAATTGATCGAAGGGTCCATCGCCTATGCGAGCAACCTGGGCCTGGAGCCTCATGACGATTATGAAAAAGCTTCCGTCGTCCTGGGCGACATCGATGCGTCCGCTTGCCAGGAGACGTTTGTCTTTGGACATAAAGGCAAACCCTTCTACGCGCAAGGGCCCAACCATACGGACAGCCAGGCGCTGGCGATCGTCACCCAGTTGAGGGAACGCTGCGGACTGGACGGGTTCGAATTTATGCTGGAAAGCGACCTGGTCGATAGGCCCGACGACGAGGACGACCAAACGGATTTACGCGACCTGTAGCGAACGAGAAACCAAGCTCGAGGAACACCATGCAAGGAAATGTCCGCCATCAGCAAAACCTGTACGTAGCGATTCAAAAGAGCGCCAAGAATTGGCGGGTGTTGATGGCCAACGACCGCGGCGACACGAAGCCCTGCCACGCCGCGGCAGGCGATCTGAAGACGCTCCTGGGCTACATCGACGACGCCGACTCGGAATTGGGCCTCAGGGGCAACCTCTATAGTTGCTACCTGAGTTCGCAGGAAGGCTTCTGGCTGCACCGGGCGCTGGTCTCGCAGATGATCCAGAACACGGTTATCGAGATGAACAGCCTGCCCTCGAAGCCTACCTTGCAGCAGCAGGTCGATCTTCTTCGCGTCCATATCGGCGCGCCCGAAGCCCAGCCCTTTCGCGTCGTGAAGGTCCCCTCGCTCGACGAAGAAATCGTCAAACACGTCGGCCGCGAGAGAAAACGCCTGCGCAGCGAAATCAACTCGCACACCACCCGCATGCAAAGCCTTCTCGCCATGCAGGGCTTGATCGACATCGACCCCATCGACTGCCGCCCCGACAAGCTCCGCGACTGGGACGGGAAGAAACTTCATCCCGTCATTCAGGACGAACTCAAGCGCGAACAAAAACGCTACGAGCTAGTCAAAGCCCAGTTTGAAGCGGTCCAGGAGCTCTACGACAAACAACGCCCGCCGCAGCCGGTCAAAGCCCCTCCGAAGCTATGAGTTGGCCGCGAAAAAGCACAAGAAACGCAAAAGTTCAGCAAAATTTTCCAACGAATAGGATAAGCAACGAATGAAGAGAATCTGGGGTTCTTTGCAGAGCCTGATCGACATCGATCCCATCGACAGCCGACCGACAAGCTCCGCGACGAGGACGGAAAGAAACTCCATTTGGTCAGTCCTTGGGCGGTCTGTTCAGCATCAGCCAGTACATTCCAAGAGACGTCACCGCCTTCGCAAACTCCTCGAAGTTCACGGGTTTGGTCACATAGCTGTTCGCACCCATTTTGTAGGCGTTCTCGATGTCCTGTTGCTCTCTGGACGAGGTAAGGACTACCACCGGAAGCAATTTCGTCCGCTCGTCGGCCTTGAGTTTTCGAAGAACTTCCAGACCGTTGACCTTGGGCAGCTTCAAATCCAGCAAGACCACCTTGGGCATGGCATGCGAGGCGTTGTTCATATGGATGCCCTGCGCGTATAGATAGTCCAGCGCCTCGGCGCCGTCCTTCAAGATAACGATCTTATTGAGCAGATTGCACTTCCGCAACGCCCGCATGATCAACTCGACATCGTTTGGATCGTCCTCCATAAGGATAATTTCCACTTGGTTATCGTTCATTTGTCCGTCCTCCCACGAACAGGCGCTCTCCGGCACAACACATCGTTCGGATCGACTTCCCGATGGCTATGTCAGTCACTTTCGTGTTTATTTTGTTTTTCTGACGGCAAAGTAAAATAGAACGCAGCTCCTTTGCCTACTTGCCCCTCGGCCCAGACGCGCCCCCCATGTCGAGCGATAATCAGGCTCACAAGCGCCAAGCCCACTCCCGTACCTTCGAACTCCTTAACGTCGTGCAGCCTTTGGAAGACGCCGAAAAGCTTGTCGACGTATTTCATGTCGAACCCAGCTCCGTTGTCCTTGATGCAGTAAGCGCCCGGGTGCGGTTCCGCACGATAGCCGAACTCGATCGTCGCTTTCTCCTTCATTCGCGTGAACTTAATGGCGTTGGAGAGCAGATTCACCAGCACCTGCCGTATCATGGCCTGGTCCCCGCACGCCGGAGGAACCGGGTGAACTACGAATTCGATCGGGCGTCCGGATATCTGGGCGATGAGTTCCTCGTAAACCGAGTGAGCCAGGCTCTCCAGATCCACGCAGGCATCCATCATCTGTTGCCGGCCCAAGCGGGAGAAAGCCAGCAAGTCGTCGATGAGTTGGCCCATCTTGAGGGCGCTCGCCTGGATGAGTCCGAGGTACCTCTTGCCCTTCTCATCCAGCCTCGGCGCGCAATCTTCGATGAGGGCCTGGGCAAACCCGCTGACGGCCCGCAGAGGCGCCCGCAGGTCGTGGGAGACCGAGTAGGAGAAGGCCTCCAGATCCTTGACAACCCCTTCCAGGAGCGACTTGGCCTTTTCGGTTCGCGTTCGCTCCACCTCGATATCCTCAAGAATATTGATCAGCGCCCGTTGGGTCTGGTTCAATCGGTCTCGTTCTTCGTGGACGTCCTCCAGAATGTTCAGCGTGGCTCGCTGGGTCTTCTGGGACCGGCTCCGCTCGACATTCACGTCTTCGAGGAGGTTCAGGGTCGCTTTCTGGAATTGCTGGAGATTATTGCGCTCTGAATCGAAATCCTCCAAGAGATTCATCGTGGCCTGCAGAAGCCGCGCCAGCTTGGACTTTTCCTCGTCGAAGTCTTCCAGAATGTTCAAAGTCGCCCGATGCGTCTCTTCAAGCGCTCCCAGGCGGGCGCGGAGACTTCCGCTCTCGGCAACATCCTGTTCGGTCTCCGGCATGATCGCGCTCCTCAGCCCTGTTTCCCCTTCAGCGCCTGATTCTCCCCTTTAAGCTCTTCGATTTCCTTTTTAAGTTCCACCATCTTGAGTTCGCGTCCCACGGTCAATTTCTGGAATTTCTCCAGCTCGGCCAGGCGATCCAGTTCCCGGCGACGCTGTTCCGCCAATTCCTCCTCAACCTTCTTTCTCCCCGTCACGTCGCGAGCCGCGGCAAAAACACCCAGGACGTTGTCCCGGCTGTCCCTGTAAACGCTGGCGTTGTAGAGCACGTCCGTCAACCGCCCGTCGTTATGCCGGATGGTCAGGGGATAGTCCGTGACAAAGCCCTTGGCGAAAACCTGCCGGTAGCCTTCCCTCGCTTTCCCAGGCTCGGTAAAATAGTTGGAGAAGTCGGTGCCGATCAGTTGTTCGCGCGGAACGCCCGTGACTTTGATCGTCGCCTCGTTGACATCGGTGATCTTCCCGTCGGCGCTGATGGTGACCAGCGGGTCCAGCGAAGATTCGATCAGGCTTCGCGCATACTGCGACGCCTGCTTTTGAGCCGTGACATCCCGTGCGGCCGCGAACACGCCCAGCACATGGCCGCGCTCGTCCTTGTAAACGCTGGCATTGTAGAGCACGTCGGTGAGCCGTCCGTCCCGGTGGTGGATCGTCAGGGGATAGTCCGTGACGAAGCCTTTGGCAAAGACCTGTTCGTAGCCTTCCCGCGCCTTCCCAGGCTCGGTAAAATAGTTGGAGAAATCGGTGCCGATCAGTTGTTCGCGCGAAACGCCGGTGACGGCGATCGTGGCCTCGTTGACGTCCGTGATCTTCCCGTCGGCGCTGATGGTGACCAGCGGGTCGAGAGACGATTCAACCAGGCTTCGCACATACTGGGACGCCTGCCGCAGTTGTTCCTCCGCCTGCTTCTTCTCGGAGATGTCGTTGCTCATCAGCAAATAGCCGATGGGACGGCCCGTAGCGTCGTTTCGTCGCGTCACCACGACGCTCGCTATGAAGCGGGAACCGTTCTTCCGGACGCGCATGAACTCGCCTTCCGCCAGTCCTTCCTCGTACGCCCTCGCCAGCAGCCGTTCCACGGCTCCAGCTTTCACGTCCTCGGACGTATGCAGCACCACCGAGTCCTGGCCGATGATCTCTTCGGCGGTGTAACCGTAGTTTCTCTTGGCTCCTTCGTTCCACGAGAGGATGCGGTGGTTGAGGTCTTTTCCGATAATGGAGTACTTGGTTGAACTCTGAAGAATATTATCCAGGAAGTTTTTCGTTTCGGCAAAGTCGCGCATGACGCTCTTGGATTCCGTCACGTCCCTGGCGGCGGCGAAGACTCCCAGCACATGGCCTTGTACGTCCCGATAGACCGAGGCGTTGTAGAGCACGTCCGTCAACCGCCCGTTGTTATGCCGGATGGTCAGGGGATAGTCGGTAACCGAACCCTTTGCAAAAACCTGCTGATAACCTTCACGGGCTTTCTCCGGTTCCGTGAAATAGTTCGAGAAGTCCGTTCCGATGAGTTTTTCGCGGGAGATTCCAGTCACCTTGATGGTCGCTTCATTGACGTCGGTGATCTTGCCTTCCGGACTGATCGTCACCAGCGGGTCCAGACTCGCTTCGAGCAGACTCCTGGCGTATTGGGACGCCTGCCGTTGTTCATCCACCATCAGATTTGCCTGAGAGACTTCGTCCTTTTTCATTTCCATTCCCGATTCTCTTTCGCCCTGCTGAATCCATCACGAGGAACTCTTTATGCCGAAAGTCTTCCGCTCAGAATGGGAGTGATGGGTCAAGCTCCTGTCTCACCCTACTTCAACAAGTGGTGCATGACAAGTGCCTGTCCCGCCAATAGGAGATGCCAAGAAAAGGCGGCTGTCTTCATTCAAATACTGAATGGGCCATTACTTATCGTGGTCCGGCCCGGAAATCCCCATTAAAAAAACTTTTCCCGGTATACTCCGCCGCGACCGAATTTCGGCAACGGCAGCGTCCAGCTCGACGATGCGATCGTCCGTTCCCGACCCGAATTTGTTCCTTCGGAGTTGTAAAGAAGGGCCGATCCCACGCCCCTTCTCCCACCGTCTTCCGGAGGGGTCCGCTCTGTCGCAACCGTTTTCGTTCCAACCGTTGCAGTAACATCCACAAAATCAACTTGCTGCCTTTCTTGATTTATCGAAGTGAGACGGGTAAATACATTGCACCCTTATGAAAGAAAACAAAGTTACATTTGAAGAAATCATGTTTTCCGTGATCGCCGCGACGCAGGACACGTTCAGGGCTTACTTGAACATCGAAGTGCTGGCCGGCAAGGTCCTGGAAAAAGTCGAGCCGGTGGAAGCGGATGTGGTCGGGATTGTTGGAATCGCGGGTACGCGCGTCGGGTACATCTTGTTTGCCGTGGATCGCGCCACCGCCGAGTTGGTGGCCAAGAAACTCCTGATGGTCGATACAGCCGATCCGGACAGCATCCGGGACTCCGTGGGCGAACTGGCCAACAACATTGCCGGCGCGCTCAAGAGCAAATATAACGAGCAATACGGCGGCGTGGCGCTCGGTCTTCCTTTGATCATGTCGGGAAAGATTACGCCCATGGAAACCGAGTCGGCCGATATCCGAATGAATGTTCAAAGCCACGGCGTCATTATTCCCTTCAAGTCATTCGATGCAGACATCTCGTTCAAGGTGATGGTCTACATTTAAGAAGAGTCCAAGGTCCAAAGTCCAAGAGTCCAAGGGGGAGAAGGGACTAAGGTTGGAAGATTTAGGGGGGGGGTAGGGCGTGGAGGGCGGTTTTGTCGGTTGGATCGATTTCCAGCAGAAGGCGGGCGGCGGGGATGGCCTTTTCGTTTTGACCGGTTGCCAGAAGCCAATCCAATCGTGCGCGATGGGCGGGGAGATAGAACGGATCGAGTTGGAGCGTCTCTTCCAGGGAAGAGATCATGCCGGCCTCGTCCCCGAGGTTGTACCGCGCGACGGACAAATTCCAATGGGCCTGTATATTTTTCGGCTGCCGCCGGATGGCTTCGCGAAGAAGTCGGTCGGCCTCTTCAAAGCGTCCAGCCTCCCCTTCGAGCACAGCCAGATTCAGCAGGCCGGAGACGTCATGGGGATTCAATTGTTCGGCTTGCTGAAACAACGTTCGGGCGGCTTCGCGATGCCCTAGTTGCTTCTGATGGAGCCCCAGCCAGGTGTGCGCCCTGGCGCTGCGAGGCTGCGCGTCGAGCGTGGCCGACCAGATCGTGGGATCGTCTTTCCAATCCTCCAACCGTGCGATGACTCGCCCTGCGAACAGGGCGCAAATCAAAGCAAGAGCCAGGGTCGCGACTTGTTGTGATCGTATCCGGCTCAGCCCCCACCCCGCCGCCAAAACAAAACCCACGGCGATAAGATACAGATATCGTTCGGCCATCGGATTGAAGAGCGGAAGGAGATTGGACACGGGAAGAAAGGCCAGCAGCATCCAGCCGCAACCGACAGCCAGAGGGGTTTTGCCGGCCGAGAAAGCGACGACCGCCACGAAAGTCATCGCCAGAAGGCCGGCGAAGAAGCGGAGATCAAGAATCCCGGTTATGGGCGCCGCCACATAATCGGCGGCCAGCGCCCAGGGCGCGATCAGCAGGCGCAGATACTGCAAGAAAATCCAGGGCGCGGTCAGCAGGTTGGACGGGAATTGGAGCGACAACCCATTCCACGACGAATTCACGGCCTGCAATACCGGCCCGTGACGCCACCAGGCAAGAAAAACCGCCGCGATAACGCCGGTTGCCATCACCAGGCTCCACGCTCTGCGTCTTGAAATGACAGGGACCGGCAAGCGCCCATGAAGCCACGCCAGCAGCAAGGGAATCGCCACGGCGGACTCCTTGGACAGGATGGCCGGGATCATGAACAGGACGGCCAGGGCCGAAGCTCCTTTCGACACAATCAACGAACAGCGCAGGCAGAGCAGGATGAACAACACGCAAAGCAGGTCCTCGCGATAGGATGGAAGTTGGACGGCTTCCGTCAAGGCCGGGTGAAGCGCGAAGAGCGCGGCGGCGGCAAAGGGCGCCCAATCGCCCGGGACATCCCCGATGCGCCGCGCCAGCGAAAAAACCAACAAGGTGACCGCCGCGTGCAGCAGCAGATTGGTCAGATGATACCCAAAGGGCCGAAGACCCCAGACGGCCCGGTCCAGGAAGTAACTCAACAAGACCACCGGCCGGTTGCCGTCGACTACGGAGGCATCGCCGATGGTTTGCAGAGTGGCAGCCTGAATCGAATGCGCGGGATTTTGGAGAAAGGAGTTCTCAACGATCGTGCCGTGATCGTCGAACACAAAGCCATGAAAAGCGCCGAACAAGTAAGGAAGGCAAGCGCACGCCACGAGAATGAGCCCACGCCCATAACGGAAAGAACCGTTCATTATAAATCCAATCCTCCGCGATTCCATGATCGGGCTCGGCCCGAAAGCCCTTTATCCCGGCTTCTTCAACGCGTTATAAAACGCTTCCCAAAACGGATCGATGCCCGGATGTTCCAGGGGGCGCGTCAGCCCTCCTTCCACCACGCGAATGCCCTCCGCCGCATACGTCATTTCGCCGCAAATGGAGGCGCGGATTCCGTGGTCGCGCAACCGGCGCAGGACTTCGGCGGAGGCATGAGGACGCACGATGGCGATCATGGTTCCTTCGCTGATGCTGCTGAACGGTTCGATGCCGAACAACCGGCAGACCTCCTCCACGCCCGGCGTTCGGACAATCTGGTCGCGATGGACGACCAGGCCCAGGCCGGCGGCTTTGGCCAACTCGTGCAGACCGCCCCAAATGCCGTACTCCGTCGCGTCGTGCATCGCCGTCACGCCATGATCCCGCGTGCCCACCGCCGCCGCAATCCGGGCTTCCTCGACAATCGACATCTGATAAAAGACTTTTTCAGCTTCCTGGCGAATAGAGGCCCCGCAGGCAGCTTCGATGCGCTCGGGAAACATCGCGGCAAAAATCCCCGTCGCCTCCACGGCCGGACCTTTCGTGATGACGATCTGGTCGCCGGGCCGGCAAAACTTCGGCGAGCAGTAGGCGTCGCGGGCGCCCACCGCCATGAAGGTGGCGCCGCCTACCATGGGATAGGCGCAATTGGCGTAGCGTCCGGTATGGCCGGTGACCACCGCCGCGCCCATCTTGCGGCATTCCTCATGGATCACGTTCCACATCAGCTCCAGATCGCCATCGGTGATTTCAGGGGGCAGATTCAAATCGATCGAGAGATAGGCGGGCGGCAGGCCGGAGGTCACGGCATCGCTGGCCAGGATGTGCACCGCAAACCAGGCCGAGCGTTCGAAGCCATATTCGGGCACTATGAACACCGGGTCAGCCGTCATGGCCATGGCGTATTCGCCCAGTTCAATGATCCCGACGTCGATGCCCTGCTGGGGCCCGACCACGACTTCCGGACGTTTCGCGCCCAACTTCGGGCGAATGACGCGCTGAAAAAAGTCGTCCGTGATTTTACCCAAATTAGCCATGACCCCAGCCTTTCCGCGCCTTACTCCACGTACCCAAATTTCTTAAGCAGCCAGAAATTCCGGCTCCAATGCTTCTCCACTTTAATCCACAGATTTACCCGCACCGGAAGACCGTACATGGCGCTTAACTCCCCCTCGGACGACCGTTTTACGGATCGCAGTCGGCGGCCTTTTTCGCCGAGGACGATGGGCTTTTGCGAGCCTTGATTGACATAGATGGCGCCGTTCACCGCCCATTTGCCTTCCTGCTCGTCCAGGGAATCGATCCAAACCGCCACTTGATGCGGCAGTTCGTCGCGCAGATGCATGTACAATTTTTCGCGGATGACATCGGCGATGTTGATCATGCGGGGATAATCCGTAAGCACGTCCGCCGGGAAAAGCAACGGGCCGCAGGGAACCCTGTCAAAGAGAAGGGTGAGCAATTCGGGTATGCCCTGGCCGGTCAGGGCCGAGACTTCCATCCAGATGGGGTCCTTGAGGGGCGGCAGGAAGCCCGGGGAGCAGGTCTCCCCCAACTCCTTAACCGCTTTGTCCCATAGCTGCCGAAGCGCGTCGATATACGTGCGGCCGTGGTCGACTTTATTGAACGCGATCACGCAGCCGCCGCCCAGTTTGATCAGCTTGCGCATCCAGCCGTCGTCCTCCTCGCGGGGAGGAACCGTCACATCCAGCACCAACAGGATGACATCGACCCCCTCGATCGCCGACCGCGCGACCTTGTTCATGATGCGCCCCAAATCGTGCGTGGCCTTGTGCACGCCCGGCGTATCCAGAAAGACCAGTTGCCCGCGCGGTTCGGTGAGGATGCCGCGGATCAAATTGCGCGTGGTCTGGGCGATGGGGCTGACGATGCTGACTTTTTCGCCCAGGATGTTGTTCAGCAGGCTCGACTTGCCGACATTGGCCCGTCCGACAATGGCCACCATGCCCGCGCGCAGCTCGCCGGGGCCTGGTTCCGGAGCCGCTAAATTGGAGGGATTTTCGTTCATAAGATTACAATTCGACTACGTCGCCCTTTACGGGCATGAATACATCGCCGGTTTTTTGATCGCGCAACGCCTCGGCGAGAGAAGTTCGTTGATCCGTTTCTCCATGCGCCAAAAACACCTTCTTCGGATCGATCAATCCGATATAGTTCAGCAAGTCGTTCCGATCGGCGTGCGCGCTGAAGGCGTTGAGGACGATCACTTCCGCCTTGCGCTCGAACATATCGCCAAAGATCTTGACCTTCGTTTCGCCCTCCACCAGCCGGCGTCCGAGGGTGTACTGGGCCTGAAAGCCGACGATCAAAATGGTATGAAGGGGATTGGTGATGCCGTGTTTGAGATGATGCAAGACGCGTCCGTGCTCGCACATGCCCGAGGCCGCGATGACCACGCAGGGCGTATCCGCATCGGAAATGGTTTTCGACTCCTCCACCGAACCGATGAAATGCACCCACGGGGGCTCGATGGCCGAGCCGACAATATTGCTGAGGGCCCGGATATCGTCGTCGAGATAATCGTAGTTCATCTCGAACACCTTGGAAACCGCGGCGGCCATTGGGCTGTCGACATAAATGGGAATCCGCGGCAGGCGTTTTTTCGACACCAGGGAACTCAGGTGAAAGATGATTTCCTGTGCCCGCTCCAGGGCAAACGACGGGATGATGACCTTGCCGCCCCGCGCGATCGTCTTGGAGATGGCCTGAAAGAGTTGTTCCTCCGCCTGGCCCGGCTCGTCGTGCAGCCGGTCGCCGTAGGTGCTTTCCACCACGAGCACATCCAGGTTTTTCATCACTTCGGGATTGCGGATCAGGGGCAGCTCGTTGCGCCCCAGGTCGATGGCAAATCCTACGCGCAATTTCCGGCCTTTCTCGACGAGCTCGAACGTCGTCAAGGCCGCGCCCAGGATATGGCCGGCTTCATGAAACGTAACCGCCATGCCCGGCGCCGCTTCCACGGTATCCCCGTAACGATATCCCCGGAAAAACGGAAGAGACTTCTCCGCATCCTCGTTGGTATACAGCGGAATCACCGGCTCAAGCCCCTTGCGGTTCGATTTCTGGTTCAGATAGGCCGCATCCTGCTCCTGGATTTTTGCGGCGTCGCGCAACATGATCGAACACAACTCGGACGTGGCCGTTGTGGTGTAAATCGGCCCCTGAAAACCTTTTTTGACCAGCGAAGGGATGTTTCCGCAATGGTCGACATGCGCGTGCGAAAGGACCATGCTATGAATGGATTTTGCATCGAACGGGAGCGCGCGATTGATCAAATCCGCCTCTTTCCGCTTGCCCTGGAAAAGTCCGCAATCCCTCAAGACCCGTTTGCCGTTGGCTTCAATGATGTGCTGTGAACCGGTTACCGTATCGACGCCGCCAAGAAAATGTATTTTCATTTTGTTTGAATCTTCGCCTGTTGCCGCTTAATCGTACTCGCAGAACACCGAGGGATCAAGCTGCCATTTATGAAGGAAAAAAAAGCCAGGCCAACTAAACGCAAGCCTCTGAACGAGGCCTTCGACCGCTTGCTGGAGCGTTGGGGCCCTCAGCACTGGTGGCCCGGGGAGACGGACATCGAAATTATTGCGGGCGCCATTCTCACCCAAAATACGGCTTGGGCAAATGTTGAAAAAGCCATCCGGCGCCTGAAAGAGGAAAAAGCCCTGTCCCTCGAGGCGCTGCATCGAACCCCGCTGGAAACGCTCGCCCAGTGGATTCGGCCGGCCGGCTATCACAACGTCAAGGCCCGGCGGCTGCGCGCCTTCACGACCCTGGTGACGCAGGCGTATGAAGGCCGTCTCGACAAGCTGCTGGCCGAAGAAACGGACGAGCTCCGGCGCGTTTTGCTGCGCGTCAACGGCATCGGCCCGGAAACGGCGGACAGCATCCTGCTGTATGTGGCGCGCCGTCCTGTCTTTGTGGTCGACGCTTATACGCGCCGGGTGCTTCTCCGGCATCGCTGGATTCGGGAAAGCGATTCGTACGACGAGGTTGCCGCGCTTTTTCGCGCTCAACTTTCCAACGAGACGGCGCTTTTTAACGAGTATCATGCCCTGATCGTGGCCCTGGGCAAACAGCACTGCCGCCCGACCCCCCAATGCGGCGAGTGCCCGCTGCGCGAGCTGCTGCCGCCCGGAGGCGCCGCATGAAGAAAGCCTCGCTTTTTTCGATCGCCTTCCTGGCGATTATCCTCGCCGCCTGCCGTTCGACGGCGCCCGCGCCGGCCACGCCGGCGGCGGCGCTTCCAAGGACGGCGGCGCCGCTGGATATTGGAGTCGTCGTCCACGTCAACGAGCGGATGGGCTACGCGATCGTCCGATGTGCGGTCTTGCCTTCCACCGGCGAAGAGGTGAAGATATATCGAAATGACAAAGAAGCGGCTCGCCTGAGAATCTCCGGGCCCCAGCGTCGGCCGTATTTTTCAGCCGACGTAACGTCCGGACGGCCCCGCCGGGGCGATCGGGTGCGCCAGGTTGTAAACGAAGGTGTGAAATGAGAGGGCATTATGTTCGGTGGTAAAATAGGCCTGACGGAAATTTTAATCGTCCTGCTGGTGCTGGTCATTTTCTTCGGCGCCAAGCGGATTCCGGAAATCGCGCGCTCGCTCGGCAAGAGTCTTAACGAATTCAAGAAAGGCCGCGAAGAAAGCAATCGGCCGGATTCGGACGAAGACTCGAAGAACGACGAACCGAAATCCTCCTGATTATCTCACGGGACGGAATCGCTGCGAAAAAGATCTTCCGGCTTCAGCGGAGTGGAATTTTGATCCGCATTCATGGGATCGATGATCTGAAGCATGGAAGCCGGAGCGGCGGTCGTTCCATTGACGTTGGTTCCCATGGCGCTTTCAAAGGCCGCGAACTGGGGGTCTTTGCGCACCGCATTAAAGTCGCTATTGTGAATCCACGTGCCGACAAACCCGGAGCCAAACACATTCGCCGCGCGCGTCAAGGTATTGACCGTCTGTTCCGCCATGGACTGCCGGGCATAGCAGGCGGATAGATTGTAATAGGTCACGGCATTGGCGGTGTTTTGCTGAAGCAACGTATTGAAGGCCTCAATGGCCCGCTTGTAGTCGCCCTGCCGCGTATAGGCCACCCCAAGGTTGTTCCAGGCGATCGCATTGCCGGTATCCAGGCTGACAATCTTGCGCAGATGCGGGATCGCCAGATGGCCTTGATCCAGATTCAAATAGGCCGTGGCCGCAATTTGATGAACCCGCGCAGAGACGTCGCCGGATTCCAACATCCATTCGGCCACATCCAAGGCGGCTTGATATTGTTTTTGCAGGATCAAGGTGGAGGCCAGCAGAACCCGGGCCGTCGGCTGCTGCGGGTCGATGTCGAGCACCTCTTCCAGCAAAACAATCGACCGGGAACCCTGATCTTTTTTAAGATAGGCCTGGGCCAGGAGCATCTTCATTTCAACGACATCGGGGGTGCTGTCGAGTCCCGTTTCGAGTTCTTCAATGGCCGCGCTCGTCTGGCCTTTATCCAACAAGCGCTGGGCATCCCGAACGATCTCCGGCGCGCGGCTCCAAAGCCGCACGCTCAAACGGATTTTGTCCGCCAGATCGGCGTCCGAGGCCGGCTCCGCCTGAACCGATTCCGCCGTGACGGATTTCGGCGGCGCAGAAATCTTGCCGCGCTGAGCCACCTTTCCAAGAAAAGAACTGGCGAGCAAAGCCAGATACCCCAGGATCACGACGGCCAAAATCACTCCGGCAATCCGGCCGCCGATGTGGGAGGAAGCTTCGCTCGATCGTCGATGCCGCCTCCGATGGGAATGATTGGAGACCGGCATGCTCGAATGGCCCGGCGAGGGAGGACCCATTTGTTCAGGTGCGTATTGGCGATGGAAATACTGAGTATCCGCCTTATCCACATGAGCTGACTCATGATGATGACGCGTCCGGGAAGATCGGCGCCGGCGCTTGCCGAGATAAGGCGTGTTTTCTTTGCTGTATATGTCGTGCGAGTCCTGCATTTGAAATCTTTAATTAAACGATATGAGGAGACGGGTCAAGGCCTGCTCCATAAATTCCAATCTTTATGGACGGGGAGATAGCTGTTGCCATGAGACCCTTCGGATTCTATAAGAGTTCAACGTCGTATAAACCATGAACGGGAAACTCATCTCCAATCGCTCCGACCGGCTCCCCTTGCACAGGGCGGCCCGCCTGGGGCATGCCCTGGCCTGCTGGCTGCTGGCGGCGTTCGCCCTGACGGCCGGCGCCGGCTGGGTGGAGGATCGCGGCGACACGACCGTTATTCACGTCAAGCTGTTCGAACTGCCCGATCCCGGGCGGACGGACACCGCGACGCGGGCCGATGTCGCCGCCGTCAACGAATTCGTCAGGAATTTCCCCGAAACGTTCCGCCGGAAGTATCGCGACCAATACCTGGCGCAGCCCGAAAAGTACGGCCGGCACAATTGGGACCGGGTGGAAGTGGCGCTGCATCGCTATACCGGCATTCAGGTCGAAGGCGTGGAAGGCGCCTTGCTGGCCATCGCGGGCGGCGTCTCTCCGGATGTGATCTACGTGAATTTCCGGCAGTCCGACACCTACATTCAGCAGGGTTTTCTGTATCCGCTCGACCGCCCGGAAGACGGCTATTTGGCCGCGATGACCGAGGAGGAAAAAGCCTTTCGGATTCATCCCAAAATCTGGCCGGTGATCGAACGGAAAGGTCCCCAGGGGCAAAAGCACGTCTGGGCGATTCCCTATGGCGGCGCCCTGGGCAAGGTGGTGCTGTACCGCAAGGACCTGTTCGACGAGGCCCGCATTCCTTATCCGGCCAATCATTGGACTTGGGAGACCATGCTGGAGGCCTGCCGGAAACTCACCGATCCCCGCCGCGGACGCTACGGCGTCATGCTCGGCCGCGGCAAACACGAGTCCTGGTTTTGGACGACGTTTCTTTGGTCGGCCGGCGGCGAGGTATTGGAGTACGACGAGGCCAACGACCGGTGGACCGCGGTGTTCGACAGTCCGGAGGCCGCCGTTGCGTTGGAGTTTTACACCCGGCTCTCCGCGGAACCCTGGACGGACGCAACCGGCCGGCGGCGCTACGGCTATGCCTACAAGGATTCCAAAGATTCTTTTTCGAAGTGGGAAAGAGGACAGATCGGCATGATGTTCGCCTACATCGACGAGAAGCTTTTTTCCGTGATCAATCCCGACGTCACCGGCATGGCGCCCGTGCCGATCGGACCGGGCGGCCATCGCGGCGCCGAATTGAACAGCCGCATGATGGGACTTTTTGCGGGCATCGCCGATCCCGCGGTGCGCGACGCGGCCTGGGAATACGTCCGTTATTACGACAGCGAGGATGCGGCCCGGATCAAGACGCGCATCATGGTGGAAGGCGGCCTGGGCCGATTTCTGAATCCGCGTTACCTTCGCCAGTTCGGCTATCCCGAATTGGTGCGGCTCTCCCCCAAGGGCTGGGAGGAATGCTTTCAGATCGCCGTGGAAACCGGCCGGCCGGAACCCTACGGCAAGGACAGCAACTACGCATACGACATCATGACCAGACCGATCCACCGCGCCGAGGAAGCCGCCCTTTCCGGGCGCCTTCCGGCCGACCGGAAGCAGCGCCTGGACGAACTGCAACGCCTGCTGTCGGCGGCGGTCATGAAAGCCAACACGGAAATGCTGGGCTTGTTCACGCCCCGCGAACAGCTCAAGCGCCGTCTGGCGGCCGGCCTGGCGCTGGCCGGCATCGTCGCGGCTTTTGCGATCGTCTTTCGAAAAATTGTCAAGGCCTTCACCCCCCGTCCTATCGAAGGCGCAAGGCCTTCGCTCGCTTGGGGCTTCCGGAAGTATGCGCCCGCTTATTTGTTGTTGCTCCCCGCGATTCTGACCATCCTGGTCTGGCAGTACATTCCGCTGCTCCGGGGCTCCACGATGGCTTTTCAAGATTACCGGATCATGGGGGATTCCTCCTGGGTGTGGTTGGATAATTTTGGGCAACTGTTGTGGGCGCCCGATTGGTGGGCGGCGGTGTGGAATTCCGCGCGCTACAGCTTCCTGGTCATTACCCTGACCTTCCTGCCGCCGGTCGTACTGGCCATTCTCCTGCAGGAAGTGCCCCACGGAAAAATTCTCTTTCGTACGATTTTTTATCTGCCGGCCGTCATCTCGGGCCTCGTGGTCGTCTTCTTGTGGAAATCGTTTTATGACCCGACGGAGCGCGGGGTCCTGAACGCGGTCCTGATGAATATTCCCGCCATCGGCTTCCTCCTGTTCGGACTGGCGCTGTTTGCCCTGGCGGCCAACTTCAGCCGGCGGTTGTTTCTTCATCGCGCGTTCGGGCCCGCCCTCCTTTTTCTGCTGGCGGGAACCATGCTGCTGATTACCTGCATCCTGGCCACGCGTCCAGTCATGGCCCTGGAGAATGCCTCGTTGCTTCAGAAACTTTTCATGGCCATCCCCGAGCCGATCCGCTGGCTCACCAGCTCGCGATCGGCCATGCTCAGTTGCGTCCTGCCGATGATTTGGGCCGGCATGGGGCCGGGCAGCCTGATTTATCTGGCCGCGCTCAAGGGCATTCCCGACGATTTGTACGAAGCCGCCGACATCGACGGCGCCACGTTCGTCGACAAGATCCTGTTCGTTATTTTCCCCATGCTGAAGCCTCTGCTGATCATCAATTTCATTGGCGTCTTCATCGCTTCGTGGAACGCCGAGGCCAACATCCTCGCCATGACCGGCGGCGCCGCCCGCACGGAAGTCGCGGGGCTGCACATTTTTTACAAGGCCTTCATCTACCTGAAATTCGGCCCGGCCACCGCCATGGCGTGGATGCTCGGCTTTATGCTGATCGGCTTCACGATGTACCAACTCCGGATTCTGTCCCGCATCGAGTTCCGCGCCACGGGAGACAAGGAATAAGCCCATGCCGATTTTATCGCCCATAGGCCGCCGACATCCGCGCGTAAGAGCCCTTTATGCGACCATCTATACGGTCCTGATTCTCGGCGCCGCGACCATGATTTATCCGTTTCTGATCATGCTTTCGGGCAGCACGAAAAGCTCGGTGGATCTGAAGGATTTCGATGCCGTGCCCCGGTTTCTGTTCGACGATCTCACGCTGTACCGCAAGCACGTCGAAGGGCTGTTCAACGAATCCGTCGAGCTGCTGAACGCCGCCTACGATACGGATTTCTCCTCGTTCGAAACCGTCGCGCCGCCCCCCGACGCAACGCCTGCGATCCTGACGGACGACTGGCGGGAGTTTCTGCAAACGCAAAAGCTGCCGGACTACGCCTGCGGATGCGGCTATCTCCACACCCCGCTTTCCCGCACCATCCCGTCGGCCCTCCGGCAGTTCCGGCAGCTACTCGGCGAGCGATATGGAAACGATGTGGAAGCCGTCAATCGGGCGCTGGGTTCCGATTTCACCGGCTGGAACGGTTTTTTCGTGCTGCCCGAAAATTTTCTGCACCGCATCGCCAAACCGTCCGAAACGCTTTTCGCCCGAGCCTTTGCGGAGTTCAAGATCCGCCAGCCCTCCTGGATGCTGTACTACTTTTCCGTGGAAGGCTTTTACAAAAAGATGTTCCTGAAAACCCAGTATACGCGGGACATCGAAGAGTATAACCGCCTCCACGAAACCCATTATCCGTCTTATCGCACCCTTCATCTGACGCCCACCGTGCCGGACGGCACACCGCTGGAGCGAAAGGATTGGGAGGATTTCGTCCGCAACACGCTGAACCTCCTCTGGATTCGCATCGATCCCCGCGCAAAACCCTTTTATCGCCAGTACTTGAAGGCCAAATACATCGATATCGCCCGGCTGAACCGCAGTTACCAGACGGCCTATCCGTCTTTCGATCGGATACCGCTGAAGGAAGAGGTTCCCGCCGGCGGCCTGGCCCTGAGCGACTGGGAATCGTTCATCGCCGGCTGGAAAGATCCCGACACCCAGACGCTGCACTTCGTTCCCACCAGCATGCTGCGAATTCACGGCGTGGATTTCATGTTCCGCGATTATCTCCAGGAAAAATATGGCGACATCCACCGCCTGAACCAAAAGGCCGGCACGGCCTTTGCCGGTTTTGACGAAGTCCTGCCGCCGCAATACGAAGCCCACTACCAGGATTTTCTCGACCAGCGCGGCGCCCTGCGCCGAGAGTTTGTGACCCGCAATTACCGGGCCGTGCTGGACTACATGGTCTTTCACGGGCGGGGCGTCTACAACACGATCGTTTACTGCTCGCTGGCCGTGTTCTTTGCGCTGCTGATCAATCCACTGGCCGCCTATGCCATGAGCCGCTACCGCATGCCGTCCACGTACAAGGTGCTGCTGTTTCTGATGCTGACGATGGCTTTCCCGCCGATGGTCACGCAGATTCCCGTCTTTCTCATGCTGCGCGAATTCAACCTGCTCAACACCTTTGCCGCGCTGCTGCTGCCCGGCCTGGCCAATGGCTACTCCATTTTCCTGCTGAAAGGTTTTTTCGACTCCCTACCCCGGGAACTTTACGAAAGCGCCGCAATGGACGGCGCCGGCGAGTGGACGATGTTCTGGCATATCACGATGCGGCTTTCGACGCCGATCCTGTCCGTCATTGCTCTGTCGGCCTTCATCGCGGCCTATACGAATTTCATGTTCGCCCTGCTGATCTGCCAGGACGAAAAAATGTGGACCCTGATGGTCTGGCTTTACGAATTGCAGCAGCGCAGCGGCCAGGCCGTGATGTACGCGTCCCTGATCGTCGCCGCCATCCCCACCTTCATCCTCTTCATCTTCTGCCAGAAGATCATCCTGCGCGGAATCGTCGTGCCGGTGGAGAAATAAACGGAAGACGGAAGACGGAAAACGGAAAATGGAAAACGGAAAAAAGGGACTCAGGATTTTGTTCCATCTTCCGTTTCCCGTCTTCCGTCTTCCGTCTTCCGTTTTCCGTTTTCCGTCTTCCGTTTTCCGTTTTCCGTCTTCTTGACGTCGTTCCAGATCGCGTCGAGTTCTTCGAGCCGGCAGTCGGTTACTTTGCGGCCGACCTGGTGCAGACGGCGCTCGATGGCTTTGAAACGGCGGACAAATTTGGCGATGGTCAGATTGAGGGCCTCTTCCGCGTCGTGACCGAGAAAGCGGCTGAGGTTGACGGAGGCAAACAGGAGATCGCCGATTTCTTCTTTGATGCGGTCGGGATCTTGCGAGGCCAACGCCTCTTTCACCTCGGCCACTTCTTCGTCGATTTTGGCGACCACTCCATCGATGTGGTCCCAATCGAAGCCCACGCGCGAGGCTTTTTTCTGGATTTGCTGGGCCTTGTGCAAGGCCGGCAGGGAACGAGGCACGCCATCCACCACGGAGGAAGGGGCCTCGCCTTTTTCGGTCCGCTTGATCGCTTCCCAGTTCTTCAAAACCTCCTGGGAGCCGGCGACCTTGACGTCGCCGAATACATGCGGATGCCGGCGAATCAGTTTTTCGGAGATAAGCCGCGCGACATCCTCGAAGGTAAAGCTGCCCTCTTCGGCGCAGACTTGCGATTGAAAAACGACTTGCAGGAGCACGTCGCCGAGTTCCTCCGCGAGGTGCGGGCGGTCGCCGCTGTCAATGGCGTCCAGCACCTCGTGGCATTCCTCGACGAGATACGGCTTGAGGGTTTCGAGAGTCTGCTCGCGGTCCCAGGGGCACCCCTGTTCGGAGCGCAACCGGCGCATGATGTCGAGCAGCCTGTTCATGGCGCTTTCGCTGGAGGCATCCCTATTCATGGGTTGATAACCGGACCGGGCGGATTCCTCCAAGCGCCGAAAAAACATTACCGACTCGAACGGCAGAACGTTTCCAGAACTTCCTTCCCGTTCACATCCGCCAGACTGTCCACCACGAGATTGGCGCCGCTGAAGTCCTGGGCGGCGGTAAAATCGTCCGGCACCGCAATGCCGTACATGTCGGCCGAAAGGGCCGCCTTGCACGACGACATGCTGCTGGAAATGGCCATGCAGCGGCGGGGCGCCTTGGAAAGCGTCTTGGCCGCCTTCAACCACGCGTCGGCGCGCGGGAAATCCTTTGCATCGGCATAAACCATCAGCCGCACTTCGAGTGCGTTCAGGCCCAGGTTCTCGGCCATCCGATCGACTGTTTCCTGGGATTGCGCCGACAGCGCGCCCATGGCCACGCCGCGGATACGAGCCACTTCGAGAAATTTCTGGAAGCCCGGCGCCAGCACGGTGTCCTTGGACACAAACGCTTCGGCCAGATTCTTCTGGAATTCCGCCGCCAGCTTGGCTACATCCAATTTCTTCACACCCAAGCCCTCGACCAGCTTTTCGACGTTGGACTCGGGAGAGGAATGCAGGCAGAAACGGGAGAACATGCCCTGATCGAGCTCCACGCCGTTCTGAGCCATCAAGGCCTTAAGAACCTGAAAGCGGATCTTCCGTCCATTGATCGCCACATTATCCAGCTCAAATAGGACGGCATAGGGGGGCAGATTGGCCGCTACGGCCGGCTGGCCCGCCACCGGTTCCTGTGGAAGCTTCTTTTCAACTTTTGTCAACATACGCTCTTCGTCTCCTTAATAATTCGCCCAAATCAAAGGGTGGAGTGTATGACGCCCTTCGTGATCGGTCAAGCGTGCCGTTCAAAGAGTCCAAAGTCCAAGGTCCAAGGCTCGATTGGCAAACTGAATGCGCCCCCGGCGGAGCCGGGTAGGCGCATTCAGTCTGCCAAGGGATGAGGGCGCAATAACCGTGTCGTTGAAGCA
>Ga0154562_127_pt1 | contig 202731 bp, 184 predicted proteins | sample RifGroF2_FD_105705 | JGI IMG/M metagenome (GOLD analysis project Ga0154562, IMG submission 105705) | Lentisphaerae bacterium GWF2_57_35 | reverse complement strand
CCCGTGCGCCTTCAGCCCCCTTTTCGGATAGACTAACTGCACCCCAGGCTCACTTACTCCGCCAAAGGCTAACTTACTTTGTCAATCGACCAGTGATAGAGATAGAGATGGAATGAACTGCGTTCGGCTGTACGGATTGTTGTTGTGGAGGGGCCAGGGCGCAGGGCACCTCGAATTAGTCGTTGGCAGTTCATTTTCTATCATATATTCACTATTCATGCATAATTCCCTGTCATCCGCATAAAAAGAAGCAAAGCATAGTCATGTATTACTACCGTTTGGAAGCCATCGAAGGCAACACCGTTTATAAACACCTCAATGTTTGAATTCGCGGCACTCTGGCAAAAGGAAACATTGCACCTGTCGAGCAATATTCCTGGCGAAACCGATTCGCCAAGGCCAAGGCAATGACGCAGTCATCGTGATACCCGGAAGGGGCGCTGTAGGTGATCGCGCCGTTGGAGGAGATGGCGTATTCGAATCTCTTCATTTCATTGGTCAGAACTTCCCAGGCCATTGGCCAAGAAATCTGCGCCTGTTCCACGGCGACGATGAGACGCTGGATCAATTCTGTTTTGCTGTGGTTGGTGAACTTGAAGGGGGTGATGTTGGGATAGACGCGGATTAGGTCGTCGTAGATGGGGTCCCCTGCCCCGGTAGCGTCGAGGATCAGGCGACCGTTGTGTTTACGAGCGAAGGCCAGAATGCGCTCTTTCTGAATCGGCCAGTCGAGATGATTGAAACGCTCCATGTCGAAGCAGCGACCAGTGCGGCTGTCCATGGCGATGAGGACGGTGAAGTCGGTATGTTTGGCGATGTCGCAACCTATGAGGCAGTGACCAGTAATCAGTGAACAGTGATCAGTGGGGATAAGACAGCGGTCGATGTTGTGGAAGACGCCGGCGGAATCCTCCAAGAATTCAGCTTCGTATTCCTGGCGGAAGATGTCTGCGGGGGTGGTCCGTTTCGCCTCGTCCCATTCTGATTGAGGGAAGTAGGGGTTTGAGTTGCTCGGGAAAGTGAAACTGGCGTATTCGGTCTCGGTGGGATCGCGGCCGCGCGTGTGGATGTCGAAAAACCAATTCCTGCCTTTGGGGGTGGTGATGAACAGGGCCCAGCCCAACCTGTCCGCCAGCGCCGGGCGGATGTACTGCTGCCAGACCTGCCCCTCGATCCGGGCGGCCTCGTCCACGATGACGCCGTCATAGCCTTCGCCCAGGATGGTGTCGGGATTGTCGGCGGAGAGGAAAAGGACTTCGGATGGCTCCCCTGCCCCTTTGAAGAAAGCCCGACGGGGATTCTGTCCCTTGAACTGGACGAAATCCCCGGCGATGGTGGTCAGGGCCCTTTCGCCGCGTTCGGCAATGAAGTAGGTAGGCGCGATCCAGGCAAACAGTCCGCCGCGCTCGCACCCTATGTCGAGGAGTTCGGCGGCGGCAAAGCGGGTTTTACCGAAACGCCGCCCGCAACAGACCGCGCGGAATCGCTTGGATCTTTCATGGTGGATGGCAAGCTGGGCGGCATGGGGTGTGTAACTAAAAGTGATTGCCATTGGATGACTCCATCCGCCTCAAGCCGTAGTTTGGTCTCCTGCGGCAACAGCGGCATGATGATGGTTTTGAAAAACTTGATGCGGTCCTCATGCAGATAAGTCCGGAGAGCGTTCTTCATCTCGTCCACTTCTTTCGTCTCGCCCAGCAATTCATCCAAGGCCATGAGGATGCGGGCCCGGCCTCCGGCGGCGCCTTTCGGGCGTCCGGGGCCGGGTTGGCAACCGGGTTTGAACTGCCACTCCTTATCGTTTTCCATACGTCAAATAACCTCGCTTCGCGTTACTGAACTTTAGTTCTTTTATGCTGATTTTGTCAAGGAATATCGAAGCATCCGGCGACGGCGAGGGTAGCCGTCGCAATCCGGGGCGGTCCTGGCCGGCGGCTTTCGGCATCGAACACCTGGAGATGCGGAAAGCTGACGGCCTTTTCATGGGCGGGGCGCTTATGGAGTGCGTGGATGGCGTAGGCCAGTGACGGCGGCGTTTTCCGCCACAGGCGGACAGGCTTCCGGGCCAGCGCGAAACTGTTCGTTGAGTATCGAAGAACGGAGACGATCTGTTTCGCGCGCCGAGGACTGCATCCCGGTCAATGAAGTCGAGTCCGCGTCGGTTGAAGCGTGAACGCTCACGGCCAGCCTGAGCCAGCGAAGGCCAGACGTGACGGAACGCTGAAAACCGCGACTTGAATGAACGGGTCTTTGGCAGTCCGTACCGGAAGCCAGCCGCCGGAACGAAGGCCATCCACCGCACTCGAAAAGCGCCACGGGCGGATTATCCTACCCTACCGCGAAAGCCGGAAGGCGGTGGCGACGGCGACCCGGAGCATGGTCATCCATGCGTGTCGCCTAGCCGCCGGCTGAAGGCCGACCAACCCGGCGTCGCTCGCAGAGCTATGCCGGGCAAGCCGCGCTGCCCCAAGATTGGGGCGTAGCGCAACCGGGTTGATTAAGCGCGCCTCTTCTCCAAGCCGCCGGGGAGCCCTTGGCGCGGACCAAATCCGCATCATAAAGAGGCTGAAACTCATTGAAGCCTCATGCGGGTTTGCCGTTTGTCCGCGTCGTCACCCTTCCCTGGCCCCGCGTTTCGCGGGCAGAGCGATGGTGTCCGAGAACGGTTCATTTTTCTGGATGGGTGCCTAAGGAAGGTTCGGAAACCATCACGGCGGGAAGGGACGACTCCCCGGCGTGTTTGGAGAATTGGCGCGCGCTCTTTTTACATCCCCCGTTGCGGGGGCTTGGGGGAAATCCTTTCTTCTCCGGACAGGGCCGAGCCGGGAGAACCGCCCTACGCCCCTACGAAAGCAAAACCGGCCGCCGGTTGCGCCTTTCGCGATTGGCGATGCGGGGAGCGGTCGCAACGATTGAGCCCCTGCGAAATCGCAGCCGGCGCGTAGCCGACGGAGCCTTGTGGGGCGGTTCTTCGGGCGGGAGGGGGGGGCGAATCAGCATTTGCGAAGGCAAATGATGTCCGCATGGAATTGGGCACTCAACTGTGGATTCAAGGAAGTGAGCCCGTTTGAATTCCTGTAAGCAGATCGCCAAGCACTTGACGCGCTCGACCGAAATTCCCATCGGACAGCCTCCGGACTAATTCACGAGCCAAAGGGCAACGAGACGCACTGCCAATTTCTTGTTTTAGGTGAGCAACAATCTCTGCTCGTGCATCGAGGCCGGCCAGACGGCCCATGTCCTTACCTATCAGAAGTGCCGCGGCACGTTGCAGATCGCCTTCGACCTGATCCATGATGTTTGCTTCAGGAGCGCGCATGAGGCGATCTTTGTTCCCTGCTTCCAGGTAGTGAGCCAGTATAAAGGCAATATCGGCTCCGTCCTTACGCTTTCGATCCTGTAGACGCTCATAGAAGGCCACCATTTTCAGTAAGACCATGGCCGGCAGCGTGGCGATTCGGATTCCGGGAGATGAGGAGAGCGGCAGTTTTAACAAGGCTGCATGACGATAAGTTTCTTCAAATCCGAGAATGCTCCACCGGCTTTGATCGGTCGGCCAAATTATGGCATGCCCATCCACCGCGAGAGCACCGAATGGGAGGATGTCGATTTTTTGCCCCGATTGAGCATCGAGTAATTTCTCGGGATGATTGGGTACAGGCTGGGAGAAACCAATCTCATGAAGGATCTTTGAGAAACGATTGAAGCCCCGCCAATCCGGGAACTCCATCGAGATATCGATATCCTCGGTGGCTCTTTCAGTTTCAATGCCATGCGCATGCCAGAACCACACGTCCCGGGCGAAAGCTCCCACCAACATGGGTTGAGAGGGCCACTCCCGGGTGGCCGAAACGATCTTGGTCAAGGCAGCGGCTTTTCGCGGCTCAAGCGGTCTCGATGAGGGAACGGAGATATTTTTCATAGATGCCCTGTGCAATCTCATGGGTGCGATCGTCTTCCACGGCCAGCAAATCGGCATAAACCAGAAGAGGATGAACGCAGGTCTTCTTTTCCACAGCCGCCGGCTGGGCCGCGCCCCAGAACGGGTTCAGAAACTCCACACTTCCCTGAGGATCTTTCTGCAAATGATGCTTCAAAATAAAAGAATGAGCTGGCGTGTCTCCGAAAATAGTCACAGAACCGGGTTTGAGCATGCCGGTAAGGGATGCCGCAGCCACCTCGCCAGACCATAATCCAGCTTTCAGGTGTACATCCTGCCACCAATCGTTCCGTTCGGGACGAAAGCGTCCCTGCACCAAGCGGGGACGAAGACGGTCCAGGTAGCCCTGCACCCACCGCTCCAAAATGCGAGCCCGATCGACCAACATCCGGGAACGCCCTTCCGTCTCCAGCACCATTCCTTGGCGACTCAAATCCGCCATGACCCACCCCACGGTGCTATGAGATAATCCCGTGACGGCGCTGATCTCCCGGTAAGGCCTGCTCACGAGAGCCTTCCCTGGCGTTTCGTCATCCAGGTGCGGATCAGTCAATAAAGAAAACAGCAAACGCAAGCCTGCCGAATGAAAAGCCTTGGACCGATCAGATTGCTCAACCCCTTTTTTCGGCAACCGACGGCCAGAAACCAGCAAGTGAAGACCTGACGCAGCCAGGAACACATTTCCAGCCGTGTCCATGTAGTAAACCCCAGCTTGGCGTAAGGCATCACTTTGCCGATCGTTTACATAAGTTGTAACCAACAAAAGCCCGTTCGGACTTTGTTTCTGAAGAATGGACAGAAGATGAATCGTCGTGGCATTCAGAGATCGCTTCGCCACATAAGGCTGGCGCAACTTCTGTTTGCCAAACTGAAGCTCAACGGCGCCGTCATACTGGGGTTCGTTTGATCTCGAGGGTCGCCAATCTGTATCCTTAACCACGAGCCCGGTCATGGCCCCCACTACACGCGCCACCGAATCAAGTATGTTGGATTCCGTTTTCATAATGAATAGATATCCAGTAATATGCCATGTCCAATGCCATTGGACAATACCATTTATTGGACATTTTGTTCATGCCATCTTTCCGACAAATACACCTGCAATAGTTGGCATTTGCAGGTCTTTCTATCGTATAGAGACCGGAAAGATGGAGCAAGAAAGCCTGTATTGAGCGTCGGGTGCATCCTGATATTGCCGCAAGAAACGCCGGACACAGAGGTCCGGCCTACAAAATCCGCCGTTGTAGGCCCGGCCTCTGTGCCGGGCGGGTCTGATCCTGCGGCAGTGATGAGATGCGCCCTTGAGCGTCCGAACGGCATGAATCATGCCCACTCCCAGCAGTACTCGCGATAAACGACCAGGCCCCAACTCCCAATCAACACCAAGTTCTGGAGAGCTCCAGTCGTATGCAGACGGCATTATACGGCTCGGCAAAGATTAGAGGGCTTGTTTTGAACGAAGTGCCTTTCGCATGAATTTGATTTGCTTCCGGACCTCCGACAACAGCTTCCGGTACTGAACTCTATCTTTCTTGGCTTTCTGATGGAGGGCAATCTTCTTCACATCCATATCGCGGCCTTGATACTGGAAGCGGACTTTCCCCTCTTCTCTAAAGGCCAGGTAGTAATAAGCCTTCCCCTGTATAAGTTTTTTTACAACGCAGCCGCGCGGCAACCGAGCGAGTTCGCGTTGATAGTCCCGCTCCATGCGGACCGAATTTGCCAGCTCTTCTTTTAGGAGTTCTCTGATAGCCATATGGACCTCTTACCAAACAAGCAATCCTGAACCGATCCAGCCCCGATGATTTAACCGGCAGAAGAAGATGGAAGAAGAGGTTTAAATGGAAACAGAGGGGAAGAAAATCAAGCCAACCCCTGCCTATTTTCAAACCGGTGGGTTTTGCCTAATTCCATTTCGGCGCTGACAGCCATACCACCACTTGGAATTTTTGCGCAGTTCGAGAGGCATAAGCACCACCTTTCCCTTGTAAGGCTACGGAAGGAAAGACACCGAAACGCCAAGAACATGCCAATCTCAAAAACCAAAGAAAGGACCAAAGAAGCCAAAAACACGACCAATTCGATATGCTTGAAAACCGCTGTTTTTGCTTGATTTGCTGGGGATTTTGAGTGGAGCGGGTGACGGGAATCGAACCCGTGTGGCTAGCTTGGAAGGCTAGAACTCTACCATTGAGCTACACCCGCGATGACAAATTACGTGCATACTTTTATACCGAAGATGCGCCGGGGTCAAGTGGGCTTTACAGGAGGAAGATAAATCCGGAAAGTGGAGCCCTTCCCTTCCTGGCTTTCGAAGGTAATGTCGCCCTGGTGGATGGCGACGATGCCGTAGACCACGGCCAGGCCCAGCCCGGCGCCTTTGCGCGGATTCTTGGTGGTAAAAAACGGCTCGAACAGGTGCAGTTGGGTGTCGAGGTTCATCCCCTTGCCTTGATCCGTAATGGTCAGGCAGAGGCAGGGCGTTTGCTTGACCCGTATCATCAATTTGTTCTCGGCGTCCGTCAGGGCTCGGCATTCGGCTTGAATCCGAATGACGCCGGTACAACCGGTCATGGCTTCCAAGGCATTGAGAACGATGTTATGGATCATTTGTATGACCTGAACCATGTCGCCGGCAAACAGCGGAAGATCCTGGGGCGCCTCAACCTTGAATTCGATTCCCGCGGGAAGCGCCGGTTTGACTTTCTCCACCACGGTGCGGATGGCCTGGCTTATGGCAACGCGGTCCTTGGCCGAACAGCGCCCCGGCGCAAAGGACATGAGCTTACCGGTCAGCTCGACGGCGCGCGCGCCGGATTGCTCGATCATGCCCAGATCGCCGTACATCCGATCGGAGGGATCGAGCTTCATCTTGATATAGGACGCATACCCCAGCACTCCGCTAAGTATGTTATTAAAATCGTGAGCAAGGCATCCGGAGAATCTGCCAATGGCGTCCATCTTCGCAGCGAGCCGGGCATAATGTTCTGCATCGATGATGGGCATATCGTTTAACTCCTTATTCTTATATCTTTACCATTTCGGAGCTATAGATGGAATCACTTTTTTCGACTTCATGCCAGCGGCAACGAAAGATTCGGCTGTGCTTCAAGAGAGGCATCTGTAAATCCATCGCGGGCCGCGCGGGCCGCCGCCAGGGCGGCCACCATGGCGGCATTATCCGTGCAGTATTCCGGGGCGGCCAGCAGCAAGGGGATATGGAAGCGCTTGGCAAGGCGATTCAGTTTATCGCGCAGGCGCGCATTGCGCGCCACGCCGCCGGCACAGCCAAAGGCGCGCGGATGAACTTTCTTCAAGGCCGCTTCCGCCGGACCGAGCAGCGAGTCGAAAACCGCCTCCTGATAGCTGGCGGTAACGTCGCGCATTTGTTCGGGAGAGGTCGTCGTCTCCGGATGAGCCTTAAGATAATACAGCAAGGCAGTTTTCAAGCCGCTGAAACTAAAACACAGCTTCCGGTCAAATCCGTCAATCGGCGTGTTGGGTTGATTCAGCTTCATGCCCCGGGGAAACGCAATGGCCGAGGGACTGCCCCCAATCGCCGATTTTTCGATGACGGGCCCGCCCGGATAACCCAACCCCAACAGTTTGGCGCCTTTGTCGAGCGCTTCACCGGCGGCATCGTCCAAAGTCTGTCCGAGCAAGGTGTAGTCGCCGGAAGCCTCCATGCGCACCAGACAGGTATGGCCGCCGGAAACCAGCAGGATCACCAGGGGGCAAATATCGGCAGGCTGGGGCGCGCCAGGGGTCAGAAAAATCGAGTACAAATGAGCTTCCAGATGGTTGACGCCCAGCAAGGGCCGATCCAGGCGTAAAGCGAGGGAGCGGGCGGCGGTCAAGCCGATGAGCAGGGAGCTGACAAGGCCCGGCCCCCGGGTAGCGGCCACGGCATCGATTCCCTCCCAGCCGAGCCCCGCCTCGTCCACGGCGCGCCGGAGAATATCGGGCAGGGCTTCGACGTGGCAACGGGAGGCAATTTCGGGCACGACCCCCCCGTAGGGTTGATGCCGGGCAATCTGAGTGTAGACGACGTTGGAAAACACCCGTCCCTGTTCGTTCACCACCGCCGCGGAGGTTTCGTCGCAAGAAGTTTCAATGCCGAGAACATTCATGACAAAGCCAGGCGCTACTTTCCCTTCGACAACCGGACATCGGATTTGCCTTCGGCCTTGAAGATCATGACGCCTTTCAAGACATCGATGGCGCGGTCGAGCTGGATATCCACCACGTTGGAGAGATCTTCTTCGCCCGGTTCAGGCTGGGCATTTAAAGGCCGGCTGCGTTTGATCATGAGCTTTCGCCAATCGTCCGGATTCATGGGCGCCACAATATCCGGCTCGATGCCATGCTCATGAATAACCCGCTTGCTGGGCGTGTAGTATTTGGCCGTCGTGAGGCGGATGGCCGAGCCATCGTCCATGGGCAGCACGCTCTGAACGGAGCCTTTGCCGAAGGTTTTTTCGCCGACCAGGATCGCCCGCTGGTGATCCTGCAAGGCGCCGGAGACAATTTCCGACGCGCTGGCGCTGCCGCCGTTCACCAGGATAACCATGGGGAAATCCAGGTTGTGATACCGCCCTTTGGCGCGAAAAATCTGTTTTTGATCCTCGTTGCGACCCTGGGTATAAACCACCATGGCCCCGCGCGGCACGAATTTCTGGCTGACTTCGATGGCGGAGTTCAGCAGCCCGCCGGGATTGTTGCGCAGATCCAGGATCAAGGCCTTCATCCCCTCCCCCTGAAGTTTATCCATGGAGGTTTGCAGGTCGCCGGCCGTCGGTTCGTTGAACTGAATCACGCGGATATAGCCGATGCCGTCTTCCAGAATTTTAGCGTCCTTGACGCTCGGCACGTTAATTTCTGCGCGCACGAGTTCGACCTCTTTAATTTCCTGATTTTTGGGCCTCATGATCTTGATGGAAACCTTGGACCCGGGAAGGCCGCGCAGCTTCTTCACGGCTTCGGGAAGGGCCAAGCCTTCGGTGGATTTACCGTCAATTTCGATGATTTTATCGCCGGAAAGAAGACCGGCGCGAAAGCCGGGCGTGTCTTCCATCGGCGCGACGATCGTCAAGATGTTATCCTTGATGCTGATCACGATGCCCAGCCCGCCGAACTGGCCGGCCGTATCGTCCTTCATATCCGTATACATCTCGGGATCGAGAAACTGGCTGTGCGGGTCGAGCGATTGCAGCATTCCGCGCAAAGCGCCATAAATCAATTCTTTGTAATTGGTTTTGTCCTGATCGACATAGTGTTCGCGAATTTGTTCGAGCACTTTGGTAAACAGGGCGATTCTTTCGTAGGCCGACTCGCCATCGTTGGACGGCGACTCCTGCGAATAGATGCGGGCTCCAATCATCAGATTGCCGGCCAGCAACGCCGCCAGAAAAAACCACTTAAAGCTGTAGCCTATATTCCTAACAGACATGATGGTGACTCTCCAAGCCATCCACGCGGTCCATCGCCGCAGAGATTTGCTTTTGATTACCTATAACTCATGTCGGAGGTTCATGCAACAGAATTGGCCCCTCCCCGACGTGGAGCGCGCCTCCATACTTTTGATGCACTCAAAAAAATAAGCAAAGCCGCACGTTGCGCTTTTAAACAGGGCGGATATGATAGGGCGCGATGAGCAACGCCCGATCCAACAACAACGATGCAGGAATCGATCCGCTGTTATCCCAGCCCGGCTATGTTTATCATCGCCAGAAACCGCCGCCGAGGAGCCGCTATGTCCGGGCAACCGCAAAACCTCCAAAGGAAAAAGCCAAGGGCCCGAACGAAATTATCCGGCAGACGATTGTTGCTCATATCGTCACGTTTGTCATTGTCATGGGAAGCATGCTGGTGCTCCTGGTGCTGGCGGTGGTGATCTCCAACAAGATCTGGGCGCTCCGCCAGCAACAGAATTCGATGGGAACGCCCCGGCCCGGATCTCCGGACACGCCCCGCATTCTCCGGCATGAGGGCGCGGCAAGAACCGCCGCCGAAAGGACCCTGGCGTTGCAGGGAACCAACCGGATCTACCTCGAACCCGAAACCATCGAACGATACCACGACGTCCTGACGCTCTGGCCCTATCTGAATGACCCCTGGATGGCCATGGGCCAGTTTTACATGCGGATGAACGACTATACGCAGGCCCGAACCGCCTTCGAACTGGCTATCGGAACGAATTGGCAATCGGCCCGGCTTTTCAACGACCTGGGCGTGACGCATCTCGAACAGAAGGATTTCCGAACGGCGCAGCAACTGTTTTCGGCCGCTCTGGCAGACGACCGGGAATACACGCCGGCGTACTTCAACCTGGCGCTCAGCCATGCGGCCCAGGGGAATGTCGCCCAAGCCCGGGGCTTTTTAAGCGCCTATCTTTCCCGGAAACCGGACGATGCCAAAGCGCTTCAGGAAAAATCGATCCTCGATGTGGCGGAAGGACGATATAAGGATGCCTTGCAGGCCTTGCAGAAAGCCATGGAAACAGCGCCCGATTGGCTGGTGTTATACTTCGATGCCGCCAGCGTGGCCTCTCTGATGCAGGACACGGATAAATCCGCCGGCTATCTCGAGCACGCCCTTTCGATCTCCTCGGTCATGACGGTGTACCGCGTTTATCAGTTGCCGCAATTTAAAAATCTTCGCACGTCGGATGCCGGCAAGAATCTCGAAAAGAAAATGGCCGACTTGGTCAGGACTTCGTTGAGTTCCAACGAAAAAACCGGCAACAACCTTCCCTCCAGTCATCCGATGACTTCCCTGTCGAGTCCGTGAAGAACATCTTAAATTCGAGCTGACTTACGGCGGCGCGAGGGGCTTGATCTCAACGGCGGCGCCGGGAACGAAGCGGATACGGATGGAGCCCTGTTCGTCAGTGCGATAGACCTGGATATTTCGTTTCGAAAGCCGGGCAAGCAGCTCCTTGTCGGGACAACCGGATACATTATCGCTGCCTACGCTGATCACGGCCGACTCCGGGGACACGGCCTCAAGCCAGGCATCCAGCGTGGAAGCGGGCGCGCCATGACCGCCTACGACCAGAACGAGAGCCGTAGGTTCCAAATCCGACTCCATTATCCGGGACTCCGCGGCCGGTCCGGCATCGCTCATGAAGAGCACCGAAGCCGCATCGCGCGCGAAGCGAATCGCCAGGCAGGCCTCGTCCGCCACCCGGGCCGACGGCAAATCCGGCGGATCCAAAATCTCCCATTCCACGCCGCCGGAGAGGCTTCCTTTTTGGCCGCGAGTCATGCGCCGGATTCGAATACCCTGACGGCGGGCTTCGTTGAGGATTTGCCGATAGGCCGGCGACCGGCCCAGGAACGGAGCGCACCAAATTTCTTCGACCGGAATGGATGCCATGATTTCCAACGCGCCGCCGATGTGCTCGGCATCGGCATGACTGAGCGCCAACACGCGCAACCGGGACACGCCCTGCCGCCGAAGATGCTGCAGCACTCGCCGGGCATAAAACTTCGAGCCGGTATCCAACAGCAGATCGTCCCGGCCCGGCACATTGACCAAGGCCGCGTTCCCCTGCCCTACATCCAGCAGATCCACCCGCACGTCTCGGCCCGATCGAACGAACCACAGCCCCGCCAGCGCCAGGCAAAGACTCACCCCGATAGCCATGCTCCAGCGCCTGACCGGAAAGCCGGCCGCGCCGGCCGCCAACCCGAGATACCAAAGCGTCGTGGCCCAGGCGGGCGGCGCCGGCACAAAAAAATGTCCCCCGGGAACCGCGGCGGCCCGGTCGATGAACCACAGCAGAACCAAGATGAAGACCCGATTGGCGTGGTTGAACACCTCCGCGCCCAACGACGACACGGAGCCGACGATCATTGAAAGACAGCCGGTCAACATGACCAGGCCGGCCGCCGGGATCACGACAATGTTCGCCAGCAAGGCCACCGGCGAAAACAAGTTGAAGTATATCGCTGTCAGCGGCGTCGTAACCAGCCAGGCCGCCCATGAAGCCGCGGTCAAAGCCACAAGACTCCCCGCCGCCGAACGCAGACGCGTCTTCCAGACGGATTCGGGCGCCAGTTGCCAGTCATCCTTTTTCGTCCAATCGCGCAGAGGCCGGGCCAGAGGCGGATAGACCAGGATCAGGCCGGCGACGGCCGTAAACGAGAGGATGAACCCCGGATCGACGAGTTGCATGGGGGCCGCCGCCAAGATCAACAGAGCCGAAAAAGCCAGAGCCGATAGGGCGTCCGGTTTCCGCTCGAACAAACCGGACGACCAAAACAACACCGCCATGATGCACGCCCGCACGGCGCTGGACGACATGCCGGTCGCCACCGTAAAAATTCCCAGCAAGGGCGCCAGGTACAGAATCCAATGCGGTCGAGAGCTGCCCAACGACTTCAACAACACAATAATGAAAACAGCCAGGACTCCGACATGCGTGCCCGATATCGCGAAGATATGCATGGTTCCGGTCACGGAAAAATCGCGATAACGCTGTGCCGGCAAGTCCTGACGATAGCCCAACATCAGCGCGCTCAGCAGCCCCGCCTGTTCCGGATAAGCTTTCAACCCCTGCCCCAGGATATCGCGGCAATTCTCGCGCCGCCGAAAACACCAGGAGATCCAGCCGGGGCCGCGGCCTGCCGAGAGCCGGGAAGCGAAAGCAGCGGAGGGCTCCATGCGATAGCGATATCCAAAGGGTCCTTCCCGATTCCCGGTTTGTTGCTGCAGCAAGCCTCGCAGGAGCCAGCGTTCGCCAAAGGCGGGCCGATGCGCGCCGGCCGGCAACAAGACGCGCACTTCTACCTGCCCCGAAACCTTCTGCCATGATTCGGTCCTAAGAATCCCCTCCAAACTCAAGGGCCAGGTGCAGACGACAACCTTCTCGTCACGCCCCTCCCGATACTGCGGATCGTCCGCGACCCAGCCTACGATAGACACATATTCGGCGTTTTCTTCCATCAAGCGGGACAGCTCGCGCTCCGATGGATTCCACGCACTGAGATGAGCATTCAAGCAGGAGACCACCCCGATAAGGGCAAACACAAGCGCATTGGAAAAAGGCCGGGAGAGAAAGGCCAGCAGAGATAAAAGCAAAAGAACCGACCAGGCCAAAAGAGCCTCGGCGCTAAAAGGCGCCCACAAGCCCAAGCCCGTCCCCAGAATACCCGCCAAGGCAATCCCCAACATGGGGCGACGCATCAAAAACCCGGCGGGGCTTCGCCCTTCCATAGAGCGCCCCTTTTCGGTCTATTTATGAATATGGATTCAATACGGCTTCGCCGCCGCGTACAAAATTCAACGGCCCATGATTTCCCACGCGATGGGCATGCTGCAAGGCTTCAGAAACGAACACCTTGGCCTTGCCCACCGCTTCGTTCAACAATTCTCCGCGGGCCAGAAAGGCGACGATGGCGGCGGAAAAAGCGCAGCCCGCGCCATGATTTTCGATTACCTTGATGCGCGGCGAGGAGAACAGATATTCCTCGCCTTCGTCATACAGGAAATCGACGACTTCAGGCCCTTCGAGATGGCCGCCTTTGATAACGCAGGCCGTATCGAACCGGGCGCCAATCTCGTAGGCCGCCGCCTTCAATTCGTCCAGAGAGGCAATCGGATGGCCACAGAGCAGTTCGGCCTCGTAGAGATTGGGGGTTAACAAGCGGGCTTGAGGCAATAATTCGTCGCAGAGAACATCCACGGCGTCATCCTGAAGCAAACGGGCGCCGGAAGCGGAAACCATGACCGGGTCGACCACCAGGATGGGAATGCCCTGCCGTACGTCCGCCGTAGCCACCGCATGAATGATCTCGGCGGAATACAACATGCCGGTTTTGGCCACGGCCACGGGAAAGGCATCGCAAACCGCTTTAATCTGTTGGGCGACCATCTCGCTGCCCATGGAACTGATGCCGTAGACGCCCCGGGGATTCTGCGCTGTGATGCATGTCAGGGCGGTGGCGCCAAAGACCCCCAAAGCCGAGAACGTCTTAAGATCGGCTTGAATGCCCGCTCCGCCGCCGCTATCCGAACCGGCGATGGTTAAAACCACCGGCAAAGTCTCGTGTTCTATGATTGCTTCAGTTGTCATGTTGTTGAAAGGTTAGATGATCCGACGTCACAGTCAAGATGTTCCTCGGGATGTATCGAAAAAAATCAGGCTTCCATCAGGATGCGATAGGCCGTCCGGACTTTATGTTTGAAACTGGCCAGACCGCCGTGAGCCGCCACGCGCGCCTGCGCCTCGCGCCCCATGGCATTCGACAGCAAAGATTCGTCGAGCGCGCGCAGAATTCCGGCCGCCACATCGTCGGGCTGGGGCATGACCAGCACCGCGCACGATTCGTCCAACGATTGGGTATGCCGCGGCAGCCGCGTGGCCACGATGGGTTTTCCGCTCTGCATGCACGTGATCAACTCCGGCGGCGCAACAATCCCCCGGACGCCGGAAAAAACCAGCACGGAAGACAGCGTCAACAGCGGCGGCAACATCGAGGAATGCGGACTGACCAGGAACGAAAAACGATCGGAAAGATCCAGGCTCTGCGCCAGCTTCTTCAATCGGCGGAGACGGGCGTCGTCGCAGCTCATGACCAGGAATTCGGCATCCGGACGGTTTTTCGCCACGATGCGGCTCGCCTTGACGAACAATTCCGCGCCTTCGCAAGGCCCGAACAAATCGCCGCAAAAAACGACGGGACCGCCCTTGAGCTTCAAGTCGTCGCGCAGGCGCCGGACCGCATCCGAATCGGCATGGCCGCAAGGCGTCAGAGGAGCATTTTCGATTTGCACGGCCCGAACGGACGGCACGGCGGCTCGAACCCAATCGGTAAGCGATGGGCACATCGTCAGGACCAGATCCGCCGAGGCCAGGGCGTGGGTTTCGTAGCGCTCCAAAAGCCGAAACCAGGGGCGCAGCAGGAGGAAGCCGTGCTGATGCACTTTGTCGGAGATGGGGAATTTCACGTCATAGACCAACCGGCAGCGGAAAAGCCGCTTCAGCAAGGCCCCGGCAAAAACAGATTCCTGAAGCGCGTGGACTACATCGTAGGGCCGGGCCAGAAACAATCCCACAGCCCGCCAGAACATCCAAAGATCGAGCCAGGCCCTCAAATGGAACGAACACGCCGACGATCGCCGCCGCCAAAGCCAGCGCCCCAGGCGAATCATCCGGATCCCCGGAGGGTCGGAGTGACCGCCCCAAGGAAAACACAGCACATCGATTTCATGCCCCGCTTCCTTGAGCGTTTGCAGAACGTTCCGAGCATGAACGGACGTGCCGCATTCGTCCATGAAGGAGAGAGGCGCCAAAAACAGTATTCTCATGGCAACAAAATTCCGCGGCCATCCTATCGACTCGGGCTGCGATCACAAGCCCTTTTCGCCGTCCTCTTCAAGACCGTTCAGAGCCCGAAAAACCTTGACTGCCTTGACAATGCAAGTGTACGTTGACATATTCTTAAATCCAGGAGCTTTACAATGGCAGAAGTTAAACTTGAAAGCGCACCTCGAAAAGCCAAGGAGCTATTCGATAAGGCCTTCGCCTCCATGGAGCGGGGCAATCTCGATTACGCAATCGACATGTTCCTGCAGGCATTGGAAATCGAACCGAGGCTGCTCAAAGCCCGCGAATATTTACGCGCCGCCGAACTGAAGCAATTCAAAGCCAAGAAAGGCGGCCCGCTGAATCATGCGCTGTCCACCCTTCAAGGCGGCTTCACCCTGCTCAGCGGCATGTCGAGCCTGAAGAAAAAACCGGAGCAGGCGCTCAAAATCGCCGAAAAGCTTCTCCGGCTCGATCCATTAAACATGACCTTCATCAACTTTTTCGGCGACGCCGCCCTGGCCGCGTCGATGCCGGAAACGGCCCTCCAAACGCTGGAGCTGGCTAAGAATCATTATCCCAACAACATCCTCCTGCTCAAACGGATGGGCGCGTTATACCTCGAGCAAAACGATCCCCACAAAGCCCGCGAATGCATGGAAACGCTCGTTCGCCTCCTGCCGAACGATCCCAAGGCGTTGAAGAACCTGAAAGATGCCGTGGCCCTCGATACGATGAAGAAGGGCGGCTGGAACAACGAAGGCAGTTCGTTCCGGGACATGATCAAGGATTCCAAGGAAGCCGTACTGCTCGAACAGGAGTCCAAAGCGGTCAAATCGTCTTCGGATCTGGAAGCCCTGATCGGCGAGATGGAACAAAAAGTCCAGAGAGAACCCGACAACATCAACTATCGCCGCTCGCTGGCCGATTTTTACACCCGCGCCGAGCGTTTTGACGAAGCCCTCAACGTGTTGACGGAGGCCCAGAAAACGTCCGGCCGGGCCGACCCGCAAGTCGAGCGGGCGATCAGCCACATTCGCGTCCGCAAATTCGACAACGAGATCGCCAAGCTGCGGGAAGCCAACGATCCCGCCGCCGTCGAGACGCGCGAAAAAGAGAAGGAAATCTTCCTGCTTCAGGACGCCTCGGAGCGGGTCCGCCGCTATCCCAACGATTTGCAATTTCGCTACGAATACGGCGTGCTGCTCTACGAACGCAGCAAGCTGGACGCCGCCATCGAAGAATTCCAACTCTCTCAACGGAATCCCCAACGCCGGATACGCTCGCTGTATTATCTCGCCCTGTGCTTCAAGATGAAGAGCCAATACGACATCGCCTTGGAGCAACTCGAAAAGGCATCGTCCGAATTGACCGTCATGGACGATACCAAGAAAGACATTGTGTACGAAATGGGCTTGCTCTGTGAAGCCATGAGCAAAACCGAGAAGGCGACGGCCTACTTCAAAGAGATTTACGCGGTGGACATTCGATACAAGGATGTCTCGGCCAAGATCGAGAAGTACTACAAGAAATAGCCATGCCCCGTTCGACATCCTTTGCGTTTCGCATCCTGGCCGTTCTGGCAGCGGCCGGATGCCTTCGGCTCTGCGGTTGCGGCAAGGGAGAAGACCCGTCCTCCGTGCCCCGACCGCCGCCCACGGATGCCGACGGGTTCACCCTGATGACGTACAACCTGTGCCGATATGGGCTGCAAGACCGCGATAACGACGGCCAAAAAAACGACCCCAAACCCGGAAACGAACGCAAGGCCTTGATCTCCATCATTCGCAAGGCCAATCCCGACGTTCTGGCCGTTCAAGAGATTGGAAACGTAACTTTTTTCGAGGAATTTCGATTTTCCCTTCAGGAAGCCGGCCTGGTTTATCCGCATACGGAGTATCTGCAAAGAGGCCGCTCGGAGGTCAACATGGCGGTCTTGAGCCGATTTCCCATTGTCGCACGGCAATCGCACACGGACGACCAGTACAGCATTGGAAGCGCCGAGATTGCCGTGGGCCGGGGCTTCATCGACCTCGAAATCGAAGTTCATCCCGCCTATCGCTTCCGCCTGATGACCGCCCATTTGAAATCGAAGGTTTTTCATTCGTTGGGCCAGACGGAAATGCGCCGTAACGAGGCGCGCCTGCTCAACAATCACGTTCGCAAAGCGCTCAAGGAAAATCCGGAATTGAACCTGGTGGTGGTCGGCGATTTCAACGACTCTCCGAACTCCGCCGCCTTTCGAGAACTCGCGGGCGATAAACAAAAGTATTTGCTGGATATCCGCCCCGTCGACAGGGAACGCAGCGCCTGGACGTTCTTCGATTCGACGCAAGACATCTACAGCCGGATCGACTACATCCTGGTAAGTCATGGAATGCGGCCGGAAGCGATTCCGGAAAAATCGTATGCGATGAACGATCCGCTCCTCTTCGAGGCCTCCGATCATCGCCCTATCGTTGCCGCTTTTCGAAGCCGGGAAACCGCCCCTTCCGAAACCCCGCCCATCGTGGAAAAACCCAAAGTCTCACCGGGCAACGGAGAGGATTTGTAGGCGATAGTAGCGGTTGATGCCGGGAGGCACATGGTCGCTCAAAGTGATTTGATCGCCGGAGACGGCCTGCAAGTTTTCCGCTCCCGGCAAAACCTTCCATTGGCGGGGCCCCACCCCTCCATCGGCGTACATCACCACGTACACAATCCCCTGCTCCGCTTTCCAACTCAGCGTGGCCAGCTCGCCGGCACGCGTCACCACCAAGGTCGCCTCGCCTTCCGACGAACTGACGACTTCGGTTACGCAGCCCGTGACAACCACAAGGCAAAACAGCAGTCCGGCAATCCATTTCATCGTAAAAAGGCCTTCCTATTTAGTCAGCCGGAATTTCGTCGGGGGTGATCGCTTTTTCTTCCCATTCCAAGGGAACGATGGTCGACGCTTCGTTCGTCGTTACGATATCGGAAGCCGCCGGAGCCGGCGCAGCTTCCGGTCGCTGATATTCGACCGCCACAGACGGCATGGGCGTCTCCGTCATTGACGAGCCTTGCAGCCCTGAGGGCTCCGGAGTCTGAATCGATTGCTCACCCACCGTAGCCTCTGGAAAGTCGTCTTGTGCGGCAGCCGGTATGCCCCCTTCTACAAACGGATGATCGTACCAACTGTCCTTGCGGCGATCCTCGTTCAGATCCTTCAATTTCAAGTTATACCGGGACGCATACCACTCCCAATCGCGTTGTTTAAAGCCAAGTATCCGGCCCAAGCGGTTGACCAAGCCCGCCGTGTCGATGGATGGAATGGCATCGATCCGGGGGCACCACGTAGAGATAGAGGCCATCACCGGCGGCAACAACTTTTCGTCGCCCACCAGAATCGTTCGCGTAGGACGGATCTGGAGAAAATTGGCCTCGCGATAATCCTGCACGCTGACCGGAATCCAGTCGCGGCCATTCCAGGCATGAAGGCGCGGATTATCCGAGGCGGCTTCCCCCTGATAAGAGACGAGAACCACCGGGTATTGCCGCACGATATCGAACGCCACTTGCAGCACGGAATACCGGGCGGGAACCACCAGCATGGTAATCCGATTGCCCGCAGCCGCCTGCGCCCAATGGCCGATCGAAAACAAAAAAACAAGAACCAACGAGAGTTTCATCCATTTCCCGAGCATGTTAAAGCTCCTTTCAAAATCGCTTTACGCACAAGATAACTACATTTTATAAAATATTTCAAGCGAGTAGCTTGTCGTCCGGTTGAACTACGCCCCCCAAGAAGGCCTGTGCAACGGCCTTCGCCTAAAAAAACATGGGCTCCGAGGAGCCCATGTTCGACCAAACGATCGGCGCAACGCTTCGTTAATCGTCGCCGCGTTTGCCCAGCTTGCCGTCCAGATACACAACGCCGCTGTTGCCGTCGCCGATCATTTTCAGCTTTGTCACAACATCCAGCGCATTGGCTTCCTCTTCCACCTGCTCGTCGACAAACCACTGCAAAAACGAATGGCTGGCGTGATCTTTTTCCGCCTGCGCCAGATCCACCAACGCATAAATGCTGGCCGTCACCAACTTCTCGTGTTTCAACGCGTTTTCGAACGAATCCAGAGGGCCATTGAAGCTGGCCGTCGGCTTCTCGATCGCTTCCAACGAAGCGCGGGCATTTTGTTGAATCAGATAGTCGAATATCTTTTCGGCATGTTCCAGCTCTTCATGATACTGCTTTTTGAACCAATGAGACATACCCGGAAACCCTTTATCCGCGCTATCGGCCGACATGGCCAGATACAAATACGCTGAATACAATTCCTTGTTGATTTGAGCATTCAGAGCCGATTCCATCTTCTTGCTGATCATCGTTTCCTCCTTAGGGGCGTAATGAATTTAACTTAGGAAGACTATACTCCATAACCGCAAAGCTTCCAGTGAAAGCCCGAATTACTCGGCCGCTTTGCCGGGAGGGTCCGCGGCCTCGCGGACCTTTTCGTGTCATCAAAGCAAGTTCTGTCCGCCATCGACAAAAAGGATTTGGCCGGTAACCGAGTCATTGTGGAGGAGAAAAAGCACGGTTTCGGCCACCTCTTCCGGCGTGCATTGCCGCTGTAGAGGAACGGGGCCGGCCCTATCGCGGATATAATCCTGGCCCTTGCCCGGCGGCGGCAGGATGGCGCCGGGAGCGACGCCGTTGACCGCAATCGAAGGCGCAAACTCCAGCGCCGCCAATTTTGTGGCTTCGGCCAGGGCCTTCTTGCTGAGGACATAAGGCGCGCAATGGATATCGTGCCCTTCGATACGTCGATCCAACAGGTTGACGATTTTTCCCTCGCGGCATCGCTCTGCAAAGCCTCGCATCAACAAAACCGGCGCCAGAAAATTGGGCCAAAATTCGTCCAGAAGATGGCCGGCGGTTGCCTGTCCGATCGATTGCTTGTGAAACACCGATGCATTGTTAACCAGGACCTGGAGACCGCCTGAAACGGAAGAGGCTTCTTCCAGCAGTTTCCGGCAGGCTTCTTCGCTAACCAAGTCCGCCTGCACGATCAAAGCGCCCACATCCAATTTCCCAAGCTCCTCCGCCAGCCGTTCGGCCTCCGCAGCCGATGACCGGTAATGAATGACCACATTCATCCCCGCTCCGGCCAGCGCCCGGCATATCGCCGCGCCGATGCGCACTGCCCCGCCGGTTACCAACGCTGTTTTGCCTTGCAGATTCATACCGGCAACCTACGCCATTTCGCGCGTCGAGAAAAGAAAAAGCGGAGACTGCCCTTCCCGTCGGCGTCCTTCTACTGCTTCGCGGCAGCCGCCGGCGTAAGCCGGTGGTCTTCTCCGTGCGAGACATGATGGAATTCTTCCCTATGGCATTCAGGATGAAAATATTGTAAGGTCATCGCATGACGATCAAGAAACTAATGAGCATGATAGTCTTCCTCGCCCTGGGATGGCTGCCTTTTGACAGCGCCGCGCAGGAGGCGGAGGCCCAGACCAACGACGCGGGGCTGGTTTATATCATCCCCATTCGCGGCATGATTGAACCGGCGTTGCTCTATGTAATCCGCCGCGGCGTCGCCGAAGCGGAGGCCGCCAAGGCCCAGGCCATCGTTTTTGTGATGAATACGCCCGGCGGCACGCTCAATGCCGCGAGCGAAATCGTGCGGCTCATCCAGAAGGTCTCCGTGCCGACCTATACGTTTGTCGAGAAGGACGCCTTTTCCGCCGGCGCCATCATCGCCCTGGCCACCCAACACATCTATATGGCGCCCGGCAGCGTCATCGGCGATGCCATGCCCATCATGATGACGCCCTTCGGCGGCGTGCAGGAAATGCCGGAAGCCCTCCAGGAAAAAGCGGTCTCGGCCGTGGCCGGCCTGGTCCGATCCGCCGCCCAGGAAAGCGGCCACGATCCCCAATTGGCGGAAAAAATGGTGCGCCGCGAACTGGAATATAAGATCGGAGAGGAAGTCATCAGCCCGGCCGGCCAACTGTTGACCCTGACCAATGTGGAAGCCGAACGCAAAGTCGGCGAAGATATGCATCCGCTGCTTTCCGAGGGCACGGTCAAGGATATCCCGGCCCTGCTGAAAGCCATCGGCCACGAAAACGCCGTCACCAAGGAATTGATCGTCACCCTGGCCGAAAAAGTGGCCCGTTTCATTGCCATGCTCGCGCCTCTTTTTTTGATCGGCGGCTTGCTGGGCATTTATATCGAAGTGAAAACGCCGGGCTTCGGCCTGCCGGGCATCCTGGGCATTACCTGTCTGGTCATCTTCTTTTGGGGGCATCACATTGCCGGTCTGGCCGGCCTGGAGGATCTGATACTCTTTGCCGTTGGATTCACTCTTCTACTGGTCGAAATATTGCTGCTTCCAGGCTTCGGACTGATCGGCTTTGCGGGCATCCTCTGCATGCTGGGCGCCATGCTGAGCGCCATGATCCAACGTTATCCGGGCGTGCCTTGGCACCAAATCTCCTGGCCGCAACTGGAACTGCCCATCTTGAAACTCTCCATATCGCTGCTTGGAACCGGCATAGCCGGCGTCATTCTGGCGCGCTTCCTGCCGGAAACGACGCTGTTCAAACGACTCATCCTCTCCACGTCCACCAGCCGCTCTCAGGGTTTTGAAGCCGCTCATTCCGAAGACACCTTGATCGGCCAGGAAGGCGTTACGCTCTCCGCCCTGCGCCCATCCGGGGCTGCGCTCATTGGCGACCGCCGTCTCGACGTGGTCACCCAGGGCGAATTTGTCGAAGCGGAAGCCGTCGTCCGCGTGACCGAGGTCCACGGTCAAAGAATCGTCGTCGAAGCGGTTTCCAAAAATCGGCAGGAGGGATGAGATGGATTCGATGCTGCAACTTTTCTTCGTGCTTTTGACCACCGGCCTGCTGCTGATTGGCGCCGAAATATATCTGCCCGGCGGCGTGGTCGGCGCCATCGGCATCCTGGCGTTGATCGGCGCCATGGCCGTCGGCTTCGGGGCATTCGGACTCCAGGGCGGCTTCCTCGCCGCCGTAGCCATCCTCGCACTCTCGGGCATCTTTCTTTTTGTCTGGATCAAACTGTTTCCCCAAACCTCCATGGGCCGCAAACTAACGCTTTCACGGGATGGCAAGGACTTCAAGTCCTCGCCGGATTACCATACGCTGCTCGGAAAGGAAGGCGAAGCGATCTCCGATCTTCGCCCGTCCGGCATCGCCTCCATTCAGGGGCACAGGGTCGATGTCGTGGCCGATGGCGTCTGGATCGCCGCCCAGAGCCGCATCCTGGTCGCTTCCGTGGAAGGAAATCGCATTCTGGTCCGTCCCGTAAAAATGAAACCGCAACCGTTGGAGAAAGAATGAAACGCTGCCTTGGAGTAGTCCTGCTGACGCTCTGCCTTACCCTGCTCGTGCGAAATGCCGCCGCCGTCGAACTGATCCGGCAGGACGATTATCGCTTGGATGCAACCAATGCACTCGCCGCGGAAACATACATCTGGGGCGATCGGATCGACCTCCACGGCCATACGCTCGACGACGTCTTTCTGCTGGGGCAAACCATCAAGATCGACGGGGAAACCCTGGACGACATCTGGGTATTTACCGACGCCTTCGTTTTTTCAGGAACCGCCCGGGAGGATGTTCGCGTGGCAGCGCGTCAAGCCGTCCAACTGACCGGAACCTTCGAGAAGAACCTTGTCGTGGCCGGAAAAACCGTTTCGCTGGGGCCGGACAGCCTGGTCCAGGGAGAAGCGTTGTTGCTGGGCGAAAGCGTCATCGTGGAAGGCCATGTGCAGGGCGACGTCCATGTGGCCGCCTACAACGCCACGCTCAGCGGTAAAATGGACGGGCTCGTGCGCTTATACGCCGACGACATCGTGGTGCTGCCCGGCGCCGAGATTCACGGCGACTTGATTTATACCTCCCAAAAGGAATTGTTTCTCAACGAAAAAGTCGTTTTGACCGGCAAACTCATCCGGAGGGACATTCAAGCCTGGAATACTGAAACGCCGAGCTACCGGACCATCTTAAGCTTCAAGATGTTTTTCTACCTCGCCGCGCTCGTGGCCGGCATTCCTTTTGTATCGCTCTTTCCCTATCTAACCGGCCGGGCCGTGCGCCAGGTCCGCAAATCGGCCTGGAAATGCGCGCTGATCGGCGTGGTGGCGTTTTGTTTGATCCCTGTTCTGGCCGTTCTCTCCGTGCTGACCTTGATCGGGATTCCGCTGGGCCTCGTCCTGGCGGCGGCCTATGCGGTCATGCTCTACGTCAGCAAGTTTTTTGTCGCGCTGGCCGTCGGCGGCTCGATCTTTCGCTGGAACGGCCCTCAATCCTTCAGCCGGGTCTTCTCCGCTTTGTCAATGGGCTTGATTGCGCTTTATGCCGCCACCCTGCTGCCGGTCGTCGGCTCGGCGGTCTGGCTGGTGATCACTTTTATGGGACTGGGCAGTCTGCTGCTGGCCCTTTTCCAACCGCCCCAGCCCCCCCCGGAACTGCGCGTACAAAACGAACCGCAATTCTCTGTACCCAAACCGCCTTCATCGAGTAATGTAACAGCAACCAAGTCAAACGGTGAGGAAACTAAGGGAAAGGAATAAATCATGGGACCATTCATAACCATTTTACTCGTACTGCTGGCCATCGGATTTCTCATCCTGTTGTTCGTGTTCATGTACTTCTTGAAAGTCTGGATACGAGCCGCGATGTCCGGCGCCCGGGTCAGTCTCTTCAATCTGCTGGGCATGAAGCTCCGCAGCGTAGCCCCCACCCTGATCGTCGACGCCCGCATCCGTCTGGTCAAGGCGGGGCTCGACCAGGATACGGACTCCCTGGAAGCCCATTATCTGGCCGGCGGCAATGTCATCAATGTAGTTCAAGCCTTGATCGCCGCCGACAAGGCGAACATCGAGCTGAGCTTCCAGCGCGCCGCGGCCATTGACCTGGCCGGACGCGATGTCTATGACGCCGTGCGCACCAGCGTCAATCCCAAGGTCATCGACTGCCCCGATCCCACCAAGGGCACCACCATGCTCGACGCCGTGGCCAAGGACGGCATCCGGCTGCTGGTCAAGGCGCGCGTAACGGTCCGGGCGAACCTCGCCCGACTCGTCGGCGGCGCCACCGAAGACACCATCATCGCCCGCGTCGGACAGGGCATCGTCAGCGCCATCGGCTCCTCCCCAACCTACAAAGCGGTCCTGGAGAATCCCGACCATATCAGCCGCAAGGTGCTGGGCAGCGGACTCGACTCCCAAACCGCCTTTGAAATCGTCTCCATCGACATTGCCGACGTCAGCGTAGCCGGCGTCAGCGGCGTGCGCGAAGTCGCCAACGTCGGCGCCTTGCTCGAAACCGAGCGAGCCGAAGCCGACAAGAAACTGCGGCAGGCCGAAGCCGAAGGCCGCCGCGCCACCGCCATCGCCGCCGAGCAGGAAATGCGGGCCAAGGTCCAGGAAATGCAAGCCAAGGTTGTGGAAGCCCAGGCGGAGATTCCCATGGCCATTGCCCAGGCGCTGCGCGAAGGAAAAATCGGCGTTATGGATTATTTGCGCATGCAAAACATCATGGCCGATACGTCCATGCGGGAAGCCCTTTCGGAAGGCGATTCCGCCTCGCCGAAGTCGTAAGGATAATTAGGACCCATTGACATGACCTATCCTTTCGTCATAGCCGAAATTGGCATCGATGGAATCATCTGGCTGGTCATTGCGCTTTTGTGGGGCCTGGCCCAAATTTTTGGGCTGAGCAAAAAGAAGAAGCCGATGGCGCACCCTCCGGTACGCTCTTCGGAGGATAGGCCTGAGACCGAGTCGGTCAACGAGCAAATTCGAGAGTTGTTCGAGTCGCTGACGGGTACGACTTTGCCTCCCCCGCCCCCACCCAAACCGCCCGCCCCCAAGAAGCGGTCAACCCCCGCAAAAGCGCCCATCGCCCGCCCTGTCACGGAACATGCCGCGGCGTTTCAGGAAGCGCCGCCGTTGCCGGGACTCGACGCCATTTACGGAGAAGGCGCCGCTCAACTATCCCTGAGTCAACGAACTGTTCTGTTGCCCGGAATCACTTCGTTTAAACTTCGAACCATGAAACTCGCCTCGCTGGGCGTGCCGGGATCGCTTCGCACCCATCGTCCCGTCGGACAAATCCGCCCTCATTTGCAAGGCCGCAAGAATTTAAGAACCGCCATGCTCTCCCGCATCTTGCTGGGACCTCCGCGATCGATGGATCCGAATGGGTAGAAGGTTGAAGCTTCATAATTTTATTTAAAAGATTTGCAGATTTGCCAATTCCATGCGATAGTGATTTTGGAGATTCGGCCAGTTAGGCGGCTCGCAAGGGTGGCTTGGCTGGCATTATCTCCTTTTTTATTATCTCGATTCATAAGGGTCTGGAACATAGACGATACCATGCGTTTTGAAGGTCTGCCCATCCTTGTATCCTTCTCCGTGATACTGTAATTTCGCTATCCACGCGCATGTTAAATCTTTCACGTCTAAGCGCTCTGTAGCCGTCATCCCCAGCAATGGCAGGCGAAAGCCCCAATTCACACAGTAAATGCATAGGTCAGCGGCCTGGATGGGAATAGCCATGTCTGATGCCACGAAGAATGGCACAGGAACAATTCGTGTGGACCGGTAGCGCCCCGTTGCCGTTCGCTGAAAATAATTATGAAGACGCCGCACAAAACGAGTGTCCTCGTTCTGGTCAGATTCATCCATTACTACCAATCCGTCCTCCTTCTTTTCCTCCAAGAAGTAGAAGTATCGCTCGAAGAGGAAAACGTGATCCTTGCGTAAATAATTTTCGTAGGTAAAGTCAAACGGACGCTCGATGGTCCTTGGAACTACCGACGCAAAAAGCCGCGCATCGTGATTGCACAACAAGTCAAAGACACCCTCAGCCATCCCCCGACAGGCTTGTCCATAAGCCGTAAATTCGTCACGACAAGGGCGATTTCCCTCCAACCCTTTTGTGAAGAATACCCTGCAAAGTCTGCGTCTTTCCTCATCAGGCATCAATGACCCTTGACGGGCCCATTTCAAGCGATCTTTATCCATCAATTTGCAGCCCTTGATCTCCTTCTTGTATTGGGCAAGCTCGGCTCCGAAAACGTCCAACTCCAGGCGTCGCCAACTCTGGATGAATGGCCATAATTTGGCTGCATGTAAAGCAATACCGCCGCGCACTTCGTAGGGCATATTTCTGTGGTCGTGTCCACTTTCATCCATAAACAAAAGCCAACTCATCTGGCGGCCTCCCCGCTTACATGACTATTGCGGCCAAAATACAGATTCGACTCAAAACGCTCACAACTCCGACGTTCTCGGCACGTCCATGGACATCAGGACAATATCGCGGCGTTTGATCCAGCCTGATTTTTTCCAGAAGGCCAAGCCTTCGGCATTGTCGTTGAGCACGAAGATGTGACATTTTTCGATGCCGGCCCGGGTCAGGGCTTCGAGCGCACGGGTGACCAGCGAGGTGGCAATTCCTTTGCGCCGGTGGGAAGGCTCGACGGCTACATGGTGCAGAAAACCGCGCCGTCCATCGTGACCGCATAATACGGCGCCGACCACCAGTCCCTGCTCGTCGCGCGCGACATAGCTCAAGCCGGGATTGCGTTCGAGATAAGCCTGTATCGAGGCCTTCGAATCCGCGCTCTGAATGCAAACGCCTTCGACTCCCTGCCAGAGCGCCAGGCACTGGTCGTAATCTTGTATCGTCATCGAATGATAGGATATGGCCATGGCTCCACCTTCATTTAAGAAAACCAGCCAAAATCTGGGGCACTTGCGCAATGGCCTCGCCGACCTTGGAGGCATCCTTGCCGCCCGCCTGAGCCTTGCCCGGCTGTCCGCCCCCACCCCCTCCGGCCAACTTGGCCACCTGTCCGATCATACGGCCCGCGTGCACGCCTTTCTTGACCAGGTCATCGCTGACCGAGGCCATGAAGCAGGCCTTGCCGTCCGCAACGCTCCCCAGTACGATCACCCCGGAATCCAGTTTGGCCCTCAGGACGTCCATCATGCCGCGCAGCGCATCCATCGACAGCTCGCCGACCGCTTCGGAAATCAAGGAAATGCCGCCAACATCCTGGCGACGGTCGGCCAGCGACTCGGCCTGGCCGGCCGCGGCCTTGGCTTCGTTTTGCTTCATTTCCTTTTCGAGTTTCCGGTTTTGCTCGATCAAGGAGTCGATGCGCGTTTCGAGATCTTCGGGCGTGGCGCTGAACCGTTGCGCCATGCTGCGCACCAGATCGTGCTCGCGCTGGGTCATTTCATACGCCGGCCAACCGCATACGCCTTCGATACGCCGCACTCCGGCCGCCACGGAACTCTCCGACACGATGCGGAAGAACCCGATCTGGCCCGTCTGCTTCACGTGCGTACCGCCGCAAAGTTCCCGGCTGACGCCGGCCATATCCACGACCCGGACCACATCGCCATATTTTTCGTCGAACACGGCAATGATGCCGGAGTTCGGCACATCCTTGAGCGGCATCTGATAGGTTTTGACGGCCAGGTTTTCCATGATCAGCTCGTTAACCCGATGCTCCACCGCTTCGATCTTATCCGGATGGATGCCTTCGAAATGCGTGAAATCGAAACGGAACCGGTCCGGCGCCACAAACGAACCCGCCTGCTTGAGGGTCGGGCTGACCAATTCGTGCAAGGCGCAGTTCAACAAATGCGTGGCCGAGTGATGCCGGATCAGACGGCCCCGGCGGTCGCCATCCACCATGGCCGCGACTTTCCCGCCGCGCGCTACTTTGCCTTGAGTGACTTTTCCGACGTGCAGGACCACGCCTTCCGCGGGGCGTTGAGTGTCGAGCACTTCAAACTCGCCCGTCGGGCAGCGGATGATGCCCTTGTCGCCGAGCTGGCCGCCGGATTCCGCATAAAACGGGGTCTTTGACAACAACAATTCCCCGGAGGTCCCTTCAACCAGTTCATCGAGTTCCCGCCCGTCGGAAAGAACCGCCAGCACTTCGGCCTCGTCTTCCAGCGCCTCGTAACCCGTAAAAGCCGATTTGATGCCCCGGGCCACCAAGCTCGACACCAAGTCCATTTCCTTGTCCAAGGCCCCATCGCGGCGCGCGCCGCGAGCGCGGTCGCGCTGCTCTTCCATCAACTGCCGGAACTGTTCCTGGTCCACCGCCAGGCCGTTTTCCGAGGCCATCAGAATGGTGAGATCGACGGGAAAGCCGAAGGTGTCGTACAACTTGAACGCCTGATGCCCCGGAAAAAGCGTCTCCTTCTTCGACTTGAGATCCGCCACAACTTCGTCGAAGAGATTGATGCCCCGGTCCAGCGTGGCGGCAAAGCTTTCTTCTTCCGCCTTCAAGGCCCGGAGAATCTGAGCGCGCTGCTTCGTCAGTTCGGGAAACACCGGCGACATCATCTTTTCGAGCACGGGGAACAGTTCGCACATGAAAGGCTCGTTCAGGCCGATCTTGCGCCCGTAGCGCGCGGCCCGCCGTAAGAGACGCCGCAGGACATAGCCGCGGCCGTCGTTCGAAGGCAGCACGCCATCGCCCACCGCAAACGAAAGCGTGCGCAAGTGATCGGCAATCACGCGCATCGCCACGGCGGCCTGGCCTTCGTATTTGCAGCCGGTCATTTCGCAAAGCCGGTCCAGCAGCGGGCTGAAAAGATCCGTATCGTAGTTGGATGTCTTGTTTTGCAGCACGGACACCACGCGTTCGAGGCCCATGCCGGTATCCACATGCTTCGACGGCAATTCCTCCAGCGACCCATCGCTCTTGCGGTTGTACTGGATGAAAACCAAATTCCACAATTCGATCACCTCGGGACTGCCTGCGTTGACCAATTCCGGCCCGCAGCCGTTCGGCGTGCGGTCAAAATGAATTTCCGAACAGGGACCGCAGGGGCCCGTTTCGCCCATTTCCCAGAAATTGTCCTTTTCGTTGAACTTCAGGATATGCGTCGGATCGATGTCCGTGACTTCCTTCCACAAGGCGACGGCTTCGTCGTCCTCCCGGAACACCGTGGCCCACAGGCGCTGCTTGGGCAGCTTCCAGACGGTCGTCATCAATTCCCAGGCCCATTGAATGGCCTCGCGCTTGTAGTAATTGCCGAAGGACCAATTGCCCAACATTTCGAAAAAAGTATGATGATAGGTATCGATCCCCACTTCCTCGAGATCGTTATGCTTTCCGCTGACCCGGATGCACTTCTGGGTATCGGCCACGCGCTTGTAGGAACTTTCGCGCGCGCCCAGAAAGATTTCCTTGAACTGGTTCATCCCCGCATTGGTGAACAGGAGGGTCGGATCGGTCGGGAGCACCACCGGGGAACTGGGGACGATTTCGTGTTCCTTGGATTTAAAGTAATCAAGGAACGACTGGCGAATTTCTGAAGCGGTCATCATACCTTCACTCTACCTTCTCTAGTAAAACAGGGCGGCCTTCGTCAGGCCGCCCTTTGCACAACCTGTTGGCCGTCGGAATTATTTTTCGTCTTCGTCTTTTTCTGCCGACGGCGCCGCGGTCCCTTTGCCTTTGGCCGTAACCGTGGCCGCACGCCCGCCCTGACGGATCTTATCCATTATCTTTTCCCGAATCTTATTTTCCAGTTCGGGATCGTTCTTGAGATTGTCGCGCGCGGCGTCGCGGCCCTGTCCCAATTGCTGGCCTTCAAACGAAAGCCAGGTGCCGCGTCTCTCGACTAGGCCATGCTCGATCGCGGAATCGATCACCGCGCCGGTTCTCGAAATGCCTTCCGCGTAGAGGATGTCGAACTCCGATTCGACAAACGGAGGCGCCATCTTGTTCTTGACCACCTTGGCCTTGGTCCGGTTGCCAACCGCTTTGCCGGTGGAGTCCTTGATGGTTGCCAGCCGGCGCACGTCGATGCGGACGGAGGAATAAAACTTCAACGCGCGTCCGCCGGGGGTCGTCTCTGGGTTGCCGAACATCACGCCGATTTTCTCGCGGATCTGGTTCGTGAAGATGCAACACGTCTTCGACTTGCTCAGGATGCCGGTGAGTTTGCGCATCGCCTGCGACATCAACCGGGCCTGCAAGCCGACGTGCGAGTCGCCCATCGCGCCTTCCAATTCGGCGCGCGGCGCCAAAGCGGCCACGGAGTCGATGACCACCACGTCCAGCGAATTACTGCGGACCAATTGATCGGCAATGGTCAGGGCTTCTTCGCCGGAATCCGGTTGGGACACCAGCAAATCGTCCAGGTTCACGCCGATCTTTTTGGCATAGGCCGGATCGAGGGCGTGTTCCGCATCGATAAAGGCCGCCATGCCGCCCAACTTTTGGGCGCTGGCGATGATGTGCAGAACCAAGGTGGTTTTACCCGACGATTCGGGGCCAAAAATTTCGATGATGCGGCCGCGCGGCACGCCGCCGATCCCGAGCGCCAAGTCCAGGGTCAAGGCCCCGGTTGGAATGCAGGGCGCGCTCACCAACGTTTCTTCGGAGCCCAGGCGCATGATCGCGCCGTCGCCGAATTCCTTTTGAATCTGCGAAAGAACGGCGCCCAGCGCCGCCGGCAGATTTTTACCGATTCCCGATGTCGTTGAAGGCTGATTTTTTGCGGCCATTTTTAGACCCCTCCTTTAAGCTCCGATTCATGTAACATGGAATAATGAACCCCTTGATGTTCCAAATGACTCTTCATCAAAAGGACACGCCGAACGCCCACTTTTCCGAAAGGTGTATTGTTATCGGACGCGATGGCCGATGTCAATTCATCCGACCGGCGCCCTGAACGAACGCGACCCAGAGTCAAATGAGGGCTGAAGGGACGCTTTTCCAGCTTGAATCCCAACGCCTGCACGGACTCCGCCAGGCGCTGCTGCAAGAGCTGCATCCGCCCTTCCACATCCTGCACGCCCATCCAAAGGACGCGAGGCGCTCGCGGCGAGCCAAAAAAGCCGGTTCCGCCCAACTCGTAGGAAAAGGGAGAAACGTCGGAGCAGACCGCGTCCATGACAAAAGCCAGTTCGCCGACCCGGGCTTGAAAAGTTTCGCCCAAGAAAACGAGCGTGAGATGCAGATTAGCGGGGGCCACCCACCCGACGTGCGCTCCCGTCTTTTTCCATTGCTCCTGCAATCGTGCGGCGGCATCTCGGGAAGATTCGCTGATCTCGATGGCTATAAACGCCCGCAACACTTCGTCGTCATTACTCACGGCTGGCCTCCCTCAAGGCGGCCCCTCGCTTTTGGGGCCACCTTTTTCAGGACGCGAGCGCCCGCCTGCAGCGCTGTGCGCAGCACTACGGGCAGGGAGTCGCGTCCCTACCCAGAAGCTACTTCACCACTGCGCCGCTGGCAAGTTCGCCATCCACCGTCACCAGCCGCATTTTCTCGCCTTTTGAAGCGGCCAGCAGCATGCCTTGCGACTCGACGCCGCGAATCTTGGCCGGCTTTAGGTTAGCGACAATAACGATCGTTTTGCCGATAAGTTGCTCCGGTTCGTAATGCAAGGCAATCCCGGCGACAATCTGCCGGCGCTCTTCGCCCATGAAGACATCCAGCTTCAACAGCTTCACCGCGCCGGGAATCTTTTCGGCGCCAATAATCTTGGCGGTACGCAGCTGGGCTTTGATGAAATCGTCATACTCGATCACCCCTTCCACGGCGGCCGGAGCCGGTTCCTTTGCCGGGACGGAGGCTTCGGGTTTGGCAGCGGGCTTTTCGCCCAATTCCAACTGTCGGTCGCCCGTCTTGGGGGCTTCCACGACAATCCGGGGGAACAACGCGCCGATCTCCTTGACGGCAGAACCGGGCTGGAGGACGCCCCATTTCTTCATATCCGCGACGTTGGGCTTGGTATTCTTCAAACCCAAGGCCTTTCGCAGTTCGCCCATCTTTTCGGGAATCACCGGGTACAACAACGCCGAGCAGACGCGCAAGGCTTCCGCGGACATATACAGCACGGTCCACAAGGGCGTCTTGTCCTCCTGCTTGGCCAGCGTCCAGGGCTGCTTGATCTCCAGATACCGATTGATGGCCCGCACCGCGACGATCACCTGTTCGATGCCGGCATTGAGCTTCATGTCCGCGACGGATTGTTCCATCGCCGCAACCGTGGCTTGTACGGCGTCCCACAAGGTTTTTTCGTCCGCTCCGTCCAAGGCCTGCGCCGCCGGCGCAGGAATCAGTCCGGAGTTATAGCGGGTGGTCATGTTCAGCAAACGGCTGAGCAAGTTGCCCAGATCGTTGGCCAAGTCGGAATTGTAGCGGCGGATAAACGAATCTTCCGTAAAGCTGGCGTCCTGCCCCAGCGTCATTTCGGCCATGACGTAATACCGGAAGGCATCGAGGCCGTAGCGATCGATCATGTCCATGGGATTGACGACATTGCCGAGCGACTTGCTCATTTTGCTGTCGCCCATCAGCCACCAGCCGTGCGCAAAAACCGTCTCCGGCAGGGGCACATTCATCGCCTTAAGCATCGTCGGCCAGTATACGGTGTGGGTTGTGAGAATGTCCTTGCCGATCAGGTGATACGACGCCGGCCACCACTTGGCGAAAAGCTCCGGCTTGCTGTTGTAGCCGACGGCGCTGATGTAATTGACGAGCGCGTCAAACCAGACATACGTCACATAATCCTTGTCGAAGGGAAGCTCGATGCCCCAGTTCAGGCGGCTCTTCGGACGGGAAATGCACAGGTCGTTCAACGGCTTGCGCAGGAAGCCCAGGGTTTCGTTGCGCCGATAATCCGGCTGAATGAACTTCGGATGCTCCTGAATGTACTGAACCAGCCACTCCTGATGCTTGCTCATCCGGAAGAAATAGTTCGCCTCCTTGATGCGATCCACCGCGCGATGGCATTCGGGACATTTTCCCTCGACGAGGTCCTTCTCCGTAAAAAATCGCTCGCAGGGCACGCAATACCAGCCGTCGTATTCCGCGCGATAAACTTCGCCCCGGTTGTATAAGTCCTGAAGAATCTGCTGAACGATCGTCGTATGGCGGGGCTCCGTGGTGCGGATGAAGTCGTCATGGGTGATATCCAGCTTCTTCCAGAGGTCTTGAAAGCGCACCACGGTCCGATCGGCCTGCTCCTGGGAGGAGATGCCCGCCGCCTCGGCCGCCTTCTGGACCTTCTGCCCATGCTCGTCGGTCCCGGTCAGAAACCAGGTCGGCACATCCAGCAGGCGATGATAGCGGGCCAGCACATCCGCCAGGATGGTCGTATAGGCGTGCCCAATGTGCGGTTTGTCGTTGACGTAATAAATGGGCGTCGTCACATAAAATTTCGAACGGTTCATAATATCCTCTCAAATCGCCCCTTTTCGTCCGGGGGAGAAACGCAATATTCAAAGCAGGTACCGGCCCGGAATGCAATCCTGCATTCGTTTCCACTTTGGATGAAGCCGCACGATAAGCATCCGCCGGGTGCAACGTCAACCTGTCCTTTACTTTCCATTCTACGCAGGGTTATTGTTTAGCGTGCTTACATTATGAATCTTCGAACCAAAGCCATTGTCATTTTATTTGCCACGTTTATTTCCCTCCTGTTCTTCTTTTATTTCTCGATACGGCAAATCGTGCTGCGCGAGCACGAAGAGCTGGAGGAAGTCACCGTCCAGCAAAATATCCGCCGGGCGCTCAACCGCATTCAGGACGAAATCGATGCCATCTCCACCATCAATAACGATTGGGCTTGCTGGGACGACACGTACAATTTCATCCTGGATACCAACGAACAATTCGTCGCCGACAATCTCATGGACGAAACGTTCTCCGGCCTGCAAATCAACCTGATGACGTTCCAAAATCTTTCGGGGGAAATGGTCGAAGCCCGCACCTTCGAACTGGAAGAAAAAAAATCCGCGCCCTTGTCGGCCCGCTGGGCCTCTCGTTTGCAAAATGTCGGCAAGCTCCTCGACCAGACGCTCGACATCCATGAAGTCTCCGGCCTGCTGGATATCGACGGGGAATGCCTGTTGATCAGCGCCCGCTCGATTCTCACCAGCGTCAACCAAGGCCCTTCCCATGGCTGCCTGATCATGGGACGTCTGTTGGACCGCCAAAAAATCGAGCGCTTCCGAAAGAACACGGACCTGGATCTCGATTTCGCGTCGCCCGCCGACCCCGCTCTAGAGCCCGATTTCCGGGAAGCCCGGACCCATATCCTTCAATTCCCGAAAGCCACGACCTCACAGGAACCCGTCCAGTGGCTTCAAATACTGGATGACCACACCATCGCCGGCTATGCGCTCCTGACCGATCTTTTCGGCAAACCCATCCTCCTGATGCGCATCGCCATGCCGCGAGCGATTTATCAGAGCGCGCAGTCGGCCTTGAATTACGTGCTCCTCTCGCTGCTCGGCATCGGCTTGGTGTTCGGACTCCTGATTTTGCACCTCTGGCAGCAGCATGTGCTGTCCCGCTTGAGGATGCTGAGCGAGCAAGTCAGCCGGATCGGCGCCCTGGGCGATCTGGCCGCCCAAGTCCAGGTGTCGGGACACGACGAACTATCGGTCCTAAGCGAAAACTTCAACCGCATGCTTCGCGCCCTGAAACAAGCCAGCGTCGCGCTGCAAGAAAGCGAGCTTCGTTACCGTTCGTTCGTCCAACACTTTCAAGGCATCGCCTTCCGCTTCAGCCTGGACATGAAACTCCTCTTCGTGCACGGCGCCATCGAACGGATCACCGGATACTCCGAACAGGAATTGGCCGGCGAAGCGCCGCGATGGGCCGATCTTATTTTCGAAGAGGATCGCCCGGCTTTCTCCGAACTGCGAAGCCGGGTTTTTTCGACGCCCGGACTGAAAATGGAGCGGCAGTATCGAATCCGCCGCAAGGATGGTTCGATGCGCTGGATTCAAGAGCTGATCCAAAACGTCCGGGACGATCGCGGCGTCCCCGTCTACATTCAATCTACGGCGTACAACATCACCGCCGGCAAGCAGGCCGAACTCGATCTCCAGCAGTCGCGCGACGAGCTGATCCGCTTGTCCGCGCACCTGCAAGCGATTCGGGAGGAAGAACGGACGAGGATTGCCTGCAAGATCCACGACGATCTGGGGCAATTGCTCATGGCCTTGAAGATCGACGTCAGCTCCATGTCGAAAAAGATTCGCTCCAATCCGGAAGAAGCCGATCGGAGAGCCAACTCGGCCAAGGAGACGGTCGACCGCATCATGGCGGCCGTGCAAACCATCTCCCTGGAACTGAAGCCCAGCGTCCTGGACGCGCTCGGCATCTCCGATGCGCTAGAATGGCAGGCGAACGAATTCAGAAAGCTGACCGGCCTCGAATGCGCCTTGCACGTCGATCCACCGGATCTGCCCACCAGCAAGGCCATCGCCACGACTGTTTTCCGCGTGACGCAGGAAGCCTTGAGCAACATCGTCCGGCATGCCGGCGCCCGGCGCGTCGAGATCCGCCTGGAGCAAAAAGACGCGAACCTCTTATTGACCCTTCACGACGACGGACGGGGCATCCGTCCGGACGAAATCCAGAGCCTGAATTCGTTTGGGCTGATTCAAATGAAGGAACGGATACTGGCGCACAACGGCTCATTTTCGATCGAGGGGTTGCCGGGCAAGGGAACGACCGTACATATAACGTTGCGGCTGGAGCCCGAGCCGGCGCCCAAGGAGACTTCATGATTCGCGTATTGATTGTCGACGATCATCCCATTTTTCGGCAGGGGCTCAAGCAGGTGTTGTCCGACGATCCGGGCATTGTCGTCGCCGGGGAAGCCGGCAACGGACGCGAAGCCCTTCAGTTGATGCGCAGCCAGTCGTACGATGTGGTCACCCTCGACATCTCGATTCCGGATATCGGCGGCATGGACATCCTCAAACAAATCAAGAGCGAACGTTCCGATTTGAAGCTCCTGATGCTGAGTATTTATCCCGAGGAACAATTCGCCATCCGGGCGCTCAAAGCCGGCGCCTCCGGCTATCTGACCAAAAACAGCGTCCCGGACGAACTGGTCACGGCCATTCAAAAAGTGGCCGCCGGCTCGACGTACGTGACCGCCTCGCTGGCGCAAAAGCTGGCCTTCGATGTGCAGGACAGGACCGCCGCCAAGCAACCGCACGAATCTCTCTCTGACCGCGAATTCGAAATTCTGCGCCTGCTCGGCCGGGGACTGACGGTCAGCGAAATCGCCGACCGGCTGCGGCTGAGCGTCAAGACGGTCAGCACGCACCGGGCGCACATCCTGACCAAGATGCACCTGGATAATAACGCCCAACTAATCAAATACGCCATTGACCGCCAGTTGGTCGAATAAGGCCGGGTCTCCGCCATCAGACAAACACGGATGCCGAAATCAGACAAACTGCAACTATAGTCCACTCCCTCGCTCCTCTATCCTATTACATGCAGGAGGAGCCGTCATGAAAGCGTTGCATCGAATCGTCGAAGGTCGAAAATGCGGATTCACGCTGGTCGAGATTTTGATCGTCGTGACCCTGACCGTGCTGATTTCGCTGTTTGCCATGCCTAACGTCATTGCCCGGCTGCCCATCTACCGCCTGGACAGCGCCGTCGAACGGATCAACACCCAATTGCACGTGGCTCGCCTGGAAGCCATGGCGGAAGGCCAATACATGGGGGTCCGTTTTTTGGGTTCGACCAAGGCGTACGACATCTGGCCCACTCCCCAGAAAAACGGGGCGGTCAGCGAGTCGGTCGAACGGTTCAACCTTAGCGACCTGAAGGGCGTATCCTTCCAGGCCTACCCGTCGGAAGGGCATTTCGGCCCTTCCGGTTCGTTCACCGCCGCTGAATCCTGGGGCAACACCCTGTGGATATGGGTCTACTCGGATTCCACCCATGAGCAACGTTCCATCGTCGTCTGGCCGTCCGGACAAGTCTGCATCTATAAATATAATGGAGGCTACGGTGCATAAATTTACTCGAAGAACCTCACGGGCCGGCTTCACGCTGGTTGAAATCGTCGTGGCCACCTTTTTGCTGGTGCTGGGCCTGACGGGCATTCACAACCTGCTTTATTGGATCATGTATGCCACGTCCATGAGCGGACAAAGAACGCAGGCCGCCGCTCTGACGCAGGACAAAATGGAGGAACTCCTGGGCGCCGGATTCTCCGCTTCCGCCAGTGGAAGCGCCGTGCAGTCCATCTACGATCTGGTCTGGGTCGTCGACGCCCCGGGCAACGGAGAGCAGGAGGTCACCGTCCGGGTTTCCTGGGAGGACTTCAAAAAACGCAGCCATGAAATAACAACCCAAGCCATCCTGGCCGACAGCCGCCTGTCCGCCTCAGGCATTCCGTTCGATAAGCCGCGAAAGTGATCAAGTCCGGCCGAGCGTACAACGAGAAAAGGAGCATGGAAACCGTGAAAAGAACATCGGTCCATCGGAAAAATATTCCACCCCGCCCACGTCGATTGCGCGAAGGGTTCACGCTGACGGAAGTTCTCATCTCGAGCTTCCTGTCGTTGGGCGTCATCGCCGGAGCCCTGACCGCCTTTGTGCAGTATCGGCAAATCATGGACACCCAGAAGACCTTGTCCGGCATTCAGCAAAATCTGCGCATTGGCATGACCACCCTGACCCGCGACATCAGCATGGCCGGCTACGGGTTGGATGTTTCCGACGACCGGCTGCGGCAATGGCTGACTTGGGCGCCCATTACGACCAATCCTCAAATCGGATCCGGCAACGGGTCGGATACCCTGACGCTGGCGGGCGCCTACGAAAAAGCCTCTTCGCTTACCGCCGCGTCCCAAATCGGCGACACGCAGATTATCGTCGAGCCGGATGCGGCTTCGAAGTTTAACCTGACCAATCGCAAGCTGATTTACGTCGGCGAGTGCGAACTGGCGCGGATTGTCGGCATGGCCAACAACATATTGACGATCAGCACCGATCTGACGTCGCCCACCAAAGGATTGAAGTACGCCTATCCCGTTGGCGCGGCCGTCGAGTTGATCAAGGTCTACACCTACTCGGTCGACAACACCTTCCAAAACGCCGATTTCAGATCCTGCCTGCGCCGCATCGATCTGGCCGATACCAGCACGTACTGGTTCGAGAATGTCGTTACCCTCGGCATCGAGCAGCTCGCGGTTCGACAAAACGGCAAGTCCATCGATGTGGCCATCCGCGGCAGTTCGACGAAAACGGATATGACGCACGTCGATCCGGAATTTGGAGACCATTATCATCGCATTAGCGTCAGCAATTCGGTTTATATGCGTAATTTGTAGGAGGATCGCCATGAATCCCATCGAAATACTCAGGCGCTCACGTTCGGCTCCCCACGCTCGCCAGGGCGGCGCTTTGGTCATTTGTCTTTTGCTGCTGGGGTTGTTGTCGTTTTTTGCGGGGTCGGTTTATCGGCTGACCGTCCCGGAAGTCGCCAGTTCCATTTATCAACGCAACGAGCGCATGGCCTTCTATAATGCGGAAGCGGGCGTGCAATATATCATATCGCAGCTCAGCGCCGGCCTGAAGACCGGCGCGCTCAAACTGACTTCCGCCGTGGAGCGGGTGAATTACACGGCCCCCGAAGGGTACCAGTTCGATCCGGTCTATACCCTGACGCGCCTGCCCAACAACAAGTGGATGACGTTCGTGGTGACCGGGCGTTTCGAAAAGGCCGCAGCCGTCATTCAAGCCACCGTATCCCGGCCCCGCTTGCTGACGGACGCCGGAATTTTCGGCAACATTTCCCTGACCGTCCAACCCAATAACGAGATCTTCAGCTATAATTCGAACGACACGCCCGCTCCGTTGGAGACCGATTCCACTCACGAGGCCAACATTGGCTCCAACGAATTGTTGTCCATGTTAAACAATATTTTCCTCGACGGCATTTGCCTGTTGGGAGAAAGCCTCTTTGGCGTAGAGCCGCTGCCGCCCAGCGGATATCCCTCCGAAGATGTCGATCGGATCGAACCGGACCCCTTGGGCGCGCGCAATGGCCCTCTGGGAAGTCTTTTCAACTACTACAACAATCCGGTCCGCAACAACAATGCCGCGGCCGGCATCGCCAACAACGCCATCAACCTGCACAACCATGACGTCATGACGCTGCCGGGAGGCGTCTATTACCTGACCTCCCTCGATCTGGGCTCGGGCTCGACGCTGAAAATCGGCGGCACGCCGGACAATCCGACCGTCATCTTCCTGCACGGCCCGATGACCTCCCAGCCGAATTCGGACATTAACGTCACCAACGGATTGCCGACCAATTTTCTCATCTACTCCGACGCCTCCGACGAAATTCGCATTCAACCGAACAACGATTTTCGGGGTCTGATTTATGCGCCGTATGCATCGCTGCGGTTCCAGCCGGGCGGATCGCTCTACGGGGTTTTCTGGGGCAACACCGCTATTTTGCTGCCCAACAACGATATTTTCATCGATCTGGCCCTGCTCGACGACTTCCTTTCCACGAACGTGCGGCTCGAACAGTGGAAGCAACTCATCGAATAAACGACCGGCCGACGGCGGCCAAACGCGGTGTTTTTTCGACACGACAAAGCCCCCTGCGATCAGGGGGCTTTCCCTTTCATACCCCCCTTGCACCCTATGGCTATCGAGCATATGTTGAACTGAAAAGTTCCATCAGCATGGGACACTTGACTAACGCGACGGCGGAACAACCTGGCCGAACGCAAAAGAGCAAGCCCGCGTCGCAGTATTTAATAAAGAAGGAGATCAGTCATGAGAACCTTACACAGAATGGACCGATGCAAACGCGCCGTCACCCATGACCTTAGCGCGCTGTCGGAAGATATGCGCGACTTGATGTCCGTCACGGCCGATATTGCGGGCGATGAGATCCAGCAGGTTCGCAGACGGCTTTCGTCGACCCTGGCCAGCGGCAAAGAAGTATCCGGACGGCTTTATGGAAAAGCCGCTCATGCCGCCAGAACGGCCGGTCTCGCCGTAAGAGAGCATCCTTATCAATCCATCGGAGTAGCGCTCGCCGTGAGCGCGTTGATGGGCACTCTTTGGGCGCGCCGCAGCGACCGCTGATTCCCGCGGACCGGCGACAGGCGAGAGAAAGATTCGTTGAATGGGAACGAGGAGGAGAGCGAAGCGGGATTCGTCCTCCCTGAATCGTCGCGTGCTCAAGACTCCATCGGACAAGCCTTGGGCACGTGGAACCATATGGGCGAAAGGAAGGCGTTGTGACTCAAAATCAAACACCCGATTCCAAGGGGCATTCGCCAGGTTATTACTTGTTGATCGCAACAGGCCTATACGTAGCGATTACATCGTTCTCCGTGCTGGCCCCCATTATTTATTCGTTTCTTCTTATTGTACTTATCTCCCTTGCCTTGAATCCATTGGTATATCGGTTGAGGACTGTGACTCACAAACGCAAAACAGCGACCGGTCTTGTGACGTTAGCCTTTATACTTGTCTTTGTTTTAACCGGTTGGGCATTCCTCGTGCCGCTCAAATCCTCAACCGACCGGATTTCCGAACGCCTGCCGGAGTACTGGGAACGAGTTCAAAAGTCTCTGATTAAAATCGAAAATGAAGCACGGCTATCCGAAGAAAAAATCAAGGCAGAAGTCGCAAGCGAGACCGCCCAGGAAAAGCCGGAAGCGAGACCCGAGCAGGAGGCACGCCCTGCTCCGGAGAACTCCACCTTAAGACCGTCCGATTTATCCGATTCGGTTCGTTCCGGAGTAAGCCAGATGCTGCAAGGGCTGGCCGGCAGCGTCACGGGGCTGGCGTCCAGCGCTGCGCAAATTCTGTTTGTCTTTGTCACGGTATTTTTTGGCGTTTTGTTCACCCTGTTCAATCCGAACCCCATCGTTGCCGCATTTCTTTCGATCGTTCCCGAACAGCGTCATGCCAAGGCCTTGACGATTATGCAGCGAATCAGCCATTTTGTGCCCCAATGGGCTCTGGCCACGCTGCTGGCGATGCTGGCCGTGGCTTGCTTGGTTTTTCTTCTCATGCTCCTGATCTTCGATTTTATGGATGCGTTGGTCCTGGGCCTGATTGCCGGCGTATTCGAAGCCGTTCCCTATTTGGGCCCCATCCTGAGTTTTGTCCCGGCCATTCTGCTGGCTTTTGGCGAAGGCGGATTGACGCCTCTTTGGGTTCTGTTGGCTTATATTCTGGTGCAGGCATTGGAAAATAATGTGATCTCTCCGCTTATCATGGCCGGACAATTGGAGCTGCATCCCGTAGCCGTTATTTTTTCCATGCTGCTTAGCGTGATCGTCTTTGGAGTGCTGGGCGTCTTGATTGCCGCGCCGATGGTGGGCATCGTTAAAATTGTTTACGACGAGCTCTTTCGGCAGCATTTTCTGCCTACAGCGACGGAGGCCGACTTGGATCGTTTGGCCAGAAGAGCTTTACAGGAAAAGCCGATCGCTAGGGAGAGATAAGTCCGATCTCGGAATGCCGAAATCGCGAGCATGACGAATTGCGTCCGCCCCGGGTTTAAACGCATCCAAGTTCCTTCTAACCGACTTCTAACAATACAAAAGTTCATATCGGGCCGTCTTGCTGCTATAGTAGGTTCCGAATCTTTGCTCCATCGGGGAAACAACTTATGATAAAGAAAAGCATATTCGTTGTGGAGGATGAGGAGGATATTTTGGAACTCCTCCGATATAATCTGACTCGCGAAGGCTATGCGGTATCTACCGCCGCGAAAGGCGAGGAGGCCGTGAAGGAAATCCCGCGAAAACTCCCCGATTTAATCCTTCTGGACCTGATGTTGCCTGGCTTGGATGGCCTTGAAGTGTGCCGGGCGCTCAAGAAGAACCCGAAGACCGCCGGCATTCCCATAATCATGGTGACCGCCAAAGGCGAAGAAAGCGATGTGGTGGCAGGACTCGAGTTGGGAGCGGACGATTACATTCCAAAGCCTTTCAGCATGAAAGTTCTCATTGCCCGCATTCGGACCGTTCTTCGACGCAAACGGGAACCGGCTGCCGAGAAGAACGCCTCCATTCGTATTCACGACATCGAAATCAATCCCGGACGGCATGAAGTTCTCATCCAAAACGAACCTGTGGAGATGACCTTCTCCGAACTCCGGATACTTCATTTCCTGGCCAGTCGGCCTGGCTGGGTTATGACGCGGGAACAGATCGTGGACGCCATACGCGGCGAGGATTACGCCGTGACCGATCGAGCCGTGGACGTGCAAATCGTCGGAATCCGGCGTAAACTGGGGCCACGAGCTGACTATATCGAAACCGTCCGGGGCGTGGGATACCGCTTCAAGGAACAGGAGTAAACGAGCATGCGGCTGTTGTGGCGCATCTACATATACTTTTTCGCCTGTGCGCTGCTGGCGCTGATTCTGACCGCCGGGTACGCGAACAACTCCTTGCGCCGCTTCTATCAAGAGCAGATTGCGGCGGAGTTGCTGACAAGAGCCAACATTTTTTCGAGCGAACTCGGGTCCCACTCGATGGAGAATGAGGGAGACCAGATCGACCGTCGCTGTAAAGAATTTGGACGCCTGACGCAAACACGGGTGACGGTGATTCGACCGGATGGGAGCGTGATCGGCGACTCCGATCAGAATCCGTCGGCCCTGGAGAATCACAGGAACAGGCCCGAAATTGTAGAGGCTTTGAATGGTCAAAGGGGAAGGTCGATCCGTTTTAGCGACACGATACGCCGCACGCTGATGTATCTGGCCATCCCCGTGCAACGGGAGGGCGCGGTGGTTGCGGTGGTTCGGGTATCGCTGCCGTTGTCGGTAATCGATTGGGCGCTGCACAGCGTGTACCGGCAAGTAGCCGTGGGCGTTCTGTTGGCGGCGGCGCTCTTTGCCGTGGTCGCGTTCTTCCTTGCGCGCCTAATCAGCCATCCCCTGGATGACATGCGGCAAACAGCGGACCGGCTGGCGCAGGGCGATCTCCGGGCGCGGGCCGCGTTGCCCAAAAGCGAAGAGATGGCCTTGCTGGCCCGAACCTTGAATCAGATGGCCGCGGAGCTTGGCGAGCGAATGGAAACGATCACGCGCCAGAACGACCAACAAAAGGCGGTCTTTGCCAGCATGGTCGAGGGGGTTCTGGCCGTGGACAGCGAGGGGCGCATCCTGGATCTGAACGCGACGGCGGCGCGTCTGCTGGACCTGACTCCCGACCAGACCCGGGGGCGAAGCATACAAGAGACCGTTCGCAATTTGGATTTGCAAAAGTTCGTCGCGGCGACCCTTGAGGACGGCGGCCCTGCGGAAACCGAAATTGTCCTCTACGGAAACGAAGAACGCTTCCTGCAACTGCACGGCACGGCCTTGGCGGATTCAACGGGCAAGAATATGGGCGCGCTGGTGGTTCTGAACGACATTACGCGGCTGAAGCGGCTGGAGACCGTGAGGCAGGATTTCGTGGCCAATGTGTCGCATGAACTCAAGACGCCCATCACAGCCCTGAGGGGCTGCGTGGAAACGCTGTCTGACCGAAGCCGCCAAAGTCCTGAGGATGACGAGCGTTTCATGGCCATGATGGCGAGGCAAGTCGAACGGCTTAACTCGATTGTCGAAGATCTGCTCAGTCTTTCGCGGATCGAGCATGACGCTCAACATAAGCGCATAGCTCTTGAATCGGGACCCGTGTTCGATGTATTGCGCCGGGCTGTGCAGTCTTTTGCCAAAGCGGCGGAAGCAAAGCATATTGCGGTGGCATTGGACTGTCCTGACGGTTTGGCCGCGCCGATCAATGCCCCGCTGCTGGAGCAGGCCGTGGGAAATCTGATCGACAACGCCGTTAAGTACAGCGGCGAGGGAACGCATATTGCGGTAAGTGCAGCACTATGCGGCAACGACATCGAGATTCGTGTGAGCGACGAGGGGCCCGGCATTGAAAAGAAACATCTGTCCCGAATCTTCGAAAGATTCTACCGCGTCGACCAAGCCCGGAGCCGCGCGCTTGGAGGAACCGGCCTGGGCCTCGCCATTGTAAAGCATATCGTGCTGACACATCATGGGGCGGTCTCGGTGGAGAGCACGCCAGGACAGGGCAGTACATTTAAGATCCTCATCCCTGTTAGCCGTTTATGAGCGTATCGCGAGAAATTCGAAAAAATGGGTGTTCGTTATCCTTTCGTCCGTAGCGCGCATCGTTTTAGTCAAATCTGGCATCGTAACGAATTTTTAACCTTCGTCTCATATTGCCCCAATAACGTTCTGTTCAACTGTCGCTGCTTCAAAGAAAAAGAGAGCATCGTAAGCGAACAAACAAAAAGGAGCCGTGCAGATGAAGAAAATGAAGTTGGGTATGGCAGGCGTGTTGGCGGCAGCGAGTATCGCGGGGACGAGTGCGGCGCAGACGAACGAGCCGAAAAGCCCGGCCCCGCCGCAAATCCCGAAGACATGGACAGACAAGATTACCGTAAAAGGCGATTTTCGTTATCGGTACGAGAGCATCGACGACGACTCGAAACTCGACGCGGACAAGGAGAATTACACGCGACAGAGAAATCGGATTCGCGCCCGATTGGGCGCGGAGGCTAAATGCAACGACAACTTGAAGGCCGGAATCGAACTCTCGACAGGCCAGTCCGATCCCGTATCCGGGAATCAAACGCTTGGCGATGGGTTCGCGAAAAAAGATTTCAAGTTGAACTTAGCCTACGTGGATTACAACTTCTTCGGCGATAACCCGAATAACGTGCATGCCATCGCGGGAAAAATGAAAAACCCTTTCATTACTTTCCCGGACGATCTCGTCTGGGATGGGGATCTGACGCCGGAAGGCTTGGCCGTTAAAGGCCAACTGGGCGAAGGGTTTGTCACCTTTCTGGCGAACGGAGGCTATATGTGGGTGCAGGAACGATCCGATACCGACGACCTGATGCTGTATGCCGGACAAGGGGCGGCGAAGCTCCAGTTCGCACCGTTGATTGAGCTGACCGTCGGGGCCAGTTGCTATGCCTTTCAAAACATGCAGGATTACGACGTAATCGACTGGGAGTCCAAAAACAACTCGTACGGCAACAGCACCGTCAAAGGCAGCGTGAGCGGGAATACGACAAACAAGGCATGGGCTTCGGAGTTCATTCCGATGGTGTACTTCGCGCAACTGGACCTCTGGGTCGCCGGACTGCCGCTGTCCCTCTACGCGCAGGAACTGAACAACATCGAAGCGGACGACCTGAATCGGGGTCATCTCTATGGCGTTACGCTTGGCAAAGCCAAAAATCCGAGAACTTGGGAGATCGGCTACAGTTACTCCGAATTGGAGAAGGATGCCACGGTCGGCATGTTCACCGACTCCGACCGCTGGGGCGGCGGCACGGACGGCAAGGGCCATAAGATCTATGGAAAGTATCAGGTCATGAAAAACCTTCAGGCCGGCGTGACGTATTTCATGGACGAGAAGAAGATTTCGGACCCGGCGAAGACGACGGATTACGAACGGCTCCAGGTGGATCTGATGGCCAGCTTTTGATGTGAAGCTCGGGGTTCTTGCAGGTGAATGTTGAGTGGGCGGCGAGGCCATGGCCGCCCGGGCGGATTAACACAATTCTAACATGGCGCTGACAATGGCCTAACGGCCATATGATTAAATAGTTAGTAATAGAGCTGAAAGGTAGGAATACAATGAACACATGGAACAAGATCGTATTGGGGATCGTCGCGATAGGGATGACCGCGGGGCTGGCAACGGCCGGGGACGCCAATAAAATTGTAGTGGACGGATCGACCACCGTGGGACCTATCGCAAAAGCGTTTGCGGAGTACTACATGGGCCAGCACCCGGATGTAAACATCACGGTCAGCGAGTCCGGGAGCGGCAACGGGGCAAAAAGCTTGATCAACGCCGCGTGCGATGTGGCGGCGATGTCCCGTCCCATGAAGAATTCGGAAATGAAAGCGGCGAAAGATGCGGGCGTCCTGCCCATCGAGCATATTGCCGCCATGGACGGAATCGCCGTCGTTGTGCATCCGAGCAATCCGCTTGCCAACCTGACGATCGAACAGATTCGCGACATCTACACGGGCAAGATCACGAACTGGAAGGAACTGGGAGGACCCGATCGCCCCATGGTAGCGATTAGTCGGGACACCAACAGCGGAACCTACGAAACGTTCGAGACCATGGTGATGAACAAGGCCAAGATGGGCGAGAAAGTCGAGTATGTGGGGAGCAACGGCGCCATCCGCCAACGCGTGATGAGCACCCCGGCTGCCATTGGATATGTCGGGTTGGCCTTCACGGAAGAGGTGAAGCCTCTGACGGTTAACGGGGTTGAGGCTTCGGCCGAAACCGTGGCGAGCAAGGAGTACCCCATCTCCCGACCCCTCTACCTGTACACGAATGGCCGACCGAAACAGAGCTCGCCGCTTCACGATTTCATCAACTTGCCCGATGCTCCGGAAGGAAAGAAGATCGTTGAAGACTTAGGCTTTGTGCCTTCGAACTAAGCGACCAAACGACGAGCTCAACAGGCCGTCGACAGGCTTCAAAACCTCGACGGCCTTTGACTTCCAGTGCGCGCGAAAGGAATGGGATGACGGAGAACGTTAAAACGATGAACGAGATGCGAAGGGATATGCCCCCTCTGCTCTTGAGCCATAGCGCCCGGCGACGGCAACGAATTGCGGCGGCCGTGGGAAACGGATTCCTTCTGGCGGTAACATCGCTTTCTGCGCTGGCCGTTCTGTTCATCTTTTACTTTATCGCGCGGGATGCATGGCCGTTTTTTCGTCTCGAGGGAGTGAGAGAGTTTTTCACCAGCGTACGGTGGTATCCCTCGGCGGACCATGCGGAGTTCGGAGCGCTGGCGATGTTCGTCGGCAGCGGACTCGTAACGCTGGGCGCGATTCTGGTGGCCGTGCCGCTGGGCGTTGCGGCAGCGGTTTGCCTGAGCGACGTCCTGCCTTTCTCGGTGCGGCAGGTGGTCAAGCCTGTCATCGAGATTCTGGCGGCCATTCCCTCGGTGGCTTATGGATTCTTTGCCTTGGTGGTCCTGGCGCCTCTACTCCAGGAAAGCGGCGGCCCGATTCTTGGCGTGGCGGTTTGGATCGTCGGCGCGCCTCTGGCCGCGCTGGCGATCGTCGTTGTGGCCGACCTGGCAACCGACCGGTTGCGGGACCGCACGCGAACGCGCGTGCGGTGGCTTATCGTCGGTCTGCTGGGCGTTGGAGCGTTTGCGGCCCTGGCTTTTGCCGGCAAGGCGCTGGGCGGACTTCAGATCGCCAGCGGCGCCAACGCGCTCAACGTCTCGATTATTCTGGGGATCATGGCGCTGCCGACCGTGGTCAGCGTCTCGGAGGACGCGCTGCAAGCAGTCGAACGAGGATTGAGGGAAGGCAGCTATGCGCTGGGCGCCACACGGGCGGAAACGTTGGTAAAGACCGTTCTGCCGGCCGCCGGCAGCGGCATTCTGGCGGCGGTCATCCTGGGCGTCATGCGCGCGATCGGAGAAACCATGGTCGTCTGGATGGCGTCCGGAAACGCCGCGCAAATTCCGTCCCCTTGGTACAACTTCCTTGAGCCGGTTCGCACTCTCACCGCGACCATTGCCGGGGACATGGGCGAAGCCGATCATGTGACGGGATCGGCCCGTTATCACGTGCTGTTTCTAATGGCGCTTTGCCTGCTCGTATTTTCCTTGCTCTGCAATCTGAGCAGCGAATGGGTCATTCGGCGCACGCGCAAGAAAACGGGAGGATAACCCATGCGACTACAGACCCGGAAAATTCTGGATCGGACGTTTGCCGGAACGGGCGTGCTCGCCATTGTACTGATGTCCGCCGCACTGCTCATCCTCCTGACGCCCATTTTCATCCGCGGCGCCGGGGCCCTCTTTTTTACCGGGACCGTGGAGCATCGGCGGCTCATGCTGGAGAAATTCGATCGAGGCAATCGGAAGCAGGTCGAGGCCGAGATTCGTTCCGCACAGGCGGCCCGCGAGCCGATTTATCGAACGATTGCCGTCTTCGATCAACAACTGGCCCACGGCGATGCAAAAGAACGCGCCAAGTACAAAAAACCGCTCAAGGAACTCAAGAAGGCTCTGCAAGATTTGCTGGGCCCCGCGCCCGGCAGCGTCAGGCCGATGCTCATGCGCGATCAGTATGGCCAGACGCGTTGGGATCGCGCGCAGATTAAGCTGGCTCGCGTCCTCTACCGGGAGGAATGGGACTATTCGAATCCCACGAAAAGCGGCGTCCTCCTACTGAAATCGCGCGCGGCCGATTTTGCCGGGACCCCGATTCAGGAGCTCTTTTCCTATATGGAGAAGAATCTCGACCAGCTGCTGTTGCCAAGGCGAACGCTTTATTGGCAGTTCCTCACGGACGAATCGTTCGACTCGCATTTCTTCGGCGGCATCTGGCCAGAGCTGTTAGGAACCATTTACCTGACTCTGGGAGCCATGCTGCTGGCCATTCCGATGGGTTTGATCGCCGCCATTTATCTCACCGAATACGCACGGGAAAGCCGGCTGCTCAATCTTCTCCGCACGTGCATAAGCACGCTGGCCGGAGTTCCCAGCATCGTCTTTGGCCTGTTCGGCCTGGCGTTTTTTATCAACACCTTGAAAGTGTCGAATTCCAAGAGCGTTTTAGCGGGTTCCATGACGCTGGCGCTGATGATCCTGCCGACCGTAATTCGCGCCTCGGAAGAGGCCCTTCGGAGCGTGCCGCGGACGTACAAGGAAGCGGCCCTGAGTTTGGGCGCCGGACGCTGGCATACGATCTGGAACGTCATCCTGCCGTCGGCCTTGCCGGGAATTCTGACCGGGATTGTGATCAGCATGGGACGGGCGGCCGGCGAGACGGCGCCCATCATTTTTACGGCGGCCGTCAGCGTGGGCAAGCCGCTCGCATTATGGCAGACGCTAAGCCAGCCGACGCCGGCGCTCTCGTGGAACATCTACAATCTGGCGACCGAACATGAGGCCGTCGACGAAGTGCGGCACGTGCAGTACGGTTTGGTTTTGGTACTGGTCAGCCTGGTGCTGTTGTTAAACTTGGCCGCCATCATCCTGCGAGCGCGGATTGCAAAACGGATGAGAGCCTAGATGAAGGGGGAAAACATGCAAAATCTTAAGATCGCTTTAGAGCGCCCTGGCGATGAAAAATCGGCGAATGCGCCATCGTGTCACGTGGAGGCCAGGGACTTCTCTGTGTTTTATCGAAGCAACCAGGCCGTCAAAGAGGTCAGCCTGAAAATACCCGGCGGATGTGTGACCGCTATTATCGGCCCCAGCGGTTGCGGCAAAAGCACGCTCCTGCGAGCGATTAATCGAATGAACGATCTGGTGCTCGGCTGCCGCACCGAAGGACAGCTTCTCTTCGGCGGGCAGGACTTGTACGATCCGGATGTGGATGTGGTCACCCTCCGACGGCGCGTCGGAATGGTGTTTCAAAAACCGAACCCATTTCCGAAATCCATATTCGACAATGTGGCCTATGGCCCACGCCTGCATGACCGATTGAGCCGGGGAGAGCTAACAGAAGTGGTGGAGCGCAGCCTGGTGGACGCGGCGCTATGGGACGAAGTAAAGGACCGGCTGAACGAAAGCGCTCTGGGTCTTTCCGGCGGCCAGCAACAACGACTCTGTATTGCGCGAGCGCTGGCCGTTGCTCCCGAGATTCTCCTCATGGACGAACCCACCTCGGCGCTCGATCCAAGAGCCACGCTGCGCATCGAAGATCTCATCGACGAGTTGCGAGGCAAGTACACGATCATTGTCGTCACCCACAACATGCAACAAGCCGCCCGCGTTTCGGACTTCACCGCGTTCATGTACGAAGGTATTTTGATCGAGTTTGACGTGACGAAGGAAATCTTCACCAAGCCGAAGGAGAAGCAGACCGAGGACTACATTACCGGGCGATTCGGATAAGGAGAATATCGACATGCGAGTTCATTTTCAAAGAGACGTGGATAAGTTGAAGCGCCAGCTTCTGGCGTTGGGCGCCGAAGTGGAGAACGATGTTCGAACGGCCATCCGGGCCATCGAAGATCGGAACGAAGAACTGGCCCGGCAGGTCATCGATCGCGAGACTCAGACCAATGTCATGGAAGTCGACGTGGAAGACGACTGCCTTAAGATCCTGGCGTTGCATCAGCCCGTGGCGGCCGATTTGCGCTACATCATTGCCGTGCTCAAAATCAACCAGGATCTTGAACGAATCGGCGATCTGGCCGCGCACATAGCGGAGCGCGGGCTGTTTCTTTGCAGTCAACCGCCGATCGCCATTCCCTTCCAGCTTGGCGAGATGGCGGACAAGGCCCAGTCCATGTTGAAGAAGGTATTGGATGCCTTTGTGAACCTGAACAACGCGGCGGCGCATGAGGTGTGCGCGGCCGACAGCGAGATCGATGCGATCAATCGCGATATCTTTCAGCAGGTCAAGACCGTGGTGACGCAGAACCCGGCCCTGTTCGAGGCCCTGCTGCAGATCTTGCACATAGCCCGTCATCTCGAACGAATTGCCGACCACGCAACCAATATTGCCGAAGACCTGATCTACCTGATTGAAGGCCGGATCGTGCGACATACCCAAGAGGTCTCGGATAAGGCCGCTAAGAACAATTCCACCAAAGAAAAAGGATTGGAACCCGGCTCATAAAACCCCCTCCCCTGTAAATCCATCCTTTTTATCCTATATTACAGAAACAAAGCCCTGGCAAAATGGGTTCATTGATTTCCGTAAATCATGGGGAGGCGGTTATGATGGAACTTACGGTTCTGAGCGCGTTCATGATGGGGGCGGTCATCCCACCCGACTACACCTGCGACCAAGGCATATCTCCACCCCTGGAATGGAGTGCGGTTCCTGAAGGAACGCGGAGCATCGCCGTGCTGTGCGACGATCCCGACGCGCCGGCCGGCGATTGGGTTCATTGGGTACTGTTCAATTTGCCGCCCGACACGCATCGGCTGGAGCCCGGGATACCTGCGATCCCTACCCTGCCCGACGGCGCAATTCAGGGAATGAACGATTACGAGGAAATAGGCTACACCGGCCCCTGCCCTCCCCATGGAAAAAAGCACCGCTACTACTTCAAAGTCTTCGCTCTGGACACCCGGCTAAAATTGACGTCGGCTGCGCAAAAGAAGGACCTGCTGAGAGCCATGAAAGGCCATATTCTGGCGCAAGGGACGTTGATGGGGACGTTCGAAAGATAAAAGAAATAATTGCCCGCGAAACACGCGAAAATGCGCGAAAGAATAACAAATCAAGTCTTCCATTTTTTGCGTTCTTTCGCATGTTTAGCGGGCTAATTCGTAAACATCATCCTTCATAAAGCGTATCGCTGCCGCCGCCGGGGCCCATGCCGCCGCCGGGAGGTTCCTCGCCCATGAGGTCGCCCATGTCTTGTTCGATCTTTTCGGGATCTTCGCCGGATTCGAGACGGCGGCACATCTCGTCCATTTCGGGGGGCATTTGTTCGCCGGTTTCTTCGGCCATGCGGCGCATGACGCGCCCCATCGAACGGGGATCGTTTTCGTCGATTCCTTCCAGCATGGACATGTCCGGCATGCTTTCAAGGCCGGAGCCCATGCCCGAATCGCCGCCGGTCGATTCCGCTTTAGAGCCGGACACCGCGGCAAATTTCGACAGCAGTTTGGTCATTTTCTCGTGCCCGCATTTCGGGCAAACCGGCGGCTTGTGCGACGACAGGCTCCGGACCAGAAAGCTGGCCGCCTTCCGGCATTTATCGCATTGATATTCGAAAATCGGCATGGCCTTCTCCCTTCACCCTCTTGCAAAGCAAGGATATTCTACTCGATTCGCTTCAGCCCGCCCATATACGGCCACAGGGCTTCCGGCAGCTCGATCGAGCCGTCGGCTTGCTGTCCATTTTCCAGAATCGCCACGACCAACCGGGCCAAGGCAACGCCCGATCCGTTCAACGTATGCACAAACGCGGTTTTGCCGTCCTTGTTCCGGTATTGAATCTTGGCGCGGCGGGCCTGGAAGTCCTCGAAGTTGCTGCACGAGGAAACCTCCAGCCAGCCTTTATGGGCAGGCGCCCAGAGTTCGATGTCATAGCATTTGGCCGCGGAAAAACTCATATCGCCGCTGCAAAGTTGCAGCACCCGGTACGTCAAACCCAGCCGCTGAAGGACCTCTTCGGCGTCCTTGACGAGCTTCTCGAGTTCCTCATAGGAGGTTTCCGGCTCAACGAACTTGACCATCTCCACCTTGTCGAACTGGTGCACGCGGATTAGCCCGCGCGTATCCCGTCCGGCGGCGCCGGCTTCGCGGCGGAAGCAAGGCGTATAGGCGGTCAGATAGATCGGCAACGGCTCGCGGATAATTTCATCCCGATAGATATTCGTTACCGGAACCTCGGCCGTCGGAATCAGATAAAGGCCGTCGAGCGGAATATGGTACATGTCCTCGGCCATTTTCGGCAGTTGGCCGGTGCCGGTCATCGACGCGGCATTCACGACAAACGGCGGCGAAACTTCGGTGTAGCCATGCTCACGGGTGTGAAAGTCGAGCAGGAATTGGACGAGGGCCCGTTCCAACAACGCCCCGCGCCCAGTGTACAACGGAAAGCCCGCTCCGGTCATTTTAACGGCGCGTTCGAAATCGAACAGGCGATGCTTTTCGCCGAGTTCCCAATGGGGCCGAGGCTCGAAAGAGAACGATTTCGGTTCGCCCCAGGTGCGAACGACCAGGTTATCGGCCGCATCGCTGCCTTCGTGAACGCTGGCATGCGGCATGTTCGGAATGCGCAGCAAAGCCTGATTGAGTTTCTCCTCCAGCTCGCGGACCTTCTGGTCGTATTCCGCAATCCGATCGCCCACTTCCCTCATGGTTTTTTGGATTTCCTGGATGTCCTGCCCGGCCTTCTTCAGCTCGCCGACTTTCTTGGAGGTCACATTGCGCTGATTCTTCAGCGACTCCACCTCCGCCAGGGCGGCACGGCGTTCCTTGTCCAAGGCGATCACGCTGTCGAGATCGGCGCTCGAACGGCGCAGTTGCAGGGCCCGGCGAACATCCGGCTCGCGCTCACGAATGATTTTAATATCCAGCATAGTTCTCTTCCTCGCCGCTCATTGCGGCCATCGTTATTCCACGCCGCCAAGCACAATGGCCTTGAAGCCCTTGGCTTTGCCGATCTTTTCCTCGCGATCCCAGCAGGGCGGGCAAAAATTCATGCCGATGCGATCCATTTCATCGACGTTCTGGTAGGAGCTCATGCAGCACTGCGGGTTGGGGCACGGTTCGAGACCGATCAACATGCCGATGCTCCGAACGGCCTGCCGTTGAAGACGGCGGCGGTACAACTCCATATTTCCGTCTTCCGGCTTCATCACCGCGGCATTCACCACGGCCACGCGGGCTTCGGGCAGGTATACGCCGTGAGCTTTGATTTCGTCTTTGGGCATCACCAGGGCCACGACAAACGCATCGTTGGCATTCATGGCTTGGGCGGCCGCCACCCCTTCCTGATCGAGAGAGCCGCCGGTCGGCGTCAGGGCCGGCAATAAACGAACCTGAAAGAATACATTTTCTTCGGCAAATTGGCGTACGGCCGACATCGTATCGGCGTCGATATCTCCCACGGCCACCAGCGCGATCGTTTTTTCGCCGGCCGCCGGCACGTCTTCCGCATAAGAAAAAGCGCCCAAGAAACAAGATCCTGCCACCAGCATCGTCGCCAAGCATTTCATTGTTTTTCTTTCTCCTGACTTAGGGTTCGACTGTCTTATCTGCGGGGCATTTTTTAGAACATTCGAGGAGCGAATGCAACCTTACAAATGGAGGGAATCATTCGCGGGGTGAATCTGGACACGGCCCCTCCTCAACATCTGACACTGGAAAGAAACCACCGGCTTACGCCGGCGGCTACGTAGCCGCGTCCGTAAGGACGTGGATTCTTATTCCTATGCGCGGGGTGAATCTGGAGCGCAGGGATCGATAACGGGCCGCGAGGCTGCGGCCCCTCCCGTTTATCCCTCGGCCGTCAAACGATGCAAATCCGTCGGCAGCACGTCCGCCAGCGACGTGACGATGCGATCCGCGTCCTTCAACTTATGAATCGGATGGCTGTTCGATACGGCCAAAACCTTCAAACCCGCACCCTTGGCGGCCTCGATGCCGGAAGGCGTATCCTCGATGGCCACGCACTCCCCAGCCTGGATGCCGTGCGTCGGATAGCGGTCCGCCAACTTCTGCACGCAAAGCCGGTAGCAGGTGGGATCGGGCTTGCTGACGTGAACATCGTCCGCCGTAACAAACACGTCGATGGCCTTCGCGATGCCCAACTTGGCCAGCACCGAATTCACGTCGCTGCGCAGAGCCCCGCTGCACAGTCCGACCGGATACTTGCCCGACAGCGCGCGAAAAAGCTCTACGACGCCGGGATACGCCGTGACGCCCGATTCCGCCACCCATTGCTGAAAAACCACCGTCTTGCCCTCGATCAATCGTTTCAGCTTGTCGTCGTCCAAGGGTTGCTTGGCGCGAGCGAACACCGTGCGAAACGCATCGCGATCGTCGAAGCCAACGAAAAACGTCATGTAATCGTCCCAAGTGAACTGAAGTCCCTCCGGTTTCAGCAGCTCCTGAAAAGCCCGATAATGCAGGGGTTCGCTGTCCACAATGACTCCATCGAAATCGAATATAACGGCTTTCAGCATTTCATTCCTCAATTCTTTAAAAGCGGCTGATTTTCCAATGTTTGGAAAAAAAGGGAAGACTTTTTCCAATCATTGGAAAAACTCATCCTTTGACGCATATCAGCGGGGCGAGGCGCGCAACTTTGGCCGCCAGGCCGGCGGCAGCCGTCGCTTCGACCACGGCACTGACGTCCTTGTAGGCGCCGGGCGCCTCTTCGGCCACGCCGCGATAGGATTTGCACCGGATCAAAATGCCCCGGTCGGCCAGCTCGTCGATCAACTTCCGTCCCTGCCATTGCTTGGTAGCCTGCGTACGGCTCATCTGTCGTCCGGCGCCATGACAGGCGGACGAAAACGACAACTCGGAATTCCCGGCCAGCCCGGCCAGAATGTAGGACGCGGTCCCCATCGTGCCGCCGATCAGCACCGGCTGCCCCGCGTCGCGTAGGGCAGCCGCCAAATCCGGATGGCCGGGCGCCAGGGCGGAGGTGGCCCCTTTGCGGTGGACATGCAGCGTCCGTTTTCGTCCGTCGACCACATGCTCCTCGAGCCGGCAGGTATTGTGCGATACGTCGTACAAAAGCGACAGGCGGCTGTTCGGAATGACGGCGGCAAACGCCTCGCGCACCAGATGCGCCAGGATTTGCCGGTTCGCCAGGGCGCAGTTGATGGCCGCGCGCATCGCCCCCAGATAGGCTTGTCCCGTCGCCGACTCGATGGGCGCGCAGGCGAGTTCGCGATCCGGCAGCCGGATGCCGCTGGCTGCGGCGGCGGCCAGCATTTTCTTGGAGTAGTCGGTAGCCACCTGATGACCCAAGCCTCGCGATCCGCAATGAATGCTGACCACGATTTCGCCTTTTCGCAGGCCGAAAGCGGCAGCCAGCCGCTCGTCGTAGAGTTCGCGAATTTCCTGCACCTCGAGGTAATGATTGCCGGAACCGAGCGTGCCCATCTCTTCTTCCTGCCGTTGCTTGGCCTGAGGAGAGACCATGGACGGATCGGCGCCCTCCACACGACCGCGACTCTCGATGCGTTCCACGTCTTCGGGAACGCCATAACCTTCGGCCACCGCCCATTGGGCGCCGCCGTTCAGCATCGCGTCGAGTTGCCGGGTATTCAGTTTGACGCGTCCCGTACTGCCCACCCCCGCCGGAATCTTATGAAAAAGGGTCTCGGCCAGCTTCTCCTTGTGGGCCTCGATCGCCGAACGCGGCAGACCGGTCAACAACGTCCGCACGCCGCAGGAAATATCGAACCCGACCCCGCCGGCGGAAACCACGCCCCCCTCCTGCGCGTCGAAGGCCCCCACCCCGCCGATCGGAAATCCGTACCCCCAATGCGCATCCGGCATCGCCATGGCCGCTTTTACGATGCCCGGAAGCCCCGCCACGTTCGCCACCTGGTCGTACACCTTCTCGTCCATCTCCCGGACTAACGTTTCGTCGGCATAAAGAATCCCCGGAACGCGCATCGCCCCTTTCGGCTCGATCCACCATTCGTACTCCGCCATTCGCACTAAACGGGATGTATCCATAACTCATTGAGTCCTAATTCAAATAGCTGTGCAACATTTAACACCTTCGGCTATGCAGGCGTCATCGTCAAGTTTTAGCCCGGAGCTCAATCCTCTTTGACGCAGGCGCCATAAGGGGTTTAGCAGACCAACAGCCCGATTAGGATCATTGCGCATTTCCATGAAAAGAAGCAGGTTTTTTAAGGTTTTCACCCCCGCATGTCGGGGAGGAAAGGAGTTGTAGCATGAGAACCATTTCCATGATTTTTTTATGCAGCCTGGTATTCATCCATTCTGCATGGGGCCTGGATTATGGAGACATTCTCCAACTGGGTTCTTCCTATCGAATTTTGATCCATTATCCGCTGGATTACAATAAAGCGGTTTTCATCAATGCCAGAGGAGAATATGCCTCGCCGCCATTCGACACGTTGAAAGAGGCAGAGGAGTATTCCAAGGGAAACAATATGTTTCAGGCCCGGATGCAAAGACTATCCAACTTGAACCAATTATTGCCCATTCTCTCAAATGAAACCCTTACCCAGGACTTTGGGTCCACCATCCTGAAATTATACTCCGTTGAAATCGCCAAAATAGGCTTGGATAAGAACCTGCATTTTCTTTTCAACGCCGCCCTGGCCGAGTTATCGGACACGGACGGAACGGAAGTCATTATGGCGAGCATGGAGCGTTTGACGGAAGCGCTAAAGGTCAGCGTCCTGAAAGAAATGACGGATCAAGGCATCATTCGCGACGACCGGAATGTCATCCAATTCCTCGGTCGCATCGATGCCGTGAAACGGAATTATATCGAGATGGGACAAATCATTAAGAAAACGAAGTTGGATACCGGGGATCTCTATGCGGATCTGATCGGGATGTACATCGGCAGCTCGCTCCTCACCCTCTATCAGCTCAACTACGATTACGGAAAACCGCCCGAGGAACCGTATCGGCGCACTCGCCACGAGGGCCCCATCATTCAGGAGTCCATGAGCCAACGGCCGCAGAGCGCTATACATCCACAACGCATTCCGCCACCCAGGAACGATCTTCCTGTTGACGAACGGACAGTCCATGATAAGTCGCCGCCTTGACCTCGACCGCGGGCTGGTGCCTTTCCTCGTCGACCGCTTCGCCCCAAATCCGGGCGCGCAAGCGGCCAGGCAGGATGCATACGTCAAATCGGCTGAACAACATCCGTCTCGTGGCCATCTCGAAGACAATCCGGTTAAGCCAATCGACCAACAGCAGCTCGGTATCAGGAGCTTCGCACTCGACTTCAAACGGATGAAGGGGAACCACGGTTTTGGGATCGGCAATGACCGCCGTCATGGCCATTGCTGCATTGGCAAAGGCTTCGTCCTGCGTATCGCCGATCCCGCGCACTCCGATATCGGCTTGATGTTGAAAAAGTTCCCATCGAGAATTCATTGCGCCCTTTCACAATAAAATCCGTTACCTAAAATCTATGCTATAGATAACTCTTCGCCCTGTCGACGTCGCTTTTTCGACGCTGCTCATCGCGTCTCTGCGTATATGAATAAGAATCCACGTCCTTACGCCGGCGGCTACGTAGCCGCCGGCGTAAGCCCTGTCTCTTATACACAAAATTCTCCAAGAGAGTCCGGCCTTCAACCAAGTCCTAATTCCTTATCCGTGGGACCGCTTTGCCATCCGTGGGACTATTCTGCACAAAAAGAAGAGTGGCCCCACGGATGGCAAAGCGTCCCACGGATAAGAGCCTATTTCGGTAGGCTCAAGCGTACACATTTTCATTCGTAACTCATCGACTCGCGTCAGCTCCCCTTTATCTTCCTCCTAATCATAATCTTAATCGTAATCTTAATCTCTCATGGTTGTATCAAGGCCATCGGGGTCAAAAGCCATCGGAAGCCATCGGGGTCAGCCATCGGAAGGCCATCGGGGTCAGGCATAGACAATAGACAAATAGCTTGCCAAGCCGATGGGCGGGGGGTACAAACGGACCATGCCAAGACCATGGAGACAGCAGTTTGAAGGGGCGAAGTATCACAACAAGCGTCTGGCCCTCCGTCTCCACCAAGAACCAGGACTCCAACAGAAGATTAGAAAGATGCAAAAGGCTTTAAAGTCTATTGTCTATGCCTGACACCGGTGTTCCCTGACACCGGTGTTCCCGTGACACCGGTGTTCCCGGTGTTCGATGCCTGACACCGGTGTTCGTTGGGACCAAACGGGCACACCGAACCCCGCCAATTACCCGCAGTTCATGACCGTGGACTGGGTAAGGGTATGGGAGAAAAACTTCTAATCCGCACAGCAGAGGCGGCATCTAATGCGGCACTTTAGCCCTTTTGTTTGCGCCCATGCTGGGCGTACGCAAAATTAGTGGTGTTTTGTTTTAGTTCTTTGGACTTTTCCAGCAGAATCAACGGTTAAGATTGACCCTAATCGCCAGCTTCAACAGCCTTGCGTGATCGCGGAGGAAGCCCGTCTTCGGAGAAGCCGGGCCACCCGCAGAGCCCCTTCGGGCGGAAGCGACGTTGACGACCGTAACGACAGGCAACCGACGTATTTTGCGAAGCTGCACCTTGCTCGTATTTTTTTCGAAGGGAGTCTGCTTACGTGGACGTCGGCCGGCCCAGCCGGGAGCGCATCAACCGGTCGCGCAGCCGATCCGGTATGAAGCGAGCCGCCCAATCCCCGGCGTAGGCGGGCACGGTTACGGGATATCGCGTCTTAGGCTTGCGCGCTTCCAGGGCGTGATGAATCTTCTCCGCCACAGCCTCGGGCGGCTTTGTGAAGGGATCGGTCACCCGTTTGTATTCGCGCGGGCCGGACAGTTGCTGTTTGTAGCCTTCGGCAAAATGCGATTGCTCCTGGTCCAACTCACTGCCCTGCCGGACGGCGCGCTCGCGAAAATTCGATTCGATGGGCCCCGGCTCGACAATGGAAACGGAAATGCCCGAGCCGGTCAGTTCGACTCTCAACGCATCAGACAATGCTTCCACGGCGTATTTGCTCGCGCAATAAATCCCCATGAACGGCATGACAATGCGGCCCAGCACCGAACTGACGTTGACAATCCGGCCATAGCCTTCTTTACGGAACAGCGGAATCAATCGATTGGTCAATTCCTGCAGCCCAAATACATTGGTTTCAAATTGGGCTCGCATGGCTTCCCGCGACAGGTCCTCAATGGCGCCGGGTTGGCCGTACCCGGCATTATTGACGAGTGCCCCCAGCGTTCCACCGGTTAGCTTCAACGTCTCCGTCACCGCCGTCAGAATGGATTTGCTGTCCGCCACGTCCAACTCCACCGGCGTGAATCGTTGCGACTTCAACAGCTCCAAATCTTCATAGGTGCGCGCCGTCGGAATGACCGTCCATCCGCGCCGGCGCAGATAATGCGCCGTCGCCAACCCGATGCCGGACGAGCAACCGGTGATCAACACTGTTCTGGATTTAACAAAAGGATATTTCATGGTTTGTATTTTAAATGCATATTAATCAAGAAATCGCCCGCACATCGCGGTTAAAAGTTCATTCCGATTCCCGCCGTGATCTCCAAGGCGCTGAGGTCCACTTCCACCTCGCTGGGACCGACGGTCCAGTCGATCGAATCCACCCACTCGTAGCCGCCGGCGGCCGTGAGGAACCAGCCTCGGCCTAAGACCACTTCAAGCCCCAACCTCAACCCGGCGCCGGGCGCGGCCTTCGTGTCGTTGCTCGAATCGTTCCAGCTTGCCGCCACGTAGGAGGACCCGTCGTCGCCCATCACCATCAGATCCTCGTTGCGGGTCAAATCGGCCGTCACGAGATTGAGGGACAATTTCGGCAGCACAAAAAGGCTCAGGCGCTCCAGGGCCTGCCAATTCATTTTGGGCCCAACCCACAGGGCATATTGATCCACTTCGCTTTTCACATCCACGACATTGAACAGGCTCCACCTGCGTACGCTGACATTCTCCTGCGCCAGCAAGCGGCCGGCAGGACGCGTTGAGAGCTGGCCGCCTGCGTATTCTGAGTCTCTTGCCGAGGGGGCATTGGCAATCAGGGGGCCCACGTCTTCTTCAGTGCCCTCAAACGGAGGAGGAACCAATGGAATCACATTGAAAGGGTCTGCAAAAGTATAGGTCTCCTGGTAGGTCGAACTCAACGTATAGTCGTAATCGTTCCTCGTGACTTCCGTCCACGACCGTTGGGTGACTTGCAGCTCATAAGTAGATGAGGAAACGGTCGCCTCTTCTCCCCACAGACCGGACAAGCCCACGCTGAGGTCGACATCGAACCGGCCGTTTCCCCAGAGAGTCCGCGAAGCGGAAAGCTCGGCGCCGGGCGCATGGAAGTCGTCGCTTTCGTCCATCGATTCCTGCCGGAGCAACTGCGTCGTCCGGCTGCGGCGGGAGGCATAGGCGTAATCGGACAACAAGCCTGACCGGCTATAGGTCTGCTGCCGATGCAGGTCCAAGGTGTGGGCGTCGGCATCGTACTGGTCGAGATTCCGATATCCCCAATACCACGTCATCCCTTGGAACGGAGCGCCTTGAGTAGGATCGCTGATATTGTTGTACCCATCGTCGAAGGTTCGATTTCCAATGTCCATGTCGTCGGGATCAGGGGGAACCGACGAAGGATCGGGACGGGCCTCAGGCTCGAAACGATGCGCCGCCGTCCCCGAACTCCCGGGGAGATAACTCATGGCCTCTGTGTCGGCATGACTCCCGCCTTGTACTTTCACGTCCATACCCATCCGAACTACCGGCCCAACGCGCACATCCCAGCCTTCGGCAAAAACAGTCCCAACGCTCCCCGCCCATAAAAGCATAAAAAACACGGTCCTGCTCATCCAGCCTCCTGCTCCTTGTCTTGGATTCATCGGATATACCACGTTCATACTACGCCTTTCCCTTATTGTGAAGTTTATATGAATGAAGAATAAGCGGAGGGGTGCATCTTGACTGCCGCAGATTCATTCCATTCAATAAGGATCGGGCTTGCGAAATGGAGCCGGGGCGACCTCGCCCCGGCCAGCGGGGCCATGTGGCCCCGCCTCCAGCAGTCACTGGCCAGTTTCTCCCCAGGTACATGTTTTCTGCGGCAGTCAAGATGCACCCCTAAGCGGAGCGCGATATGCAAAGGTGCTTTCCAAAAGTAAAGACCGCGAAACGGAGAGGCCGGCAGATACTACTGATTTTCGCATTCAAATCTGAGGAAACGACTCATGGCGTAGATCTGGAGTTTGCACTAAGAAGAACATAGAAACATTCATCAGACATGTCCGTATAGAACAGGAGGCCTCTTATGCTGAGGTGGTCAATTATATTTCTAGTCATAGCGCTGGTCGCTGCGCTGTTCGGGTTTACAGGCATTGCCGGAACAGCGGCGGAATTTGCAAAAATTCTATTTTTTGTCTTCCTCGTCATTTTTGTTATATCGCTGATTATGGGCGCACTAAAGGGAAAGCACAGCTTTTAGACTCTTTAATCAAAAATGATTAAAGGCAGAGCGCCTTCGAAAAACAGATGAACGAGTTCTGGTCACAGTTGCGATCCGATATCGCATGACGGGAGAACCTATGAGAACGGATATGAAAACCAATCGAAAAATCCATGAAGCGCTAAACCTGCTGAGCGAGGCGGCCGCCGAAAAGAAAGACGATCTGCAAAGTTTGATTGCCGACCGCTACGCGCATCTAAAGGAGGTCCTGGGCTCCACACAAGCCGATTTTAGCGAAGCCGCGCACCACGGAGTGGAAAGAATTTCCCAGGCCCGACACGCGGCTATGGCCCAGATGGATAAGACCGCTACGCGCCTCGATCGGCGCGTGCGAAACGAGCCGTGGCAAAGCCTTGGATGGGTAGCCGTCGCGGCCCTTGCTTTCGGCTATTTAGTCGGGCATAAAAAATAGCTCCGGAACCTGCTCCGTGCAGGAAGAACAACGTCCGGCGTGCTCTTCAGCCAAAAACAGGCGAAAACGAGCAAGCCGGACGTTTATTGCCGCTCGTCCCGCCTTCCTACCGCCCGACAAAAAATGCGCCCCGATAAAATCGGGGCGCAAACGAGGCCGCCGCCTTCGCAGCGTCACATGACGCCGCGACAAACTAAAATCTACTTGCGAAGAATCACCCAGATGGCATGTATGATGCCGGGGATGTAGCCCAGCAGAGTCAGAAGAATGTTCAGCCAGAAATGAAAGCCGATCCCGACCTGAAGGAATACGCCCAACGGCGGCAATACGATGGCCAGCAAAAGACGTAGGATATCCATGTTACACCTCGTGAAATAAGTGTATTTTTTTCAGGCGCTAAGCGCTTCGATAATTTCTTCAGGAGGAGTTTTCCGCCCGCCTCGCAGGACGTCGGCGAAATCCCCACGAAGGAGTCGGAGCGCATAGCGCTCTTCCTCGATCTCGGTTTGAGTTCGAAATCCCAGCCGGCGAAGGATCGGCACCGGAGGACACCAACCCTGGATGGCGTGCTGGCAAAGGAACCCTAAAACGGCGGCCGAGAGTAAAAGAAATTTCTTACTCAAGGCCGCGCCCAGAACGACTCCCGTAAGCGCCAGCGTGGACGCGTTGGCTTCCAACGTGCGTTCGATATCCCACTCCTCCTCCAGTTCCGAAAGCCGCGCGTCGATCTGCGCCGGATGCTCGGCATAATGCCGCAGCCGGCACTCCATCTGCATGCGAATATTCCGATTGACCACTTCGTCCGTGCTCTCTTCCACTCGCTTCGTTGTAGGCGGTATTCTCATGGGAATGCCCCTCCTTTCTTCCTCAAAATTGTGCTGATTCCTTCTTTTGCAGGTTAAGCCCTCTTTGATTTTTGAGCCATCAGACAAGGGCTGTATCCGAGCATCGAAATACCCGAGTACGCAACGAGCCGAGAAGTGACAGTCCACGATTCCCTGTTGTGTAGAAACTCAGGGTTTTTGCGTGCGCCTTTGCGGTTCGCCCTGATCGTGCCTGCGCCGTCGATACGATATCCTTGTAAAAAGAATGCAGGAATTGGGAGATCCAGCCCATGAGCGAAAAAACGAAGAAACCGGCGCAGAAACAAGAACAGCAGCCCGGACAAGAAGAGGCCATGCATCCCAAACCTTTGGTGATAAAACCGACCTATAGGCCATCCGGAAAGCTTGAAGGGAAAAGACTCCTAATCAGCGGCGGCGACAGCGGGATTGGGCGGGCCGTATCCATCGCCTTCGCCATGGAAGGAGCCGATGTGGCCATTATTTATCTCAACGAGCATCATGATGCCGCTGAAACGGCCAATTGGGTGGAAGAAACCGGGCGGCGATGCCTGCTCATTTCAGGCGACAGCTCAGACAGCGCTTTTTGCGACGAGTGCGTTCGCCGGACGATCAAGGAATTCGGAGGAGTCGATGTCCTTGTAAATAATGCCGCCGTACAATACCCACAAAAGCGGCTGGAAGATATTACCGACGAACAACTGGAAAAGACCTTTCGCACCAACATTTTCGCCTATTTCTATCTGACGCGCGCGTGCCTGCCTCAAATGAAAGAAGGTTGCAGCATCATCAACACCACTTCCGTCACGGCCTATCTAGGCCAGCCCATGCTCATCGATTATTCGTCTACCAAGGGCGCTATTGTCGCGTTCACACGCTCTCTGGCGCTGGCCCTGGCCGATCGCGGCATTCGCGTTAACGCCGTGGCGCCCGGACCTGTCTGGACGCCGCTGATCCCGGCCTCGTTCGAGGCGGAGAAGGTGGACCAATTCGGCGAAAACACGCCGCTCAATCGTCCGGGCGAGCCGGCGGAAATAGCTCCCTGCTATGTCTTCCTGGCCGGCGACGATGCCTCGTATATCACCGGCCAGGTGTTCCATCCCAATGGAGGACGCATCGTCAACGGATGAAGGCCGGGGAAAAGGAACGCGCCGATGTACTTTCGACCTGTGAAAAACGGACAAAAAGAAGGAGAAGCAACATGAGCCTGCAAACAATGGACGAACTGCTGGAAGAGCAAATCAGCGACATATACAGCGCGGAAAAACAGTTATTGAAGGCATTGCCCGAGATGGCCAATGCGGCCAGCTCCCAGGAGCTCAAACATGCCTTTGAAAATCATCTTAACGAAACCCGTGAACAGATGCACCGGTTGGAACAGGTGTTTGAGCTTCTGGACATGAAGCCCGAAAGAAAAACCTGCAAGGGCATGGCTGGGTTGATTCGAGAAGGCGAAGACGTTATCTCTGAACCTGGCGATCCCTTGGTAAAGGATGCGGCCCTGATCGCGGCCGCCCAGAAGGTCGAGCATTACGAGATATCCGCCTATGGAACCATCTGCGAACTGGCGAATCAACTCGACAACGAAGATGCAAAAGCCTTGCTGGGAAAAAACCTCGCCAGCGAAAAGAAGTCCGATAAAGAGCTGACGAAGCTGGCCACCTCGGGATCTTTGGGCGCCAGCCTCAAGCGAAAAGCGGAGCAAGCGAAATAACACAATAAGCTCACCGATCGCAGCGAACTTGCGATGAGAGCCGGGGGGGGTCCGCGGATTCGCGGACCCTCTTTAAACACGACTGGGTTACGGGAATAAAACGAGGGATCAGGCTCTTAGAATCCCGATTTCGACCAGCGGGAGGTGGCCCGCAGGACGAGCCGGCGGTACATGCCGACTTCTTCGTTAGACATTTGGCGGGAGGCGGACGCGACGGCGGTGGAGGCTTCGGTAGGCAGCGAAAGGCCCGACATATCGGCGAGCTTGATGCCATGCTTGAATTTGAAGGGGCGCCCCTCCCCGTTAATCAGATTCCACAGCACGGGAACTTCGCCGACCTTGAACCAGCCCATGTCCACTGCTTTAATGCCGGCCACCAAAACGCTTTCGCTGCCGTCTTTCCCCAAGCTTTGAAACGGCTCAAGTTTGTATTCGAGCTTTTTGCCGGTCATGGTTTCCACGCGCATCCGGCTCTTCTCCTTGTGAATGCGCTGGATGTCGATCCAATAGTCGGAGCCCAAGCCCATGCCGAGAAAATAGACACGCACCAAACCTTGTTCCGAGAGACCGGTGTCCGGAGCGTAGTAACCGGAAGGGAACGAGACGAGGACTTCCGGCATATGGTCCCATGTCATGTTTTCGTCGATGGAAGTGCCGGCCTTGTTCGGCATGAAACGCGTTTGCACAACTTTTCCACTGCGATGCCGGGCTTTGAACAGGCTGATGCTGGGGGCAATGGTCCTTTGGGTGAGCACGCTTTGGTTGGGATAAAAGAGCAGGAAGTCGACTTCCTCGATAGGATCGGGCTCCAGTTCCGGGGCGCTCAGCAGGGTGGCTTTCACCTTGGCCGCGATCACGGGAACAACCGCCGAAAATTCGCCGATGGTCAAGGGCACTTTGGCGAGGGACATTTTGGCGGCGGTGTCGTCCAGGTACCGTTGGTCCACCGTCCGAATCACTCCGAGCTTGTCGATAAATTGCCGGAAAAAATCCGGCCATTCCTTCGGAGGCAGGGCCTTTTCAAGTTCGAAAGCCCGGGTGATCATCGCCAGTTTATCTTCATCGGCCACAAGTTGGGGATTGAGTCGGTGAAATTTCATCACGCGGCCTTCTTTGAGGAGGGATACATATAAATCGCCGGTCTTGGGATGAGCCGTCAGCCCGCCGATTTCCGTCAGCCCACCCACCCATTCGGAGACGTTCTGGCTGAGGGGATCGACTTCGACCACGCTCCAGGTGCCATCGTCCCGAATCAGGCTGACCAGCGTCGTGCCATCCGGCAACAGTACGGTGTGGCGCAGGCCATCGACACGCCGCATGGAACCCACTTCCACCTGGCGTTCGGTGTCGTACCAGCCGACGTCGGCCCCGCGGAATTCTCCCACAACCAACATGCTGCCTTTCGAATCCAGAGAGACGTTGGAAAACTCGGCAAAAGGCCCATAGTCGATCATCCACCAAATGCCGTCGGGTTCTCGCACCAACACGCTGCCGAACGACAAGATGGCGCCGCTCTCCGATTCCTGAGCCGTGGTGTAAACCCGGCCTTTTTCGTCGACGGCAACGCTGGTATACCCATAGGACGTCTCGATCCAGGGCGTAGGCACCGCACGGGCCATTTTCAAGCCGTCGCTCAACGGCTCGAACGACAGCAGTCGTCCGCCATGACCGGCTTCCGCCACGTAAATTTTTCCGGAATGATCGAAGGCCAGCCCCACCGGCGCACGGAACCGAGGTTCGGTCCAAAACGCCACGGTGCGATCCACGCTGAAAGCCCAGGCGGGAATGTCATCGTTGACTTGGAAGGGATCGGTCAAAACAGGAATTGCCGCCTTGTCGCGTATCATGGAGATGCGTCCGGCCTCGCGCTCGGCAACGTACAGCAGGCCGGTCCTTTGGTCGATGGCCAGGCCGGCAGGGCCGCTCAAACCCACGGCAACGACTTCCGCCGAGAGAATCTCCTTCGACGGCTCAAGCCGCAAGCCATCCGCCAGGCGCAAGCTGGAAAGCCAACAGAACAGGACAAGAACGAACCAGCCCTTCGCCCGGTTATGACCGCTCCGGCTCATTTCTTTTTCAGAACCTCGCCGGGATCGACCAGCCGGAGCCATTCCGTGGGGCTTACGCCGGAATAGGCTACAATCCACCGGTCGGAGGCTTCGTCCCGGTTCGGCAGGTCGAGCTTGTATTGAAACCGGCTGCCGTCGTAGCCAAACACCACCATATAGCTGTCCGAAGGATTGCGGGGATCGATGGAAATCGCGTAATCCGGCGTTTTGCCCATGCCCAGAAAATGCAGGGTGGCCATGCCGAGCGACGAGACCGAAATCGCCGAAGGCTGGGGTACGGCCATGGCCGACGCGCCCACGGGATCGACCGTGCCCATCACCGGATCGGCGACCTGGGCCGTAGTGCGCATCACCGAGGTGCGGACCACCTGGCCGGATTTTTTGACGGCGGCAAAAGCCGCCAGGGAAAGTTGCGGTCCCTTCTCGGTCACCAACAAACCGTTGGGATTGAAGACGACGAACTGCACCCGCTCGACCGGATCGGCTTCCTGCGGCAATCCTTGGACCGGCGTTGCCCGGGCATCGGCGGCGATCAGGGGAACCCGCGACGTAAATTCCCGCAACGAAATATTGGTCATTCCGGTTTTCTGGTCGCTCATTCCGCCCAGCGCCAGGATTTCGGCCAGATAAGCCGGGCACTTGTCGGGAATAAATTTGGGGCTGTAAATCGGGTGATAGGGGGCGAATTCCAGCAAATCTCGATGTCGCGGCAGCGGATCGTTGGGGATCAGAGCCAGCAACCGGCCGCCGCCGTCTTCCGTTACCAAGGCCAGCCCGCCTTGATCGTCCCAGCAAACCGATTCAATCGACTTCAGCCCGGCGGCCGCCGTCTCGCGCTTGTCGGTGGACGGATCGAGGTAGATCACATTCCCCTGCTCCTCCGTATACAGCAAGGCCCCGTTCGGCAGGCAACAAATGCCTTCCGGGGATTTCGCCACCACGGAGCTGTTGCCGCCGATGGGCTGGCGCGTTTCCAGATCCAGCCAGCCAATCTCGCCGGTAATTTCACACGTATAAACGGCCTGCTTGCCGCTCTTGGAAAACCGGACATGGGAAAAACTGGAAAACACCCGCTGGTACGGAACCCACCAATTTCCTTCCATATCCCGGTAAACAATGGCCCCGGAAAACAAGCTGGGACAATCCGCCTGCCGGCTAAGACTTTCGACATCGGAACCGGCCATCAGGATTTCGCCATTCTTCCCGACATCCACGCCTTCCCAGGCATAATTCTGCCAGGCTCCCGGAAAATGAACGACCTCCCCCTCCTTGCAAAGGCCCTCCGAGTTGAATGCGAATCGGATCAACCGACCGCCCGGCGTATCTTCCACCACATATAAATCGCCGTTCGCAGCAAAAGCGATGCCTTCGGGATTTCGCAGTTGATCGGTTCGTATCCGTTTTCCGTCGATCGACTGCTGAATGGGCGTCGCATTGTCGATCACCACCTGGATGCGGCCATTGCGAATCTTGCTGATGCGGACCAAATCTTCCTCGGAGACATAAATCTCGCCAGTTTCGGGATGAACGGCCAGACCATCGGGCGCATTCAAACCTTCGCTCAAGACTTTGACGTTAAACGTTTGGCTCTTGGGAGGAGTTTCCGTGTAGGGATCCACGGGAAGCACAGCGCCGTCCGACAGGAGTTTCTTAACCGTCTTGTCGCTGCCCATGCGCTCGGAAACAGAAGAATTCTGGGAAACCGCCGCCCATTGAGAGGCCTGCTGAAACATCGCATCTTTTCCCTCTGCCGAGACCGATCCGATAAAGAGCGCCCCCATCAAACTCGTCGTGGTCAAGATGTCGATGCGACGCATACTGAGCACCCCCTTTTATTATGCTCTGGTGGAATTCTATCGCCGGCAACTTTTTACCTGTAATTCCTATGAAAGTATACTCTATAGCGTAAACTTGTTTAGAGTGCGCAGGTCTTGGCCGCCGGGTCCGGCGGAAAATAGGCCTCACGCGCTGAAAAGCGATCGCCCACCCCCAAAAAAAGACCCAAGGAGCGCTTGCTTTTATTATCGAAAAGAGGATATTGCCCGGACAACCTTAATAGAAAGGCCCATATGAACACAGCTTCAGTAGACGCCGTCATCATGACGAAGACCCTTGAACTATGCACGACGCTTGTTGCCCAGCCCGGATTTTCCGACATCGGCGGCAAAATCGACACCTTCATGAACGATCCATCGGCTCGCGCCTTGTACGACAAAGTCATCGAAGCCCAGGAACGGCTGGCCGCCCAACAGGAACAAGGCCAGGACATTTCTGAAACGGATTTCGCCTTCTTCGAAGCGCAGCGGGACAATCTCATGAGCAATCCGGTCGCGTTTAACTTCCTGGAAGCCCAGCACGCCATGCACGAAATCCGCGAAAACATCAACAAGTACGTCGCAAAAACCTTTGAAATCGGCCGCGTTCCCACGGAAGCCGACTTCGAGGGCTGCGGCGATTCCTGCGAGTCGTGCGGCGGACATTGATGATCCGGCGGCCCCCAGGAGAGCTATGCTTCGCTTGCCGGCCTTCGGCCCGGCAAACGTGCATCGCGCACCCTGAACCTCCCCCCATAATCCGCGATAATTACCATTTGCGTGTCGGAAGCTCCCCTTGTAAAGTATGAGTCATGGACGAGAAGCTTGAAAGCGCCGGAACGGCAACGTCGACAAGACGCAATGCCATATTGAAGTATTCGGTCATCTGCCCCATCTGCGGAGCATCGAGTTTTCAATACAACCTGAATACGCGGATGTTCTGGAACAATGCGCAAGACGTGGACCTTCAGCCTCGGGACTACCAATGCATGAAGGGGCTGGAGAACTATCATCCCCCCCTATATTACATGTGGCACTGTCCGCAATGCCATTTCACCGCCAGCTACCGCTATTTTTCAGAACCGCTCAAAGACGTGCATATCCGCCCCGATGTGATCCAGCAGAAGATCCGGGAAACGACCCAATCCAGCGAGGCATTCCGCACGGTGGTCGCGGTTCTGGGCGAAGGCATCGACAACTTGAACCCGGACTATTGCCAGGCCATCAAGCTGCATCTGCTGGGCATTCACTATTATGAGTTGATCGAAACGCTGCTGAAGCAGAATTTCATCATCCTGGCACGCTATTATCTGAGGCTGGCGTGGCTCTACCGGGACATGAAAGACCGCCCGGCCATCCTGGAGCAGACCGCGCCCAAGCTGTTTCTGATGACCGAAGCCCTCAAGAAGGCCTGGCCGGAGCTGCCCGACGGCGAGGAGCCGGCCTTACGCAAGGCGATCAAGAATTATGCATTGACCCTCGAAGATTCGCTGGCCATGAAAAGCGCGGTGGACGAGGTGAACGTCATCCAACTGATGGCCCGCATTCACTACAAACTGGCCGAATATCGAAAGGCACAAGTGCTTTTGATGGACAGCGTCGACCGGGCCGTCCGAGCGCGCATGACCATCGATCAGCAGCTAAAAACTCCGCCCCGTGAAAGCGAGCAGAAGCTGACGGCGGAGGAAAGCGGCGAATTGATTTCAAAAAGCCGCAAGCTCGAATCGTTGATTGGCGATGCGCAGGTGCTGCTCGATCAGATCCGCGACAAGACGTACAACGAGCAAATGCAGCAGGCCAAGGGCATCATCGCCGGCATGCCCGGCAAGCCGCTCGAAGAAGTTCGTGAGGCGCTCACCAAAGCCCGGATCGACGCCAAGCTAATCAGCCAACTGGTTCCCGAGCCGCAAAAGAAGAAGAGCATGTTCGGGTTTCTGCGATAACTGCACGTCTGTGCAGAGCAGCCCCATCTTCTCCGAGCCGATCACGTAGCCGCCGGCGTAAGCCGGTGGTCTTCCCCCCAAGCGCGACGCAAATTTGCCGCCGTCAAGATGCGCCCAGAACCGGCGGAAGAAGATCATAGAATCGGGGTCAGCAGGCTGCAGAAATTCTCCATCAAACGCCGGCCTTTGGAGCGCTGCCGCCATTCGTGCAGGTTCAATTCCGTGCTGAGGGCGATTTCGCCGAGGATGATGCCTTTCAGCCGATTGACCAGCACGTCGTCGTGAATCACCAGATTGGTTTCGTAGTTCAGGCGCAAGCTGCGCACGTCGAGATTGGCGGTGCCCGCCAGGGCCGTGACGTCGTCGACGATCAAGGCCTTGGAATGAATGAACGGCGGCTGCCGCTCGAAAATGTGGACGCCGGCCGTGAGCAGTTCTTCGTAGAGGGCTTTTCCCGCAAGCCCGGCATAGAAATGATTATTTTCCTTGGGAACCACCAGCCGCACGTCCACCCCGCGCAGGGCGGCCACGCGCAAGGCGCGCAGGATATCTACCGTGGGCACAAAATACGGCGTAACGGCCAGCAGTTGCTTTCGCGCCATGGCGATGCAGGTGAACAGAACGTCGGCAATGGTTTCCATTTCCGAGGAAGGCCCGCCGTTCACCAGACGCATGTAGGCCGTACCTTGCGGCGCGATGACGGGAAAATGATCGGCCTGCAGGAGCGCCTCAGGATTCTCGTCGGTCATGTAGTACCAATCGCGCATGAAGGAGTATTGCAGCTCCCGAACAATCGGTCCCCGGATGGCAAAATGATAATCGCGAATGGCCGGGGCGCCGTCATGCGTCATTTCCGATTCGCTGAGATTGACGCCCCCGGCAAAGGCCGATCGTCCATCCACCACCAACAGCTTCCGATGATTGCGCAAATTGAATTGGAACTGCCGCTTGAAGAGATTGGCTTGCGTCCAGCCGCACAGTTGAAAGTTTTTAATCCCTCGATACTTCCTGAAAAGCCCGCCGAAAAAGGCATGCGTCGAGCCGAACGAATCGTAGAGCAGGCGGATGGCAACCCCCTCGCCGGCTTTTTCCGCCAGCAGTTCCAGAAACTGCCGGCCCACGCGATCGTTGCCGATGATGAAGGACTGCAAATGCACATGGTGTTGCGCCGAACGGATCGAATCCAGCATCAGCGGGTAGGCCTCGTCGCCGGTGACCAGGGGCTGCACGTCGTTGCCGCCGAGCAGCGGGTAATCGGGCAGCAAGGGATCCATGACGCGATTCAACTCACGGGCCAGGGAACTGGAGGGCTCGCCGGCAACGGCATCGTGCAAGCCCTGCCAATAAGACAACGGCAGGATTTCCGAGGCGTGAGTCTGACGGGCGGACAGCAATTCGCGGTTGGAGCATTCCTTTTGCCAGCCTTTTCGCTGCACGCGGTAGACGCCGAAGGCGGCGTACAATGCCGGCCCGACAAAAGGCAAAGACCAGGAGATGACGATCCAAAGAAGCGTCGAGTCGGCATCGCGCCGATAGCGCAGGCAATGCAGACACACCGACAAAAAAAGAAGCAAGTGCAGGAGCGAACCCGCGGAGAGCCAGGACCCCTCCACTACAAGGCCGAGTACAAGCAACCCATCGGCTGAAAGCATTCGTTTCTCCCGTCAATTAAAGGCCACGGTTCACTGATCACTGACAACTGATTACTGATCACTGCTCACTGATAACTGCTCACCGCATACCGTACCCAGCTCTTCGTCCATTTGCACTTCCAATTGAACCCAGGAGGACAACTTCAAGTATAGCGCGCGGCTCGCCCAGGCATCGGTGGCGGCGTACAGAAGCTGGGCCGAACTCAACGTGGGGCGGCTCCAATCGGAACGTTGGGCGCCTTTGGTAATGCGAAAACCCAGGACCAAGGCGGACAGGCCCCGCAAGCCGTTGTTCTTAATCCCGGCGCGACCGGCCAAGCCGGCCAACTCCACAAAGCCGGCGGGTTCGAAATCATGCATCTCGCGAAGTTTTCGGATGTCGTAAGCGAGGCTAACCCCGGCTTTAAGAATGGCGTCGTTGGAAAAAATCCTGGAAAACCAGCTCAAGTCTTTCAATCGGCTCAACTGAATCACGTAAACCATCGAAGCTCCAGCCAACTGAACCAGGGCGGGAGGATAGGATTCCCCTTTGGTGAAACACGCCCGCGTCTCGGTATCGAAACCCAGAATGTTTTCGCTCAGGATAGCCGGCAGCACCTCCTGCATTTCCTGGTCGGAGGAAATCAGCCGGATGGGCCCGGAGTATTTGACCAACGGCAAGGCATTGATTTCGTCGCGCGTAATGTGGCTTTTTAAGGGGGAAGTCATTTTTATAAGCAGTAATCAGTTGTCAGTAAACAGTAGTCAGTCATGTACTCAGGGCTATATCGCAGGACCCCATCCTTATCCTTCCAGCGCGTCGATGATTTCCTGGCGCTGTTGCTCCAGGTCGTGGATCTCCTGCTGCCAGTAGGCTTCCGTGCCCCAACCGGGGGCCAGGCGGGCGAAGCCGCCGTCGCGCTTCTGGCGGGCGCACCAGGCGGTGAAGTGAATAAACCGCATGGCGCGCAGCGGTTCGATCAATTGCAGCCACTTGGGATTGAAGGTCTGAAAAGTCTCGTAGCCTTCGAGCAGCAAATCCATTTCCACCTGCGACTGCCGCAAGTGCCCGGGAAGCAGCATCCAAAGATCCTGCACCGCGGGGCCGGCAGCCATGTCGTCAAAATCGATCAGATGGAAGGGTTCACCCGGCCGTTGCAGGATGTTGCCGAAGTGGCAATCTCCATGAATCCGGATGTTTTCGACTCCGTCGAAAAGCGGTGCAATCAGATCCGTCACCGCCCGCACGGCGGTTTCATAGCGCTCTTGAAGTCCGGGCACGACAAAATCGGAGAGCAGCGTGTATTCCAGATGCTGCTTCGTCGAAATCTGCGGATGAATCCGGATGCGCTCCCGCGGCGGATGAAGCGCCCCCACCCCATGCATACGGGCCAGCAGGCGTCCGAGTTCCAGCCACTGTTGGGGATTCGGCTCGTCGCAAATGCGCCCGCCCTTTTTGGGGAACAAGGCGAAATAGATGCCATGATAATCGTTTAACGTCTTGCCGGCAGAACTCGGCATCGGCGCCACCACGGGAATTTCCCGTTCATGGAGTTCGGCCAGAAAATCCTGCTCGTCCTGCAAAGCTTCCCGGCTCCAGCGACCCGGCCGGTAAAACTTGGCAATCACCCAACCGCCCTCTTCCAACTCAACCTCATAGACCCGGTTGATATAGCTGGTCAGGGAGCGGCACAGATTCGAGCATCGGCGTCCGAGGGTCTCTTCGACCAGATTAAGGACCACATCTGGCGTGAGGTGGGAAAAATCCGGCAGCGCGTCTTCTGAGTCGTTCTTCATCGCGCCACCCCTATGTAACCCCATCGAACCGGTTTCCGGGAAACCCGGAAACCAGCCCGGCGCGGCCTATTTAAAGTATACCTTGATCTTGCGCGGATCGTGAATCATCGAACGGATCATCTTGGCATCCAGGCTGCGAACCTTCGCTTCCGGCACGCCCAAGGCCACCAAACGGCGGCGATGTTCCAATTGACGACGATTCTTCGCGGCGCCGCTCTTGCGCGGCCGCGTCGTATTATTATTTCTGGCGTTCATCGACATAGTATCATCTCCCTCTGACCTGCGTCAGGTTTGCTTGCTAAAACATGAAACGCCGTAAACTACATGGCAAAAACGCTTTGATCAACCTTATTTTGCCACGATTTTTCGGTTTTATGACGGCGTCATCGGATCTGAGGCGTCGGAAGGCGCCTGCTCGTGAACGTCAGACGTCCGTTCTGCGTGTTTTAGCGGTCCGATCTAAGCAATTGCCCGAGTGTAGGCTAGCCATGCAACGCCTATCTTTCGTTAGCCATACACGAGACTTCATGATCGAACCGTTAGGAGGAAAGCATGAAAGCCGAAACCATCGATATGCTGAGCCATAGCGATCTGGCGATCCTGGCGGATAGAAAGGCAGCGACATCGCTCTCCGTCTACCTGCCTCTTCATTATGGATGGCCGCAAGTTCAAGACAACAAGATCGTTCACAAAAACCTGGTCAACGACGCCCACGCGGCTTTGTCCGCTTATGGATTGCGAGCGGCTGAAGTAGATTCGCTGCTGGCGCCGCTTCAAACGTTGGATATGCGAGCCCTTACCCAAACCGATACCGGAAATGCGCTTTGTTTATTTGCCGCCCAGGACATCAGCCTGATTCGTACGATTCCCATCGAAATTCGACACGTCTGCGTCGTAGCGCCGGAATTTTACATAACGCCCCTTTTGCCGGCCATCACCTCGGATCGCGCTTTTTACGTGTTGGAATTCACGCAAAACGAGATCAAGTTATTCCACGGCTCGCGCAGCGATTTCCGAGAAGTCACGCCTGAAGAACTTCCCCGCAGCCTCGCAGAGGCCCTTCCCTATGAAAATCCCGAGGAATCGCTTCAATTTCATACGGGAACCGGCGAATCCTCCGAGCCCAACCGGCGAGCGGCCATATTTCACGGCCAAGGAGGACCGAATGAGCGACAGGAATGGACCGACCGGTTCTGTTTACGATTGGCTGAACGGCTCGACGAGCATCTGAAAGGCGCAAGAGAGCCCTTGGTCCTGGCCGGCGTCGAAAATATATTGAGTCGCTTCCGGCAACACACTCGTTATCCGCATATCCTGGCCGCCGGCATCGAGGGAAATCCGCGAGATTTCGCAAAAGGAGAACTCCATCGCAAAGCCTGCACCATCATGGAGCCCATCTTCAAGGCAGAGGAAAAGGAAGCCGCCGCCAAAATCATGCGAGGAAAGGGCGCCGGCAAAACCATCTACGGGCTCGAAGAAATCTTTCGGCACATTGCGCAGGGCCGGGTGGACATCCTTTTCATCGCCGACAATGTACAAAAATGGGGTCGATTGAAGGAGGATCTCGATTTCCCGATAGAGCTTCATGACGAGCCGAAACCTGGAGACAGCGAACTGCTGAACCTCGCTACGATAAAGACTCTTAACCAGGGGGGCCAGGCTTTTGCCGTGCCCCGATCCGATCTGCCGGCGAAGCCGGCCTCGCTGGCGGTGGCCATCTTGAGGTATTGAGTGAAAGCTCTCGTGCAACATGTCAAGGAACGTCTGAAAGCCAGTTTCTGGTTCATCCCTGCTTGCATGAGCCTTGCCGCGATCGGGCTGGCCATGTACTCGGGTCATCTCGATATTCGAGTCAACGTCACAAGTTCGGGCTGGCTCCAGTCCTTGCTCTACAAAGGGGGGTACAAAGGAGCGCTCACCTTGTTATCGACCGTAGCCAGCTCAACCATCACCATTGCCGGCGTGATTTTCTCGGTAACCATGGTGGCCTTATCGCTCGCCTCAACCCAATTCGGCCCCCGTTTATTGACGAATTTCATGCGCGATCCAGGCAATCAGCTTGTCTTGGGAACATTTATCTCCACGTTTCTCTTTTGCCTGACGGCGATGGGCAACAGTCAGAGATTGGAAAACGAAAATTTTATCCCCTCCGTTTCGGCAGCCTTTGCCCTTATGGCCGCCGTGTTGTGCATGGGCGTGCTGATATATTTTATCCACCACATGTCCACCTCCATCCGAGCGGAACATGTAATCAATGTCGTGGCCATCGAATTGGACGAAAGCATGAAAAACTTTTTTTCCCCGCGAAGGAGCGCGGGTTCAAAAATAGGCTCCGAGTCCGACGCCAGACTCGAAGAATTCAATCGGAAAGAGGGCTCGCCTGTTCCGGCCCACAGCACCGGATATATACAAGCGATTGACGAAGCCGATCTCATCGAAGCGGCCGACCGCGAAAATACCGTTGTTAAGCTGGTCCTGAGACCGGGACATTTTGTGGTGGAAGGATTCGATCTTGCCGTGCTTCCGCCCGGATTCCACATCGCGCCCCGTCTTAAAGAAGAGATCCAACACTGCTTTGTCATCGGAAAAGAACGCACCTCCGAACAAGACCCGGAATATGGAATTTATCAACTGGTGGAAATAGCGGTCCGAGCCCTATCGCCCGGCATTAACGATCCCTTCACCGCGATCGGTTGCCTGGACAGGTTGTGTGGGCTTTTATGTTGGATTGTCCGCCAGCCTGCCATTTCCAAGTACCGCTGCAACCGGCAAGGGACCCTCAGGCTCATCGTCGCGCCCATCGCAACCGACAACATGCTTCGCGCTGCATTCGAGCAAATCAGACAAGCTTCAACTCGGATGTCCTCCGTATCCATACGCCTTCTCGAGTGCTTGAATGTCATTGCCTTGTCAACCCAGAATAAGGAGTGCCTCCAGTCCATCCGGCAACAGGGCGAAATGACTTTTCAAAGCTCGGTCGCCATGCCTATGCAGCCAGGAGACCTGGAAGACTTGAAAGCCCGATACCAAGCTTTGATTGCCGCGATCGAACGATAGTTATCCGACAAAGCAAAGGCGCGCTCAAAACAGATTTTTCTCTGGTCTCTTCATGTTTTTTTCTGTGCATTTTTGGTCGCACTCGAGTACTTGTTATACAAACAATGATCGAGAGGCTGGATATGGACTCTTTTTTAACCGGTATTGCGATGGGTTTGGCCATGTCCTTGGCGATCGGCCTGGTCCTGTGGCGCCGGCGGCGTAAATCCCTGATAAAGGGCGGACCGCGCACCAATGTGCATGTATCCATCGAGGAGTTGCGCTCCATCGGCGAGCTTTCGGTGTTCAAGGTGCTGACCAAGGAAATCGTCACGGCCAAGGATCACTGGCTGGGTGAATTCGGCAAGAAGTACATGGAATGGGTCGTCAGCTCGAAGAAAATGGCGATGATCTTCGAATTCGACATCAGCTTTCAATACAACCTGCGGGATTCGTCCTTCGTCGTCGAAGACTTGGGCCAGGGCGCCTACCGCCTTAAAATGCCGCGTTGCAAATACGACATCTTCATCCGGGACATCACCTTCTATGACGAGCAGCGCTCGCGCTTTCTGCCGTGGCTGATTCCCGACCTGCTCAACGACGTCTTCGGACCCGGCTTCAACGAGGAAGATCGCAACCGGCTGAAACGCGAGGCCCGCGAGCAGGCCGAAGCGCTGGCCGGCAATCTGGTGCACCGGCTGCGTTCGGAGGTTCAATCTTCCGCCCGAGAAACGATGGAGCTGCTGGCCAAGGGCTTCTCCGCCCGACAGGTCATCGTCGATTTTCAGGACGCCGCACCGGAACAAGACAAAGTGGCCTACGCGGGAGCATCCGATCTGAAATCCTAATTTTCGGATTTCACATCGCTTCCCCTACTCATCCCACTCGATCATGAAGCAATTGGAAACGCCGGGATAGACTTCCGAATACCAGGCGCCGCTGCAAAAGACCTTCTCCCCAAGCAGTCCTTCCCGGATGGAATCGACGAAGTTGCTGAACTGGAACGGTTCTCCGGTGACCCACTCATGGCCATTGCGCGTCGTCTTCAAGCCCATCCAGAACCAACTGCCTTCGGGCATCATGGAAGCGATGAAGTTGTTTTCCGTGCGGCTGGCGATGGTGACCAGATGTCCGCCCAGGCGCCGGCAACAGTCGCGGGCCTCTTCCCACGTCATGAAGGTAGGCATGTAAAGATAACGATGCCCCTGGAATTCCGCGGCCAAGCCGCGCAGGGCGCGAAGATCGTTCTTCCGAAGCGCCAGGAGCGCCTCGGCTTGCTGGATATGATGTCGGCAGGAAGGCTCGCGGTTCCAGATTGCGCATGCGCGCAGGATTTCGCTTTCCGGGAGCGAATCGCCATCGTAATAAAAGCTGTAGGGCGGCTTCTGAACAAAAGGCTCCAGGCTGGTCAGCCGGTTGCCGCCGCACATCAGCGCCCCCAAGGCGACATCCTTCAGCGGCAGGAGCGATTTGATCTTGTTGTAGTGACAACTGAACAGACTCAACTGCATGCCGCTAAGGGGAGAGAGATCGCGAATGCGATTGTGGGCGCAGTGAAGGGCCGTCAAGGGCATCCCCCGCAAGGGCTCAAGGCTTTCGATTTCGTTGCCGCCGCAAATCAACGTGCCGAGCGGCATGCCCTGCAGGGGTTCCAAACTGCGGATGTGGTTGCCGTCGCAGTACAGGGACGTCAGACTCATTCCACGCAGAGGCTCGAGCTCCCGGATGCCGGCACTCCAACAGCTCAACCAGTTCAGATGCATGCCGCGCAAGGGTTCCAAACCATCCTTGAGCATGGCGCCGCCGCAGTTGAGCATCACCAGCGGCATGCCGTGCAGCGACTTCAGGCTTTGCACGGGACAGGCCTCGCAAAGCAGCGTCACCAGCGGCATGCCGAGCAAAGGGTCGAGATTGATCAGGGGATTGCCCCCGCAGTTAAGCATCACCAACGGCATCGCCCGCAGAGGCTCCAGGCTGGTAATGCGGTTGTTGCTGCAATACAGAGCCGTCACCGGCATCCCGCGAAGGGGTTCGAGATCGCCGATGCCGGCGTTGGACACATCGACGGTCAGCCGTTCGTTGTCCATCCGAATGTTAAAGGACACCCCAGGCCAGGCCTCCTCCAACCGCTGTCGCCAATACGGCAGGCTGTTCTTAACCAGAATCCGGTCGCCGGCCAGTTGATAGCCCCGCCGGGCCCGTTCCTGACGTTGGGCATCGGGAAACGAATCCAGCGCCTCCTGAAACAGATCCATGGCGGTCACATAGCGCCCCTTCTGCAACTGGCGTTCGGCCGTGTCGAGAAGGTCGGCCTTCCAGGGCACCCCCAGACTGTAAATCCGAATGCGGCGATAACGCGTGTCGGCCATCCAGCCGTGAATGCCGACCGCCGTGCGGTCGGAGCCGGACAACGGATCGGCATCGGATACCCGGAAGATTTCCTCGTCGTTGACGATGAACCGCAGGCGCGATCCCGCGCGTTCGGCCCGCACCCGATAGGGCTGTCCTCGCACGATCGACACGGACGGCTGCGCCCAGACCCGCCGGTCGGCCCGGGACAGCAGATTCATCGAGTTGCTGTAGCCGCCGTATTTGAATTCATAGCCGCTGGATGGAATCTCCTTCCAATTCTCGGAGCGGATGGAACTCATGAAGCAGGCAATGTCGTTGAGATATAGGCTTTCCTGATGGCATTCGAATTCGATGCGAACATCGCCGCCCAGGGGTTTTTTCAGCAGGAGGAATTGGGGCTCGCCGCTGTACAACCGCAATTCCCCATCTTTAATCTCCCATTGCCCGCCATGTACTTCCCAGCGGGAAGTCCAGTCGGGGCTCGAAAAATCTTCATCCAGCACCAGATGCCAGATCAAACCGTCCTGGTAGGCCTCCACGTCGAGCTGCAAGTCTTTGACCGAGACATAGCGATCGGAGGGCCGGGTGGCCAGCGCCTTCATGGCGATGTCGGACAAAACGGGCGGCGCCCGGCCATCCGGGCAATGCGCCAGCGCCAGCGGCCGCCGGCGATGCGGCTCCAGCAAAGCCGCCTGGGCCGGATCGTTGTAGGTCACGGGAGAAACCATGTCGCCGCGCGCAATCCGGTCGATCACCTCCTTCAGATCCTCCCCGTCGATCGGCGGACGCAGAACCAGCAGGCTGTAGAGAATCGAGCCCAACGAATAAATGTCGCTGCGGGCATCGACCATCCCGGTACAAGCTTGTTCGGGCGACATGTAGCCCGGCGTACCCATCACCAGGCCGTTAAGCGTTTCGGAGGTTGCCGTCGAGGCGCCTAGACTCGTCGTTTCGACGCGCTTCTCCGACGGGGCCAAAGCCGCGTGAGCGACAGCCTCGGTAGAATTCGCGGACGGCGAGGCCATCACTTTGGCCAGCCCCCAATCCATGACCAGCACCTCGCCGTAGTCGCCGATCATGATATTTTCGGGCTTCAAATCCCGATGCACAACGCCCTTGGAATGGGCAAAGGCCACCGCATCGCAGGCCTTCTGAAAAATGGTCAGCAAACGAGCCAGCGGATAATGCTCGATGGTCTCGGGATGTCCCCGTCGCAGGTTGTCGAGCACATCCGTCAGCGTGACGCCCTTCACATATTTCATCGTATAAAAGACGTTTCCGTATTCGTCCAACCCCAATTCGTGCACCGGAACGATATTCGGGTGCTCCAGTTGGGAGGCAATTTGAGCCTCTTCGACAAAACGGAGCAATTCGTCGCTTTTGTGCAGCACGTCCTTTTTCAGGATCTTCATGGCCACGCTTCGGCGAAAACTCAAATCGAAGGCCTGATAGACGATGCCCATGCCGCCCTGCGAAATAACCCGTTCGATCCGATACTTCCGCCCGCTGCGGCAAGCGGTCAGTAGAGTTGCAGACGAAAGATCGAGAGACATTTTCACGCCCACGTCGTCGCTCGGAATCATGGGTTCGCCGGAGTCGGCGACCAGCACTACCTCGGTGGGTTTTTCAAAAGGATTTGAACCGAATGAATCATCCGGTTTTATGACGCCCTCCTCATCCTGTAGGTTTTTCGTCATACGTTCCTTTTAAAGGATTAATAAGAAGCTTGTCATGTCTGCATGACCGGGTCAAGAAGCGTAATGAGGGACTACAAACGGATTAATTGCGGCAACTTATGCGTGGTGCGGCATGGCAGCGCCCAAGGCGAGATGCAAGTATTCGTCAGTCCATTTTTCGGACAAAGCGTTGAGGCCCAAGGCGGCATAGGCCAAACCCAAGTCAGAGCTGGTCTCCATCATGCCTTCGATGTCCCCTTGAGAAAAGGCTTCAGCATAGAGTTGGTTCGCCAACTCGATATAGCTTTTCGCCTCACAACTTTCCATCCCTAGTTTCATGATGCTTTCTGTATCGGCCAGGGACCGGTCCATCTTAAATGCAAAAGCTGAGTTTCGCTCTGTCGAAACCTTCTTCTTCCGGTCGCGACGGAGCGCGACCCTCCAAAATTCAAACTACCGCAATGGGACTTGCGCTGGAGCTCTATCCTCCCTCCCCACCCTCATCCAAACATCGAAGCCGCGTTACGCCCGCCTGCATGGCTACGCCATGTTGCGGGCAGGGAGAACGCGGCCCACCTGAAGAACCGGTCTGGAGGCAGACCGGTCAACCGAGGCGATGCGTCAGGACCAGAAGAACCCGTCTTCGGGTTGTTTCATCCGAAGGTCTTGCAGAAAAGGCCGCGTCAAGATGTTCTTTTCCAGGAATATCGACTTAATTTCATTGCGTTTGCAGGTTTGATTATGATGAGATATCGATCACAGGTATTTGCCCAACTTGATCATGAACGCACCAGACGCCAATAAAAAAGAACGGCCGCCGTCTACCGCAGTAAATACGGAGCCGTCTGTTCACAAGAAAATTGCCGGAGCCTTCATCTCGCTGCTGGAAATCGACCGGCCGCCGATCATTGCCCATTGCCGCCGGGTAGCCCGTTGGGCCCGCGAGTTGGGCGCCTTGAGCGCATTATCCGATCAGGACCTGGACGAACTTGAAACCTCCGCCCTTCTGCACGATGTTGGTTTCATGGGCGCCAGCATGTCATTATTGAATACGTTGTCTTTGGACCGCAGTACGGACGAGAAAGCCAAGCGACATCCCTTGGTCGGCTTTGCCGTGCTGTCGCAAATTCCCGGTTTCGAGCGCGTGGCGGAATCCGTCCTGCATCATCACGAGCGCTTCGACGGCCAGGGCTATCCCAAGAGACTTCGCGGCGAAAATATCCCGCTCTTTTCGCGCATCATCTCCGTGGCCGATCTGTTCGACCTGGAAACGCATCCGACCGGCGCCATGATGCCCGATCTGGACAATGTTCGCAAAAAGATCCTGCAAGAGCGCAATCGCAGCATCGACCCAGAGTTGGCCAACCGATTTCTTTTCATCGTGACCACCACCGACGACCTGCATCGCCAGGACAAAAATACGGTGGAACTCCCCTTAAGCGCCTTGAAAGCCGGCATGGTGCTCGCCCGCGACCTGAAGTCCATCGATGGGACCTTTCTTCTACGGTCCGGAGCCGTGCTGACCGATGCGGTGCTGAACAAAGCGTTTTCATCGCCCAGTCTGGAATGGCTTTTGACCACCGCTCACGTCGATGCCATCTCCATTCGCAGCGAAGGAGGCTAAGCCATGACCACTTCACCCACCCTGTTAGTGCTGGCGGCTGGAATGGGAAGCCGTTACGGAGGCCTCAAACAAATCGATCCGGTCGGCCCCTGCGGCGAAATTGTGATCGATTATTCAATTTACGACGCCCTCCGGGCCGGCTTCGGACGCGTCGTATTCGTCATCCGGAAAGACATCGAAGAATCCTTTCGGGAAGCCATCGGCCGCCGGTTGGAAGCCCGCGCCGACGTCGACTATGTCTATCAGGAGTTGTCGGCGCTCCCGCCCGGCTATTCGATCCCGCCGAACCGCACCAAGCCCTGGGGAACCGGTCATGCGATTTTGATGGCGCGCCAAACCATTCGGGAACCCTTTGCCTCGATCAATGCAGACGATTTTTATGGCGCTCATTCGTACAAACTTTTAGGGCAAACCCTGAGCGCCACGAAGACAGATTCGGACGATCATTGCATGGTCGGGTTCACCCTGCGCCACACGCTGTCCGACTACGGAAGCGTCGCACGGGGGATTTGCGAATGCGACCCGAAAGGGTTCTTGCAGCGCGTTGAAGAACATACCCGCATCGAGAAAGCGCCCGAGGGCGCGCGTTCGTTCGATGCAAACGGACGCGCCATCGAGCTGACGGGACAAGAATTGGTTTCGATGAACATGTGGGGTTTCACGCCCGCCCTCTTTCCGCAGCTTGAAACGGAATTCAAAGCCTTCCTGGATCGGCGCAGCGGCGATCCCAAAGCGGAACTGTATATTCCTTCCGTCGTGGACGCGCTCGTCGCCCAAAAGCACGCGCGCGTAAAAGTGCTGACCACGCCCGACCCGTGGTTCGGGGTGACGTACAAGGACGACAAAGCCCTCGTGATTCAAAGTATCCGGGACTTGATCGCAGCCGGGCAGTATCCCGAGAAGCTGTGGGAGTGAGTGAATTTGCGATTTGCAATTTGCGATTTGCGATTTTTAATAAGGTAGATGTTTCCAAGAATTAGATCGACGACAAAGACATAGAGACGTCCCCGCCTAAAACAAAGTTCCTGCAGTCTTCCAATTGCAACTTGCAAATCGCAACTTGCAAATCATCCCCCCGCCCCCGGCTTCGCTTCAGGAGCCTGGAACTTCTCGTTTTGCCGGGCGGTCTGGGCGGCGGCGTATTTGTTGCGCATGGCCAGGCACTTTTTAGGGCAGGCCTCCACGCACGCGTTGCAGGTGATGCACTTCAGCCGGTCAATCTCCCAGGTCTTCTTTTCCTTGTTGACCAGGATCGCGGCCGTGGGACATTTACGCCGGCACAAGCCGCAGAAAATGCATGCTGCTATTTCGATGGCGACCCGCCCACGGGAAGAGGTGGGATAAACCCGGGCCCGGGCGGGATACATCAACGTCGCCGGCTCGCCAAACAGGCTTTTTAGAATGGTTCTGGAAATCTTGCGTATGGGCATTTTATCTCTCCGCACAGCTAATGCATGGATCGATGGTTAAGACAATCAGTGCAACATCCGCAAACTCGCATCCCTTCAACATGTGCAGCAACGGTGCGATGTTGGCAAAGGTCGGAGTCCGGACGCGAAAACGATCGAGGAACTTGGAGCCGTTGGCCTTGACGTAATAAACGACCTCGCCGCGCGGTTGTTCCAGGCGTGAAAAGTACTCGCCGTTCGGCAGGCCCGTCACCTTCACGTCCACAGGGCCGTCCGGCATTTTCTGGATGCACTGCCGCATCAAATTCAGCGACTGATAAATCTCTCGAGCCCGCACCACCGACCGCGCCTGGCAGTCGCCCGCCGTTTCCACCACGGGTTCCCATTCGAGTTCCCCATAGGCCGCATAACCCAGGCTCCGCGTATCCTGGGAAATACCGCTCGCCCGGAGAACAGGCCCGACCGCTCCGAGTTTATGCGCATCCTCCTTGGAAACCACGCCCACCCCCTCCAAGCGGTGCTTCAGAGAATAATCGTCCTCGAAAATGGCGGTGATTTCGCGAATGGACGTTTCGATCTCGTCCAAATCACGGGCAATCCGCTTCAGCGTTTCCGGCTCGATATCCCGGCGCGTTCCGCCGATCTTGCAGGACCCGAAAATGACGCGTCCGCCGGCCGTCTCGTCGATGAGGTTGACAATTTTTTCGCGTACGCGCCAGCTATGCATGAACAGGCTTTCAAAACCCGCCGCATCGGCCATCAGACCCAGCCAGAGCAAATGGCTGTGCACCCGGGAAAGTTCTGACCAAAAGGTTCGCAGATATCGGGCGCGAGCCGGCACTTCGATGTTCATGACCGCTTCGATGGCCTGGCAATAGCCCAGCCCGTGAATAAAGCTGCAAATGCCGCAGATGCGCTCGGCGACATACGTCATTTCAAAAAAATCTTTCTTCTCCCCCAGTTTTTCAAGCCCGCGATGCACAAATCCCAACGAAGGGATGGCGTCCACGACCTTATCGTCCTCCAACACCAGATCCAAATGGATCGGCTCCGGCAACACCGGATGCTGGGGACCGAACGGAACGATCATACGATTGGCCATAATGAATTACCTCTTCCTTCTTACTTCGCGATCGGCGGCGGCGTGTTGAACGGCGTCTTGATCGCCGTCTTATAAAACGTGCCCTGGAAATCCAGCGCCATGTCCGTGACGTTCAGCCCAAACAGATCGTGCATCTCGTTTTCATAAACCAGCGCGCAGAAGTAAATGCCGCTGACGCTGGGGACCTGGGCGTCTTCTCTTGAAACTTGCAGCCGCAGGGTCAGCAGGGCGTGATCCTTGTCGAAACTGTAGCTCAGTTCGAACGCATCCTTCAGCGTGCAGCAAATCTGAACCAGGCGATAGCCCTGGTTAAACAATTCGCCGACCTTGGAGAGCAGTTCGCTCCGCTCCAGGGTTGTGATGTTCGCTTGCTCAATCATGGGAAGATTCCTCCACTTCAACCGGCTGCCGATGGGCGGCTTCCTTTAAAGCCTTGGCCTTCTCTTCGAGAATGCCAAGGGCCTTGACCACGCCGTCGATGATGGCCTCGGGCCGGGCTGCACAACCGGGCACATACACATCCACCGGGATCACCTTGTCGATCCCGCCCTTTACATTGTAACAGTCCTGAAAGATGCCGCCGCTGGTCGCGCAAATCCCGATCGCCACCACGGCCTTGGGCTCCGGCATCTGGCGGTACAGATTTTTCACGACCGGGGTGTTCTGTTCGTTGACCGACCCGGTGATCAGCAGGATGTCCGCGTGCTTTGGATTGCCGACATTGACGATGCCGAAGCGTTCCACATCGTACATCGGCGTCAAACAGGCGAGCACTTCAATGTCGCACCCGTTGCAACTGGTCCCGTCATAATGAAGGATCCAGGGAGATTTTTTCAAAAAAGACATACTCTTTTCCCTTCGATTACCGCAGGAAATACAGCGTCGCAACATTGCCGACGCCCAGCGTGGCGGCGACGGCCCACGACCATTTCACGGCATAATGCCATTTGGTGCGCGCATACGTGTTATCGATGAAGATTTCAAAGAAGTATGTAAGGATTACCGCGGCGACGGCCGCCGGCGGATACCAGGCAAAAAACAAATAGACCAAGCCCAGCAACAGAATGTTTTCGTACCAGTGAGCCACTTCGATCATCGCCAGCGCGGGCCCGGAAAATTCCGTGGTGAGACCTTTGACTATTTCCTGATGCCCATGATGCGACGTCGACAAATCGAACGGCGATTTCCGAAATTTGATCGTCAGGATGTAGACCAGCCCCAGGAAGATGCCGGGCAATTGGAAGATCAACGGGCGGTGAATCGCAATCATGTCGTGAACGATGAACGTTCCGGTGGCCATGTAGAGGCCGATGGCCGCAATCAACAGCATCGGCTCGTAGGCCATCATCAGAATCAATTCGCGCTCTGCGCCGATGATGCTGTACGGCGAATTGGCCGAATAGGCGCCCATGACCAGGAAAATCCCGGCCAGCGTCAGCGCAAAAATCGCCAGCAGCAAATCGCCGCCCGCAAAGAACAACGCGCCGGTAATGATCATGAAAACCAGAAAACACAGGATGTAGAAATTCTGGAAATGGTTCACCGCCAGATTTTCCTTCGCCATCAGCTTCAACACATCGTAGAAAGGCTGGAACAAGGGAGGCCCGACGCGGGACTGCATGCGCGCCGTGACGATCCGATCGAAACCCGCCAGCAGGCCCCCCAACACGGGCGCCAAAACCAAATAAGCCAATGTAATCAGAAATATCTTCATAATTCCGCCGTCACAAACATCAATACAATCAACAGAACCGTGATCCAATTGCCCAACCGGCTCAAACTCGCCTCATTGAAATACGCCCGAAAATACACGTTGCGGATGATCATATCGCGCGGCTGGCCCAGGGAGCCCTGGAACGAGAGGTTGCCGGGCAGATTGGCGCCGGCCATGTAGGCCCCCTCATATTTCAGATTCTTCGGGAAATAAAAGAAGCCCAACGGCAAGAGAATCAGCGCCCCCAGCATGATGCCCATAATGGCCAGATTGGCATAGCCCAGGGAGAAAGCATGGCCGTAAAGCTGCATGGTGTAGGGCTCGATGTATTCGGCCGCAATGAGCGGGAACAGGCCGCAAGCGCCGATGGTCAAGACCGCCAGCCCAAGCAGCGCGGTCCATTCCTCCGGCTCGATCTGGCCGGCCGTACGACGCGGAGTGTGCGGGACGGCGAGCAGCTTGCCCATCCATTTCGCCCAGAAGAACAGCGTCGGAGCGCTGCCGAAGGCCAGCAGGATGGCCAGGATAGGATTCGAGTCGATGAAGGCCTTCAGCGTCACCCATTTGCTGATCAGCATGCCAAAGGGCGCCAGAAACATGCCGGCAATGCCGATGAGCATGAAGATCGCCAGCGCGGGCGACCGGGTGATCAAGCCGTGCATATCCTCGATATCGCGACTGCCGATTTCGTGCTCGATGGTTCCGACCGTCAGGAACAACAGCCCTTTGGCCACGGCATGGAAAACCACCAGGAGAATCGCGGCCCAAACCGCCTCAAAGGTCCCCACCCCGCCGCACGCCACAATCAAGCCCAGGTTCGCAATGGTGGAATAGGCCAATACGCGCTTGGCGTTGTTTTGGGAAACCGCCGTGGCCGACGCCAGCAGGAACGTCACCCCGCCGATCAGCGCAATAACAAAGCCGGCCGCCGTGTTTTGCAGGATGGGCGCCATCTTAATAATGACATAGACGCCGGCTTTCACCATCGTACTGGAATGCAGCAGGGCGGAAACCGGAGTCGGCGCCACCATCGCGCCCAGCAGCCATGACGAAAACGGCATCTGGGCCGACTTCGTCAGCCCCGCGAAGGCGATGAACATGGCCGGAATCAGGGCCGCCGCCTGCCCCATGGCCAGTAGTTGGCTCATGTCGACGGTCTTGTGCACAAAGGCGAGATAGACGATGCCCAGCGCAAAACTCAGCCCGCCCAAGAGATTGATTTTAAGGGCGCGAAAAGCGTTCTGGACGGCCTCCTCCGTTTGCGAGTAACCGATCAGCCAAAACGAACACACGGAGGTCACTTCCCAAAAAAAGTACATCCAGCGAAGATTGTTCGAAAACACAATGCCGAACATGGCCGCCAGGAAAACGAAAACGACAAAAAAGAAGCTGCGCGTTCGATTGGGAATTTCCGGATGATGAGCATGGTAATCCTTCATGTACCACAGCGAATAGATGCTGATGAGTCCGCCCACCACGCCGACGATCATCGCCATGATCACGGACAGATTGTCCACCGACAAATCCCGTTCCGCGCTGACGACGCCGCCGAAAAACTCGCTGTAGATCATGAGCCCGGTTTGCAGGACCACCAACAGCGGCACAACATAGCGCCGGGATAAAAAACCCTTCACGAGCAGATACAGCGACAAGCCGATCTCGCCGCAGAACAACGCGCCGTCAACCCAGTGTCCCTCGACGGCGTAATAGGACGTCCCTCCTTTGACATGAGCAACCCCCAAGGCCACGGCCGCCGCCGCCAACACCACCGACGACATCTTCACAATTGCATTCCGCCATCGCGCCGCCGACACCGCCGCCAGCAACACCGCCGGCAACAACGGAAAAGCCATCAGAAAAAAAAGAGTTTTCATGTCTCGCCTTGTAACAAGTAAATGCTTTGGAGTCTCTGGAGGGAGCCAACAAGTTTATCCACAGAGTTGATAGCAGCAAAGCCACTGCGCAAACAATGGCGGAGGAAATTAGGCTTCCGCCCGGGCAGCGTCAACAAGTTTTTGTAAATTTCTTGCCGATTCGCTTGTTCTTGCCTCGCCCCCTCTCATTGTATACAAACGCATATTCAGGTCCTGGAGCACGCCCCATAAAGGAAGAATGGGTGATTGAAATCAAACCAATGCGATCGGCATGGCGTTCCATTTTTCTTCAAGCAATGGGGCGGTGTGAACAAGAAAAAAGCTGGGAGGGAATTGCTCGGTAAAACATGGGACGCCCTTCCGGAATTGGCGATGGCATAGGAGCCGCTTTAACCGGCCTGAGGGAATGCCAAGAATTACTACGTTATGAATATACGATTTGTTATTGCGATGCTAATGGCATGGGCGCTCGCTTCGGGCGCCCGGGGAACCACCCTTTATGTTTCCCCCGCCGGCACGCATCAGTATCCGTTCGCCAATTGGACGGAAGCGTCCACCAGCATTCCCATCGCCGTTCAGTCGGCGCCCAACAACGCGACCGTGCTGCTGGCCAAGGCGGAGTTCGTGCTGGAGCAGGAAATCCGGATTACCAACAGCCTCGTGCTTCGGGGCAACAACGGCGCCAAGAATACGGTCGTGGATGGAGGCCAAACGTTTCGGTGCGTGTCGGTGACCTGCAATGAGGCCGTCTTGGATGGGCTAACCTTCATGCACGGGAAGGCCTCCATCGGCGGAGGGATTTACTGTAATGGCACCAACATCCTGATCAACAACTGCATCGTTACCGGCAACGAGGCGGAGTATGGCGGCGGGGCCTTTATCGACGATGGGCGCGTGACGATCGTCAATTGCACGGTCTCCAGCAATCTTGCACACAGGGTACAGGCCAAATCCGAATGGCCGCAGTCTTCCGGCGGAGGGTTGTTTATCAAGGACAATAATTGCCGGGTGCTTCGTTGCACGATTCGGGAAAACCAGGCAACCCCTGCCGGCGAAGGCGGCGGACTGATGCTGTATCATCCTGTTTACTACAGCTCTGGGAATTTTTCGACGGATCCCATTGCGGCGGCTGAAATCGCCGATTGCCTAATCGAGAGCAATCGGACGGACTTTACGGGCGGAGGAGTCGCCTGCTTTGGATGGAACTACGATTTGCCTTTCTGCACCCAATATGATCTTTTCTTCACAAACTGCACGATTCGCGGAAATACAAGCCAGCATGGGGCAGGGTTTTATCATTGCTACTGGGGAACCATCCCCCATCTATCCAACTGCCGGGTGGAAGAGAATGAGGGAACCGGAAATGGCGCAGGCGTTCGGCTATTCAACACGTATTACATCGACCAATATGGCGTTTGTCAATCGACGTCCGTTTTCGTCAACTGCAACATCGCCTTCAACCGGGCCACGAACAACCAAGCCGTCTATGTCAGCGATTCGTTGTGCTATTTTCTGAACAGCGTGATCTGGAGCAACGAGGTTCTGGGCAGCATGCGTTTGGATACGAGCGGCCAGGGGACGCAGCAGGAAGCGGAGTATTGCTGCATTGAAGGCGGGTATCCCGGCATCGGTCTTCATCGCGAAGGCAACACCAACGCCAATCCCCTGCTGAACGACCGCGTCCACCTGTTTCCCGGCTCGCCGTGCATCGATAAAGGAACGAATTTGGCGTGGATGGCCGGGACCCGCGACTGCGACGGGCAACCCCGCGTTTTCAATGGGCGGGTCGACATCGGCGTAGACGAGGCGGTCGTCGAGGCGCAGGGCGTCAATCCGACCAACGCCTGGCGCCTTTCGTGGGAGGTCGTTCCTCAGGGCGTTTATCAACTCCAAAGCGCTGGAAGCATCTCCCAGGCAACGTGGAACGACGAAGGCGGCGCTTTTACGGCAAACGAATGGAATATTTCGCTTGAAATAACCAATCGGTCGGAAGATATTCAATGCCATAGATTGCTGTGGAAACAGCCATGACAACGAGCTAAACGGGCGCGATTCTTTCGCGAGTCCCCAACTCTTAACCCAATGCAAGGTCAGTCGATACCTCTTGCCTTAAGTCAGAGGGTTGTGTTAATGAGACAAGCATTCGTCCTGCAAAAGCTCTGATTTATGGGTTTTTCTAAACAACGTCTTTCAACAGAAACGGAGAAGTCAGAAAATGGTTAAAAACATTGCAATTATAGATGGTAATGAAGCTGCCGCCTATGTGGCGCATAAAACAAATGAAGTATGCGCTATTTATCCGATCACGCCGTCCTCCAACATGGGCGAATGGGCCGATCAGTGGTCGTCGGAAGGCCGCAAGAACATTTGGGGCACGGTGCCCGCCGTCGCGGAACTGCAAAGCGAAGGCGGCGCCAGCGGCGCGGTGCATGGCGCTCTGCAAACCGGCGCGCTGACCACGACCTTCACCGCTTCGCAAGGTCTTTTGTTGATGATTCCCAACATGTACAAGATCGCGGGCGAACTGACCTCGACGGTCTTTCATGTCTCCGCCCGTTCCCTCGCTTGCCAAGGCCTTTCGATTTTCGGCGATCACTCCGATGTGATGGCCACCCGCCAGACCGGCTTCGCCATGCTGGTCTCCAACTCCGTGCAGGAAGTCATGGACATGGCGTTGATTTCCCAGGCCGCGACGCTTGAAGCGCGCGTGCCGTTCATCCATTTCTTCGACGGTTTCCGCACTTCGCATGAAGTCAATAAAATGCAAATGCTCGAAGACGAGCAAATTCGCGCGATGATCGACGACAAACTCGTGTTCGCTCACCGTCAGCGCGGCTTGACCCCGGACCGTCCGGTCATGCGCGGCACGGCCCAGAATCCCGACGTCTATTTCCAAGGCCGCGAAACGGTCAATCCCTTCTATACCGCGACGCCCGAGATTGTCCAAAAGGCCATGGACAAGTTTGCCCAGGTGGCCGGCCGTCAGTACAAGCTCTTCCAGTACATCGGCGCCCCGGATGCCGATCGGATCGTCATCCTGATGGGTTCCAGCGCCGAAGTTGCGCTCGAAACGATCAACTTCCTGCAAAAGACGGGCGAAAAGGTTGGCGCGGTGGTGGTGCATCTGTATCGTCCGTTCTCCATCAAGCACCTGCTGGCGGCGATCCCGCCGACGGTCAAGTCCATCGCCGTGCTCGACCGCACGAAGGAACCCGGCTCCGAAGGCGAGCCTCTTTATAAGGACGTGGTCACGGCCCTTTCCGAAGCGCTGGCCGCGGGAACCCTGCCCACCCAGGGCATGCCCAAGGTCATCGGCGGCCGCTACGGTCTTTCCTCCAAGGAATTCACCCCGGCCATGGTCAAGGGCGTCTTGGACGAACTCAAGAAGGACAAGCCCAAAAACCATTTTGTCGTCGGCATCAAGGACGACGTAACGAACAGCAGCATCGACTTCGATCCGAACTTCATCACCGAACCCGCCAGCGTGGTTCGTTCGATGTTCTTCGGGTTGGGCTCGGACGGCACCGTCGGCGCCAACAAGAATTCGATCAAGATCATCGGCGAAGAAACCGATTTCCATGCGCAGGGCTACTTCGTGTACGACTCGAAGAAGGCCGGCTCGCGCACCGTTTCGCATCTGCGCTTCGGCCCGGACCCGATTCACTCGCCCTACCTCATCCAAGCGGCCAACTTCATCGGTTGCCATCAGTTCGTATTCCTCGAACAGGTGGACGTGCTGAAGTACGCGGCGGAAGGGTCCGTATTCCTGTTGAACAGCCAGTACGACCAGAATGAAGTCTGGGACAAGCTGCCCCGCAAGGTGCAGGAACAGATCATCGCCAAGAAGGTGAAATTCTATTCGATCGACGGCTACAAGGTCGCCCAGCAAACGGGCATGGGCAACCGCGTGAATACCATCATGCAGACCTGCTTCTTCGCCATTTCGGGCGTTCTCCCCCGCGACGAAGCCATCGAGCAGATCAAGAAGGCGATCAAGAAGACCTACGGCAAGAAGGGCGAGGAAATCGTCAAAAAGAACTACACCGCCGTGGATCAGACGCTGGCCAACCTGCACGAGATCAAGGTCCCGGCGCAAGCCACAAGCCAGATTCAAATGCCGCCCACCGTCTCCCCGAACGCCCCGGAATTCGTGCAAAACGTCACGGCCGAAATCATGGCCGGACGCGGCGACGACCTGCCGGTGAGCGCAATGCCGGTCGACGGCACCTTCCCCACCGGAACCACCAAATGGGAAAAGAGGAACATCTCTTTATTCGTACCGGTTTGGGAAGCGGATATGTGCATTCAGTGCGGCAACTGCAGCCTGGTCTGCCCACATGGCGTCATCCGCTGCAAGACATACGACAAGGCCAACCTGGCCAAGGCGCCCAAGACGTTCAAGTCGGCTCCTTACAAAGGCCCGGGCGTTCCCGAAGGGACGATGTACACCCTGCAATCTTACGTGGAAGACTGCACCGGCTGCGGGCTCTGCATCGAAGTCTGCCCGAAGAAGGCCAAGGACGACGCGAGCAAGCGCGCCGTGAACATGGCCGAGAAAACCCCGATCCTCGAAGCCGAACGCGAGAACATTGCGTTCTTCGAATCGCTGCCGGACGTGGACCGGACAAAACTGAACCTGAACATGGTCAAGGACGTCCAGTTCGCCGAGCCGCTGTTCGAATTCTCCGGCGCCTGCGCCGGCTGCGGCGAGACGCCGTACATCAAGCTGCTCAGCCAGCTCTTCGGCGACCGCGCCATCGTCGCGAATGCGACGGGCTGCACGTCCATCTACGGCGGCAATCTGCCGACCACCCCGTGGACGAAGAACAAGGCCGGCCGAGGCCCCGCCTGGTCGAACTCGTTGTTCGAAGACAACGCCGAATTCGGCTACGGCTTCCGACTGACGGTCGACAAGCACCGCGAATTTGCCGGCGAGCTGATCGAACAGCTCAAGGGCGACATCGGCGCCGAATTGGCCGATGCGGTGCTTAACGCCTCGCAGAAGACCGAGAAGGAGATTGCGGATCAGCGGGCGCGCGTGGCCGAGCTGAAAGCCAAGCTCCAGGGCAACGGCAAGCCGGAAGCGAAGCAGTTGCTCTCGCTGGCGGACCATCTCGTCAAGCGCAGCGTCTGGATTATCGGCGGCGACGGCTGGGCCTACGACATCGGTTACGGCGGACTCGATCACGTGCTGGCCTCGGGCCGGAACGTCAACATTCTCGTGCTGGATACGGAAGTCTATTCCAACACCGGCGGCCAGATGTCGAAAGCGACGCCGCGCGGCGCCGTGGCCAAATTTGCGGCCGGCGGCAAGAACGCGAACAAGAAGGATCTGGCCATGATGGCCATGAGCTACGGGAATGTGTACGTGGCGAAAATCTGTATGGGAGCCAATCCCATGCAGACGATCAAGGCGTTCCAGGAAGCGGAAGCCCACGAAGGGCCGTCGCTGATCGTCGCCTACGCGCACTGCATCGCGCACGGCATCAACATGCAAAAGGGTCTCGACCAGCAGAAGCTGGCCGTTCAAAGCGGCCACTGGATTCTATCGCGGTACAACCCGGCGCTGGCGGAGAAGGGCGAGAACCCCTTCGTCATCGATTCCAAGGCGCCGTCCATCGCGCTGAAGGATTACGCTTACAACGAAACACGTTACAAGATGTTGACGCTCAGCAAGCCGGACGAAGCCGCCAAGCTGATGACGCAGGCCCAAAAAGACACCGACGATGGGTGGAAGCTGTATCAACGGATGGCGAACCCGGCCGGAACAGTTCAATAAACAAGTCATGGGGGAATCATGAGGGAAGGACTATAAAATGGACTTAAGAACTAAATATATGGGCATGGAGCTGAAGAATCCGCTCGTGCCCTCGGCGTCCCCGCTTTCACAAAAGCTGGACGACATCAAGAAAATGGAAGACGCGGGGGCGTCGGCCGTGGTGATGTTCTCGATTTTCGAAGAGCAGATTCATCACGACGCCGAAGCGCTGGATCACTTGCTGACCGCCGGCACGGAAAGTTTTGCGGAAGCCTTGTCGTATTTCCCGGATCTCGGGCAGTACGCCGTCGGTCCCGAAGGCTACCTGGAGCTGATCAGCAAGGCCTCGCAGGCTGTTCAAATTCCCATCATTGGAAGTTTGAACGGCGTTTCGCACGAAGGCTGGATCGATTACGCCAAGAAGATCCAGGAAGCGGGCGCGAAGGCCATTGAACTCAACGTTTACTACGTGGCCACGAACCCGCGCATGTCCAGTTCCAACGTCGAAAAGATGTACGTCGAGGTGTTGAAGGCCGTCAAGGCGGCCGTGACGATTCCGGTGGCGATCAAGCTGAGCCCGTTCTTCAGCTCCGTGGCGCACGTCGCCAGGAAACTGGACCGGGCCGGCGCGGACGCGCTGGTGATGTTCAACCGGTTTTATCAGCCGGACTTCAACCTGGACGAACTGTCGGTGGAGCCCAGCCTCGTGTTGAGCGCCTCCGACGAACTGCGCCTGCCCTTGCGTTGGATTGCCATCCTGCACAAGAAGGTGAAAACCTCCATCGCCGCCACCACCGGGATTCATACCGGACAGGACATGGCGAAGTGCATCCTGGCCGGCGCCGACGTCGCCATGACCACTTCGGCCCTGCTAAAGCACGGCATCGGACACATCGGCACGATGTTGGGCGAACTGACCGCCTGGATGGAAGCCAAGGAATACGATTCCGTCAAGCAGATGAAGGGCGCCATGAGCCAGAAGAAGGTCGGGAATCCGGCCGCCTTCGAACGCGCCAACTACATCAAGGCCTTGGAAGCGTACAAACCGCAATATTCAGCATAAAATTGAGGCGCTCCGACAGAACGGCAGCGCATAGAAAAAGAAACAAGAAAGCAATAGAGGAGCACTCATGAAAGCAATCGTAGATCCCAACACCTGCACCGGCTGCACGCTCTGCACGGACATTTGCGCAGACGTCTTTGAAATGGGCGACGATGGCCTGGCCAAGACCAAGGTCGACGTCGTTCCCGCGAGCGCCGAAGCGTCCTGCAAGGAAGCGGCGGATAGCTGCCCGGTCGCGGCCATCAAGATCGAATAGAGCATTCCGCGATGGAGCAGCGGAGAGGAGCGTTGGGCGGCGCCGTATTGGCCCCCTTCGCTCCAGCGCTCCAACCACTCCCTTCTCTTTGACTTCCCATGCCCACCCGCAACATGCTGATCGGGATCGGCAACGCCCTGCATGGCGACGACGGCGTCGGTCCCTTGGTCGCACAGGAATTTTCATCCCCCGATTGGCTTTGCCTGGATGCCGGAACGGCGCCGGAAAACTTCACGTCGGTGGTCCGAAGGGAACAACCGGACCAAGTGGTGCTGGTGGATGCCGCCGAGTTGGGCGCCCGGCCCGGAGAATTTCGCCGCGTCCCCAAGGAAAAAGTGCGGGACGTGGGCCTCGGCACGCACATGCTGCCCCTTTCCCACCTTATGACGTACCTGGAAGAAATCACCCCGCACATCGTGTTCGTCGGCCTTCAACCCCGTTCGCTCGAGGACGACGCCGCCTTGAGCCCGGAAGTCAGGGCCGGCGCCGCCCGCCTGATGGACTTGCTCCAACACAACGAATTGGAAAAGATCCCCATCCTTTAAGCGTTTTTCATCGTGCCGCGACGCCTTCATGTGGTAGTTTAGACAGCGACCGATATAACAACCGGGAGATCGACGAATTCCTATCTCCAGCGTTTGAGCCCGGATTCCTCACGACGGTGAGCAATGCGGGTTGGCTCTACATGGATGAACCATGAGCAAAGTATACGACAACTTAAGAAAGCCGGACTCCGAACCTTCGATCACGCGTCGGACGAAAGACGTTTCCTCGGAGGACGGACTAGATCTATTCTCTTTTGCCGCCGCCCGCAAGGCCCGTGAAGCAAAAGACTCCAGAACCCCGGGACCGGAGAAAATCCCGGTTGCTGCCGCCCCTCAGCCCATCGCAACGCCACGGCGAGAGAACGTGTCGTTTGACCAAGAACCCATCGAACGCCCGCCGGAACCGTTGACCCGACCGCTTCGCTCGCCGGCGTCCAGTTTCCGAAAACCGTCGCTGAACATTTTCTCGGATGAAGCCGCCTCCGCCGGAATGGAGCAGGATGCCGTTCACCCCTTCTTTGTCTCACGATGGATCTGGGGAGCTGTGGCCGTGATCATCGTCCTGCTGCTGCCTTTTCTTATTTTTAAAAAACGCGATGCGGACACCGCCGTGCCGGACGAACTCTTGTCCTCCTCCATTCGACAGGAATCCGTTGAGGAGCAACCGCCCGCCAAGCCGGATGTGGAGGAGCCCGTCCGGGTAACGGAAACCAAGCCGACGCCCATACCGCCGCCGCAACCTATCGTCACGGCAACACGGCCTTCCCAGGCGCCACAACCAACCACGGCTCAAACCGAAACAATCGCCGGCGCTTCCATCCGCAAGAATGGGCGAGAACTGACCATCGTTTTCAAGGATGGCCTATTTTCCACCGGAAACAATTTGACGCCCCAAGCCAGGGAACTGCTGGCCCGAGCCGCCCAATGGATGGCCACGCATGCGGCTGGGCATACGATTCACGTCATTGGCTGTACGGACAACGAAACCGTACGGCCCAACAGCGAATACAAGAGCAATCGGGAATTGGGCTTGCGACGAGCCCAAGCCGTCGAGAAAGTTCTGGCCGGCCGCAACGAATTGAAGACCTTCCAGATCGACTCCTCGAGCCGGGGCGACAAAGACGCCCCCTACCCCAACGATACGAAACAAAACCGCCGGAAAAACCGGACCGTGCTTCTCCGGCTCGCACCCCAGTAAATCGACTCCGACGAAGCGGATTTATAACAAAAAAGACGCCGCACCGATTTGCACTGAGTGTTTGAATGATGTAGTTTGCTGCATGGAGGTTTTCATGGCCAAATCCGTAAAACAAACGACTTCTTTGAGCCGTATTATTGAAAATGCAAAGCACGAATTGGAACGAATGATCGACCTTCATCCCCAGGGCATGTATCTGGCCTCAAAGGATGGAACGATTCAAAGAGCTAATCTCAAGCTGCTACAGATATTGAATTTGACGAGCTTTGCCGAGATTCTGGGCAAAAAATTCGCCGAGTTGCTGCCCAAGGGCAATTCGCCCGCCGTCATCAGCCAATTGTCCGATATGCTTTCCACGCAAAAGGAAAAACGCGACCTGCACTTCAGTCATCGCGTCGAAGCCATCCTTTCCGGTTCACAGCCCCGGAAGTTGGATTTTACGGTGGTCTCCTCGGGAACGGATTCGGATTTCATCATTGTCATTGTTGAAGACGTAACCAACCAGAAAGAGGAAGACGACAAGAGGGAAAAACGTTGGAAGATGGAAGCGGCCGAAGCGGTCGTCGGAGCGTTGATGCACACGATCAATCAACCCCTGACCGTCATCATGATCCGAGCCCAGCTCCTGTTGATGTCGCTGTCCAAGGAAAAGCAGAATAAAGAAGAACTGCAGCAAGGCTTGGAAGACATCGTCAACCTGACCATGAAAGTGGCCGACACCCTCCGTCAGGCCCGGACTTTCAGCGACTTCGTTACCATGCAATATACGGGTAATTCACAAATAGTTGACTTGGAACGTTCTACAAGCGAAACTATTTAACAACGCGTCCACGCCCGCCGAGCTCCTCACCGATCGACTCGTTCCATGTTTTGCGACGAGCATCCGTTTCTTTTCAAGCGCCGACGCCATGACGTGGAAGCCCGTCTTTTTGCACAGACAGCGTACACTGCACCCAAACGCCTCCTTCGGGAGCAGGTTGGATTTGAAGATCGGCGTCAATCATCTGAGCCCGATGCCGCATCAACCGCAGCCCAATCCCCGAAGCGTTCTCCCAGCCTTGTGAAAGGCCGGTCCCGTTATCCTTGACCGACACGACCAGTCGATGGTCTTCTTCCCTGACGGCGATTTCGATTCGCGTCGCCTGACCGTGCTTTATGGCGTTGGTAGTCGACTCCTGAACAATACGAAATAGATGCGTGGCCACGAAGTGATCCCGGAGATCCGCACAGGCGGACTCGTAGTTCAGTTCGCAAGACACGCCCACCTCTTTTGTCAGATACTTGGACAGGCCCTGAAGAGCATTGCGAAAACCTTCTTCGCCGGATTCGACCGGCGCCAAAAGTCTGGAAAGCTGGCAAGCCTGCACAATGGATTGGTTGATCAAGTGCGTCAGTTTCGCCGCATCGCGCGCTTCCGGAAGACGTTTGGCCGAAAGCTTGCCTTCCAGGACTTTGGCGCTGAACTCGATGCCGGTTAAGTGCTGCCCCAAGCCATCGTGAAGCTCGTGCCCGATGAGGCATTGTTGTTTCTGCAACCTGTAACCTCAGCCCATATTCTTCTTGTTTCTCTTAAAAACTCAAGTATGGTGCAAGGCCGATTTAAATGGGAGTATGACTCATGGCTGGCGAATACGTTTTTAATCTGCAACGACTGACAAAACAGCACAATAAAACCACGGTGCTGAACGAAATTACTCTGGCGTTCTTTTTCGGCGCCAAGATCGGCGTGATTGGCGGCAACGGCGCCGGCAAATCGACCCTGCTGAAGATTCTGGCGCGCCAGGACGTCGATTTTATGGGCGACGTCACCATCGCCAAGAACGCCCGGATCGGGTATCTGCCCCAGGAACCGCAATTGGATTCGGCCAAGGACGTCGCCGGCAATGTGGACGAAGGCGTTGCCGAAGCCCGTGCCGTGCTCAGACGCTACGACGAAGTCTGCGAACTGCTCGGCGCCGATCTGTCGGATGCGGAATCGGAAAAACTCAACAACGAGCTGGGACGCCTTCAGGACGCCATCGACGCCAACGACCTCTGGGAACTCGATCATAAAATCGAAATGGCCATGGAAGCCCTGCGCCTGCCTCCGGCGGATTCGGCCGTCGACAAGCTCTCCGGCGGCGAAAAGCGCCGCGTGGCGCTCTGCCGGCTGCTCATTTCCAATCCCGACGTCATCCTCCTGGACGAACCGACGAACCATCTCGATGCCGAATCCGTGGCGTGGCTGGAGGAATATCTCAAGAAATTTGCCGGTACGCTGGTGGTGGTCACGCATGACCGCTACTTTTTGAATAACGTCACCGAATGGATTCTCGAGCTCGACGGCGGTCGCGCCTATCCCTACAAGGGCAATTACGAAGCCTGGCTGGAACAGAAGCAGGAAATGCTGGCCCAACGCGACAAACAAGCGTCCGCCCGCAAGAAGTTGCTGGACCAGGAGCTGGCGTGGGTTCGCCTGAACCCTTCCGCGCGGCGCGCAAAAAGCAAGGCCCGCCTGGCCCGTTACGAAGAACTGGCGACCCAACAGGTCGATACGCGGGAAGATACGCTGGAAATTCAGATTCCGCATGGAGAACGGCTGGGCGACCTGGTCGTCCGCGCCGAAGACCTGACCAAGGCATTTGGGGACCGCCTGATCATGGAAAACGTCACTTTCAACCTGCCGCGGGGCGGGATCGTAGGCGTGATCGGCGCCAACGGCGCCGGCAAAACCACTCTCTTCAAGATGATCCTGGGCGCGGAAAAACCGACATCCGGGCAACTGCAAATCGGCCCGACGGTGCAGCTCTCTTATGTCGATCAAACGCGCGACGCCCTGAATCCCGATCTTACCGTTTACGAGGAAATTTCCGGCGGCGCCGAGATGCTGGACCTGGGCGGACGTCCCATGAACAGCCGCGCCTATTGCGGACGCTTCAATTTTCGCGGCGCCGACCAGCAAAAGAAAGTCGGCCAGCTCTCCGGCGGCGAACGCAACCGGGTACATCTGGCCAAACTGCTGCGGGGCGGCGGCAACCTGCTCCTGCTCGACGAGCCCACCAACGACCTGGATGTCTCGACCCTGCGTTCGCTGGAGGAAGGCTTGGTCAACTTCGGCGGCTGCGCGGTGGTCGTCAGCCATGATCGTTGGTTCCTGGACCGCATCGCCACGCATATCCTGGCGTTCGAAGGCGACAGCAAGGTTACGTGGTTCGAAGGAAACTACGACGCCTATCACGAACAACGCAAGCGCCTCCTGGGCGACGCAGCCGATCAGCCGCGCAGGATCAAATTCCGGCCGGTTGGGCATGCGTGATAAGATCATGGGAGCGAGGGGGAGGAATGGGCGTGATGGATTTGTCCGCGAATTAACAATTGAAATCATGCCGATGTATTCTATCATGTTGCCATGAATTGGCATGCATGGCTCACAGAAACTACCGTGGCGGAAAACGAACTATGGCGGATCGGCGCCTTTTTTCTGATCATCCTGGCCTCGTTCATTGCAGGCCGAATTGTCCAAACGGTCCTTTTGAGCGCTTCGCGCCGGGCTGACGCCAGGCAGCGGCCCCTAGTCATGATCTCTTTGACCTCCCTGGCCTCCAGCATCGGCTTTCTGTTTTTTGCCATCGGACTCGAAATCGCACTGGGCGTTCTTGTATTGTCCCCGAAAATCCACAGCATGGCGGCAACCGCCACAAGCGTCATTTTTGTCCTGGCCGTCGCGTGGGTGGCGTATTACCAGGTGGATGTGGTGGATGGATGGCTGCGTCGATCGACCAAGACATCGAGTAAAATGGAAGCCATGATGCTCCCGTTGGTCCGGAAGAGCCTTCGGGTCACCATCGTCATCCTGGCCATCCTTCAGGTGGCCACAGTCCTCAGCGACAAACCGGTCACGTCCCTGCTGGCCGGGCTTGGCGTCGGAGGGTTGGCCGTGGCCCTGGCCGCACAGGATACGCTTAAAAACTTTTTCGGGTCCCTGGTTCTTTTTGCGGACAAGCCGTTTCAAATGGGCGACCGGATTGTCGTGGACGGACACGACGGGCCCGTCGAGGAAGTCGGATTCAGATCCACTCGCATTCGAACGTTGGACGGCCATTTGGTCACCATCCCGAACGGTGAGCTGGCGAACAAGACGATTCTGAATATCGGCCAGCGCCCCTACATCCGAAAGCTGATGAACCTCGGGATCACGTACGACACGCCGCCGGCCAAAGTCCGCCGAGCCCTGGAGATTGTGCAGGAATTGCTGGCCAACCACGAAGGCATGAAACCGGAGTTTCCTCCGAAGGTTTACTTCAACGACTTCAACAGCAGCTCGCTGAATCTGATCGTGATCTTCTGGTACCACCCGCCCAATTATTGGGATTTCATGGCCTTTTGCGAACGCTTGAATCTGGAGCTGCTGACCCGGTTCAACGCCGAAGGCATCGAGTTTGCCTTCCCGACGCAGACGGTGTATCTCGCCAAATCCTCTTCATAATCGTCGGAAGAAGGAAAACGATGGACTTCTCCCCTCGCCTCCAGCGCCTCGATAATCGTCAGGTCCGCTTTCGAAAACGGATACTTCCGAAGCTCGGAAAGTTTAACCCAAGTAAAGGCGGCGCAATGGATGGCGCGAGGCCGGCCTTGATGGATGCGCATCCAGTAGGCATGCAACTCGATGGTAAAATGACTGTACGCATGATGCACGGTAGTCAGGTGGGGCCCCGGCTCGGTCCGGATGCCGAGTTCCTCCTCCAGCTCGCGAACGATGCATTGAGGCAGCGTTTCCCCCTCTTCGCGCGAACCGCCGGGAAATTCCCATAGACCGCCCAGCATGGAATCATCCTTGCGTTGGGCAATCAGCACGCGCCCACGCGTATCCACCACCACGCCGGCCCCGACCACCTTGTGCGGCACGCGGGCTTTTTTGGGCCTCCGCGGAAAAGCTTCCGGATCGCCGCCGGCAAAGGCCATGCAGACGGATTGCAGAGGGCAAACGCCGCATCGGGGTTTCCGCGGCGTGCAAACGATCGCGCCCAGTTCCATCATCGCTTCATTAAACAACGCCGATTGACCTTTCACCAACAGGCAATCGGCCCAAGCCTGGAACTGGCGGCGGGCCGAGCCGAGCCGGGTATCCTGGCCAAAGGCCATCAACCGGGATAACACGCGAATCACATTTCCATCGACCACCGCGGCATCGACGCCAAAAGCCAGGCTGGCGATCGCGGCGGCGGTATAAGGCCCAATGCCCGGCAAGGCGCGCAAGCCGTCCACTTCGCGCGGAAACCGGCCTCGATGCAGCGCAAGAAGCCGCCGCGCTGTTTCATGAATATTCCTCGCCCGTGCGTAATAGCCCAAACCTTCCCAAGCTTTTAAAACGTCCTGCCGGGGCGCTTGAGCCAGCGCCTTGAGCGTTGGGAAGGACTTCATGAAGCGCAGGAAATACGGAACCACCTGTTCGGTGCGGGTTTGTTGCAGCATGAGTTCCGAAATCCAAACCCGGTACGGCGTCCGGCGCTGCCGCCAGGGGAAGGCTCGACGATTTTCGATGAACCAGGGAAGCAAGCGCTCGCTTATCGCACGGCGCCATTTGTTTAAGAGATCTCGCTGCATGCAACAACAACTTTTTATGGGGTCGGCCGGCGCACCGGAATGCGGTGACGTCCGGATACGCGGGGATTGGAATGGCTGTTGATTTCGTCCGCACGAAGTTCCCGGAGCGGAGAGACGGTTTTCAGGGAGACATCCACCTCCCAAGCATAGCCGGCACGCTGAATACGACTGGATCCATCCACCAAGGTATATTCGAACGTCACTTCATATTTCGTCAAACCGGACCGGCGCGCTTTCCATTGCGGGAACAGGACGCTTCCCCGGCAAAGTTCCAATTGCCGCTTTACCCATTCGTCCGTCGTGCCTTGGCCATCCTTGGCCGGGCTCGACTGCGCCAATAAAGTTGCATTTTTCATGTCGCTGCCGCTATCGGAAGTCCGGCCTGAAACACCTTGGGGGTCCAAATCGGACCGCCGGTTCTTCAGCGCGGACGGCTCGGCCGTCGAGCCGGAACCACAGCCAATGGCCGTCGCCAACGCGACGGCGCCCCCCCCGATCAGCATGATGAAGTCTCTTCGTTTCATAATTCGGGCAACAGCGTAACACAGCCCTCCCTATTAACCAATTGCCCAATGCAAAGAAGTGGGGCGATTTTCTTTGACCCTTTTCAATCGAATGATTATTGTTTTTGTCAAGAAGAACTAGTCTGGAGGAACGTCATGGCCGAAGAGAATGTCGATCGATCGAAACAACAGCCTCTGAACGATAAGCCGGCGGAGAAAGCCAAATCGTCAACCACACCCATTAAACCGGTTGTACCCGCTTCACCCGGCGAAAAAACAGCTACGTCGCGCATCAATTTATCTTCCGCAACGCCTCCGTCCGGAGGAGTGCCTTCCTCCAGCCGAGCCGCTCCGGAAAACCCGAAAAAGAGCACGTCGCGGGTCAACATTCCGACCGGGCAGATGACGCAGATGACTGCGGCCGACAAAAGTGAAGCCATAAAAAAGACGACCGTCCGGGTTCAACTGGAGGACATCAAGAAGGGCGACACGCAACAAATCCTGGCCGCCAGAGCCGCCTCCGGCGACGCCAAGCAGAAAACCTCGCAAATCAATCTTAACGAGGTGCTCGGCGACGATCAGGATATTTTCAAACGCCGTACCACGCTGCTCGATGCCAGTAAATTTGTACCAGGCGGATCGGCCACATCATCCATTCCCCGAACCATCCGCATCAAGCAGTCCGATGGTCAACCAGCGTCGGGAGTACCCAAGTCGGCCGAAGAGGGACCGTCCCAAGTAGCCCCCATGCCTAGCGCGAGCATTGAGACTTCGAAAAAGAGCGAAACCGCCCGCATTGAATTGCCGGCCGGAGTGGGCTCCACGGAAGACGTTCCCCCGACTCGCCGCAAGACCATCCGTATCCGCAGGCCCGAAGGCGGTCCCGGCAGCCGGCCCATGGTCTTCAACCAAACTTCCGAAGTTGGGGTCACGCAGATAAAATCGTTCGAAACGAAAACGGATGATGAACCGGGTGTGGTTTTTGTCGCCCTGGCCGCCGTGGCTTCCCTGTTGGTCATTGGCCTGATCGCGGTGCAAGTAATGGCGCTGAACAGCTTCGGGACGTACTAAACGACGAAGTTTTTAAACCACGAATGAACACGAATAAAGAGCCCCCCTGTTTAATTCTTTATTCGTGTCTATTCGTGTTCATTCGTGGTTGTTTTGTAGATTAAGCCTTCTGTTGAACCTGCAACAACTCCCGAATCCCTTTTTTCGCCAGCGTCAGCATGCGGTTCATGGCGGGCACTGAAAACGGCTGGGACTCGGCGGTTCCTTGAATCTCCACCATTTTTCCGGAAGCGGTCATAACGATATTCATGTCCACCTCTGCCGCCACATCCTCGATGTAACAAAGGTCGAGCAGCGGATGGCCCTCCACCACCCCGACGCTCACCGCCGCCAGCGGTTCGCGGATGGGATCCGCTTCGAGACGGCCTTCCTTCAAACAGCGATCCACCGCCAGGCGCAAGGCCGCATAGGCGCCCGTGATGGACGCGGTCCTCGTGCCGCCATCGGCCTGCAGCACATCACAATCCAGCCAGAGGGTCCGCGACCCCAACAAATCCAAATCGACAATCGCGCGCAGGGAGCGACCGATCAACCGCTGGATTTCCTGCGTCCGTCCGCCCACCTTGCCGGACGTCGATTCCCGTTTATTCCGCTGCGTCGCGGCATACGGCAACATGCTGTATTCCGCCGTGATCCAGCCGCCGCGAACCTTCTGCTCCTTCATCCAGCGAGGAACCGACTCCTCGACGGTCACGGCGCAAATCACCTGCGTATGACCCATGCACACCAACACCGATCCGGTGGCGGCCGGAGCGATGCCGGGCTCCAGGCGAACCGGACGAATCTGATCTGCCCGGCGACCGTCGGGACGACTATATGATTTCATGAGGGACCTTTCATTTCGGAAGAGAGTTTTCCAATGGTTGGAAAATTGAAAGAGAATTCGTCCAAGGATTGGAAAAACCGCCCTTAAGGGCCAATGACCAAAACCGCCCCGGCGCGCGCCTGAACGGTCTGAGCGGCATCGGCCATATTCCGGGCGACCTCCACGGCGCCTTCGGCGTTTTTCAAGACCACCCAGTCGCCTTGCGGCACATCGCCATAGGTAGAGGTCACACGGGCGGACACGGTCTGATCGCCGATTCGCACGGAGACCTGCCGGCCCAATCTCAGCCCCGCCCGGTCCGCCAGGGCCGCTGAAATATTGGAGATCAGGTTGCCGTATCGGTCGACGTGCCGGATCGCCCCCGTAAGCACATTGCCCTCCACAACCGGTTCGGGAATGTCCAGCCGGATCAGGCTCGACCACTCGATGGGCGTCCCCAATTCGCTGGGGGCTTTTCCGGAAGCCAACTGCGCTGCCACCGGCCCGAAAATATCGCGGCCATGAAAAGTCGACGACCAACCCGGCGCGGAAGGAACGGCCCCAAAAATCTCGTAGGCCGCCACCGGCTTCCCGCTGCTCAGTACGCCGGTCAGCAAACCGTTATCCGGACCCACAAAAAATTTCTTTTCTTCGGTTTCCAAAATGACCGGCCGGCGCTGCGTCCCCACCCCCGGATCTACGATGCAGACAAAAACGGTTCCCGGCGGATAGGCCGGCGCGGCTTGTTCCAGCACATAAGAACCTTCCGCGGCATTGAACGGCTCCACCTCGTGCGTAATGGTGGAAATGCGTACCTGCGGAAAAGTCCGGTACATGACGCCTTCCAGAACGCCGGCATAAAAATCGGTCTGGCCGTAGTCGGTCAACACCGCTACGAGCCGGGGCTGGCGTTGCGGCCCCGCACAACCGGCCCAAAGCGCGATCAAAAGAACGAATCCACAACGACTCCATGCGCGTACCTGTGTTGCCTTCATAACACAACATCTCCTCTGCCGATTTTCGCGTCCGATCCAACCGATCTAATCGCTTCGATGACTACCATGGTAATATCGTCGCGCTGGGCGGCGCCGTCCATGAACGAATATAACTCCCTTTTAATCGAGCCCATTAAGGCCGTCGAATCCTGTGCGGCATATTGTTCGACGATTTGCACCAGCTTTTCCAGCGAATACATCTCCCCGGCGGCATTTATCGCTTCGGTTACGCCATCGGTGTAAAGCACGACCTTGTCTCCTGCATTCAAGGCCAGCTCGCGATCTTCCAGCATATCGGAAATATCGGGCATAAGCCCCAACGCCAACCCGCCGCTTCGAATCGTTTCGACCCCATCGACTCCGTCTCCCGTCGCGCCGCGCCGACGGCAAACGATGATATGCTCATGGCCTGCGCTCGCGTAACGCAAACACTGCCGTCGACCGTCCCAGCGCATATAGAGCATCGACATGAATTTCTCGCCTTGCATGTGGTTGAAAAGAATCTCGTTGGTGCGCCGCAGGATCGCGCGGGGTTCGTTCTCGTCGCGGGAATAAATGGAGATCGCCGTTTTGGCCATGGCCATCAGAAGCCCCGCCCCCACGCCTTTGCCCGAAACATCGCCGATCACGATCGAGATTTGTTCCTTGTCCGGATGTTCGATGAAGTCGAAGTAATCGCCTCCGATTTCACGGGCGGGAATCATGATGCCTTGCACCAGCAGATTGCTGACGCGAGGGGCCGTATTCGGCAGCAGGGCCATTTGGATTTCGCGTCCCAACTTCAATTCCTCGTCGAGGCGTTCCTTTTCGACAATATCTTTGTGCTGCATCGCGTTGTTGATGATGGAAGACATCTGCCGCCCAATGCCGCCCAGCAAAATCATGTCGTGACGCCCATACCGGCGCAAATCCTGCCTTCGACCAAGCCCTATGGCGCCGATCAGTTTATGGCCCGACAACAAAGGAATAAGCGCTTCGATCCGATGCGCTTCAAAAAAGGCCTTGCCATTCAGCCGGGCCTCCTCGGAAGGAGAGGCCATTTCAATCTGAGCGTTTTCCAGGACCGTCTGATCTTTCTCCAACCACTGGTAGAGCGCCATGTTTTCCAGCAGGCCCGGCCGCGCGGCGTCCCGGCTAAGCCCCCCCTCCGACTCCTCATATCCGTACGCCGTGATTTCCTTCAATCGCAGGCCTTCGGTCTCGTCCTCCGAGCGCACCCAAACAACGGCATTCCGCACATAAAGCGTCTCGCGAAAAGCCGCCATCAGCCGGTCCATGATCCGTCCGAGATCGAGTTCTCCGCCGATGTCGTTCACCAACTGGCCAAAGACCAGGACATAGTCGTATTTCCGCCGCCGGAACAGGTGGTCGATGCGAGGCTGAACGTACTGGCCATGCAAAGTGTAGATGACGAACAACGCGAAGGAAATCAGCGTCATTCCAATCGCCGTGCGCACCGGATGCGATGGCATCCAATAGATCCAAAAAACGTACACGGGCGCCAGGATCGTCAAACTGGCCAGCGCCCACAAAACCGTCCGGTGCACCACCGTTTCGATGCCCAGCAGACGATATTGTGTGATTGCATAAAAAATCATCGTAAGAAAGATGCTGACGGGGATATACCCGAAAGGATAGACGACGATGTCGTATTTGGCCGCAAAATCCACGAAAGCCAGCGTCGCCACAAAAAAAGCCGCGCACAACATGCGCAATTGCTTCTTTCGGAGATCGGACGTCTCGGTCTTCAATGTCGCCAGCAGATTTCTCAATCCCAACAACCAAAACACGACAAACGAAACAAGAAACAGATCGTAAAGCCAACCGGCGCGGAGCGGGTAATAGCCCCAGAAATATCGATGAGCGCCGCGCAGGAAATAATCGGTCCGCGTAAAAGGCCAGAAGCAACTCATGGCCAGGTAGGAAAGAAGAACCCATTTCCGCTGGGAATAGCGCTTCGTGAACTCCACCGTGAAGTGATACATGGCCACGGCGATAAACGGAATTCCCGCGTAAGCGCTCCAACACCAGAACATGGCCGTATCCGGCTCCGTCGCGGAAAAACAAATGGCGTAAGAACCCATCCAGACGATGGCGCTGATGCTGTAGATGCCAAAGGCAAACGACGATCCCGAAAACCGGGTTTTGCTGAAAATCAGCGCCCACATGGCCACGAAATACACCGACACCATCATGGGCGGCAAACTCCACCAAGACCATGCGTAATCCTGCGGATTCAGGATCTGAGTTATCACATCCAGCATCATAGATGACTCCATTTTACACACAAAGGACAGCTTTGTCCGAAAAAATATGCGGCCATTTTCAGCAATCGGACGCCCTCCTCTTAAGGTTGACTAATTAATGGTCAAACGTTAATAACAACCAAGCCTTCAACCCAGGAGCGTTTATGTTACGAAAACTGTTCCGCCTTGTGTTCGCGATATGCCTCGGCCTGGCCGGAAGCTGTGAGCATAAGCCGCAGACATCCTTCTTACGCGAAGAAGCCGAGGTTTTGCTCTGCACCCCACCCAACACGCTAACCCCGGACGACAACGCCTTTCTCGACGATCTCCAGCATCGGATGTTTGAGTATTTCTGGAACGAGATCTTTCCGGAAACCGGCATTGCCATCGATCATACGGAGAATCGAATCGGCAAGGTGGCCGCCACCGGCTTCGAGTTGGCGGCCGTCTGCATCGGCGTGCAACGGGGCTGGATCGACTACGAGCAAGGCTACGAGCGCAGCCTTCGAATCCTGAAGGTTTTCGACGACGATCCCAGCGATCCGCAGGATCCCGTGGTGGATGGTCAATACGGACTGTTCTGGCATTTTATCGATGGTCATACCGGCAAAATGAAACCGCTGGATTGCGTGGCTTTGTGCGACAGCGCCGACCTGATTGCCGGGGTTCTGGTGGCCGGCGAATTCTTCCACGGCACGGAAATCGAAACGCTGGCCCGCCGGATTGTCAACCGGGTGCAGTGGGACCAATTTGTCTCGCGCAATCCGGACGGCAGCCCGGGCCTTCTCTCCTTCGGTTGGGTCCCGCCCCGGGTTTCCGAGTCCTATCCGGACGTCGATGGGCTGCTGCCCTTCAACATGTCGGGCTTCGCGGACAATTCCCTGCTGATTTATGCCCTGGCCCTCGGATCGGCCGCTCATCCCATTCCCCAAAGCGTTTGGGAACAATATGTCGATTCCTATACACTGGACGAATATGCCGGCTACGAATGCGTCATGGTCGGCCAACTCTTCTGCCGCCAGGTACCGCAATCGTTCATCCGTTTCAGTCGCAAACGCGATCGCAAGATCGATTACTTCCTCGATACCGTCAACGCCCTGCTGGCCGACCGGGCTTTCAACATGAAAGAAAACGGCTACCCACCGGAACTCTGGGGCCTGACCGATTGCTTCGGAAAGGACAGCTATACCCACGCCGCGCCGCCCGGTCCCATCATGAACGACGGCGCCGTCGGCGCCACGGCCTTTATGGGCGCCTTGCCGCACGTGCCGCAGCTTTCGATGGACGCAATGCGGTATGCCCAGAACCAGTTCGGCGACCGCATGTGGGGCGCCTACGGCTTCACCAGCGCCGTCAACGCCAGGAGCAATTACGTCAACCAGTTGTACGTGGGCATAGAACTGGGCCCGGCCATCCTGCTGATCGAGAATTATCGCAGCGGCCTGATTTGGGATTTGTTCTCGCGCAGCGAAACGATGAAGAACTTTGTTCAACGCGCCCGCATGTCGGGCGTCGTGGACGATTTCGAACTGCCGCCCGAGGCCGTTCCCTACGCCCACTGGGAGGCCAAGGGGGGTACGCTCAGCATCACCGCCGATCAACCCCAACATGGGCGAAAATGCCTGTCCATCGCTCCTGAAACCGACCGGATCGCGCTCATCGGCCAACTGGCTTCCAACGACCTGCTGGACTTTGATTTTGGCCACTATGTATCGTTCTGGACCCGGGATCTCGAACCCTTGGAATGCGCCATTTTTTTGGATGGCAAATTCATTCCGCTGCAGGAGGACAACCGGGTACAAGGCGAGCGCTGGCTGCACCTCTCCTACCGGCTCCCGCCCCATGCCGCAGGCGCCAAGCTTTGCGGCGTCCAGCTCGTCGTCCGGCCCACCGGAGCCCGTCCGGCGCTGGATAACGTCACATGCGAAGCCAATCCGCTCGTTCCCTTCCAAGCCGCCATCGACCGATTCTCCGCGGAAACAGGACGCTTGGGCGGAGCCGTCTTGTTGCATTGGGCCTTGACCAACGCCGGAGGCGCTTCTGTGGACCGCTATCTTGTGCAGGCGGCATCCGTGGAAAAACCGGAACATATCGAGGTCCGCGAATTCGGGCCGGCCGTCCAACCCGGCGCCGATGAAGAGCGACTGATCCTGTTGGAGCCGGGGCAGTCCTATAACGTGACCATCACGCCCTACGACGCCCAGGGACACATCGGCCCAACTTCACCCTCCATCGCAGCCACGGCCGCCCAAGGGGTATTGACTCGCGTCGCGTATGATTTTGAAAACGGATCGTTCGACGGCTGGAAAGCCAGCGACAAGCATTTGTTGTTAAGCGTCGTCCCGACCGACCGCGGGCCGGCGTTGTGCGTCGATTTCACCAAGCAGGATGGCTGGGCTCATTTAGCCGTCCCGCTCGATCCCCAGATGGCCGCCTTGCACCGGTTCATCACCCTGCGAATTAAGGGCCGCGTAAAGCTGCTGGGCAAATTATGGTCCACCGATATGCTTCAACAGGATTTGCAGGCGGTCGAATCCGACGATCAATGGACCGAAGTGCGATTCGACACATGGCTGGCAACCGATATCATCTCCGGCCGCGACGAAGCCCACAAACTCCTGCTGTTTGTAAACCCCGGCGAATGGTCCGGCAACGGACGGTTTTACATCGACGATGTGTCCTATGCCCATTGACAGGGCTTAAAGCCGAAGAGCCATTCCTCACCAACAGAGGCGCCGCTTGCTCTTAGGTGGCCCGGCTTCTCCGAAGACGGGCTCCCACAGATAACAGCAAAGAGTTGCGCTCTTGTCCGGCGTAGCCCTCGGGCGAAGACGGATGCCGCGACGGAGCGCGACCCTCCAAAAACAAACCAACCTGAAACCCCATGTCCGCTTCGGCGGCATGGGGGTGCTGGGGCCAAGAGCCCCCCTACTCGGGAAACTCCATGTGCGAGAGTTGCTCTTTGCGCTGGATGGCATCGAGATACTGATCGGCCTCTTCGACATTATTGAACACATCGGTCTTGGGAAGAATGTCGGCCACCTCGAAAACCTTGGCGATCGGCGCCTGCATATTGGTTGCCACCAGGCGTCCTTTTCGATCCTCCATCGCCTTGCACGCATTGAGAATCACCCGCAAGCCCATGCTGCTGATGTAGGCAAGCTTCGACAAATCCAAGGTGATATACCGGACTTTTCCGCCAAGAAACGGCTTGAGCGCGGCTTCGCAATCGGGCGCGGTGGCGGTGTCCAGCCGGCCGTTTAACGCGACAATGACGGAACCTTTTTTCGTCTCTTTACTGGTCACTTGCAATGACATGTTGCCGATCCTTTCTAAACGATAAACGCTGTTAAATGCCGGTTAGAACCTGACGCCGAAAAGATTGAAGCTGGGTTTACGATTCAACTCGTCGGTGGTGAGAAATCCGCTTCGATCCGCATCCATTCCTTCAAGCCATCGCTTCTGCGCAAAATCCTGGTCGACAAAATCGGAAAACTCCATCGGATCGATCTTGCCGTCCTTGTTTACATCGATGAGTGCAAATCGTTTTTCGGCATCCGGCTTCCGATCGGCCGCCTTCCACTCGTCCGCGCTCAAGGCCCCGTCGCCATTGGCATCCACGCTGGCAAACGTAATCCGTTTGACTTCCTCTTTCAGCTCCTGGTCGTCGACCCGTCCATCCGCATTCAGGTCCATGCGCTTCAGCCGCTCGGCGTCGGTTTCTTCCGCCCGGCACGCCAGCCCGCCTATTACCCCAATCAGCGCCATCAGCCCCAACATGTGTTTCAATTTCATGAAATCGATCTCCTTCATCGTCCCCACGAATCTTACTTGTTGCTGGTCATTATGGTTTCTTTCCGAACATTTGGCAAAAGCTTTATCCCTTAGTTCACAACAGGAGCGCCACTTACTCCGAGTTCCTAAGTCCCTGTTTTCCACGAAATCAAGCAAGCATGAATGCCAATGTACTTTTCACCCATTAAATGACGCAAATGTGTTTTTAAGCCATTTTTGAATGACATTTTTGTAACTTTATAACCTGCTGCATCCAACTATGGATTTTTTTAATATTTGTACAGACTATTGCCTGTTAAGTACTTGCATATATTCATACACATTATCCATGAGATTGGCCCAGTTCATGCTAAGAGCGTGCGCGTCGCATGAAATATAAACGCGTAGGAGGAAAACCCACTCATGATGCAGCGAAAATGGATGCTTATAGTCTTGTTTCTGATGGCCGCCGCCCTGCCGGGCTGGACGGCAGACGATTTGTCCGCGCAAGGGCCTGTCATCGATTCGGGCGATACCACTTGGATCATGGTCAGCGCGGCGTTGGTCATGTTGATGACGCCGGGGCTGGCCTTCTTTTATGGCGGTCTAGTTAGACGCAAAAACATTTTGTCGATTCTGATGCAGTGCTTCATGGTGCTGTGCCTGATCAGCATTCAATGGGTCTTCTTCGGTTACAGCCTTTCGTTCGGCCCGGATATCTGCGGCTTCATCGGCAATCTCGATTGGATGAGCTTGAAGGGCGTGGGCGCGGCCCCGTCCTCCTATGCGCCGACCGTCCCGCATCAGGCGTTTGTCATTTTTCAAATGATGTTCGCGGTCATTACGCCGGGCCTGATCGCCGGCGCTTTTGCGGAGCGCATGCGCTTTTCCGCGTTTTGTCTGTTCAGCGTCCTGTGGGCCACCTTGATCTATGATCCGGTGGCGCATTGGGTGTGGGGCGCAGGCGGCTTTCTCGGCACACAGGGCGGCTTGGGAGCCGTGGACTTTGCGGGCGGCATCGTAGTGCATGTCAACGCGGGCATGGCGGCGCTGGCCGCGGTCCTGGTCCTCGGCAAACGACAGGGCTTTCCCGAATCCCTCTCGCCGCCGCACAATCTGCCGCTGGCCGTGCTGGGCGCGGGCTTGCTCTGGTTCGGCTGGTACGGCTTCAATGCGGGCAGCGCCCTGGCGGCGAACGGGCTGGCGGTTAATGCCTTTCTGGTCACGCATGTCTCCGGCGCCGTCGCCGGCTTGACGTGGTGCGTGCTGGACTGGATCCGGTTCGGCAAACCGACCACCCTGGGCATGATCACCGGCGCCGTCGCCGGTTTGGCGGCGGTGACGCCGGGCGCAGGCTTCGTCGACATCAACGGCGCGAGCTGGATCGGCTTCGGCTCGGGCATCGTTTGCTGGCTGGCGGTCACCGCCTTCAAAGCGCGTTACAAATATGACGACTCGCTCGACGCCTTCGGGGTGCACGGCATTGGCGGCATCTGGGGCTCCATCGCCGTGGGGCTCTGGGCCACAAAGACCGTCAATCCCAACGGCGTGGACGGCCTTTTCTACGGCAACGCGCATCAGTTTCTGGTCCAGGTGGAGGCCGTCGCCATCACGATGGTCTTCTCCTTTGTCGGATCGCTGATTCTCTTCAAACTGGTGGACTTGATCACCAAACTGCGCGTCAGCGAACACGAGGAACGCGTGGGCCTAGATCTGACGCAACATCGCGAAGCGGGATACACCATCATCGATTAAGGAGACAGCCATGAAATACATTATTGCCATTATTCAACCGGACCGCCTGGACGAAGTCATGCGCCTCCTGACCGAAAAGGAAATTCACCTGGTCACCGCCACCAATGTCATGGGCCGCGGCCGCCAGAAAGGCATTGCGGAAATCTACCGCAGCCACAAGGAAGCCGGCAGCCTGCTGAAGAAAATAAAACTGGAGATGGCCGTCAACGACGAGTTTGTCCAGCCCACGCTGGATGCGATCAAAGCCGGCGCTTACACCGGACAGGTCGGCGACGGAAAAATCTTCGTGCTCGACCTCGAGCAATGCCTGCGCATTCGCACCGGCGAAACCGGCAACGTGGCCATCGGATAAGAACATTCCAAGGCAGCCCGGCTTCTCCCTGCCCGCAACGCTTCGCGTAGCGATGCGCAGGCGGGCGAAGACGGGCTTCTTCCATCCGGATTGATCTTGTCCCGGGCACGGGAAACGTGTACTGATCATGCCCGCCGGCGAAACGATTTCCTCGGCGGGCAAAAGGTATACATGGACATTCAAGTTCTCTTCAACAACTGGTCCGAATACGAACTGCTGGATTCCGGCGATCGCCGGAAGCTGGAACGGTTCGGACGGAATATCGTCATTCGCAGCGAACAAAAAGCCTGGTGGAAGCCGGACAAGCCCGAATCCGAATGGGCCAAAGCCGTCGCCGTGCATGAAGACCAGGGCCAGTGGACCTTCCGGCGCGACATCCCCCGCGAGTGGACGATGCGCTTCGACAACCTGACCTTCCAAACCCGATTTACCGACACCTCAAAGCATCTCGGCATTTTTCCCGAACAGTCCCCACACTGGCGCTGGATGCAGAACAAAGTCAAACGAGGCGCCGGAGAACCACCGCGCTTGCTGAACCTCTTCGGCTATACCGGCGCTGCCAGCCTGGTCGCCGCGGCCGCCGGCTTTGCCGTCACCCACGTCGACGCCTCCAAACCGGCCGTGACGTGGGCACGGCACAACCAGCAGCTTTCGGGCCTGGAATCGGCGCCGATCCGCTGGATTCTCGAAGATGCCGTCAAATACGTCCGCCGCGAAATCCGCCGCGGCAGCCGCTACGACGCCATCCTGCTCGATCCCCCGTCGTTCGGCCGCGGCCCCAACAAGGAAGTCTGGAAGGTCGAACGCCAGCTCACCGAACTACTCGACATCTGCCGTCAGGTCCTGAGCGACCGTCCGCTGTTCATCATTCTGACCATGTACAACATTGAAGCCTCGTCCCTGATGATCGGCAACCTGCTCTCCGACGCGATGAAAAGCTTCGGCGGCGCCCTATCGGTCGGCGAGCTGGCCCTGCACCAGCAAAACTCCGAAAAAGTGCTGCCCCTGTCCATTTACGGCCGCTGGGAAGCCGGACGCTCTGCCTGAGCCACACCCATTTCTCAGTGAATGCGAACGAATACCAAGAATGCCGGCTGTGCCCGCGGCAATGCGACGTCAACCGATCGGAAGGCCAGCGCGGCTACTGTCAGGAAACCGCCGTCTGTCGGATCGCCTCGGTTGGGCCTCATTTCGGCGAGGAGCCGTCCTTCAGCGGACGTCATGGGTCCGGCGCCTTTTTTTTCAGCGGCTGTTCGAGCCGCTGCATCTTTTGCCAGAATTACCAGATCTCCCTCGAAAACAAAGGCTACGAAGTCGATGAGGCGGAGTTGTTCCGCCTGGCCCTCTCGCTGATCGGCCAGGGCGTCCACAACTTGAACTTTGTGACGCCCGATCACTTCTGGCCGCACATCCGAACTCTCTGCGAAAATCTTAGAGCCCGAGGCGAAACGATTCCGTTTCTTCTGAACTGCTCGGGCTATCAGGAACCCGCCATGATCGAAGCCTATGCCCGGCTGATCGACATCTTCATGCCCGACTTCAAATTTGCCGATCCCCAACTGGCCGGGCAGTGCATGCACGACGCCCGCTATCCGGTCATCGCTCTGGAATCGCTGCGAAAGATGATCGAACTGAACGGATTCCTGACGCCCTGGGACCCCACCGGCCAGGAGACCGCCCGGCACGGCGTGCTGGTACGTCATCTCGTTCTGCCGGGTTGCGTCGAAAACAGCCTGAACGTCCTTCGACAACTAGCCGCGGAATTCGGACGTAAACTGCCGCTCTCGATCATGAGCCAGTTCGAACCCATTCCCAACTGCGAGACCTGCCGCCTCTTCACCACCCGTGTGGCGGCCGCCGATTACCGGCGCGTGTGCGACGAGGTCGAGAGCCTCGGCTTCGAAAACGTCTACATCCAGCCGGACTTGGGCGATATGGATTTCATGCCCGATTTCAACCGCGACGAGCCATTTGACGGAAATAAACGGGATAAATAGCCCGCAGCTACGTAGCCGCCGGCGTAAGCCGGTGGCCTTCCGTCACGGATTAATCGCATTGACCCCGACAGCTGTTTTCCTGCAAGCTTGTCCGCCATGAAACCTTCTTCAAAGCGCCTCAAGCAGTGGATGTTCCTTCTGGCCGGCATCGTCCTGCTGGCCATCGCCATCCGGATGACTTGGACGCCCCGGTCTTTCATACGCCCCCACCAGCCGCTCATGCCGCCTCTTTCCCCAACCGACCGACTGCTCGTGCTTGCGCCGCACGAAGACGACGAAACCCTGGGCGCCGGCGGCGCCATCCAGCAAGCGCTAGCCACCGGCGCGCAGGTCCGCGTTGTATTCCTGACCTATGGCGATCACAACGAAGTAGCCTTCATGCTCTACAAAAAAGAGCCGTTCCTCACCTCCTCCGGCAATCGTCAAATGGGCGAGACCCGGCGGCGCGAAGCCCTGGCCGCCACCCAGGCACTGGGACTGTCCAGCAACCAGCTCGTCTTCCTCGGCTATCCGGATCTCGGAACGTTGTTCATCTGGGAAGAGCACTGGGATAAATCGGCCCCATTTTACAGCCTGCTGACCGATACCCGCGAAGTGCCGTACGCCGACGCCTATTCGGCCGGACGCGCTTACAAGGGCGAAAACATCATGATCGATCTACAACGGCAGGTGGAAGACTTCCGCCCGACCCGGATACTGGTCACGCACCCCGCCGACCGGCATCCCGACCATCAAGCCTATTACCTCTACATCAACCTGGTGCTTTTCAATCTCGAAGGCCGGCTGCCGCCGCCGTCCGTCTATTGCTACCCCGTGCACGCAGGCCAGTGGCCCACCCCCGCCGATTACGATCCCGCAAATGGACTCCCGCTCCCGCCTGCGCTCGTAACGCCAACCTCTCCCGGGTTCATGAGCATGCTGGAGGGCGCGCAAGTCCGAACCAAAGCCAACGCCATCCGCCTCTATAAATCGCAAACCGTCAACTCCGAACACTGGATGTTGTCGTTTGCGCGTCAAAACGAACTTTTCACCCAACCCCAGTTCATCCAATTGACCTCGTTTCCCTCACCTACGAACGCCGCCCATGCAACCTGGGAAGCCCAGGAGGAAGAAGCCTTCCTCGCCTCCAACGGCGTCTCCGGCGTGACCTACAACGAAACCAAGTCGGGCCTGGAAGTACATGTGACCTTCCGCAGTTTGCTCGGCAAGGAAGCCGGCCTGTTCCTCCATCTCCACGGCTATCGAAAAGACATTCGCTTTCCCGAAATGCCCAAACTGAACATCTACTGGAGGCCCGGCATGACCATGGTCTCCGATCAAGCCGTCAAACTCTCCTCCTCGTCGATCGCCGTCTACGAAAGCGGACGCCAGATCACGTTCAAAATTCCCTGGGTGATCTTAAACGATCCAACGCGGCTGTTCGCGCAGGCGCACGGGATGCTGGGCACAAAAAGCGTCTCTCAAACCAGTTGGCAAATCCTTGTTCGCCAACCGGTGGAAGGCCATCCATGATCCGGTTGTTTCAACCTTCCGACGAAGCTGCCGTGCGCCACATCTGCTATGAGACTTCCCGCTACGGCCAATCCATGAAGGGCTTTATCGACGATGAAGAGTTCATTGCCGAATCCGTCATCGGTTATCATCTCCGATACGAACCCGGCTCGCTGTTCGTGGCAGAAGAAAACGGCGAAGTGGTTGGCTATTTATCGGGCTGTCTGGACACCCAACGCTACGAGCGGGTCTATGTCCGACACATCCTGCCGCGCCTCCTCCGCCTCTTCCTCAGCAACCGTCGCTGGTGCAATCCCAACCTCTGGAAGCTGCTCCTGTTCAGCCTGAAAAGCGCCCCGGCCTGGAAGAAATTGCATGGAAGCCTTACCGCCGGTTATCCCGCCCACCTGCACAGCAACATCAAGCCGGGATATCAGGGCCGCGGCCTCGGCTCGCAACTCATGGAACAATTCCTCGCCTTTCTCAAAGCCCAAGGCGTCCCCGGCGTCCACCTAACCACCGGCACAGACGCCGGCAAAGCCTTCTTCAGCCGCTTCCAATTCCAAGTGCTCGCCAAAGCCCTCATGCCTCCCCTCGCCCAACGCCCCTCGCACGAAGTCTGGCTCATGGGACGGCGGCTGGACGGGAAGTGAGTCCAAAGTCCAAGGAAGTCCAAGATGTCCAAGGTCCAAAGAGCGGAGGGGGCATTTGATGACTCTTTACGTGACGTTTCTCCGTTTATTGAGTCGTTCCTCGTTCTGTTGCTTGAGCAAAGCCAAACTCGAAGTTTTTATACTTCATCCCTTCCCCCTTTTTCTTTCTGAAATATGAGATCTTACATTTTAAATCTTAAATTTTATATAATCGGAAGCCGAGACGATTGGAATTCTTTCCCAAACGCGCAATTTCAGCAGATGTCGATCGCCGCTAACAAGAAAATCGGCGCAACACGCTTTGGCACAGGCAAGAAATTTGTCGTCGGATGGGTCTTCGCTAATAACAGTATTCGGCAGCGGTTTGGGAACGATCAACGTGGATTTCTCTATCGCCCATCGAACCAAGTCGTCCCATGACACATGCCGACGCGCTAACACAGAGGCTATCTTCGGATAGTTCAAAACGTTTTGCAGCTCAAGCAGCATATCGCGCGAAACAAATAGGATGTCCTGGCCACATTCAATGCGCGTCAGCAATTGAAAAGGAGTTCCGCCCCAAATCAAGCCGGAGACGATAAGATTTGTATCGACGACTAAGCGCATGAACTCTCGACAGGCTATTTCGCCTTTTTCTGGTGAACTTCATGGATAATCCGATCCACTTCAGACGCATTCATTTCGTCTTTGGTTACCGGATCGGCTTCGAAGCGGGCGCGCATTTCTTTCAACGTGAAGGCCGGGCGGCTTAGTACCTCACTTAGGCCGCTTTCCACCGGCGTCAGTTGAAAGGCGGGTTTTGAATTTCGGACCACAATAAACCGCGTTCCCTTCTCCACCTCATCGGCTATCGCCGCTAAAGAAGTTCGTATATCCTGCATGGCAATGATCTTGGTCATATTTTCACCATATTATATTCCGTATGATATAACATATTATTAATCGTATTTCCTGTCAATTGAACTTGCGGCCTCAGCAATCTTTAGATCTCCACATTGCACCCACGCCATTTTGGCGCATTATTATAGCGAGACTCTTTACTGTTAGCGGATGGAGGGCAGCATGAACCCTTGGGACAATTTAACCGGCGTTTTTCACGACGCGAAGGCGCCCCACAAGATTCCGGCGGGTTCCGCGGATACGATCCTGCTGGTCTATCCGCCGATTTTGGATGTGATCGACGAGCATTTCCCAAAGGCGGGTGGCTTGAAGGCCCTCGACATCGGCTGCGGTGCGGGGCAATTTTGCAGGACTCTTTATAAACGAGGCTTTGAAGTGACGGGCGTCGATCCATCGGAAGGCATGATTGAAATCGCCCGGCAGCAGTTGCCGGCATCGGTTCAAGTCTTGCATGGCGACATCGAAGCAACGCCGCCGGACTGCACCTACGACGTCATCACCGCCATCATGGTCTTTCAATTCGTGGCCAACATCCGGGAGCTTTTCGAACACATCGATCGGCGGCTCAAGCCGTCAGGACTTTTTCTTTTCGCAGTCTTCAATCCTGACTTTGTCCGAAACTTGCTGAAGGACCAGATCCTGTTCAAAGAATTCGATTCGCCGGAACAGCCGGTCGAAGGGTTCATGGAACTCGTGGCGGGCGTACGCATTCCGGTCTTCATCCGACGGACGGACGATTACCAGGAGCTTCTAGAACCCAAGCACTACGCAAAAATCCTGGAAGACAGCCCTCCTTTCACGCACAAGTTCCTGGAAACTTATCCGGTCCCTTTTCCGACCGATACCCCGGAATTCCTGATTCTTGGATTTCGCAAAGAAATGGACGACCTGCCGGCTCAAGAGCTATAATCCATCGTAACGCATGCAACGCACCGAATTCATTCGCGATATCGACATCTACCGCCGGGTTATCCAGGAGGCCGTCCCTTCCGCCGAAAAGTTCCTCTGGCTGGCCACCTCGGATCTCAAGGATCTGCATGTGGCCAAAGGGAAACGCATGATTCCCTTTCTTGAAGTCTTGTCGGGGCTGGCCGACAAGGGAGTTGAAATCCGGCTCCTTCATGCGAAGGAACCCGGCCCGCTGTTTCGCCGCGATTTCGATCGCTATGAAAATCTGATTCACGGCATGGAGCGTATTCTTTGTCCCCGCGTTCATTTCAAAGCCGTCGTAGCGGACGGACGGATCGCCTACACGGGCAGCGCCAATCTGACCGGCGCCGGCATGGGCGCCAAAAGCTCAAACCGCCGGAATTTCGAAGCCGGACTGCTGACAACCGATCCGGCCCTCATCCGCCAAGTCATGGATCAATTTGACGGGGTATGGATGGGTTCTCATTGCAGCGCCTGCGGACGGAAATCCCATTGCGCAGATTATCCGGACTTATAAGGCCAGGACCGCAGCGCCCTGTATTCGTCCCGTTTTCAAGCGGTCCAGCGCTTCGTTGGCCGCTTCCAACCGAAAGGGCTGCGTCGTCGTCTGGATGGTCATGCCGGAAATGGTGCGGAAGAAATCGAAGCCGTCGGCGCGCGTCAGATTGGCTACGGAGCGAATTTCGCGCTCCATCCACAACCACTCATAGGGAAACGACGGGATATCGCTCATGTGGATGCCGGCACAAATCACCCGTCCGCCGGGACGGACCGCCCGCAACGCCGCTGGCGCCAGAGCCCCAACCGGCGCAAAAATGATTGCCGCATCCAACGGTTCCGGCGGATAGGCGCTGGAATCCCCCGCCCAAACTGCGCCCAGCTTCAAGGCAAACGACTGTCCGTCCTCATCGCCGGGTCGCGTGAAGGCAAACACCTTCCGGCCTTGTTGCACGGCCACTTGCGCGACGATATGAGCCGCCGCGCCAAAGCCGTAGAGACCAATGCCTGCCGCCTCGCCGGCCATTCGATAAGATCGGAATCCGATCAACCCGGCGCATAGCAACGGGGCTGCGTCCATATCGGAGAAGTTATCGGGGATCGGAAAACAGTAGCGGAAATCGGCTACGGCATATTCGGCATAGCCGCCATCGATTTGATAGCCGGTAAACCGGGCCTGGGGACATAAATTTTCTGCGCCGGTTCGGCAATAGGAGCAAACGCCGCAAGTATATCCAAGCCAGGGAACGCCCACCCTCTGGCCCACCTGCACGCCATCGCATCCGGCCCCTCTTTCCAGAATGCGTCCCACGATTTCGTGGCCTAGAATGAGCGGCAGCTTCGGCTGCTTCAATTCGCCATCCAGGATGTGAAGGTCCGTCCGGCAAACGCCGCAGGCCCGGATTTCGATCAAAACCTGCCCGGTCCCCGGGACGGGTCGCTCGACCTCTCGAAGCATCAGCCTTTGCCCTGGCTTTTCCAGCCGCATCGCTTTCATGGAAAAGACTTATGCCCGAATATAGGAAATGTCAAAAATGGGCTTTTCCATCGACCACTACCCCTGCGCCGACAAAGTCTCGATCAATTTGCACAGCTTCTCGCGCTTCTCCAACAACTCGTCTTTTTTCGCTTTTTGCTGATCGACCACTTCGGGCGGCGCCTTGCTGACAAAATCCATGTTGTCGAGTTTCTTCGTCACGCGCTTCAGTTCCGTCTCGACCTTTTCGAGCTGGTCGCCCAGCTTCTTTGCCTCGGCTTCAACATCGACAAAGCCTTGCAGGGACATGTACAGATTCCCCAACGGGCTCAACCCGCTCGGCATGGCGTTGGGCGGCGTGAATTGCGGGTCGACGGTGAAATGCTCGGCCTTGAGAAGCCCGGCGATCATGTCCTTGTCCATTTCGAGCTGATCGACGTGCTGTTCGTTGGCGGGCCGGGCGATGAAATCGACCTTTTGGCCGGGCGGAATGCCGTAATCGGAACGCAGGGTGCGGCCAATGCGGATCAATTCATGCTTGGCGTCCACGTAATTGACCGCCCGCTGGGTCACGCCCCATTCGCGCAACTCGTCATACTCCATGTCAACCGGCCAGGGCGCCTGCATGATCGTCTCGGCGGTTTCGCTGTATCCCATGCCGTGCCAGAGTTCTTCCGACAGGAACGGCATCAACGGATGCAGCAACTTCAAGGAGTTGGCAAAGACGTAATGCATCACCTTGAGCACTTCGTTCCGGCGTTCGATATTCTCCGAATACAAAGTCGGCTTGGAGTATTCGACGTACCAGTCGCAGAACTGGTGCCAGAGGAACTCGTACAGCGCCTTGGCGTAGTCGTTGAAGCGGAAACGCTCCAGATTTTCGGTGCAGGCGGCCACGGCGGCATGCAGGCGGGCCAGGATGTGCTGATCGTCGGCGCTCAGCAAATCAGGACGGAAGCCCGGATTGCAAATATCGAACTTCTGATCCTTGGTATGCATCTGCATGAACCGCGCGGCATTCCAGATCTTCGTACCGAAATTACGGCCGATCTCGAACTTCTCGTTCGACACATAGACGTCCTGGCCCGTGGCCGTGAGCATGATCAGGCTGAAGCGCAACGCATCGGCGCTGTATTGTTCAATGATCGACAACGGATCGATCGAATTGCCCAGGCTCTTGCTCATCTTGCGGCCGGAATCGTCGCGCACCGTACCGTGAATGTAAACTTCGCGGAAGGGAATATCGCCCATGAATTCCAGGCCGGCCATGATCATGCGCGCGACCCAGAAGAAAATGATTTCGGAAGCCGTCACCAGGGAATGGGTCGGGTAGTAGAAGGACAGGTCGTCGCTCTTGTTCGGCCAGCCGAACACGCTGAACGGCCATAGCCAGGAAGAGAACCACGTATCGAGCACGTCCTCGTCCTGACGGAGCTGCGCCGATCCGCAAGTCGGGCACTTATCGGGTCGGCCTTTGGCGGCCCACTCATGGCCGCAACCGTCGCAATAAAACACCGGCACCCGGTGCCCCCACCAAATCTGGCGGGAAATGCACCAGTCGCGGATGTTCTCCATCCATTCCAGATACACCTTGTTCCAGCGCTCGGGCACGAAGCGAATGCGGCCTTCCTTCACCGCCTCAATGGCCGGGCGGGCCAAAGGCTTCATCTTCACGAACCACTGCGGCGACAACCGGGGCTCCACCATGGTATGACAACGATAGCAATGCCCGACGGCGTTCTGGTGATCTTCGATTTTCTCGATGAGCCCGGCGGCCTGTAGATCTTCCACGATTTTTTCGCGGCACTTTTCGCGCGTCAGGCCGGCATAGGGGCCCGCCGCTTCGTTCATCGTGCCGTCGTTATTCATGACGTCGATGGATTCCAGCTTGTGCCGCTGGCCCATTTCAAAGTCGTTCGGATCGTGCGCCGGGGTCACCTTGACCACGCCGGTTCCGAATTTAGGATCCACAAAGTCGTCCTCGATAACCTTCAATTCGCGGTCGAGAATGGGCAACTGGAGCGTCTTGCCCACCAGGCTGCGATAGCGTTCGTCGCGCGGATTGATCGCCACCGCCACGTCGCCCAGCAGGGTTTCCGGGCGCGTGGTCGCCACCACGATATAATCTTTTTTCCGGCCGCCGGCGATCGGATAGCGCAGGTGATAAAGCTTTCCGGCCATTTCCTTGTGTTCGCTTTCCTCGTCGGAAAGAGCGGTCTGGCAGCGCGGACACCAGTTGATGATGTATTTGCCTTTGTAAATCAGCTTCTTCTCGTACAGGCGGATGAACACCTCGGCCACGGCGTCGCTCAATCCCTCGTCCATGGTGAAACGTTCGCGTTGCCAGTCGCACGACGAGCCCAGCTTCTTCAACTGGTTGATGATCGTGCTGCCGTATTCCCCACGCCAGGTCCAGACGCGTTCGAGAAACGCTTCGCGCCCCAGGTCGCCGCGGGTTTTGCCTTCCTTGCGCAGTTGCCGTTCCACGACGTTCTGCGTGGCGATGCCTGCATGGTCGGTACCAGGCACCCAGACCGCATTCTTGCCTTGCATGCGTTTCCAACGGGTCAGGACATCCTGAATCGTATTGTTCAGCGCGTGTCCCATATGCAGGATGCCGGTGACGTTCGGCGGCGGGATCACAATGCAATACGGCTCGCCGCCGCCTTGCGCGTCGCTGTGAAAGGTGTTGTGGTCAAGATGCCATTGGTACCACTTCTGCTCAATGGCTTTCGGATCGTAATTCTTGGGCAACTCAGACATGGTTAGCTCTTCTTTTTCTTCTGCTCTTCCAAAAACAACTTGTACTCCACGCTGTCCACCAGCGCTTCCCACGACGCTTCGATGATGTTCCCCGAAACGCCGACCGTTCCCCACGTATTGTGACCGTCGGTGGACTCGATCAACACTTGCGTCTTGGCCGCCGTGGATTCCTCGGGATCGAGGATGCGCACGCGGTAATCTGTCAGCGACACGCCCTCGATCTGCGGGTAAAAGCGCGTCAGGGCCTTGCGCAAGGCCTGATTCAGGGCGTCCACCGGCCCATCCCCCTCGCCCGCCGTCAGCTCGGATTCGCCGTTGACGCTCAGCTTGATAGTCGCATAAGACACGCTTGGTTGATCCTTAGCCGACTTCTGGACGATCACGCTGAACCCTTCGAGGTTGAAGAACGGCTTGTGGGCCTTCAGCACCTTCTGGACCAGCATCTTGAACGAGGCTTCCGCGGATTCGAATTCATAGCCCTGTTTTTCGAGCCGCTCCAGTTCCTTGAGAATCTCTTTGACCTCGGGAGACGATTTGTCGACATTAAAGCCCAGCTCCACGGCTTTCATCAAAATGTTGCTGCTGCCCGACAATTCCGAGATCAGAATGCGGCGTTTGTTGCCGACCAGCTCCGGCTCGATGTGCTCGAAGCTCTTCGACACCTTCTGCACCGCATTGACATGCATGCCGGCCTTATGCGCAAAGGCGCTGTCGCCGACGAACGCCATTTTTCGGTTCGGACGTACGTTGGCCATGTCGTCCACAAACAACGACACCTCGCGCAACTGGTTCAGGCCTCCTTCGCGAAGGCACGACAGATTCATCTTGAGCATCAGGTTGGGAACGATCGCACACAGGTTCGCATTGCCGGCCCGTTCTCCAAAGCCGTTGATGGTTCCTTGAATATGCATGGCGCCCGCGCGCACCGCCTCCAACGAATTGGCCACGGCCACTTCGCTGTCGTTGTGCGTATGGATGCCCACGTTCGGCCCCACCTCGCGCGCCACCTCCTGCGTGATGGCAAAAATCTCATGCGGCAGCGTGCCGCCGTTGGTGTCGCACAGCACCAGGACATCCGCCCCCGCGTCGCGCGCGGCGCGCAGCGTCGAGAGCGCATATTCGCGATGGTCCTTGAACCCGTCGAAGAAATGCTCGGCATCGTAGACGACTTCCTTGCCGCGCTCCTTGAAGATCCGAACCGTGTCGGCCACCATCTTCAGGTTTTCCTCGGCGGTCGTCTTGAGCACCTCTGTCACGTGCAAAAGCCAACTCTTGCCGAAAAACGTCACCACCGGCGTATCGGCCTCGAACATCGCCCGGACGCCCACATCCTCGCCCACCGGGATGTTCGCCCGGCGCGTACTGCCGAAGGCGGCGATCTTGGCATGCTTGAGTTGCTCTTTCTTGATCTCGCGGAAGAATTCCATGTCTTTGGGATTGGAAGCCGCAAAGCCGCCTTCAATATAATCGACGCCGAATTCGTCAAGGCACTTGGCCACGCGAATCTTTCCGGCTCCGGAAAAAGAGATTCCTTCACCCTGCGCCCCGTCGCGCAACGTCGTATCGTAGATGGCTATTCGTTTCATGCGGCCTGTCTCCCTCTAGGACAATGACTAATCAGTCATTCGTCATTTTTTCTTACTTTTCTTCCCCAGTTCAAACGCCTTGTGCAGCACCTGCACCGCCTTGTCCGCCTGCTTGCCGCGAATCACCACGGAAATCTTGATCTCGGAGGTCGAAATCATTTCGATATTGATCTTGTTGGCCGCAAGAGCTTCGAACATGCGGTAGGCCACGCCCGAGTGGCTCTTCATCCCGACGCCGACGATGCTGATCTTTGCAATGTCGTTGTCGTAGTTGACGCCCTTCGCGCCGATTTTCTTCAGCAGCGGCTCCACCACGTTTTTGGCTTTGGCCAGGTCGTCCACCGGCGCCGTGAACGAAATGTCCGTGTGCGCCTGTTCGCTGACGTTTTGCACGATCATGTCGACATTGATGTGCGCCGCGGCCAGTTGCTTGAATAGATTGGCCGCCACCCCGGGTTGATCCGGAACCTGCATGATCGTTACTTTGGCCTGTTTTTTATCCGCCGCCACACCCCGCACTACAATGTCTTCCATTTTCTTCACCTCTTCCCGGACCACCGTGCCCGGCTTGTTCGTAAAACTTGAAAGGACCTCCAGCTCCACTCCGTACTTCTTCGCAAATTCCACCGCGCGCGATTGCAAGACTTCGGCGCCCATGCTGGCCAGTTCCAGCATTTCGTCGTAGGCGATCTCGTCCAGCTTCCGGGCTTCCGGCACCACCCGCGGGTTGGCCGTATAAACGCCCTCGACATCCTTGAGGATCTGGCACCGGTCCGCCTTGAGCGCCGCCGCCAAAGCCACCGCCGTCGTATCCGAACCGCCGCGTCCGAGCGTGGCGATGTCCTGATTGGGATTCAGCCCTTGAAAACCGGCCACAATAACGATGTTGCCCTTCTTCAATTGCTTGAAGACTCGAGCGGGCTTGATCGTCATGATCTTGGCTTTGGTATGCACCTCATCGACGAAGATGCCCGCCTGCGGACCCGTCATCGAAACGGCCTGGGCGCCTTCCGCGTGCAGCGCCATGGCCAGCACCGCGCAGGAAATCTGCTCGCCGGTCGCCATCAAGGCATCCAGCTCGCGATCGTCCGGCTGCGGATTGATCTTCTTGGCCAGGTCGATCAGGTCGTCGGTCGTATCGCCCATGGCGCTGACGACCACCACCACGGAGTTGCCGGCTTTCTGCGTATCCAGTACGCGCTGCGCGACCCGCTTCATGCATTCGGCGTCAGCCACCGAGCTGCCGCCATATTTCTGTACTATCAGGCTCATGTGTGTTCCTACTGGTGACCCGGCTTCTCCCTGCCCGCAACGCTTCGCGTAGCGATGCGCAGGCGGGCGAAGACGGGCTGTTTTTCTTTACGTAAAATCCTCAATCCGCAGGCGCACCGTTTCGGCGCCCACCACGTCCATCGCGTCGATCTCCTTCAACGCCCCACGGAAATTGCCTTCGTTGGACCCGTGCGTCACGATGATGACCGGCACGTATTCGCCCAACCGCGCTTCCTTCTGCATCACGGAGGCGATGCTGATCTGGTGATCGCCGAGAATGTGCGCCACCTTCGCCAGGATGCCCGGCTTGTCCAGCAGGGACAGGCGCAGGTAGTACCGCGCGCCGATCTCGTCGATCGGGCGAATCAGGCCTTGCACGCCGTTGCCGACAAAGGACGGCAACCGCTGCTTCGAACCGGCGGCCAGGTTCAACGCCACATCCGCGATGTCGCTCAAGACCGCGCTCGAGGTGGCCGCGCGCCCCGCGCCGCGACCGTAGTAAAGGGTATCGCCCACCACGTCGCCCTTGACCATGACGGCATTGAACACGCCGCTGACCGAGGCCAGCATATGGCTGAGCGGCACGAGCGTCGGATGAATGCGCACTTCGACCTGCCCGGACGATTGCTTGACGATGGCCAGCAACTTGATGCGGTAGCCCAGTTCGCCGGCATAAGCGATATCCGCCGCCGACAACCCCCGGATGCCTTCGATGTGAACCGCGCTCATCGGAATGGTAAAGCCGTAAGCCAGCGAAGCCAGCACCACCGCCTTGTGCGCCGTGTCGATGCCGTCGATGTCGAGGCTCGGCTCGGCCTCGGCATACCCGGCTTTCTGCGCCTCGCGCAGCACTTCGTCGAACGGCAGATGCTCCCGTTCCATGCGGGTCAGGATGTAATTGCAGGTCCCGTTGAGAATGCCATACATGCTCTCGATGTGATTGGCGCAAAGCCCCTCGCGCAAGGCCTTGACGATCGGGATGCCGCCGCCGACGCTGGCTTCGTAATAAACTTCGGCGCCATGTTCCTTGGCGGTGCGGTGGATTTCCTCGCCATATTCGGCCAGCAGGGCCTTGTTCGCCGTCACGACCGGTTTGCCCAGCTTCAGGGCCTGCAACATGAATTTGCGCGCGATGGTCGTCCCGCCGATCAACTCGACGACGATGTCCACGTCGGGGTCCTTGATCGCCGCCTCGGCATCTTGCGTCAGCAAGGCCCGGTCGACCTTCACCCCGCGGTCGCGCTCCAAATCGATATCCGCCACTTTGCGCAACACCGGTCGAACGCCCAGACGACGAGCCATCAGCTCGCCATTTTTCTGCAAGCCTTCAATGACCCCGGCGCCTACCGTTCCAAAGCCCAACAAACCGACTCCAAATTCTTTCATCGAGATATTCTCTCCACTTCCAACAAAAAAACCCCTCTTGCGAGGGGTAAAGAAAACGGCGGGCTCAGCCCCTCATGAGCCTCCCGATACGATGATAATCTTCGTTACAACCGTCTTCATGGCGCACCCTCTTCTTACTCAAGATGTCGGATGAATTTACTTGAAACGCGCCAGCTTACAAGAATTTTTTTGAACCTGACCCGATCATTCTTTCTCTTGCCAAAACCTCCAGGTCCATGCCATGTTGTGAGATTATCGATATATTTACTATTATGAATTTCAAAACTTTGCTCATAAGTCTGGCCGGTCTGGTTTGTTCTGCAACCCAGCTTTTTGCACAAAACGACAACCTTCTCAGCGAATTGAAGTCGCGGTTTGCGCCCGAAAAACCGACGGTTTCCATTTCTTACGACGTGGGTTACCGCTTTCTATTTCTCAACCTCATGAGTCTGGCCCGGGCCACCATCGATACGACCGAGGGCGTGTGGTCCAATTCCATCACGGGCCAAACCGTTCCGGCCTGTTTCATTGAATTCACCTTTCGCACGCACGATTGCGAAGAGGGCGCAACCGACCGCAATCGGATTTCCATCGACGACAAAATCGTCTCCGTGCTGACCATGCCGGACCTCAACACCCTGATGTACATCAAGAAAACCGACGAATGCCTCAATCCGCTGATCGGGCACCGCAAGGAATCCAAGAACCTGTTTGTCTACGATCTGGAATCAGGGAACTTGAACTACCGGCTGGAGGATTACCTGGCGGATACCGTTACTACCAATCTGCCCGGCACGGGCAATCTGGTGGAACAAGGCAAGGATGTCTCGCATTTCCTGAAGATCATGTCGGAGATCTATTACGGCAAGCAGGAGATGATCACCCCGGATTCGGATTTCCGCATCCATTGCGATGTGGACGGCGCGGTGCGGGCGTTCTGCGTCAAGACGGAATCCACGACCCTCGCCATCAAATTGCTGGGCGCCAATCTTCCGGCCATCCGCGTAAGCGTAGAGCCGGCCAAAGGCGAACCGATCCGCAGCGTCGGGTTTCAACTATGGGCGTCCTCCCTGCAAGACGTCGCCCAAGCCTCGCAAGACAGCAACCTCCGGGAATTGTCCGCCAAGGTGCCCGACTGGAGCATGGTGCCCCTGCTGGCCGATTACGGCCTCTCGGTGGGCTACATCCGCTGCTCCATGTCGAAGATTCAGGCCATCGACCAGACCGCGAAGGGGTTGGCTCTGTTGGCCCACGAGAATTAAGAAAGGGACTTAAGCGACCCAAAGGACCAAAGAGATTTTGTCCCTGTTGTCCTTTCTGTCCCTTGGGTCCCTTTCCCCTACCCTCCCAGGTATGCCTCTCTCATCCTCGGGCTGTCCCGAAGCTCTTCCGAGGCGCCCTGGAGCACCACGGCGCCGGTCTCCAGCACATAGCCCCGGGAAGCGATTCGCAGGGCCATGTTGGCGTTTTGTTCGACCAACAGAATGGTCACGCCGGTCCGGTTGATGTCCCGAAGAATGTTGAAAATCTCCCGGACTAGCACCGGAGCCAACCCCATCGAAGGCTCGTCGAGCAACAGCAACCGAGCCCGGCTCATGAGGGCGCGTCCTACGGCAAGCATCTGTTGCTCTCCGCCGGACAGCGTACCGCCCGCTTGCCGCTGCCGGTCGCGCAGACGCGGAAATAGCGCGAACACGCGCGCGAAATCCTCGCGGATTTTTCCGGCGTCCTTTTGGGTCCAGGCGGCCAGGCGCAGGTTTTCGTGAACGGTCAAGTTGCTGAAGATGCCGCGGCCTTCGGGCACATGGGCCATGCCCATGCCCACCAGGCGGTCGGGCGACATCTTTCGCAAGCTTTGTCCTTGATAGGTAATGGCTCCGCTATACGGCACAAGGCCCGAAATCGCGCAAAGCGTGGAGGATTTCCCCGCGCCGTTGGCGCCCATCAAGGTCACGATCTCGCCTTCGTACACATCCAGCGATATCCCACTCACGGCCCGCACGCTGCCGTAGGCAACGTTCAAATTCTTAATGGAGAGCAGCGGCGTGTCGTTCATCCCGGCGTCTCCTCCCCCAGATAAGCTTCCAACACCTTGGGATGGCTCTGGATGTCCCGGGGCAGCCCTTCGGCGATGGTCGCGCCGAAATCCAGCACCACCAGCCGCTCGCAAATACCCATGACCAGCCGCATCTGATGCTCGATCAGGACAATGGTCAAGCCGAAGTCCTTGCGGATCTTTTGAATGAAAGCCATCAAGTGCCCGATCTCCGCGGGATTCATCCCGGCGGCCGGTTCGTCGAGCAGCAGAATCCGCGGATTGGAGGCAAGCGCCCGGACAATCTCCAGCTTCCGCTGCAATCCATACGGCAGATTCTCCGCCAGCTCGCCGAGGTGGCCGGCCAAGTCGAACAGCTCCAGCAGCTCGCGGGCATGGGCCAGAATCTTCTTTTCCTCGCTCCGAAAGCGCCCGATATGAAAAAGCGCCTCGATCGGGTTGTAGCCCAGTTTCGCGTAACGCGCCAACCGAACGTTATCGAGCACGGTCATTTTCTTGAATAAACGGATGTTCTGAAAAGTCCGGGCCATGCCCAGCGCATGAATCTCGCTCGGCGACTGGCCTACCAGCTCTTCCCCTTCAAATTCGATGCTCCCTTGCGAAGCCTCATAGACGCCGGTCATGAGATTGAAAACGGTCGTTTTGCCCGCGCCGTTGGGACCGATCAGCCCGACCAATTCACCCGGTTCCAACCGCAAGTTGAAATCCGACACAGCGCAGAGTCCCCCGAAACGGTGGGTCACATGCTCAGCCTTCAGCAGATGCACGAGGGACCTCCTTTCGAGTGCGGAGCTGACGCATCAGCAAGAGATCGCGCCACGGGATCAACCAGGAAAATTCCTTCAATCCGAAAATGCCGCGCGGACGAAACAGCATGAGGAAAATGAGCAGCAACGGCATCAGCACCATCCGAAATCCGCCCTGCGCCCTTAAGACTTCCATCACCACCGTATAAATCGTCGCCCCGATCATCGAGCCGCCCAGCGAAGCCATGCCGCCCAAATACAGCATGATCAGCACCTCGGTCGACTTCAGGATGTCGAACATGCGCGGATTGATGAACTGCAACAGATGCGCATACAATCCGCCGGCAACGCCGGCGAAAAAGGCCGACACCAGAAAGGCCGAGATCTTCACGCGCCGCGTATGGACCCCGCAGAGATCGCAGACGATCTCGTCCTCGCGGATCGCCGCCATGCCGCGGCCGTATTTCGAGTACACCAGATTGCGCAAGATCCAGATCGTGATGACCACCCAGACATACACCCACGGCAGCGTCGTCAGTTGTTCCATGCCCATGAAACCGCGGGGCCCCCCGACCACCTCGAGGTTTTCCAACACCGACTTGACGATCATGTTGAAAGCCAGCGTAACAATCGCCAGATAATCGCCCCGGGCGCGGAACGACGGAATGGATACGATCAACCCGGTTGCCGCCGCCCCCAAACCTCCACCCATTATGGCAAGAGGAAAATAGTAAGCCGAGCCCTCCTCCGGGAACACCAGCACCGTCAGGATGGACGCCACATAGGCCCCCACGGCCATAAAGCCCGCATGCCCCACCGAGAACTCGCCCATGTAGCCGTTCACCAGATTCAAGCTGGCGGTCAGAATGATGTTGATGCCCAGATACATCAGGACAAGCTGGACGTACGGATCGAGCCATTCGTAATGCGGAATGGCCCAGCAAAGGCCGAAGCCCGCCAGCAAACCGACGCCTATCGTCCATCGCATGTTCATGGTCAGATCTTCTCCACGCGCGGTTTGCCCAACAAGCCGTGCGGACGCACCACGAGCAGAATCAGCAGCAAGCCAAACGAGATGAAGTCCCGGAAGGTGGTCGGCAGCACCGCCGCCACGCCGATTTCCACTCCCGCAAGGATAAACCCGCCCAGCACCGCGCCGCGGATATTGCCGATGCCCCCGATCACCGCGGCGATAAACGCCTTCCACCCGACCATGACGCCCATGTACGGATCGATCACCGGATAAGCCATGGAATACAGCGTCCCAGCCGCCGCTCCCAGGGCCGCGCCCATGGCAAAGGTGGCGGATATCACCCGGTTGACGGGCACGCCCATCAACGGAACGATCTTGATATTCCACGAAATGGCCCGCATGGCCAAGCCCAGCTTGGTCTTCATCACCACCCAGTCGAGCACCACCATCAAGCTCACCGACAGCCCGATGATCAACACTTGCAGCGAGGAAATCGAGAACTGGCCAAAGGTCCAAATGTGCACCGGCATCAATTCCGGCATGTGCCGCGGATACGGATTGAAGGCCAGCATCAGATGCTCGAGAAAAATGCCGACGCCCAACGCGGTGATCACCGCCGACATTTTCGGGGCGTGCCGCAAGGGCTTGTACGCCAGCCGTTCGATGACCACGCCCAGCACCGCAAGCGCGATCATGGCCGCCAGCAAGGTCGGGACGAACGACCACCCCAAAAAGGTCGCCAGCGCAAACGCCAGGAACGCCCCGACCATGAACAAATCGCCGTGGGCGAAATTGATCATCAGCAGGATGCCGTAGACCATCGTATAGCCCAGCGCTATCAGGGCATAGATGCTGCCCAATTGAAGGGCATTGAGGGTCTGTTGAAGAAAATAGATCACTCCGTACAAACCTTACGGCGCCGCATTGCACACCCACACAAATTTTCCATCCTTGATTTGGAGGATCACCGCGCTCTTAATCGGATCGCCGGAGCCTTCTACAAACTTCATGTGGCCGGTGACGCCGTCAAAGCTGGGCACCTTGGCCAACGCATCGCGCAAGGCCTTGCGGTCGACTTTGCCGGCGGATTTCAAGGCCTCGACCAGCAGCCCGAAGGCATCGTACGTCAGCGCGGCGACATCGTCGGGCGTCTTTCCGTATTTCGTTTGATAGGCCTGAATAAACTTTTGCGCCTCCGGGGTCGCCGCATCCGCGGCATAGTGGTTGGCAAAGTGATAGCCTTCCACGGCGCCTTGCGAGAGCTTGATCAAATCCGGACTGCTCCAGGCGTCGCTGCCGAGAAATGGAGCCGTAATGCCCAACCGCTTGGCCTGTTGAACGACCAGCGGGACGTCGTTGTAATAAGCGGGTAGGAAAATAAGCTGTGGGTTGGTTTCGCGGATTTTCGTCAACTGGGCCGAGAAGTCCCGGTCGCCGGTGGTATAAGTTTCAAAGGCCACCGTGGAACCGCCGGTGGCATTGAAAATTTGGCGGAAGAGTTCCGCCTGGCTCTTGGGCGCCTCCGAGGCGACATCGTAAAGGACCGCGACCTTATCGAGCTTCAAAGTGTCGCGAACGAATCGGGCGAGCACGCGGCCTTCGAAAGGATCGGTGTAGCAGGCGCGAAAGACGTACTTCTTCGGCTTGTTGCTGCGCGCATCAAGCGTGGTCTTGGGATTGGTAGACCAGGGCGTGATCAGTACCGTCTTGGTGCTTTCCGCAATGGACGAGGCCGGCACGGCGCCCAAACTGGCATTGGGACCGATAATGGCCAGCACCCGCTCCTGGGCAATCAGCTTTTGGGCGCACAAGGCCGCCTGATCCGCCTTGCTTCCGTTGTCTTCGATCTTCAAATCGATCTTGTACTTTGTGCCGCCAACATCCACTCCGCCGGCGGCATTGATTTCTTCGACCGCTTGCAGGGCGGCATTCTTACAGGAGGCGCCCACGGCCGGAATGTCGCCCGTGAGTTCGGCAATCACCCCGATCTTGATCGTCGGTTCGCCGCCCCCAGCCCATACCGTAGTCATTACAAACGCCAAAGCGGCCCATATGCCTGCTACTCCAATTTTGCTCATGCTCAGGTCCTTCATTGCTTATGTGAATGCATTTTTGAATTCCTCATCTTGTACGTTTTCGGGAAAAGGAACTCAACTGCGAAATGGAAGGAGTGTGGGCTGAGGGGCAAATGGTTATTGTACGGGCACTGAGAAAGGGTCCGCGAGTCGCCCCGACTCCAATAAACTAAAAACCATACCGCAATGGAACCCCATGTCCAGTTTACTGGCATGGGGGTGCTGTCGCTTGGCCCTTCGACCCGCTCAGGCCAGGGCGCCTGGGGCAAAACGGGGGCGCGTCAGTTGGGTTCGGCTGCAAGGCGGTGAAAGCCGGGCAGGACTTTTGTCCGCCCGGCTTTCACCAACGCCGCAGACGAACCCAAATGGCGCGCCCCCGTTTTGCCCCAGGCGCCCTGCCTGAGCGGGTCGAAGGGCCAAGCGGAACTTGCCCTAACGCACAAATCAACACCGAAACAGTCTCTAACCGCTTTGCAAGGCCCCACGCCGCGCCTGGCGTTCCTTGTAGGCGCAATACAAAATGGGCGCGAGAAACATCGTCAGGACCTCGATAATCATCCCGCCAAAGGACGGCAGGGACATGGGAACCATGATGTCGGAACCGCGGCCCGTGGACGTCAGAACGGGCAACAAGGCCAGCACGGTGGTCGCCGTGGTCATCAGGCAAGCCCGCACTCGGCGCTCGCCGGCCAGGACCGTGGCATCGCGAATGTCCTGCACCGTTTTGGGTTTGTCCACCGCAAATCGCTGATCCAGATACGTGCACATGACTACGGCGTCGTCCGAGGCAATGCCGAACAAGGCCAGGAAGCCTACCCAAACCGCAATGCTCATGTTGACCGGATGCACTTGGAAAAGATTCCGCATATTCACGCCAAACAAGGAAAAATCGAGAAACCAGGATTGGCCATAAAGCCAGATAAACAGCAGTCCCCCGCCCCAGCAGACAAAAATCGTCGTAAAAACCAAACTGGTCGTCACGACGGAACGGAACTGGAAATAGATCAGCATAAAAATAATAAACAACGTCAGGGGCAGTACAATGGATAAGGTTTTCTGTGCATGAATCTGGTTCTCGTAATTGCCGGCAAAGCGATACGTGACGCCGGCGGGCGGAGCCCATTCTCCGCTGTCCCGTTTGGAGTCCAGATATTCCTGGCAGGCTTCCACCACATCCACCTCGGCAAAGCCGGGCTTTTTATCGAACAGGACGTAACTGATCAGGAAGGTGTCCTCGCTCTTGATCGCTTCCGGCCCCCGCACATAACGGATGTCGGCCAGTTGGGTCAGGGGAATCTGCGCCCCGCTCATGGCCGGGATCAGGATTTGTCCGAGCGTTTCAATCCGGTCGCGCAGCTCACGCAGGTATCGGACCCGCACGGGAAATCTCCGGCGGCCCTCCACCGTGGTGGTCAGCGTAACGCCGCCTACAGCTACCTCTATCGTATCCTGGACGTCTTGAATCTTCAGTCCGTACCGCGCAATAGCTTCGCGGTCGATTTCGATTTCCAGATAAGGCTTGCCGACAATGCGGTCGGCAATGACCGCCGACGGTTCAACGCTGGGCACTTCCTTGAGGAAGCGTTCGATGTCCAACCCCGCGCGCTCGATGCTTTCCAAATCCGGTCCCTTCACCTTGACGCCCATCGGCGCCCGCATTCCGCTTTGCAGCATGACCAGGCGCGCGGCAATCGGCTGCAGTTTGGGCGCCGTGGTACTGCCCGGAATCTCTGCGGCTTTGACAATCTCCTTCCAAATATCGTCGGGACTGCGGATCTGCTCGCGCCACTGCCGATAGGGTTTTCCACTCGGATCGGGCACGAGTTCGCCGTCCTTTTTCTCGAACGCCCCCGTCTTCCGATCCACTTTAAAAAGCAGAACCCTTCCGTCCTGATCGACCACGAACTCCGGCTTGTAGGTGATGACCGTCTCCACCATGTTGATGGGCGCCGGATCGATCGCCGTATTGGCGCGGCCGATCTTGCCCACGACCATGTCTACTTCCGGAATGCTCCGCAACGCCATGTCTTGCTTTTGCACCACATCCAACGCCTCGCCGATGGACGCGTGCGGCATGGTCGTGGGCATATAAAGAAACGCCCCCTCATCCAACGGAGGCATAAACTCCTTGCCGAACCCCGGGAAGCCATGAGTCAGCTTCGTCCAAAGCCACGACGTTCGCACGGTTTCCGCCGAGCCGCCCATTTTTTCGACGGCCGCAGGAATGAAGCCCAGCATCTTGGGCACACCGAGCAACGCTAAATATCCCAGCACTACAATCAAAGCCGGCGCCGCCAAAAACGCCGCCTTGTGGGCCAGGAACCATCGCAGCATGCGTCCGTAATTCCGTTCGACAACAAAGTACAACCCTTGAAGCAAGCCAATCAGCAAACCCACAAAAATAAAATTCCGCAGGAAACCTTTTGCCGGCCCCAGCGGCATCCAATGCTCGGTCAGCAGAATGCCCACGAGAAGGATGGCCAGTGAGTTGATGATCCACGTCATGTGGCGTCTTATGCGTTCGGGCAGGAACTCCACCACGGCTTGATAAATACCCGCGGCCACGACCACCCAGCCGGCCAGCCACCACTTCAGCAGGATGCCCAGGAGAAGCCCCGTGACGATCAAGACGACCGCCCAAATGCGCCGGGTTTCGTTCGTCGGACGCTTTGAACCTAAAAGCATATGCGCCGCGGCGGGGATTACCGTAATGCCCACAATCACCGATCCAATCAGACAAAACGTCTTCGTAAAGGCCAGCGGCTTGAACAAGCGTCCTTCCGCACCGCTCATCGCAAATACCGGCAAGAAGCCAACCACCGTGGTCGCAATAGCCGTGAGGATGGCGCTGCCGACTTCGCTAGCCGCGCGATAAACGACTTCAAGCCGGTTTTCGTCCGGCCCCGCCCGTTCCAGATGCTGAATGATGTTTTGCGACATGATGATGCCCATGTCCACAATCGTTCCTATGGCAATGGCGATCCCCGAAAGCGATACCAGATTGGCGTCCACGCCCAGCAACTTCATGGCGATGAACGAAAGGAAAACCGACAGCGGCATCACGACGCTGATCAAGAGCGCGATGCCCAGCCGCGAAGCCATGATGATCACGACAATGGTCGTAATCAGCACCTGCTCATACAACGCCGAATTAAGCGTGCCCAACGTTTCGTAAATCAAGCCGGTCCGGTCGTAAAAGGGAATCAACGTAACCTGGCTGGTAGTCAGGCCCTCCGGCCATCGATCGCGCGGATTCGATCGCAACCACGACACCCACGCGGTTTGGTTCAACACGCCGTCTTCATAGGCCTGAAATCCTTGCGTCTCGGCAAACGATTCCAAGCGGCTTCGGTTGGTCTTCTCATAATCCGCCACCGCCTTCACCGGCAACGACGGCGCCATTTCGGCCACCTTGACCTTCACATTCTTGATCGCCGCCAACGGATTGTAGCCATGCCGCACCACGACCACCGCGCCAACCGCTTCCGCTCCCTCTTTATCCAAAGCCCCTTCTCGATACGCAGGCCCCAAGTTCACATGGGCCACGTTTTTAACATAGATCGGAACGTTGTCGTTGACTTTAACAACGGTGCCCTCGACATCCTTGATGTCCTTGATGAACCCCCGGGCGCGAATGAGATACTCCACCCGGTTCAGCTCGATCTGTCGGGCGCCCACGTCCAGATTCGAATTGCGGACCGCATTGAATACGTCTTCAAGACTCACGCCATGAGCCCTCATGGCGTCCGGATCGACATCCACTTGATACTCTTGAACGAAGCCCCCGATCGAAGCGACTTCCGTGATCCCTTCGGCGGATTGCAGGTAATAGCGCACCGTCCAATCCTGAACCGTGCGAAGCTCCTCCAGATCCCAACCGCCCACCGCTTTGCCGTCGGGATCGCGGCCTTCGAGGGTGTACCAAAAAACTTGTCCGAGCGCCGTGGCGTAAGGACCCAACGCAGGTTTGACGTCTTCCGGCAACACGCCGGCCGGCAGACCGTTGAGCCGGGCAATGATCCGGTTCTGCGCGGCCTCAAATTCGACGCCCTCCTCGAAAATGATGTAGATCATCGAAAAGCCGAACATCGAGTAACTGCGGATCGTCTTGACGTCCGGAATGCCGAGCAAGGACACGGTGAGCGGATACGAGATTTGATCGTCCACGTCTTTTGGCGAGCGGCCCATCCATTCCGTAAAAACAATCTGTTGATTCTCGCCAATGTCCGGAATCGCATCCACGGGAACAGGCCGGCGCTCCAGCCAGGAAATATTCCAGTCGAAAGGCGCCACCATTACGCCCCAGGCCATGATGAACAGCACCAGCAGCGCAACCACCAGCTTTTGCTCGAGGCAAAACCGGATCACGCGATCGACAAAGGACGGAGTCGCCTCACTCATGACGATGCTCCTCCGATTTATCCCCCAGCGCTTCCACCGTGGAGCCGCACCTCAACATCGCGGCGCCGAAATAGGGATTACGAACGTCTTCCGTGCGATAAACCCAGACCGCCCCTTTATTGTCGAAAGCCATGGGGCAACGCAACACGTACGCCGGCCCGATGTTCTCGGCGCCCAGCGCCCGAATCAACGGTCGAGCCGCTTCACTGAACGGCGCAAACCGCTCACGCATCCGCGCGAGATCCGGCGCTTGAACCAACTCGTTCATTCCGGGCAATACGTTCATCCACGGCTCATGGATAGTCTGAGGCAGAAGCCCCATGTCCACTTGCGCCATGACGGCCTTCACGTTTTGGGCTGCTTTTTGGGCCTTGTCGAAATCGTCGGAAGCCAATGCATCCGCCAACCCGGCGAGCCGATCGACGAACTGTTTCATTTGCATCTTCACCGGCTCCGTCAAGGACACGGCTTCTTCAGGCGCCTTCTTCGCAGCAGCGGCCGGTTTTGCGGCCCCGTGTTCATGGCCGCTGACCGGCTGACCGCCCTCGCCCATCATGCTCGCCTTGCCTTGGATTTGCAGCGAGCTGTCGATCTTGAAACTGCCGCGCGTGACCACCAATTCCCCCTCCTCAAGCCCTTCGTTCACCACATAAAAATCGCCGGCGCGGGGCCCCAGGACAATTTCGCGCCCCTCAAACCGGCCTTCGTCGCCCGGCTGCGCGACGTACACAATGGCCCGCGTCCCGGTTATCAATGGCGCCGAAGCGGGAATCAGCAGCGGCGGCTCGATGGACGCACGGGCGTCGCCGTTAACCACTTCGCGGATCGGAACGAGGGGCATTTCGCAAACGGGGCACGGCCCCGGTTGATCGGCAATCACCTCCGGATGCATTGTGCACGACCATTTCCCCTCCAAATCCGGAACGGATACAATGCCCCCTTCCGCCACTCGCGCATGAACCACGGCGCGCACAAACATCTCGGGCTTCAGCCGTCCCTCGGGATTGGCCGCATTGACGCGCACTTTCACGGTCCGGGTCATCGCATCGAGCACCGGATCGATGAAGGCAATCGTGCCATGAAAGGTCTCGCCGGGATATGCTTCCACCTCGAAATCGACTTGCTGGCCATATCGGAGCCGCATCAAGTCGGATTCATAAGCGTCCAACGTAACCCATACCGCGCTCAAATCGGCCAGAGAGAAAAGACGCATCCCCGTCTCCACGCTCATGCCTTCCAACGCCTCTTTCTCGATCACAATCCCGCCGATCGGAGCCAAAAAGGTCAGATGATCCTTGATCTTCCGGCTGGTTTCGATTTCGGCAATTTGTTCCGTAGAAAATCCCCACAAGCGCAGCTTCTCTCGAGTCGCCGCTACGAGCGACGAGGTCAGCCCGCTTGCGCCGGCTTCGCCGGAGGCTTGAATCGCCTGGAGCAGTTCCTGCTGAGCCGAAATCAATTCGGGGCTGTAGAGGTCGGCCAGATGCTCGCCGCGATTGACCCGGGTGCCCGTTACGTTGGCGTAGAGCCGGTCAATCCGTCCGGGAACACGCGAAACGATGGAAGCCAACCTGGTTTCATCGAATCGGATCTTGCCGACCAACCGGATATCCACATCCGCAAACCGCCTCACCACCGGCGTCGTTTCTACCTCGGCCAGCTTTCGGGCATTCTTCGATAAGACTATTTCGCGCGGTCCTTCATCCGCTTCCGATGCCCCGGTGCTGACCGGAATAAGATCCATCCCGCAAAGCGGGCATTGGCCGGGCTGCGGCTTACGAATCTGCGGATGCATCGAGCAGGTCCAAATCTGCGCCTTCGCAGCCGTTGAAACCGCGGTGTTTTCGTTAGCGTCATGGCGGGGCGCCGAAGGCGCAAGGAAGATCCGTCCCAAGATCAAACCCAACGCCAAACTTGCGAGAACGAGGATAACCGTTTTTCTTTTCATAAGGGTCCTTTACTCTGAACGATCGCTGTCCACATTTGTTCCCATGGCCCGCTCCAGCCGCGCACTTTGCATCCCCACATTGCCTTCGGCCATGGCCAGCATCAGCCGGGCATTAAGGAGAAATCGTTCGCTTTCGAGCAAATCGATGAAATCCACCTGGCCGGCCCTATAGCCGGCTTCGCTGGCGCGAAATCGCAGCTCCGCCTGCGGCAAGAGTTCCTTCTCGTACAATTCAACGGTGCGTTGCGCATTATGCAATTTAAACCAGGCATCCCGGACATCGAACGTCGCGGCGCGTTGAGCGGCTTCGAAGGCGGCCTGCGCGGCCGCCGCCTGTCGTACCGATTCCCGCACGCCGGCCGCATTCTTGTTCAGCCAGATCGGCAGGTCGACGCCCACCATAAACATAGCCATGTTCTCGTCCGGCAATTCCCGGTACTCGAACCCGGCTCTCAGATCCGGCAGGTATTCCTTGCGCATGAGCGAGCGCGTGAGGCCGCTTTGCTCAAGGCGGGTCCGCGCCGCCGCAATTTCCGGGCGATTCGTATCGACGGAGGCCAGCAACGGCGCCAACTCGCCGACCTTTGCCGGGCGAACCGGCGCCGCCAATTCAACGGGAGTCTCGACCGGCCGATTCGCCAGCGTGTTCAGCCGCGAAGACAACGTCGTATCTTGCGCCTCCAACTCCAAAAACCGCCCGCGCAACATGGATAGTTCAGATTGCGCCTTGGCGATATCCTGCTGGCTGACTTCCGCGGCGGTATATTTCGTTTCCGCAATTTGCGCCATTTGCTTCAGCACGGATTCTTCTTCACGGACAATCGCCAACGACTTGCGAATGGCCGCCAACTCGTAAAAGGTTTCCCGGACTTGCATGACGATTTCCCGGCGCATCGCTTCATACTCGTAACGCATTCCTTCGGCTTCCCTCTCCGCAATCCTTCCTCGCAACCCCCGCTTGCCCAGCCAGGGGAAAGTCTGCTCCACTTGATAGCGTTTCTCTTCGATTCCGGGAAATCGATCCGCCGCATCCATGCCGCCAAATGTAAACATCGGGTTCGGCAAGGCGCGCTCCTGCGCCGGCTTCTCCCCCATCGCCGCCCACTGCTCGCGGGCTGCCCGCAATTGAGGATTGTCGGCGAGGGCCGCGGCCGCCATTTCCTCCACGGACAACTCCGCCGCGTAACCGGTCGTGCACAACACCATCGCTAAGAAAGACAGCACCTTCATGGCTTATCCCCTACTTCCTGCGGCTTCGCGCAGGCCGAGCCCTCGGACATCGTCCCGCAGATGCACTTCCGGATCATGGGTTCGAACTTCGCCTGCTGCTCCGGCGTAAGAATGGAATGAATCTTGCGGAAATGCCGCAAAGTAGCGCGTTCGGCCTCCAGCAGGGCCTGCACCGACTTCTCCATCGCCGGTTCCAATTCCACTTCGGCGACACCCGGCTCAAAAACCCGGCCTCCCATCTGGCATCGGGCCGCACATTGAAGCGACATGCATTCAATCATGTTCGCGCGATAGGCCGCCGATATGACTTTCAGTTGCTCCCGTTGCTGCTCTGAAAGCTCCAGCTTCCGGCTCAACCACGCCTCGTCATGGACCGGATCCACCTCCGATACAGCTTGCCAACTCACTACCCCCCACGCCGCAATAGCCGCCAACGCCGCCGAAATCAGAGGGATCAAAAGATACTGCTTCATCGCGCACCTCCCTGCACCAGCTTCGCGTAATCGCCCGAAATGGTTCCCAGACGCACGTCCTCGACCGCCTGTCCTCCCCGCAAAATCCCCGCCCCTAAACCTATCCCCAAAGCCAGAATAATCGAGGCTGCCGCCGCTAAAATTTGTTGCCGGAAAAACGAAGGAACCTCTTCCGCCGCCCGAATCCGAGCCCAAACCTTGGCCTCAAAATCCGCCGCCGGCTGAATCCCCCGCCATTGCTTCAAAAGTTTACTCAAATTGTCTTCCGGTTTCATATCCCATTCGCCTTTCTACTAAGTTAAACGTCAACCATCGGAAAAACCCTCGGAGTATTTTTCTGTGTTTCTTTTCTTTTTCTTTTTTTCTTTTGTTGAGGCCTAATCCTCTAGGTTGATTGCACAACCAAAGCCATTGTGGTACATTATCCGCAATATGAAGGAAGCAGCAAATGTATAAGGTAATGGCAGTGGAAATACTCGATGGGTATCGTGTTGCGTTGCTGTTTAATGACGGCACTCGAGGGACAGTTGATCTTTCGAATCTGGCCGGTCACGGGGTCTTCGCATTCTGGAAAGACTATGGCGAGTTTCGAAAGGTAAAGGTTGGATCGACGGGCGAACTTGTTTGGGAAAATCAAGTGGACCTTTGCCCTGATTCCCTCTATTTGAAAGCAACGGGAAAGAAACCTGAGGACGTTTTTCCAGTTCTCAAACACCAACCGGCTCATGCCTGAAATTTCCAGATTTTTTGGGATTGTAATCAAGATGTTTTGGGATGATCACAACCCTCCACATTTCCACGCTTATTACGGCGAAGAGGAAGCCTTAATCGACATCACCACACTTTCGGTCTTCACCGGGCGTCTTTCGCCTCGGGCTCTGGGCCTTGTAATGGAATGGACCTCGCTCCATCAGCAAGAACTATTGAACGATTGGCACAAGGCGAACGAACAGCAACCCTTGGAAAAAATCGATCCTTTAAGATAAGATTTAAGGCACGGGTAAAGATCAAGATTCCGAGGTTCGCAACCGCGGATCCAACGCATCGCGCAAAGCATCGCCCAGAAGATTAAAAGCCAGCACAATTCCAAAAATAGCCAGCGTCACAAACGTCATCTCCCACCAGATGCCCTGCCACAGGCGCAGCCGGGCGCTGCTGATCATCGTGCCCCAGGAAGGCTCGCCCTGCACGCCAATCCCCAGAAAGCTCATGAAAACTTCCGTCCCAATGGATGCCGGAAAGCGCAACGTAAAGGTCACAATGACCACATGAAAAATGTTGGGAAGGATATGATTGAAGATAATCCGAAACGGCCCCATCCCCAGCGCGCGCGCCGCCAGCACATACGGACGCGTGCGGTGCTTCATCACCTCCGCCCGCACCAGCCGGCACAGCCCGACCCAGGTCGTCAGGCCAATGCCCAGGTAGACGCCCATCAACCCCCGCCCCACCACCATCGCAATCGCCAGAATGAACAACAACCCCGGGATCGAGGCGAACGTCGAATAGATCCACACAATCACATCGTCCGTCTTTCCGCCAAAATATCCCGCCAGGCAGCCCAACAAAACCCCAATCGGAATGGCGATCATCGACGTCGCCAGCCCGACTCGAAATGCAATGCGCGTCCCCTGCACCAACCGCTGCAACACGTCGCGCCCCAAACCGTCCGTTCCCAGCGGATGAGCCGACAAAAGATTCGGCGCCTGATACCGCACGCTGAGATTTTGCAGTTGATACGGCGGCGTGCGATCCTGGTACTGGAACCAATAATAGACGCCCTCCCCATACAGCGCCATCGCGGCATATACAGCCACCAACGCGAGGCAGACCAAGGCCAGCCGGCTTTTCCGGAGCCGCCGCCAGGCGTCCGCCCTCAGGCTGATCCCCGGCTCCGGCTTCGATGGTTCAAGCGGCGCGGATTTCATTCAAACCTCACCCGCGGGTCCAGCCGCGCATAAAGGATATCCGTAATCAAATTCGTAACCACAAAAAGCATCGACCCGATCAAAACAATCGCACGCACCACATCGACATCCCGCGAATTGATGGCATTCACGCCCAAATATCCCAGCCCCGGAATTCCAAAGAAGCTCTCCAGCAACAAGCTGCCGGTATATAAAAACGGAATCGCAATCACCACGTTCGTCACCACCGGAATCATCGCATTCTTCAACACATGCTTGAACAAAACCCCCGACCGGCTGACGCCCTTGGCGAAAGCGGTTCGCACGTAATCCCGATACATCTCGTCCAGCATGATCGTGCGATAAAAACGCACATTCACGCCCAGGCCGCTGATGACGCCAATCAGCACCGGCAGCATCAGATACCGCCACGACTCGAACCCCCAAACTGGAAACCACCCCCATTTAAAGGCCAGCCAGTATTGCCCCGCCACGATCCAAACCAGGTAGTTGATGCTCATCAAGGCCACGGAAATAAACACCAGCAGCCGATCCGGAAACCGGTTCCTGAAAAACGCGCACACCAACGAAAGCACCAACGACAAAATCAGCTCAATTACAAAAATCGGAACGGTCAACGCCAACGACGGCCAAATCCCCGCCTTCAACAATTGCGCCACCGGCTGATTCAAACTGCTCGAAATCCCGAAATCGAACCGCACGAGCTGCCGCAGATAAAACACAAATTGCGAATCGAAGAAATGAGCCGTCTTGCGGCGCAGTTGAACACCCTTCAGCTCGAGCACACCGCCCGCAACTTCGATCTCCGGCGCCTTTTCCAATGATTGGAAAATCAGCTCGAATTTTTTCCAATCATTGGAAAAACCGTCCGAAATTTTTCCAATCATTGGAAAAATCGAAACCGATGTCCCCGGTGCAACCCGTCCTTCCATCGTTAGCTTCCAATCGCTGGACGGCTTCAGCGCAAACGCCAGCGGCAAAGGATATCGGCCCGGCGGCAAAGTCAAAACCCCATTCGTCCAGACCGCTCCCCGCACATTTCTGAAAGCGCCCGGCCCATTTCTGAAATCGGCATCCTCCAAGGCGCGCGTCTTCGTCCACGAGCCGAACAGCAGCGGCTTGTTAAAACCGCGCTGCTCGTCGAATTCTTCGAACGCCTTTGGGGTTACATTTTTGCCCAGGATCAATCCCGCTGGACTGCCGCCGACGATGTTGAACAACACAAAGGTAATCAGCACCACGCCGAAGACCGTTGGGATCGTCTGCAAGATTCTGCGCCACAGGTATCGACTCATGAAGCCGGCCCCGGCGGATGGAGATGACAGTTCACGCGATGAGCGCCGCGCTGGGCGGGCGGAGGATCGACTTCCTTGCACACCTTCATGGCGTACGGACAACGGGGATGAAACGGGCAACCTTTGGGCGGATTGGACGGAGAAGGCAGATCGCCCTTGAGCACAATGCGCTTGCGGCCTTCCTCGCCCGGCACGGGCACAGCCGAGATGAGGGCCTGCGTGTAGGGATGCAGCGGATTTTCGATGACTTCATCGGAGGGGCCTTCTTCCACGATTCGCCCCAGATACATCACCGCCACGCGATCCGCCACATGCCGCACCACGCTCAAGTCGTGCGAGATGAACAGATACGACAGAGAGTATTTCTGCCGCAATTCCATCATGAGATTGATGATTTGAGCCTGGATGGAAACGTCCAGCGCGCTGATCGGCTCGTCGCAAACAATAAATTCCGGCCGCACCGAAAGGGCGCGGGCAATACTGATCCGCTGCCTTTGCCCGCCGGAAAACTCGAACGGATAACGATGCAGCATGGCTCGATCCAAGCCCACGTCGCTCAACAGGCGCAACGCAGACTCTTCCTTCGAACCTTCCATTAACCCATGCTCCTCCATGCCTTCGGTCAGGATGTCCAACACGGTCATACGTGGATTGAGCGACGAATACGGGTCTTGAAAGATCATCTGCCGACGCCGGGCCAACAAACGAGCCTCGGCCGTGGAGTGACGATGCGAGAGGTCTTTTCCATCGAAAACGATCCGGCCTTCCCTGGCCTGTTCAAGCCCCATGATCGCGCGTCCGAGCGTCGTCTTGCCGCACCCCGATTCGCCAACCAGTCCCACCGTCTCGCCGCGCCTGATAAAAAGGCTCACCCCGTCCACGGCCTTGATATGTCCGCGCACCCGCGAAAACACGCCGCGCACAATCGGAAACCAGACCCGAAGGCCTTCGATTTCCAGCAGCGTATTTGATTGTACAATGGATTCCATTCTATGGATTGCCATTCTTGTTCATGAATTCAGCCGGCGAGACCATATGGATTTCGCGATACTTCCCCAAATTCAACAAATGCTTGTCTCCCGAAATTATATAATCGACCGAAGCGGCAACGGCCGCCTCGAGAATCATGTTGTCATCCGGATCGGCTTTCACCGTCTCGATGCGGCATGTTGGACAAACCATTTCAAAAGTGTCCGCAAAAAGAGCCAGCGTCTGCAAAACGTGTTCGGGCTTCAACCCGAATTTCGGACGGAGCAGGACCTCTTCCACTTCCTGCAAGATGGCTTGCGTAACAAAGTTGGTCAAGCTGCCCTGGGCCGCCCGATGAAGAATTTCACGGGCATGCCCTCCAAACAACACGCCGGAGGCCAAAACGTCGATATCGCAAACGATCTTCAAGAACGATCACGCTTTTGTTTGCGAACGCTCCGGATGGCGCCGTTTACGTCTTCTGGTTTGAGCTTATTCCGCCTGGAAAGACCGTCGCCCAAAGCAAAAAGCCGTTCCCATTTCTTCTGCTTCTGTACGTAATTCCTTGCCGCTTCGCGAAGCAGCTCCGACCGGCTTCGCGATTCCTTTTTAGCCTCGGCATCGATTTCTTTCAACAAGGCGTCCTGAAACGAAATATTGACGGTCACATTACCCATACATTCACCTCATGTTGCGATGCCAATATACAAACCTTGTATGGCCTGTGTCAATGAGGCCAACTGCAATTTTTCAGCAAAACGGCGATCTAAACCGCGTCGCTGCATGCGAACCCTCTCCAGCCCGATTTCTCTTCGCCTTCTTTGAACGCGCAATCCCCCCCCATCACACTTCGCGAAGTGTGATGGGGGGTTATGGACGACCTAGTCACCGGTTTTCTTTGTTTGAAAGATCACTTCGTCAACCGCTGTTTTGGGATGCGAGCCGTTTTCACGTCGCTATGGTTTGTTGTTTTTTTCCCCTTCCGGGTCGATCAGAAAACAGGCCGCTTCGTGTTCTTCACCGCACGGATAGAGCGGCGGGACTTCGGCGGGGCAACGCCAAAAAGCGAAGGGGCACCTATCGCGGAACGGGCACCCGGAAGGAATGCTCAACGGCGACGGGACTTGTCCTTTGATCGCGGGCAGGCGGTCGGTCTTGCGATAAAGCCTCGGCATGGCCTTGAGCAGACCCTGCGTGTACGGATGCCGGGGGTGCTCAAAAATCTCCTTTCGAGGCCCCTTCTCCACCAACTTGGAGGCGTACATGACGTGCACCCGGTCGCAGACGTTCCACACCACGCCCATGTCGTGCGTGATCAATAGAATCGCCGTCTTCCGGCTCTTCATCTTGAGCAACAAATCGAAGATCTGGGCCTGCACCGTCACGTCCAGCGCCGTGGTGGGTTCGTCGGCAATGACCAACTCCGGGTCGAGCATCAACGCCATCGCAATCATCACGCGCTGGCGCATGCCGCCGGAAAGTTGAAACGGATAGGCGTCCATGCGAGCCGCCGGATCGGGGATTCCGACTTTGTCCAGCCATTCCACGCTGGTCCGCCAGGCTTCTTTCCGGCTGACGGGACGGTGAAGCATCAGCGTCTCCATCAATTGCCCGCCCACGCGATGCAACGGCGACAGGGCGGACATCGGCTCCTGGAAAATCATGCTGATGGCGGAGCCCCGGATCGATCGCATTTCCTGTATGGGCAGCGACAACAAATCGCGGCCCCGATGCACAATCCGGCCCGACGCCACGCGGCCCGGCGGCGAAGGGATCAAGCGCAACACGCTGAGCGCGGTCACGGTTTTCCCGCAGCCGGATTCGCCTACCAGTCCAAGCACCTCGCCCTCGTTCACATGGAACGAGACCCCGTTGACGGCGCGTACTTCGCCGTCATCGGTATCGAACGAGACCCGGAGGTCTTCTATGTCGAGCACATGCGCCATGCCTTACTCCAAACGACTCGCCTTCCGAGGATCGAAGGCGCTACGCACGCCTTCGCCAATAAATACGCCCAAAAGCATCACCACAAATAGCGCCAAGGACGGATATAACACCAGCCACCAGGCCCAACTAAATTCCTGAGCCTGCGACAGCAGTTCGCCCCAGCTCGGAGTCGGCGGCGGCAGGCCGAAACCTAAATAATCCAGCGCCGCCAGCGACCCGATCGCGCCCACCAACAAAAACGGAAAGAACGTAATCAACGGAACCAGCGCATTCGGAAGAATGTGGCGGAAAATAATCTTCCGCGACGGCAAGCCCATACACCGGGCCGCTTCGACAAACGGCAGCTTGCGCAGGCGAAGAAATTCGGCGCGCATGTAATACGAAATGCCGATCCAGTTGAAAATCCCATAGACCACCAACAACAAAAGGAAGCTTTGCCCATAAACGGACCCCAGCAAAATCATGATGTAAAGAAATGGCAGGGACTCCCAAATTTCGATCGTGCGCTGTCCGATCAAGTCAATGCGACCGCCATAATATCCCTGCACAGCGCCAATCAGCGTCCCCAGCACCATCGCGGCGATAACCAGCAGAATACCGAAGGTCATCGACGTCCGCAGCCCGTAGAACAACCGCGCCAGCACGTCGCGCCCGGCGCTGTCGAGTCCGAACGGGTGCCCCGTCACCGGGCGAAACGGGAAGCGGACTTCCTCCCGGTCGAAACGCACTCGATAAGGACGGCCATCCAAAGCCAAATTCAACTCGTCCGCCGCACCTTCAAAGCGTACCCGAACCCGTTCGGTCACCTGCTGCCGGGTTTCAGGAGCAAGCCGCGACCAAAGAGCGTCCGGTCCCGTCATCAGCACTAAATTCGTCGAGAAAATCAAAGATTCCGACTGAAGCGTTGCCATGCCGCTCTCCCGCAAAGTCACCCGGACCGTTCGAGGCGGCTGGGCGCGCGGGCGAAAAGGCGATAACGCAAGAATCGCCTTCTTACCGAATGCCGATGAGGCGGTCGCCTGAAAAGCCGGCGCAGCATTATTGGCGAAACGCTGTTGCACAGCCGCGCGAAACTCCACGGGGACCGCGAATAAATCGTCGAGTCTCAGCCCCTCCAATTCGGATTCCGGCTTGTCGAAAAAGAAGCCGGCTGAAACAGGGCGCGCGAGGGTCCCGTCGCTGCGAAGATCCACCGTCCCCACCCGGGGCTCCGGAACGAAAACCGCTTTCACTTTCTTCGCCAGAACGATTCGATCGGGCCGGATGATTTCCATCGGGCCGTACGGAACCAGCGGCCAAACGAGGCGATTCTCCGGATGACCGAGAAACTCCGGTTGCGTCGCCAGCTCCTTATAATCGGGTCGGGTCATGCGGCCGCTGCCGGTGAAGGTGCTCTCGGGATAAAAACGAACGATCGGAAAATACCATTGCCCGTTAAAATGTACGGCCAACGGCTTGTCGTTGCACAACACCTCGGCGCACAAGCTGATTCCATACATGACCAGCAGAATCCACAGCGACCACCAGGCGCGCTTCAACTCCCGGAATCGCCGCAGGCGTTTCCGCGTGACCGGGTCCAGCCAAGTCGATGGATGAAATAATTTCATTTATGAAAACTGATGCGGGGATCGATCAACACATAACAGAAATCGGATAGAATCCGTCCCAGAAGCCCCAGAATGGACGTCGTGGCCAAAATGCCCATAAACACCATGTAATCGCGGCCGACAATCGCTTCGAGACTAAGCAACCCCATGCCCCGAATTTCAAAAACTTTTTCGATGAGCACCGATCCTGCAAACATGATCGTCAGCACGCCGCCGAACCCTGTCGCGATCGGAACGAGCGCATTTCGAAAGGCATGCCCCCAAATCGCGCGGCGCAACGTACCGCCCTTGGCGAGAACCGTCCGGATGTAATCCTGGCCAATTTGCTCCATCAGCGAGTTCTTCATCAGCAGCGTCAGCACGGCAAAACCTCCGATGACGTAGCAGAGCACCGGCAGAAACATGTGCATGAAGATATCCTTGGCCTTGTCCATCGGAGAGAGCAGATCGAAATGGGCCGAATAAAAACCGGCCACCGGGAAAATATCCCAGAAGCCTTCGGTCGTCCCCGAGAAAAACATCTTCAACAACATGCCGAACGCAAACGCCGGTATGGCGTACCCCACGAAAACGATCACACTGGAAATCATATCGAATCCGGAGCCGTGCTTGAGCGCCTTGGCGATGCCTAACGGGATACAGATCAGATAACTCAGCAGAAAACCCGTGATTCCAAACGTCAAAGAAACCGGGAAGCGCTGCACGATCAATTGCCAGACCGTTTTATTGGGATACATGAAGGATTCCACGCGCAGGCCGATCCGGTCGTGCACCAGCCACTTCCAATAGCGTTGGGGCAAAGGCTTATCGAAGCCAAAATGAGCTTCCAGCGCCTTGCGTTGCTCCGGCGAAATCGATGCCCCCTGTGAAGGGCCCCTCGCCATGTTCCCCTCGCCGATTCCCTTCATGCGCATGACCATCTGCTCCACCGGCCCGCCCGGCACTACCTGGCACAGGGCAAAACAAATGAACGTGATCCCGAGGAAGGTCGGGATCATGAGCAGCAAGCGACGAATAAAATAGGCTAATCTATCCATGTTTCAACGGGCGCTCTGTTGTTATTCGATTTGTTGGAGGAAACCTTCTCAGGGAGAAAACATCGTACGGAAAACAGTTTTTTGTCCATCGAGCTGTAAAGCTCTTCGATCTACCCACGGATTCCCTTTACTCCACTAATTTGATATGAGAGAGAGACTTGGCAGATTTCTCAAAGGTGGCCACTTCATCCGCACCTCCGATCAAATATTGTTGATGAATCACCCGATCCACAAAGCCCGGATTAGCGCGAGCCAGCCTCGCAAGGGCAAGGATCTTCGAAGCTTCCCCCAAACATTCGACGGCCTCCCAGTCAAATAAACTCTTCAACGCAGCCAGCGCATCCGCTTTGGAAACGCCGTAATGATGCTGAAGAGCATAATACGACTCCGCCACAACAAGATCAGAAACGATAGCTCTCCCCGATTGTTCTTTCAAGCGCATCATCAGGTGCAAAGCAGACTCGGCCAGCTCCCGCGGTTCGCCACAGATCAATCGCACGACAACGGAGGTATCTAATCCTATTTTCATAGCTTGCGATCCTGGGCAATACCCCGCGCAATGCTCTTACGGATTGACTCCATATCATGGCGCCCTTTTGCGTTCTTCGCATACTTGTTCAGACAACCAAACCAGGCAGGCGTTGATTCCTCCGCTTTCGTCCGTCGGAAATTATCAGGCGCTTTTGCAACTTCCGGCTTCTCCACCCAATCCTGGAACAAACCGATGGCTACCTCGCGAACGGCACGGCCTTCCAATGCGCTTTTGGCTTTGACCTTGCGGTAAATATCGTCAGGAATATCGATTGTTGCTTTCATGCTTACAATATAACCGTATTACTGTATTACCGTCAAATAGCAAAGAATACTTTCGAAGAGGCGCTCAGCGGCGTGAGAGCCCTACCCACGACAAAGAAAGGCAGGGACGCGACTCTGCTCGCGTCCATGCTTCAAAGAGGCAACCAGCAGCGAAGCCATTGTCCAACTTTAGCCCTATTTTGCTCCGCTCTTGAACACTTCATCGAACACCAGCTTCGCCGGTTTGCGCGGCAGGGCAGAGCCCGTTTCCATCGCTTGTTCGAAATCGGCGACGGCGTCTTCGTCGTGCCACCAGAGCCAGTAGGCGGCGCGTTCGTCGCCGTATTTGCCCAGAACCGTCGGAGGCATGCCGAATTTGTTCCAGTACAGGAGCCGACGATAATTCAGGTTCCAGAGCAGAATGTACGGGACATCCGCGCTGATCAACTGGTCGATCTCCCGGACAATTTCATGCCGTTCGGCCACATCGAAAATGGTTCGTTGTTTGGCAATCAGTTCGTCGACCTTGGGGTTCTTGTACCCCGTGATATTTTGTCCCGACGGGCGATCCGCCTCGGTCGAAAGCCACATCGATTCGGGATTCTTGAAAATGCCGGCGCTCCAGGAGGCCCAGGTCATGTCGAAATTATACGTGTCCATGTCCTTGCTCCAGGCGGCCCAATCCTTTTTAACGATCTCGATCTTGATGCCGACATCCTTCAAGTCTTCTTCGTAGATGGCCAGGAATTTATCTTCGGTGGCGGAACGCGCCAGGAACCGGATGACAAACGGCTTCCCCTCTTTCTCCAGCAGGCCGGTCTTCGGATTGGCGGCCCATCCGGCTTCGGCGAGAAGCTTGCGGGCCTGCTCCTTGTCGTAAGCATACATCGTGTTTCGGCACGGGTTGTCCTTGCTGTAGAGATCTTCAAAATAGGAACGCTGCAGGAAATAGGCGTCGTACATCAAAGTTCGGTTCATCTTTTCGCGATTGAGCAAAAAGGCCAGCGCCTGTCGAATTCGCACATCGTCGAAGGGCGCGCGGCGCAAGTTGATGGCAAAGCCTTGAAACCCTATGGGGTTGTAGTTGTAGACCGCCTGTTTGACGATCCAATTCTTGTCGAACTTTTCGCCAGAGGTCTGTGTGGCCCAACGATGCGCGGCATAGACCGGATAATAATCGATCTCGCCTTTCTTGAAGGCTTCGAAGGCGTTGTCGTCTTCCATGAAGAACCGATATTTCAGCCGCTCGAAATTGCCGATGCCCATGGCGCGCGGGCGATCTTTCGCCCACCAATCGCCGCGCCGCTCCAGCAGCACATAGAAGCCTTCCTTCAATTCCCCCAGCTTGTACAGGCCGGAGACCACGGGGAACTCGAAGTTGATCTTGTTGAAATCGGCTTTTTCGTAAGCGTGCTTAGGAAGGATTTGCAGACCGGCCAAAGCCATCAGGTTTTCCCAGTGGACTTCCTTCGCAGTGAAGCGAATGGAATGCTCGTCCACGACTTCGGGCGGCTGAAAACGCTCCAGCGCGATCTTGTGCGGACCCGTCAGGTTCTTGGGGTCGAGCACGGTCTCATACGTCCATTTCACATCCTCAGGCGTGACCGGTTTGCCGTCGCTCCAGCGCGCCTCGGGATCGATCCAAAACGTGAAGGTTTTTTTATCGTCGGAAATCGTCCAACGATGGGCCAGTCCCGGATCGAATTCGAGCGTCAGCGGATGCTGTGAAAGCAAGGTTTCGTACATCGCGCCGAACAGCTCCGCCGAGGTGACGGTTTGATCGAGGTAATAATTGAAGCTCTTTGTATAAGGCCCGGCCGAGATCACAAACTCCCCGCCCACCACGGCATCGGGACTCGCGAAGGGATTCGGCCCTTCTTTCCACCCCTCCTTAGGAAACGTCTCGTCCCCCATCGCAATACCCGTCAACAATACACCGAGAACCATTATTTTAAGTTTCATAGCATCCCTTCCGCCAATGAAGATTTTTTAACCACGAATGAACACGAATAGACACGAATATAGGACAGATTCAAAATCTTTAATTCGTGTTTATTCGTGTTCATTCGTGGTTACTTTCCACTCCGCCCGCTGAACCGTATCCACTTTATAGTATTTAAACATACCATACGGAAAATCGTGATACTTATAATTCTTCAACCATTGATGGTGAAGCACGTAGGCTAAGGGGTTGGAAGTGAAGATCCAGGGGGCGTCCTCCACCACCAAATCGGCCATTTGGCGATACAGCTCCGTACGCTCCGGTCCGTCGGTCAAGGTGCGGGCCTTTTCGTAGAGCTGATCGAATTGGGGATTGGAGTAATTGGCTCGATTGGGTCCCGGCGAGCTGTTGGGGCTGTAAAAGAGCTGCAGGAAATTCTCGGCATCAGGATAATCCGCAATCCAGGACAGATTAAACATCTGCGCCTGGCGGCGTTCCAGCTTCTCGAAGAACGAAGGCCGGTTGTTGTAGCTGGGCCGGATCACGATCCCAATGCGCTCCATGAAATGGGCAAACAACTCCACGGCCTGCCGGAATTCGGGATTGTCGGCCGAGCCAATTTCCAGGGTCAATTGCAGGCGTCGGTCGGTCGCAGGATCTTTCCCCTCAGGATATCCGGCCTCGGCGAGTAACTTCCGGGCGCGGTCCAAATCGAAGGAGAATGGCGCTTCTCGATCCGAGTAGCCGGCCACGCCGGGAGGAATCGGGCCGTTCGGGCGGCGCACGCGGCCGCTTTGGAATTGAATCCAAGCCTCGGTATCGAACGCACAGGACATCGCCTGGCGGAGCTTTTTGTTGCGGCCTACGATGGGATCGTCCATGTTGAAGCCGGTAAAATACACATCCAACGTCGGCGCCGTGATCAACTCAATCCCCCGCTCTTCCAAGTCGGCATTCAGTTGCCGGGCTTCGTTAAAAACGGCATCCCAATTATCGCGCGCGATTTCTGCCGATTCCAAGCCGCCCGTCAGGAACATCAGCCACGACGTAGAGGCGTCTTCGACCACGTACTGTACGATGCGATCGAGAAATGGGACCTGCCGCCCGGCATCGGACAGCAACTCAGAAGAATCGCCGGGAGCTGCCGATGAAGGGAATAGCTCCACGCGCCCGGTTTCCTTCCATTTGGGATTTCGGACGAACTCATAGCGATAATTCTGTCGGTAGCTTTGAAGAATAAAGGGGCCGGTCCCGACTGGATGATTCACAAACTCCCGCCCATAATGCTCCACGGCCTCGCAAGGAACCGCCACGACATAGGGCATCGCCAACACCCAAAGCAACTGGGGATACAACCCCTTCAACCGGAATTGCAGCGTGTATCGGTCCAAGGCCCGCAGCCCTTCCACGTCGCGGGCATAATCCGTCGGTTCGGGACCGGATGAAGCGGCCCTGAATTCATCGAGTCCAACAATCCGGTTGTTGAAAGTCCAGTATCCCGACGAAGCATTCTTGGCATCGGCCAAGCGTTTGATCGAATAGACAAAATCTTCTGCCGTCAGTTCCCGGCCCTTGCCCGCTGTGGCCGCAAAGCAGGGATCGTCCTGGAAAAACAGGCCTTTTCGAATTCGGAAGGTATAAGTCAACCCATCGGCGGACACTTCAGGAAGCGCCTCGGCTAACAAGGGCTCCACGCAATAAGGACGTTCGAGATAGGCGTATTGAAGCAAACCTTCATAGACTTTGCTGATAGCCAACGAGGACGCCACGTCTCCTGCTTTAACGGGATCGAAACCGCGGATGCGGGCGGCCGCGCCGTAGTAAACAGCCTCGCCGCGGGTCTCGGGTTGATGCAGAGCCGAACGGCCGCAGCCAGCGGCTAAAAGAAGAATCAAAAATACAAGCAAACATCGAACAACCAACATCGAACATCGAACATCGAACGAAGGAAAATATCGGCCTTTCGTTCGATGTTCGATGTTTCTTTCCGTCTTGGATAAAAAACAAAGCACCCCTTCGCGTAGAACACGAAGGGGTGCTTTTGAATTATTCATCCTGAACAGGCCGTCAGGGCTGAGGCGTTTCTTCCACAGGCGCCGCAACGGGGGCGGCCACCGGCTCGGCGACAGGAGCTTCCACGACCGGCGCCGGCTGCGCCGGCGCAACGGAGCCCTGATCGTCAAACGGCGCGCCCGGCAACGTCGGAGCGCCGGCAGACGGAGCCGAGGCAGGCGCCCCACCCATCGGGGCCGGTTGTTGAGGGGCAGCCATCGGAGCGGATTGGCTCATCAGCGATTCCCGTCCGCGCTTGCCGGAAAACACAATTCCCAGCAACAGCGTATTCGCCAGGAATATCACCGCCAGGACAATCGTCATCCGCGTCAGGACATTTCCGGCCCGGGACCCGAACAACGTCTCGCCCACACCCGACCCAAAAGCCAGTCCGAGTCCTTCACTTTTGGTTTTCTGAACGAGGATAAGCACAATCAACAGGAAGCTAACAATCACTTCCACGGCCACTAAAACGGCAGTTAATATTCCCATAATCCAACCCGCACTTTCTTATTAAAACGCGCCTTGAACAATTTCGATGAACGACCGCGGCTCAAGGCTGGCGCCGCCGATCAATCCGCCGTCGATGTCCGGCATGTGGAACAATTCCTTCGCATTCGAAGCTTTCACGCTTCCACCATACTGAATTCGGACGGACTGTGCAACATGCTCGTCGGAAATCGCCTTCAGGATGCCGCGGATAAAAGCATGCACATCCTGCGCCTGCTGCGGCGAAGCGGTCTTGCCCGTGCCGATGGCCCAGACGGGCTCATAGGCGACGACGGTGTCGAGCAATTCCTTGGAGCTCAAGCCCGCGAGACTGCCGCGCACCTGCTTTTCGATCACTTCTTCGGTCTTGCCGGATTCGCGCTGCTCCAACAGTTCGCCCACGCAAACGATCGGGTGCAGGTTGGCCGCCAAGGCCGCCTTGGTCTTCTTGTTGACGATCTCGTCGGTCTCATGGAAGTACTGGCGGCGTTCGCTGTGGCCCAGAATGACGTAATGGCAATACAGTTCGCGAAGCATCTCGGCAGAGACTTCGCCGGTGAAGGCGCCGGATTTTTCCCAGTGCATGTTCTGCGCGCCTACATCGATATGCGTGCCGGTCACTGCATCGGCCACGGCCTTCAAGGCGGTGAACGGAGGACAAAGCACCACGTCGACCTTTTTGCATTCGGCCAAATCCCGCTTCAAACCTTCCACGAGCGACAGGGCATCCGCCACTGTCTTATTCATCTTCCAATTACCTGCTACAATCGGTTTACGCATTTGAATCCGATCCTTTCACTAATTATTTATCTGTCAAAGCCACCACGCCCGGAAGCTGCTTGCCTTCGAGAAATTCGAGGCTGGCGCCGCCGCCGGTGCTGATATGGGTCATCTTGTCCGCCAGACCGCTCTTGTTGACCGCGCTGACGCTGTCGCCGCCGCCGACGATGCTCAGGCACTTGGTCGCCGCAATCGCCTGGGCCACCGCCAGAGTCCCAGCCGCAAAGGGCTTCATCTCGAAGCACCCCATCGGGCCGTTCCACACTACGGTCTTCGCCTTGGAAATTTCGTCGGCAAACAACTGGGCGGACTTCGGGCCGATATCCAGGGCCATCCAGCCGTCCTTGATGTTTTCGCCGACCGTTTCCGTGCTCGCATTGGCGTCGAACTTGTCCGCGATCACGTTGTCGACCGGCAGGAGCAACTTGACGCCCGCCGCCTGCGCCTTGGTCAGGATGTCCTTGGCGAGCTCGATCTTATCTTCTTCCACCAACGACTTGCCGGTAGCAAAGCCCTTGGCGCGATAGAAGGTGTAGGCCATCGCCCCGCCGATGATCAAGGCGTCGACTTTTTGCAAAAGATTGGTAATCACGTTGACCTTGTCGCTGACCTTGGCCCCGCCCAGAATGGCGACAAACGGTTTTTCGGGATTGGAGAGCGCGCGGCCCATGTAATCGATTTCCTTTTCCATCAGGAAACCGGCGGCGTTCTCTTGGAAAAACTTGCAAATGACGGCGGTCGAAGCGTGGGCGCGATGCGCGGTGCCGAAGGCATCGTTGACGTACAAATCGCCCAATTCGGACAGTTCCTTCGCAAAGGCGGCCTGCTTGGCCTTCATTTCCGCCTTGGCGGCTTTTTTCTGCTCTTCCGTGGCGTCGTCCGCCAGTTTGGCCTTGCCCTCTTCCTCTTTATGGAAGCGCAGGTTTTCGAGCAGAAGAATATCGCCCGGCTTGAGATTGGCTGCCAGGTTCTTAACTTCAGGACCGACGCAGTCCGAAGCGAACGCCACAGGACGTCCCATGATCGCGGTCAAACGGTCCGCCACCGGCTTCAAACTGAATTCCGGCTCCGCCTTGCCGCCCTTGGGACGGCCCAAATGACTCATCAAGATCAACGACGCGCCTTGATCGAGTGCATACTTGATGGTGGGAAGCGCGGCTGTGATACGGGTATCGTCCGCCACCTTGCCGTCCTTGACCGGCACGTTGAAATCTACGCGGATCAAAACCCGCTTACCCTTCAAATCCACATCTCGAATAGTCTTCTTGTTCATCTGGCATCCTCCCCCGGGTAGGTATAAACCCGCCGGGAATCCTGGGATCCCCGGCGGGTCATCAAACATAAGAAACGATCGACTTACTTCTGAGCCATGAGCACCATCAGGTCGACGCACTTGCAGGAATAACCCCACTCGTTGTCGTACCAGGACACGACTTTGACGAAGTTGTCGTTGAGCTGAATGCCGGCTTTGGCATCGAACACGCTCGTGCAGGTCTCGCCGATGAAATCCGACGAAACGACTTCGTCTTCCGTATAGCCCATGACGCCCTTCATGGTCGTCTCGGAAGCCTTCTTCATCGCCGCCTTGATCTCGTCATACTTGGCCGGCTTCGCCAGACGGCAGGTCAGATCGACCACGGACACGTCCGCTGTAGGAACGCGGAAGGCCATGCCGGTCAATTTGCCGTTCAATTCGGGAATGACTTTGCCCACGGCCTTGGCCGCGCCCGTGCTGGACGGAATGATGTTGAAGCCCGCGCCGCGACCGCCGCGCCAATCCTTCTTGGAAGGACCGTCCACGGTCTTCTGCGTCGCCGTCGTCGCATGGACGGTGGTCATCAGACCTTCGACGATGCCCCAGTTGTCGTTCAAAACCTTGGCCAGAGGGGCCAGGCAGTTCGTGGTGCAGGAGGCGTTGGAAACGATCGTTTCGCCATTGTACTTGTCCGCGTTGACGCCCATGACGAACATGGGGGCATCCTTCGACGGGGCGGAAATCAGCACCTTCTTGGCGCCGGCCTTGATGTGCACTTCGGCCTTGCCCAAGTCGGTGAACAAACCCGTGGATTCGAGAACGATCTCAGCGCCGCAAGCGCCCCAGGGAATCTTCTCCGGTTCTTTTTCGGCATAGACGTTGACCGTCTTGCCGTTGACGACGAATTTGCCGTCCTTGATTTCAGCCGTTCCTTTGAAGCGGCCGTGCACGGTGTCGTACTTGAGCATATACACCATGTATTCGGCGTCGATAAAAGGATCGTTAATGCCGACGACTTCCACCGCGGGATTCTTCAGCGCCGCGCGGAAAAACAAGCGGCCGATGCGGCCGAACCCGTTAATACCAACTTTGATTGCCATTGAGTCTCCTCCTCATTCTGTACTAATTTCTTATTATCTTCCAAACCACTGTGATGGATTTACAGGAAACCATAAACGGAGCGCATACACTAAACGAAGGCCTTCCACCCGTCAATCATCGAGATTGCTTTTTGTTGGGGCGCCCGGGAACTCGACTGAAGGATCCGGAAGACCACCGACTTACGCCGGCGGCCACGCAGCCGCCATCCGCAAGGTCCAACATATTTCTTGACATATTCCTCTCATTTCCATAGTTTACCACCATCTTTTGAACAAGGAGCCCTTTTTTATACGGTAGAACATGCTGGTGGCGCCTTCCATTCAACGAGCGGCAATCGACTCATGGCCCATTAAATTTTCCGGCCTGCCGGCTCGCGTTGTCAATAGCGTATCCCCCTCCAACGTCCAAACGGTCGGCGATCTGCGAAACTTGTCCGACTCGGAGTTGATGCAGTTTCGAAGCCTCGGACGGATCTCGCTTCGGCACATCCACGATTTTTTCGAGCTTTGCGCCCAGATCGAACAGGGACGCCAATGCTTCAACGCGCTCGACGAAATCCTCAAGCTGTTTCTCGATGAAGAGGAATATAAGGTATTGATCGCCCGCTATGGCTTTGCCAGCGGACGAACCCTCATCACGCGCAATACCGTAACGCTCCAGGAAGTCGGCAATGCCGAACACAAAACCCGCGAACGAATCCGGCAGATTCAAGACGTGGCGCTGCAGAAGCTTTCCAGCCGGCTGGCCACCGTCTGCCTGCATCCGTTTTTCAATTATGCGCACCGGCTTCTCGACCGCTATGCCCAAGTAATCGCCGCCGAGGAGCTGGCCCCTCGCCGAAACGATCCGGTCTTTTCGACCCATAACCCTTGCGGCGTTTTTCTTTTGCTATGCGACCTGCCGGAATCATGCCTGTTCATGTATCGCGACTTTTTTTCATCCGTACCCGTCTGCGCCATCAGCCTGCTGGAAGAATCGGCGCTGCGCTACTTGAACGCCCAAAACCGGCCGGTCGGCATCGACGAGTTGATCGGGCAGCTGCCGCCCCTTCCGGAATTGAAAAGCATCGAACAAACCAAACGAGTCGCCTGCATGGTCTTGGACCATTATCCCAACGTTGGAAGCACCACCGACAATCGCTTTTTCGTTTACGATCAGGGCGCTCAGCCGTTTCTGCTGGAAATCATGAACACCCTGAACCGGCCTGCGCATTATCGAATGGTAACCAACGCCTTCAACGACCGCTTGAAACCCCAAAGCCGCAAGGGAGCGGGGTACATCCTGGAACAGCTTAACGTGCTATCCCAATGCACGCGCGTGGACCGAGGGGTATACGATCTCAAGCCGGAGCTGTGAAGAGGCCAAAGGCTAAAGTCCAAAGGCCAAAGTCCAAGGTCCAAAGGCTGGAATTTGGGCTCGGGTTATACCTTTTCTTGTCTTTGGCTGTAAAACACGATAATTTCATGCCGCATACGACGGATATACCGGAATCAGGGGGGACCGCCGGCAATAGCCGGTGGCTTTTTTGTCGGGCGCCCAAGGAACCCCAACTCATAATATGAAGATCATAGACAAATATCTTTTGCGTACGTTGGGAACGCCGCTGACCTACTGCTTGATAGGCTTCAGCATGATCTTCGTCATTTTCGACTTGTTCGACAATTTTTCCGATTTCATGGAGGCCAACACCTCGTTTCTCGACATCCTGAAGTATTACCTGTTCCTTTTCCCTGCCATCATCTCCTTCATCGTGCCGATTTCACTCCTGCTGTCCGTGCTGTATGCGTTGTCCACCCTGACGCGAAGCAACGAATTGACGGCCATGCGCGCCAGCGGCGTCAGCCTGTATCGGCTGATGGTCCCCTTCCTGACCGTCGGCTTGAGCTTCAGCGTGGCGGTAGGCGTCATCAACGAAACAGTCGCCCCTTGGTCGACTTACTGGAAAGATCAGTTCCTCCAAATCCAAGGCCACGAAGGCGAAACATCGATTCATGCGGCCTTCAACATCGCCTACAAAAACGATGCCGATCGCCGCATCTGGTGGATCGGGGAATTCAACACCCAAACGTTCGACATGAAAAACGTCATCGTCACCCAGCAGCGGCTGGACGGAATCGACGAATACAAAATTCAAGCCAAGGAAGGCCGCTGGCTGGACGGCCGCTGGTGGTTTCAGGAGCTCTCGGTTCAAAATTATACCCTCGACGGACAACCCATGGGCGCGCCCAAATTCGAATTGAACCGGGAGTTGACCGGCTACGCGGAAACGCCCCGCATCTTCATGGCCGAAATTAAAGATCCCCAGTTTTTTTCGTCCCTGGAATTGTGGAATTACGTTCGGGCCAAAAATCTTTCGGACGACCGGCTGGCCCGCTACATGACCGACCTCCACAGCCGTCTGGCCATGCCGTGGACGTGCCTGATCGTCATGCTGCTCGGCATTCCCTTTGGCGTGCACACCGGACGCAAAGGCGCGTTTCTCGGGATTGTCTTCGCCTTAAGCCTCTTCTTCGGATTTTACGCCATGAGCAACCTGTGCGTCGCCCTGGGAAAAAACCAGACGCTGCCGCCCTTGGTTGCGGGATGGCTGCCCAATGTTTTCTTCTTCGTGGTCGGCAGCGTCATGATCAACCGCCTAAGGTAAAAAACCCTGGCCGATTCCGTGCATGCCGTTTGACAAGCCTACAGGCCAGTGCTATGATTTTATATAGAAATTTTTCATCATACTAGGGATAAGAATTGAGCAACTATGAAGTCTGCCGAGGCCAATAAAACAAGCGATTGCCCGCACTTCAAACAACCCGTGGATCTCTTTATTGGCAATAATGACGAGGCGGTCCACCAACCCGATTCCTTTAGAGTTTGCCCCCTCGGCATGCAATTAACGTCTCCCCGAAGCATTCCCGCCTTCGAAATATTGAGCTTTACCATCGATGTACCCGAAGACAATGGTCAATTGCGTCAGATCGATTGCTGCGGAGTGGTCGTTAATTGCCAGCCTGAAAAGGACAGCGAACTCTTTCGTATCTGGATCAAGTTCATCGATATGACTGAAAAAGATCGCCAAAGTATTCACCAAATCGCCAAAACCTCCAAACACTTATGCCCCTATTGCGAGAACTTCTAGCCAAGGCCGTCGCTCTGGGCGCGTCGGATATTCACCTTAAATCCAACAAGCCGCCCATCTTTCGTATTCACGCCGAGTTGATCGACGGCGACCCCCAAGTGCTGGAAGTGGAAGACGTCCGCTTGATGGTAGAAAGCATTTTGCCTCCGTATCTGCGGGCTCGCTTCGACGAGGAACACCAGGCGGATTTCTCCCTGGCCGAAAAGGACATCGGACGGTTCCGCGTCAATGCCTTCATGAGTTCAGGCATGTGCACCGTCGTTTTCCGACATGTGAAATCCAAGATCCCCAATTTTCAGGATCTCCATCTCCCCGCCATTTTGGAGAAGCTGGCGTTGTCGCCCCGGGGCATCATGCTGGCGGCCGGCACGACGGGCTCAGGCAAATCTACGAGCCTCGCCGCCGTCATCAACCATATTAATCACAACGAACGCCGCCGCATCATCTCCATCGAGGATCCCGTCGAATATGTCTTCGAGGACATTCAATCGGTCATCTCCCAGCGGGAAGTCGGCCTCGACACCCTTTCGTTCCATGCCTCGCTGAAGTCCGTGCTCCGGCAGGATCCGGACGTCATCATGATCGGTGAAATGCGCGATGCCGAAAGCTTCATGGCCGCCCTGTCGGCGGCGGAAACCGGCCACTTGGTCCTAAGCACGCTGCACACCGGCACCGCCGCGCAGGCAATACCCCGTATTCTGGACTTTTTCCCCGCCAGCGAACGCGATCAACTGCGCATGGCGCTGGCCGACAATATGCGCGCCGTGTTCTGCCAGCGGCTGATCCCAGCCGTCAAAGGCGGCGTCCGCCCCGCCGTCGAGATTATGATCAACACCCCGACCGTCCGAAAGTTGATCGAAAAAAATTTGCTCGAAAAATTGCCGGCCGGCATTGAAACCGGCGGCGAAGACGGCATGCAGACGTTCAACCAGGCAATTTTCAAACTGATCAAGGCCGGCGAAATCACCGAAGAAAACGGCATGCGCTACGCCGGCAATGCCGAAGCCCTGCGGATGAATCTCAAAGGCATCTTCCTCGACGAAGCCAACCGCATCATTTCCACGTAAGGCCATTCACCGCTGGTCGGCGAAGGCCGCGATGTCGATCGGCTGCTGGCGAGGTCCCCAATCGCCCGGCTGAGCCTCAAAAACACCGGCGCAAACGGTTCCACAGAACGCGCAAGCGCCTCCCGCCGTAAGATTCCAGGCTTTCAGCGCATACCAATCCCGCCCAATGAGCGGCTCTCCGCAATGATGGCAAAATGTAGTGCCGCCTTCTTCGTCGTGAACGTTGCCGGTATAGACATATCGAAGACCGTTCTTCTGCGCAATGCGCCGCGCCATCTGCAAGCTGGCCGGCGGCGTGGAGGGCTTATCCATCATTTTCCAGGCCGGATGAAACGCCGAAAAATGGAGAGGCACATCCGGCCCCAGATGGACGGCAACCCACTGCGTCAGCTCCTCGATTTCCTTTTCGGAATCGTTCTCGCCGGGAATCAGCAGCGTGGTCAGTTCCACCCAGACATTCGTGTGCGTCTTCAAATAAATCAGCGTATCGAGCACCGGCTGCAGATGCCCGCCGCAAAGCTCGCGATAAAACCGCTCCGTGAAGCCCTTCAAATCCACATTGGCCGCATCCATGAACCGGAAAAACTCCTCGCGCGGTTCTTCGTTGATGTAGCCGGCCGTCACGGCCACCGTTCGGATGCCCCGGGCCCGGCACGCCTTCGCCGTGTCGATCGCATACTCCATGAAAATCACCGGATCGTTATACGTGAACGCGACGCTACGGCAATGCAGGGCTTCGGCCGCCCGGGCAATCATGTCGGGAGAAGCCTCCTCCGACAACAGATCGACTTCCTTCGACCGGCTGAGGCCCCAGTTCTGGCAGAAACGGCACGTCAGATTGCAACCCGCCGTGCCAAACGACAAAACCGGCGTGCCCGGTAAGAAATGATGCAACGGCTTCTTTTCGATCGGATCGATGCAAAACCCGCTCGACCGGCCGTAGGTCGTCAGCACGATGCGCCCCTGCTCGCTGGCCCGGGCAAAACAAATCCCCCGCTGCCCGTCCTTCAGCTTGCACCGATGCGCACACACATTGCATTGCACGCGTCCGTCCGGCAACGCTTCCCAATGTTTCGTTGGATGAGCAATCTCAAACACGGCCAAGTCCCTCCCGCCTTAAGGAATCGCATCCATGCGCCGCCAGGACCCCCGCAACGTCAACTCCTCCGGCGCTGGAGTCATATCCTTTCGGCCACGCCACAATATACTCCACAGCAGCCCCACGGAAAAGGACAGGACAAACGCAATCGGAAAATAATAAACCCAGTTGATGCGCGTATAATGCTGGACGAAAAATGTGACCGCCACCGACAGCGTCGCCCCGACGCACCACCCGCCGAAACGCGCCCGGCGCGACAGCATCCCCAGCAAAAACAGCGCCAGCACCGGCGCACTGAACAAGCTCATAAACGAGGCAAAGGCTTCGACGATCCCCTGCAACGTGGACACATAGAAAGCCATGCCCGTCGAAAAACCGCCCAGCGCCAGCGTCCATAATCGCGCCTGCCGCACCGCCGTTTCGGGCGCCGCCTGCGTCCGCCGGAACGGCCGGATAAAATCGTTCATGATCACCGTCGCCATCGAATTGATTCCGGAATCCATGCTCGACATCGCCGCCGCAAAAATTGCCGTGATCAACAAACCCGACACCCCGTCCGGCAAATTATGCACGATGAAATACGGCAGGATCTGATCGCCGCTCAACCCCGCCGCTAATTGATCTGGAAACAACTGATAGTAAGCAAAGAGTCCCAGCCCAATAAACAACAACGTCCCCACCAGAATGAAATCCGTCACGGCATTGAACAACACCGCCTTGATCATGCCCCGATAGGATCGCACGGCCAGCAATCGCTGTACCGTCACCTGATCCGTCCCATAGTCCTGCATCATCTGAAAGAAAAACGACGCCGCCACCGCCAGCGCCGACATCCGATACCAATTCACCTGCAAGTTGAGCTGGATATGATCCGCCGCCGCGGCCACGCGAAGAATCTCCATGACCCCGCCCGGCGCCATCCCCACCAACGCCACCGCCAACCACCCCGCTCCAATCACCAGAATCAGAAACTGCACCACATCCGTCCAGATGACCGCCGAAAGCCCGCCCAGCACCGTATACACCGTCGCCAACACCCCCAACAGCAGAATGGCCGTCGCCAGACTCATGCCCGTAGCCGTCGACAACGCCAAAGCCGGCGCATAAATCACCGTCCCCAACCACCCCAACCGCGCCAGTAAAAATAACCCTGACACCGTCAGCCGCGGAACGCGCCCAAACCGCAGCCCGATGTATTCGTACGACGTCGTCACCCGCAACCGCCGATAAAACGGATAAAACAGCAAAATCAAAAACGGCGCCAGCACAGGACTCACCACGCACACCACAATCAGCGTCACATTGCTCCGATACGCCAGCCCCGGCAGCCCCATATACGTCACCGCACTCGTCAGCGACGCATACATGCTCATCGCCACCGCCAACCACGGCATCCGCCGCCCCGCCAGAAAAAAATCCTCCGTACTCTTCTGCCGCGACGACAAAAAAACGCCAATCCCCACCATCGCCGCCAAATAAACGCCTAAAATCGAATAATTGAGCCATGAAAAAGTCATAAGTAGTTAAAAATTAGCCTGAAATGACGTAAAAAACACGAAAATTGTCAAAAAACATGCCCTTTCACCCCATTTCAGGCTCTTTGGAGCCGGCGTGCCCCCACGCCGGTTTCCTCCTCATGAAGAATGGCCCCACGGATGGCAAAGCGGTCCCACGGATCATCAAGTCTGAGCCTTAAGGATCATGCACCCGGCCCGAAGTGGACCTGAAGGCGGCCCCGGCTTCTTCCGCCTTCGTTTCACTACAGCGGGACAAGCCGAAGACGGGCTCTTCGACTTTATGATGCCGCGTTGTGCCCTTCTCCATCATTAGGAGAGCGGCAACGATGAAAGAATAATCCTTCTGAAAACACTTTTATCCGTGGGACCGTTTTGCCATCCGTGTTGCCGCTACAAGAAGGTTCCGACAGAGCGGAACCCTCCAAAATCGTAGATCGTTTTTGGCAAAAGATAGCGAAACTTCACGATGGCTTCCCGATAGGCCGCCTGAAAGACCTTCTCCCACCCTCCAAATTCCACGATCGGCTCGCTCATGTCGCCCCTCCGAAGTAGTCTTTATACAAATAGTCCTTGGCAAACTGACTCCTCCCTACATAAAGACTATCTCGCTTGCATGGCTAAAAGTGAACGTTCGTTCACAACCAATTGACGACAAGCTCTTTTCCTTCACGCCCCAGCCCTCGTTCCATTCGTTAGCTGCAGGGGCATAATATGAAAACGCCCGTTGCATAAAGACTACTTGGAGGACAGAGGAATTAAAGGTAGTCTTTGCCCATCTGCTCGCTCATCACCTAAAGACTACTTCGCCCTCAAGACCGCCAAGCCATCTGATGATTATAAATAGTTGACGCCAAGCCGTTTCACTCTTGACCCGCCTCGACGCCCTCCGGTACCCTCAGGGGCGAAACATGATAAAGCGGCCGTTGCATAAAGACTACTTAAAGTACAGTCAATAATACTGTTGATCTGAGAACCAATGAGTAAAGCCCTTCGATTTGCAGCATGCCAGTTTCCAGTCTCAGGCCGGATGGACAGTAATCTGGCGTATATACTGAAGCTCATGCATCGCGCTGCGAAGGAAGGCGCTGATATCATCCAATTCCCAGAAGTGGCCCTTCCCGGCTATGCTCGACTGGACTTTCCCTCATTCTCTGTTTTCGACTGGCCGGCTCTGTCAGAGCACACCAATAAGATCATGGCGTGTGCCGAGAACTTGAGGATCTGGGTTGTCCTCGGTTCCTGCCGTTGGCCGTCCGGAGCGGACAAACCGAGAAACTGCCTTCACGTCATTTCGCCCTCTGGGGATGTTGTTGCCACGTATGACAAGAGGAAGTTACACGGCAAAGAAGCTCTGTCCTACGACAAAGGAAACACCCCCCTCGTCCTCACCGTCAAAGGGATAGAGTGCGGATTCCTCATCTGCTACGATTCATGTTTCCCGGGACTCTACGAGTCCTATCGAAAGCGGGGGGTGCAGCTTCTCTTCCATTCGTACTACAACGCGAAGAATGAAGGCGGGAAGAACAGTCTGGATGCCCTCATTCTTGCTCAACTCCGTACGAGGGCTGCCGACAATGGGATGTGGATATCAGCCAGCAATTCATCGGCTCGCCATTCACGCCTCGCGGCGTGCATAGCACGCCCAGATGGTTCAGTGTTGAGCACCAGACGACATGTGTGTGGTCTCGTAACGCACGACCTCCCAGACACTCAACTGGGATGGACCTACGATAATAGAAAGGGATGATCTAACCAGACAAATTCAGCGTACGCGGAATACCGCGCCGCTGATTTGCATCGTTCTGTGCGCTGGCGGTTTATAAACCGGTGACTTTTGACGCCTTTTCCACCGGCGCTGACAATAGGATCCGAACAAACAAATGCTCGGTGCTGTTCGCAAGCTCGCAGCCCGAGATTTGTAACGTTCGCCGAAAAAGAGAGATTGACAGACTTGCCGCCATCTCGTACGTTAATACGTACGACATGGAGCACTCAAAATGACGACGATTACAGCGACAGAAGCCCGAAAAAAGCTTTATAACTTAGTAGATGACGTCTCGCAATCGCACGAACCGGTTCAAATTGCAGGAAAAAGGAATACCGCCGTCCTGATTTCAGAGGATGATTGGAGAGCCATTCAGGAGACGCTGTATCTGGCGTCAGTTCCAGGAATGAAAGAGTCGATTGTCCGTGGACTTAAAACTCCTGCTGACAAGTGCCATAAGGAACTTGACTGGTGAGCTGGGACTTAATCTATACATCACAAGCGCGGCGAGACGCGAAGAAACTGGTGAAATCTGGACTTCGGCCCCAAGCAGAACGTCTTCTTGAGATCCTTAAAAATAATCCCTACCAAACAGCTCCTCCATACGAGAAGCTTATTGGAGCTTTGACAGGGGCCTGTTCTCGACGAATAAACATACAACATCGGCTGGTCTACCAGATCATTCCAAAGGCAAAGACAGTCAAAGTCATTCGGATGTGGACACATTACGAATAAGATTGGCGAACAGCCAAAAGGGAGCAATCAGGGTCATCTTAAATAGTAACTGCTCAGGCGCCCGCCCGCAGCAGGCGGGCGCCTGAGAGAATTGGCTCCAGCCACTTCCGTCAACACGAAGCATAGTCTCCCCCCCCCGAAACGCAATCGAGAAAAGTCCGTTTTGGGGCTGGACTCGGTTGGGCCGGTTGCCGAACTCCTGGCGCCATGACCGAGGACATGGCACTTCATGGGCGCAAGGTGACGGTGGCGAATATCGAACTGATCCGCGCACTGCTCGCGGCGTATCCGGCTCGGGGCCGAACACCGCTGAGCGAGGACCTGAGCCGCCGCGAATACGACCGTCGTCGAACGGCTTGCGCAATCGTCGTGCGCCCGTCGCGCCGCCATCAAAGACGTGTACCTGTACCCGCTGGCAGCCGACTTCCGGCGGGAGTTGTGCGTATGATCGGCTACGATCAAGCCTTGGCGATCTGCCGAACCGATCCCGAGGCGGCGGCGCGGATGTTCTGCGAGTTGATGAAGCTGCGCCAGAAGAGCTCCGGCGCCTTCCGCCGCTTCGAGGCGCTTGTGAACTTCTGTCGAATCCGGGGCTATGTCTCCACCGCGCGCAAGAACGACATCAACGCGCTCGACGCGCTGCGGCGTGTATTTCTCGGCAACCCCTTCGTGCCGACCATCAACTCCTCGTGACCCTCGCGTCCACACCCGACACAGCCATGCCCCCAACTTCTCTTATTCGTGGTTAGTTCTTTCCCTGCAAGAAGGGACGGCGGCCTCGCCGTCCGTTTTCCCATAAAGACGCAGAACCCACCACGCCGTAGGACTCGCCCGGAAAAGCTACCTGCACGTAGGAATAGCCGGCTTCAAGCTTTCCATTTTTTTGTCGGAATAAAAAAACATCTCTTTTCCCGCAAAAGTCTAAAGGCCCGTTTCAAGCCCTGTTTATAAGGGTGCAACGAGGGTCATTAAAAGACGACTCCCCTTGAATTCGCCGATCGTTCCTCACTCTTTTCAAAGTTGGCGCAGGCATTGCTAAGGGACAAACCGCAATCAAACGGCGGTGGAAGGACCTGGTGCGAAGGACTGGAAGCCGCCGGTTAAAATGACGAACGGTCCAAGGAGACAACATGAGAAAAGTAGCGATTTACGGAAAAGGCGGCATCGGCAAGTCGACCACGACGCAAAACACCGTGGCCGCGCTGGCGGAGATGGGCAAGAAGGTGATGGTGGTGGGCTGCGATCCCAAGGCCGATTCGACCCGGCTGTTGCTGGGAGGCCTGGCGCAAAAGACGGTGCTCGACACCTTGCGCGAGGAAGGCGAGGAAGTGGAACTCGATTTGATCCGGCGCACGGGCTACGGCGGCACGCTGTGCACCGAGTCGGGCGGGCCCGAGCCCGGAGTCGGCTGTGCAGGCCGGGGCATCATCACGTCGATCAACATGCTCGAACAACTCGGCGCCTACGACGCGGATCAGAACCTGGATTACGTGTTTTACGACGTGCTGGGCGACGTGGTGTGCGGCGGGTTCGCCATGCCGATCCGCGACGGCAAGGCGGAGGAAATTTACATTGTCGTGTCCGGCGAAATGATGGCGATGTACGCCGCGAACAACATCTGCAAGGGCATCGTGAAATTCGCCGAAGCCGGCAAAGTGCGGCTCGGCGGATTGATCTGCAACAGCCGCAAGGTAGATCGCGAGCTCGATTTGATCCAGGCGCTGGCGGACAAGCTCGGTACGCAGCTGATTCACTTCGTCCCCCGCGACAACGACGTGCAGCGCGCGGAGATCAACCGCAAGACGGTCATCGACTGGAACCCGGCCTGTCCGCAGGCGGACGAGTACCGGAAGCTGTCGAAGGCCATCGATGGGAACACGAATTTCGTGATCCCCAAACCGCTGAAGATCGAAGAACTCGAAGCCCTGCTGCTGGAACACGGATTGTTGAATTAACCAACGGCCCGCCCACGCGGGCCCACTAAGGGAGAACGTAAAATGATCATGGTACGCGCAATCGTGCGACCGGAGAAAGTGTCGGAAGTGATGGCCGCCCTGATGTACGCCGGATTTCCGGCGGTGACGAAAATGGACGTCTTTGGCCGCGGCAAACAACGCGGCATGCGGATCGGCGAAGTGACCTACGACGAACTGCCGAAGGAGATGCTGCTGACCGTCGTGCCGACCAAGGACAAGGAACTTGTCATCGAGACGGTGCTGAAGGCGGCGCGCACGGGGCAGAAAGGCGCCTACGGAGACGGGAAGGTCTTCGTGTCGCCCGTGGACGAAGTTTATACCGTCAGCAGCGCCCGCAAGGAAACCGACTGACCGAAGGAGAATCCGGTGAAGGAAATTATAGCCATCATTCGCATGGAAAAAATGAATGCCGTGAAGGAGGCGCTCTCGGAGGCCGGACTGCCGTCGTTCACGGCGCGCAAGGTGCTCGGCCGGGGCCGCGGGAAGGTCGAATACTTCCTGCGCGGCAACGAGGAGAAATCGATGGAGGCGCTCGATACGATGCCGCCGGGCCCGATGCTGATCCCCAAGCGCATGCTTACGATCGCCGTGCCCGACGCCCTGGTCGCCAAAACGGTGAAAACCCTGATCGACGTCAACAGCACGGGCCGGGCCGGCGACGGCAAGATCTTTGTCCTGCCGCTGCTGGACGCCTGCCGCGTGCGCACCGGGGAGCGGGGCGATCTGGCGCTGGACGAACAGTCGGCCCTTCCGGCTGAAGCATAAACGAATCTCAACGAAGGAATCCGTACATGACAACTGACAACAGCCGGCCCGATCCGGCAAAAACAAATGATCTGCTGGTGGAGGCTTATCCTCCCAAGCTGGCGAAGAAGCGCGCCGGCCAGATGGTGGTCAACCGCAAGACGCCCGACGGCGTCGTGCCGGAAATCAAGGCCAACATACGCACGACGCCGGGCATCATCTCGCAACGCGGCTGCTGTTACGCCGGGTGCAAAGGCGTGGTGCTCGGGCCGACGAGGGATATCGTCAATATCACCCACGGCCCGATCGGCTGCGGCTTCTACTCGTGGCTGACGCGCCGCAACCAGACCCGGCCCGAGAGTCCGGAAGACGCGAATTTTATGACGTATTGCTTCTCCACCGACATGCAGGACGAAAACATCGTCTTCGGCGGCGAAAAGAAACTGCGGGCGGCCATTCAAGAGGCCTACGACCTGTTTCATCCGAAGGCGATCGCAGTGTTTGCGACCTGTCCGGTAGGATTGATCGGCGACGACATCCATAACGTGACGCGCGAGATGAAGGAAAAACTCGGCATCAACGTGTTCGCGTTCAGTTGCGAGGGCTACAAAGGCGTTTCGCAGTCGGCCGGGCATCACATTGCCAACAACCAGCTCTTCAAGCATGTCATCGGACGCGACGACACGGTCGGACCGGGAAAATTCCGGGTCAACCTGCTCGGGGAATATAACATCGGCGGCGACGCCTTTCTGCTGGAGGATTTGTTCGAACGCTGCGGCATTACCCTCGTAGCCACCTTCAGCGGCAATTCGACCATCGGCAAGTTCGAGAACGCGCATACGGCCGATCTCAATTGCGTCATGTGCCATCGCTCGATCAATTACGTCGCGGACATGATCGAAAAGAAATTCGGCATTCCCTGGTTCAAGGTCAACTTCATCGGGGCGGAGGCCAGCGCCAAATCCCTGCGGAAGATCGCAGCCTATTTCCAGGACGAAGAACTGGCCGCCCGCGTGGAAAAGACGATTGCGGAAGAACTGGCCGCCGTGAAGAAGGTCCAGGACGAGATCCGTCCGCGCTGCGAAGGCAAAACGGCCATGCTGTTTGTCGGCGGCTCGCGGGCGCATCACTACCAGGAGCTGTTTACCGAGATCGGCATGAAGACCATCGCGGCCGGCTACGAGTTTGCCCATCGCGACGATTACGAAGGCCGCCGCGTGCTGCCTACGATCAAGGTGGACGCGGACAGCCGCAACATCGAGGAACTGGTCGTCGAGCCCGACCCGGTGAAATATCAGCCGCGGCTTACCTGGGAGGAACTCTCGGCGCGCGGGCTGCCCCACAACGACTATGAAGGCATGATGCCGGAAATGGACGAAGGGGCGCTGGTGATCGACGACATTTCCGAACACGAAATGGAACGGTTGCTGGAGCTGCATAAACCCGCCGTCTTCTGCGCGGGCATCAAGGAGAAGTACGGCATCCAGAAACACGGGATTCCGTGCAAACAGCTTCACAGCTACGACTACGGCGGCCCCTACGCGGGCTTCCAAGGCGCCGTCAACTTTTACCGGGAAATCGACCGCATGGTGCATGCGCGCGTCTGGGCGTTGATGACTCCCCCGTGGCAGACCGTTTCGAAACCTTTGCTGAACGCCGAATGGGTACGCGCCTGAACACAAGGAGAAAGCCATGACTTTATTACGACACACAACGGCCGACGTTAAAGAACGCTCGGGTTTGACGATCAATCCGGCCAAAACCTGCCAGCCCATCGGCGCCATGTACGCGGCGCTGGGCGTGCGCAACTGCCTGCCCCACAGTCATGGGTCGCAAGGCTGCTGCGCCTATCACCGCAGCACGCTGACCCGGCACTACAAGGAGCCGGTCATGGCGGCAACCAGTTCGTTCACGGAAGGCTCGTCGGTCTTCGGCGGACAGTCCAACCTGCTGCAGGCCATCGAGAATATCTTCACCATTTACAAGCCGGACATCATCGCCGTGCATACGACGTGCCTCTCGGAGACCATCGGCGACGACATTCCGCAGATTATTGCCAAGGCGAAGGAAGAAGGAAAAATCCCGGCCGGCAAATTCGTGATTCATGTGAACACGCCGAGCTACGTGGGCTCCCACGTGGTCGGCTTCTCCGGCATGGTGAAAAGCCTGGTGGATTATTTCGCCGTGGCGACAGACGACAAACGCCGGACGATCAACATCATTCCCGGCTGGGTCGAACCCTCCGATATGCGAGAGATCCGGCGGCTGACGGCAGCCCTGGGCGTCGAGACAATCATCTTTCCCGATACGTCGGATGTACTGGACGCCCCGCAGACCGGCCAGCGTCAGTTCTATCCCGACGGCGGCACGCCGGTGGAATCGTTGCGCAAAGCCGGCGACAGCCTCAGCACGATCGCCTTGGGCCTCTCGGCTTCGGGCGCCGCCGCGCGCGCCCTGGACGCCAAGTGCAAGGTCCCATGCGATATCCTGGAACTGCCGATCGGACTGCGCGCCACGGACCGCTTCATCGACGCCCTGCGCCGCGCCGCCCGGGTGCATGTGCCCGAGGCGCTGAATCGCGAACGGGGGCGGCTGGTCGACGTGATGAGCGACATGCATCAGTACTTCTACAACAAGCGCGTGGCGCTCTGGGGCGATCCCGATCAGCTGGTCGCGCTGTCCGAGTTCCTGATCGATCTGGACATGCGCCCGGTTTATGTCGTGACCGGCACCCCAGGCCGCGAGTTCGAGGCGCGCATGGCGCGAGTCCTGGCCGGGAAAATCTCGGAAGCCAAGGTTCGTCAGGGGTCGTGCGCGGACATGTTCCTGATGCATCAATGGATCAAGGAACAACCCGTGGATCTGCTGATCGGCAACACGTATGGGAAATACATCGCGCGGGACGAGAACATTCCGTTTGTCCGGCACGGGTTTCCCATCATGGATCGCGTGGGGCATTCCTACTTCCCCACGGTCGGCTACCAGGGCGGGCTGCGTTTGTTGGAAAAAATTCTCGACGCCGTGCTGGCGCACAAGGATCGGGAGTCGTCCGAAGAATCGTTCGAATTGGTGATGTAAAGGATGACGGCCATGGCAGCCATACTTCCAGAACGCAAGGATCAGGTACAACGCAAGGACGGGCAGGCGGCGCCGGATCTGGCGTGCGGCCGGGCCAGCGCGGCCGGCTCCGTCAGCCAGCGCGCCTGCGTGTTCTGCGGCTCGCGGGTGGTCCTTTACCCGATTGCCGATGCCCTGCATCTGGTTCATGGCCCCATCGGTTGCGCGGTCTACACGTGGGACATTCGCGGCTCGCTCTCGTCCGGCCCCGAGCTGCATCGAAACAGCTTTTGCACGGACTTGCAGGAGCGCGACGTGATCCATGGCGGCGAGAAGAAGTTGTACCGCTGCCTAACGGAACTGATCCGGCATTATCGGCCCGCCGCGGCGTTCGTCTACGCCACGTGCATTGTCGGCATCATCGGCGACGACGTCGCCGCCGTATGCCGCCGCGTGGCCGCGGAGCAAGGTTTGGCGGTGATCCCCGTGCATTCGGAGGGGTTCAAGGGAACCAAGAAGGACGGTTATCGCGCGGCTTGCGATGCGTTGATGCAGATCATTCGGCCCGCCGCGGATGCCGCGCGCGCCGCCGGCGAAGGCGGCACGCTGCCCTTCTCGATCAACCTGCTCGGCGAATTCAACATTGCGGGCGAAACCTGGATCATGCGGGAATATTTCAAACGCATCGGTGTCGAGGCGATCGCCACCCTGACCGGCGACGGACGCGTGGCCGATATCCGGCGGTCGCACCGGGCCGCCCTGAATCTGGTCCAATGCTCGGGCTCGATGACGTACCTCGCGAAACAAATGGAGGAAGAATACGGCATTCCCTTCAAAAGAATATCGTGTTTCGGCATCGAGGACATGGCCCAGGCGCTGTACGACGCGGCCGATTTTTTTGGCGATCCGGCGATGGACGTGCGCGCCCGGGATCTGGTGCGGGAGGAATTGTCGGAACTGCTTCCGCTTTTGCAGGAGTATCGCCGCCGACTCGAAGGCCGGCGCGCGGCCATCTATGTCGGCGGCGCCTTCAAGGCCTTTTCGTTGGTGCGCGCGCTGCGGATGCTCGGCATGAAGACCGTGTTGGTGGGCTCCCAGACGGGCAACCCCGACGATTATCGCCAGCTCCGCGAGCTTTGCGACGAAGGGACCGTGATCGTGGACGACACGAACCCGCTCGAGCTGTCCGGCTTCCTTCGGGAACAGGAAGTCGACCTGATGATCGGCGGGGTCAAGGAACGACCCATCGCATACAAGATGGGCGTGGGATTCTGCGATCACAATCATGAGCGGAAAATTCCCCTGGCCGGCTTCATCGGCATGCTCAACTTTGCGCGCGAGGTGGACAACTCGGTGAACAGCCCGGTCTGGCAGTTCATGCCGGGACACCGGAACGTTTCGCATTCAGGAGGGATTGTATGATTACGCCCCCTGCCCTTCCTGAACCCGTCATGGCGCCGACCGCCTCCGAAGAACCTTCTTTTGAGGCCGCGCGCAATGCGTGCAAACTGTGCTCTCCGCTGGGCGCCGCGCTGGTGTTCCGAGGCGTGCGCGGGGGCATGCCGTTCCTGCACGGCTCGCAAGGATGCGCGACGTACATCCGCCGGTATTTGATCAGCCATTACCGCGAACCGGTGGACATTGCCTCGTCCAATTTCAGCGAGGAGACCGCTGTCTTTGGCGGCGCGGTCATTCTGGAAAAGGGTCTGGAAAACGTGCGTCGGCTCTACAAGCCGGAGCTGATCGGCGTGGCCACCACCTGCCTGAGCGAAACGATCGGCGAGGATGTCCCGGGCCTTTTAAAGACCTATATCGGGAAACACAGCCGCGAAAAAGATTTTCCCGCACTGGTGCATGCATCGACGCCGAGTTACCGGGGTACGCACATGGACGGCTTTCATGCAGCCGTCATGGCGCTGGTTTCCGCGCTGGCTCAAGGAGGACCGCGCGGGAACCGCATCGCGGTGTTTCCCGGCATGGTTTCCGCGGCGGACTTGCGGCGCCTGCGCGGGATCTTTTCGGATTTCGGACTCTCCCCGATCCTGACGCCGGATTACGGCGATTCCCTCGACGGCCCGGTTTGGGAGGAATACCGTCCGATTGCAGATGGCGGAACGCCGGTCGAGGATTTGCGCGCGCTGGGCCAAACCGCCGCTTCCATACAATTCGGCCGCATTCTGGCCGGCCAGGCGGGACCGGGCGATCTGCTGCTGGAACGATTTCAAGTGCCGCGATACAAGCTGGGGCTTCCCATCGGATTGAGGGAAACCGACTGGCTCTACGACACGTTGGCCGCGTTGAGCGGGCGTGCGATTCCGGCCGACCGACAACGCGAGCGAGGGCGTTTGCTGGATGCCCTGGTGGACGGACACAAATACCTGCAAGGCCGCCGCGCCATTCTTTACGGAGAAGAAGATCTCGTAGTCGGCCTCGCTTCGTTCCTGATGGAAACCGGCGTGCGGCCGGTGCTCTGCGCGTCGGGCAGCCGGAGCGGACGTCTGGCCGAGGCGTTGCGCGCGGTCACGCCGCCGGATCAGGAGCCGCCGGAAGCCTGCGAAGGCGCCGATTTTGCGGAGCTCGAAAAAGCAGCGGCCGAGTGGAAGCCGGATCTATTGTTGGGGAACAGCAAAGGATACCGCATGGCCCGCCGCCTCGGCATTCCGTTGATCCGCGTGGGCTTTCCCGTACACGACCGCTTTGGCGCTGCGCGACTGCGGCATCTCGGCTATGACGGCGCGCTGGAACTCTACGACCGATTGGTGAATGCCGTAATGGAACGCGCCCAGGACACGAATCCGACCGGCTACAGTTACTTGTGAGGAAACATGAAAATCGACATCGCACAGCATCCATGCTTCAACCGGGAAGCGCGCACCCAGTATGCGCGGGTTCATCTGCCGGTCGCGCCCGCCTGCAATGTCCAGTGCCGGTTTTGCGACCGCAAGTTCGATTGCGTGAACGAGAGCCGTCCCGGGGTGACCAGCGTCGTGCTGACGCCCGGTCAGGCCTTGGAATATCTGCGGCGCGTTCGCGAGCGGACGCCCCAACTGCGCGTGGTCGGCATTGCGGGGCCGGGCGACCCTTTTGCCAATACGAAAGAGACGCTGGAAACCTTGCGGCTGGTGCGCGAGAACCATCCCGATCTGCTGCTTTGTGTGGCCACCAACGGGCTGGCGATCGAACCGCATATTCCCACGCTGATCCGGCTGGAGGTCAGCCATGTGACCATCACGGTCAACGCGGTGCATCCGGAGATTGGCGCGAAAGTGTATGCGTGGATGCGCAACGGCCCCAGGGTCATGAGCGGCATCCAGGCGGCGGAAATGCTCTGGGCAAAGCAGTCCGTGGCAATCCGGCGGCTTAGCGACGCGGGCATTCTTGTGAAAATCAACTCGATCGTCATACCCGGCCTCAACGAAAACGAATTGCCCCTGATTGCCGAACAGGTCAAAGCGCTGGGCGCGCAGATGATGAACTGCATTCCGCTCTATCCGGCGGCCGGCACGGATTTCGGGACCTTGATCCCCTCCTCCCCGGAAACCATTGCCCGGCTTCGCGCGGAAGCAGGCGCCCATCTGCCTCAAATGACCCACTGCGCCCGATGCCGGGCCGATGCGTGCGGCCTTATCGGCGCGGACACGGCGCCGGAGACGGCCCGGGATCTTTTGGCCGTGGCCAAGCGGCCCCGCCAGCCGGGGGAAGACCGGCCCCATATCGCCGCGGTCTCGCGTGAAGGGTTGCTGGTGAATCAGCATCTGGGCGAAGCCGAAGCCCTGCATGTTTTTGCGCCCGACGGCGGCGCCGGGCGACTCGTCGAGATCCGGCCCGCGCCGGAGCGCGGCCTGGCCGATCGCCGGTGGGAATCGATGTCCGACTTGCTGCGCGATTGCCAGACCCTGCTGGTCAGCGGCATTGGACCCAATCCCCGCCGGATTCTCGAACAGCGCGGCCTTCGCGTGATCGAGATGGAAGGCCTGATCGATGACGCCTTGCGAGAGCTTTTCGCCGGGCGCGATATGCCGGCCACGATGCGCCGACGGTTCGAAGGTTGCGGGCATGGGTGTGCCGGTCAGGGAACGGGATGCGGTTAAGGAGGAGGAAGAGAGAAGTAATCAGTAACCAGTTATCAGTAATCAGTAAGAATAAGAAGTGGGAACGAAAGGAACTAGTGTGCAAAAGCCGGATTTTCATTTTCTTGTATGCAACAGTTTTCGCGGGGGGGAAGCGACGCAGGGGGTGTGCAGCCGCAAGGGGGCGTTGGACCTGATTCAGTATCTGCAGAATGAAATCATCGACCGCGGGTTGAACGCGATGGTTTCCAGCACAGGCTGCCTGCAATGGTGCGAGAAGGGTCCCGTCATGGTGCTGTATCCGCAGAACTTGTGGTTTGCCGGAATCGACGAAGCCCGTCTCGGAGCCATCCTGGACACGCTCGAAGCCGGAGGCATCCCCAAGGATGACGTCGGCGGTTGACCGGGAGTCGTCTCCCCACCCGGGAGGGAGGTAATTATGAACAGGAATCATTTGCGTCATGCGGGTGCGGTTTATCCGCGGGATGTGTGGATGGTGGACACGACGTTGCGCGACGGCGAGCAAGCGGCCGGCGTGGCCTTTTCGAGGAACGACAAAATTTGCATTGCCCGCAAGCTGGACCGCTTGAATGTGCCGGAACTGGAGGTCGGTTCGCCGGCCATGGGGCAGACGGAAATCGACGACATCAATGCGCTGGCGGAGGCCGGCTTGAAAGCCCGATTGTCGTGCTGGCTGCGCGCGCGCCGGGAGGATCTGGATTTAGCCGACCGCTGCTGCGTGCATACGGCCCACATTTCTTTTCCCGTATCCGATCGCCTGATGGCCGCTTTCAAACTCGACCCTACCGGAGTGCAGGAAACCTTGCACAAGTTGATCACCGAATCTCGCGACCGGTTTCCGGGCATATCCATCGGAGCGCAGGATGCCTCGCGGGCGGATCTGGATTTCCTGCTCGAATGCGTCGAGATTGCCCGCGACGCCGGCGCCGATCGATTTCGCCTTGCGGACACGGTCGGGCTGCTGAGTCCGTTGCAGGCCTTGCGCCTCGTTTCGCGCGTCCGGGCCCATGCCCGCCGCATGGCGGTGGATTTCCATGGCCACAACGATTTCGGCATGGCCGTCGCCAATACGATCATGGCCCTTGAAGGCGGCGCCCGTTGCGTGAACGTGACAGTGAATGGCCTTGGGGAACGCGCCGGGAATGCGGCCCTGGAGCAAGTCGTCATGGCCCTGAAGTATGTTTACAACCGGGACTCCTGCGTACGCACCGAGGAGTTGGCCGCCTGCTGCGAGTTCGTATCGGAACGGTCCCGACGCCCCATCCCGGCGCAGCAGCCGATCGTAGGCAGCTCGGTGTTTACGCACGAATCGGGCATTCACGTGCGAGCCCTGACGCAGGATCGTTCCACCTACGAACCCTTCGCCGCCTCGGAGGTCGGACGGTCCGATGCGCTGGAGGTGTCGCTCGGCAAACATTCGGGGCGCGCCGCCATACGCCATGTGCTCTCCTCGCGAGGCATCGAGCCCGATCCTCAAACGCTGGCGGCGGTGACCCGGCGGGCTTGCGAACTGGCAGCCAGGACAAACGGCCCCATCGCCATCGAACAACTGTTGAGCTTGTACGAGCAATGCAACCCTCCGCAACCCACCCATGAAAAAGAAGTCGCCAGGACCCTCGTACGCCGATAAGGCAAACTTATCGGCCGTACATATCCGATACGCCCGTCCGGGCGACGTTCCGGCCATGACCGGTCTGTTGGAACAATTGTTTTCTTTGGAAAAAGATTTCGAGCCCAACGCCCCTCGCCAGACGCAAGGTCTTCAAGCGTTGTTGGATGACCGCAAAAATGCGATCCTGTTCGTGGCCGAAGCCGAAGGCCGCGTGGTCGGCATGTGCAGCCTGCTGCTTGTCACCTCCACCGCCGAAGGCGGCCGCGTCGGCTGGGTCGAAGACGTCGTGCTGGAACCAGCCTGGCGCGGCAAAGGCATCGGACGGCTGCTGATGTCCGAACTGGAATCGGAAGCCTCGCGCCGCAAATTGAAGCGCCTTCAACTGCTGGCCGACCGGACAAACCGAACCGCCCTGGCCTTCTACCACCGACTCGGCTGGGACGAAACCCAACTCATTTGCCTCCGCCGCCGTCCGCCCTCTTGAGACCAAGCATTCCTAAGTTTTTCAATGATTGACGCCTACAACAAAAGTCTGAACCTTTGTCATCGGTAATCTGGTTCTAATCTCCAGCCTCCTGTGTCGCCGCGACGTAATGCAACGCTAATGGCCCCAAATCGCGTCTCACATTTTGCGCTACAGGTTGCATCTAGTATTATTTTATTGTTGGCGTTATGTTACATTTTTGTGTATAAGCCCTTATTCAGATAGGAATATGCAATACGATCGTTTAACGCGGGAGTAAGGGCGCATGTGGCGATTTGTTTTCACCCAGCAGTGCATCAATGGCTATATCAATAACGAATGGCTAAACTCTCTGCATCAGACACGGATTCAAAGACATTCAACCCTGGAAGCCGTCGCGACCGGCTATATCCCGCCTAATCCGGGCTTGAAGTATTTTCCGCTGGCGCCAGCTACCGCGATGCCGGAAGCGATGCCGAAGACGCTGCTCGCGCTCAGCATCTATTTGATTGTGATCACAGCGCTCGTCCGGCTGGGTTCGAGTCTGTATCTGCCCGCGATGCCTCGCATGGGGATCGAGCTGCAGCTCTCGTCGCAGCAATTGGCATTCACCATGACGGCCTATCTGGCGGCGTTTGCCGGGGCTTCCATCCTTATGGGCCCTTTATGCGATCATTGGGGACGACGAGTTTTGATCTTGGGCGGCATCGCCATTTTTTTTGCGGGGACTCTGTTTTGCGCCGTTGCACAGGGTTATGGTTTGTTGTTGACCGGGCGTCTCCTGCAAGCCGTGGGCGGCAGCGCCATCCCCGTCGCCACCCGAGCCATGACGCGCGATGCATTTCATGACCATCAGATAATAGGCATCCTCGGCTGGATCGGATCCATCACCGGGCTGATTCCCCTCCTCGCTCCGGTATTAGGCGGCCTTCTCACCCAAGGGTTTGGATGGCGGGCTAATTTCTATCTATTGACCGCCATAACCCTGGCCATCGGCCTATACGCGTGCCTGCAAACGCCCGAGACGCTGCCGCACGACAAGCGAACGCCGTTCAAGGCAGCGGAAACGCTCCGGGCATACGCTTCCATGCTGGTCACGCCAAAATTCTTAGCGCCGCTGACGCCCGTAATGCTGTGCTTTGCCATTCAGGGAGCCTACATGGTCAGTTCGCCCATCATCTTCATCAAACTGCTGCATCTGACGCCCGCGCTTTTCGGCGCCACCAGTCTGGCGTTGGTAGGCGCCATCCTGGGAGGCCGATTTGTCTGCATGGCCTTGTTGAAGCGTTGGGGAGTCTATCCGGCGTATCTGGGCGGCAGCCTGCTGACTTTCCTGGGCGGGGCGCTCCTGCTTGGCTTCCTCCTCGGACGGCAGATTTCTGTCCTGACCATCCTGGCGCCCTCCACCCTATATTGTCTCGGATTCGGAACACTGCTGCCGATCGGCATAAAAGCCGGACTATCGGCCTTTCCCAAACGGGTTGGAACGGCTTCCGCGCTGTTGGGCTGCCTGACGCTCGGGGCCACGGCCTTGGGCAGCGCCGTGCTGGGCGTTCTGATGAAACATAGCGAACGGGCTATCGAGGCGTTTACGCTTGTCACATTTGTGGGCGTGACGTTCATTCTCGTTTCCAGTTGGCTGTGTCGGCGGTCGGTTTCGTAATCCGGCCTGAGGTGGCATCGGGGGTCTCGACTTTCGACATTTCATTTTCATTGCTAGTTTCTTTGCTTTTTCAACCATCTGTCGAGGGCACTTTTCATCCTCATTTGTCGAGTATCGAGACGAGTCGTTTATTCTCTTTGATTCTCGCTCCCTACTCCTTGCGCCCAACGTCGAGGGTCAGTTCGGCGAGCTTTCGAGCCATACTTAGCTCCTGTAATACCTCTTACGAAACAGCCGGCGGGCGAAGACGGGATTCTTATTCTCCTGAAGCCGCGTTGCGGGCAGAGAGTACGCAGCCCACCTACGCATTCAGCCATTTGCGTCTCGCATCCATGCTTGCGGACAATTTTCATGACATTCATTTGTGCAGGTCAGCGCGCTCGTCCGAAAAGGCGGCCAGCGAAGTGGCCGCCCTACCCACGACGAAGAGCCGCTTCCTTAGATTGCCGTGAGCTCACTTTTGCGGACGTATCGGGAAGAGCCTCCGCCTCGCATGAATTTCAAAGCTTTCCTTTGGAGGCGCATTGCCGTACAACATATTTGCGTAAATTGTCGGGAGGCATGCTTTTCCAATGGTTGGAGAATTTTGAACCTATTTTTCCAATCATTGGAAAAACAGGACGCGGCCAGACAAAAGCAACCGGATCGATCAAGGAGAGACGGATGATGAAGAGACTTCCTTTGGCATTTCTTGTGGCAACTCTGGCGGGCGCCATGTCCACGCAGGCGCTGGATACCAATGACGTCAATGTGATGATCCTTCAGGAGCTTCAGCAGATTCGCGCTTCGCTGGCCAAGATTTCCGACGAGGTCGCGGCCCTTCGAAAGGAATCGGAGGATAAGAAAAAGATTTCGCAAATGGCGGGCTTCGACGGCATGGGCTCCATGAGCGGCCCCAACATCGAGAAGCTGGCCAAAATCGAATGGATAAACAGCACCGATCCGGAACAGATAAAGAAATACATCATCGATATTATCTTATCGTCCCAAGGGCAGCGGTCATGGTCGGATCGCGACCCGCAGGTGGCCATGCTGGCCAAAGTAGGCAGCGCAAACCTGCCCGAACTGATTAATGCCATGTCGATGACCGACAGCATGAACAACTATCATGTCCTGCAAGCCATCGAAATTCTGGCCTCCGACAAACACAAGACGTTGATACTGGAAAATCTTCCCCTCCATCATGAATTGGTCAAAACAATCAGCAAGAAAGGCTGGGAAGAAGACGCGCGAGCCACGCTGCTGACGGAGCTGAAAAACAAGGGCCAGTATCTTCCCACGGAGTGGATCGCCGCCGTCGCCAGCCTCCAGGATCCGGAAAGTTATCCGCTTTTGCGCGAGTACTTCATTTCCGGCCATAATCCGTATTGGACCTACAAAGCAATCAAGGACCTGCCGATCGAGGACTTGGAGGGAGCGGTTTTGGAGGCCTGGGAAAGAAACAAGCACGACGACTGCAATGGGTCCTATCTGGCCATGATCGCGATGGAATACGGCCGCCAAGACGCCCTCGAAGCCGTACTCAGCGTCCTCACCGCGGAGGAGCCGCATAACTCTTGGACTTCCAGAGAGATGCGTCCCAAGCTGCTAAAGTGCGTGGATGTCCGCGGATCGAACGACGACATTCTCAAGTGGTACGAAGCCAACAAAGACACCCTTCGGTTCGACAAAGAGACGAAGAAATTTGTAGCCGGAGAATAGTTGGGCGCTCAGAAGAGCGCTGTGGGTCACGTCCCAATTGACTGAAATACTGTAATGTTGAATTAGAAAAATGTAAGGCAATTTATGGTTACGCTGAAAAAGTCGCCGGTTCACACGAAGTCTCGCCGCGTGAGTCGCATGCGTGAGTCGGCGTTCTATGGTTCGGTCTTTCCCTGCCGCCGCCGTCTGTCCTCTTGGGGGCCAAGCAGCCATTGCGTGTCTTTTGCGACAAAGGCATTTATCCATCCATTGGAATGCGATCCTTGTTTTGAGCAAGCCATTGCTCGAATGTTTGCAATTCGGGATTCAAAGAACGCGAGACGGCCAGATTGCGCAGGCCGCAGAAGACCTGTTCGAAGTCGCGCTTGAATTGGAACATGTTGCCCAGATCCTCGGCGCCGGGAAATCCGAGGCCGCGATAGGCTTCCGGGCTGATGCTGTTGTAGCGCACTTCCTGACCCAACGCCTTGCCGAGTGCAGCGGCCATCTGCGCTCCGGTCAGATGCTCGCCCGCGATGCCCACGCTCTTGTCGATGTATTCCGAACCTTTTTTGAAAATGCCGTAGGCGCACTTGCCGATGTCTTCAGCGGCGATGCCAGGAAGTTTCTTGTCCCCCATCGGCAGCGTAAAAACGAGCCGTCCGTCGGCGTCTTTCTTGGGTCCCATGCCGAAGTGAATCAGGTTGTCCCAGTAGAAGGACGTAAACAGAAACGTCGTCGGCACGCCCAGTTCGTTAAAAATTTTGTTGGACTCGCCCTTGGCGTCAAAGTGCGGAACTTTGTAGTGGCCCATCAAGGTCGGCATTCGGTTGTCGGAAAGCGGCGCCCACTGGCGCGTATCTTCCAGCGTGGACCAGATGTTGTGCTTCACCCCGGCGGCTCGCGCCGCCGAGGCCATGTTGCGAGCTTCTGCTAATTCTTTCTCGGGCGACATGTGAGCCCAGAAGAAAGTGACCAGAAATGCGCCATGCGCCCCTTGAAACGCTTTGACCAGACTCGCTTCGTCATCAATGTCCACCGCGACCACCTCAGCCCCCATTTTCGCGAGTTCCCTGGCCTTGTCGGATTGGACATCTCTTGTGAGCGCACGGACGGCAAATCCGCTGTTGGGATCGTTCAAAATTGCTCGCACGACCCCTCCACCCTGCGCACCGGTTGCTCCCACCACGGCTATGATCTTTTTATCGGGCATGACACACCTCCTTGAATCTGAATTAATCAAAGTTACCGTGGAATGATCAGGATTCAACTTTCTCGAAGAAAATGGCGAGTTTTTCCCGAGAAAAGGGACTCGGACTTTATCCAGGCCGCCGGCTCCTCAGGGATAGCGTAAGAGCGACTCAGGGAACTCCGAATGGTTTCAAGCCCCGACAAACTGTTTATTGCTGTCGGCCATAACACGAGGAGAGAAAATGAAAGGGATCAGCATTGCGTTTGCGATCGCAGGACTCATCGTTGCCAATCCCGTCGTCTTCAGAGCTGACGCGCAGGAGCCCACAGAAAACAATCGCGCCGGCACGCTCCTCTTTTCCGCCGGGATGGCCACGCTTAACAGTTTTGACAGCCAGCGAGACGTGGCTTGGTCGATTGCTTATCAATATCCGATCTTTCGGTACATAGGTTGGAGTCTTGAAGTGCTGAACGAGGGTCACCTCGAACTGACTCGCCGCGATGGGTTGGCCTCGGAACTCTGGCTAGGCGCTCGTTTGTTGGACGACCGGCTCCTGCTCCAGGCCGGAGCCGGGCCGTACCTGTATGCGGATACGGTGGAAACCGATCCGGACGAGGATGGCTCCTACCGGGACGATCACGGAATCTATGGCTTGGTCAGCCTCGCGGCTCAGTACGACATCTCGAAGCCTGTCTGTCTCCGCTTCACCTGGCATCGGGTGGCGACGGACGATCATCGAGATACCGACCTGGTCCTGCTGGGACTTGGCTGGAATTTTTATCGTCGATGAGCCGATGGTCTCTTCGAGACAATTCCCGTAGGCAGCCGGGATCAGGCCTTCGTATTGAAAAAGACAGGGATCATGGGCAACGAACCAACTTTCGATACATCTCCAGCCGGCATTCAAAGCCGCCCAGATCGACCACCTGCCGATATTGCAGCTTGAGGGATGGATCGCGCGGTTCGAGGCGCAAGGGATTGACGAAAACGAGTCTTCCATCCGGCTTGAGCACAGCCGCAGCCACGGCAAAAAGATCGCTAAACAAGCCCTGCATGTCCTGAATGCGGATACGTCTTCCCATGGGGGGATTGCTGATCATGAGCGTAACGCGATTGGAGCCCAGGCCTTCGACCTTGGCGTAGTCCCGGAAGTCGCAGCAGACGAACTTCGATTTCACAGCCTTCAGCTTGGCAGCAGTCACGTTGGCTTGGGCAATGGCGATGGCTTCCGGACTGAGATCCGTTCCGTAGAGGCTCTGTACGCCGCCCCGCAGGGCACGCTCAATCAGTTCCAGACCCGATCCGCAGAAGGGATCCCAGACCACGTCGCCCTCGACCGTTCCCGCCAGACGGACCATGCACGCGGCCAATGGAGGGTGCGAGGCCGCCGGGATGTCGTCTTGCCGGTAGAACAACCGCGGATCGGGCGACAACCGGGGACGCAATTCCACGGAACTGCCGCTTGCGGCAGGATAAATGTCCATCGACCAGGGCGCGCTACGAGCGTCATTGAGAATGTCCGGGCACAGGGCATAAGCCCGGTTCACAACGAGCCGCACGGCGCCCCGTTGATGACCTTTGGAGATAAATTCCAGACGGTAGCGGATCGATCCTTCGGTGAACGTCGTCAAAAGACGTCTTGCCAGGGACGAGGTCATCACGGACGCCAAGGCCTCGACGGACTCGGTCGGGTTTAAATCAGGCACATGGCCAAGAACAAAGCCCACGGCGGCAAAACATCGGAGTCGATAGATATCGGCCAGGGAAAAAGGCTCGGTGGGTTCGATCGCCACCAGGCGGCTGCGGACCTCCAAAATACGGAATTTTGCGCCCGCCGCGATGCATTCCTCCGCTTCCTCGCGAACGATTTGCTCAAGACCCTTGCGGCACCGCAAATGGATTCGAAGCTGAGTGAACTCGGAAAGTGTACGATCGAGACGGACAGAACTGGGCTGCGCCCTCCGTGCCATGCTGGCCTTTACCTTTTGTTCCGTTTGCGGCAGGGAGCCGGGCGCCCCGGCCACCACTTCCAGCGTAGCCGTCCCGCCGATCTTGTCCAAGGCCTGTCCCAGAAACTTTTTCTCGCGTTCAAGGGTCGTCGTCCGCAGCAGGGCTAAAAGCGCCGCTTCCTCCTTGGGACCGGCGCCGATCTTCGGCAAAGCCGCCATGGCATAGCGCCGGATCTTCTCGCTGCGATCCTGCAACAGCCCCAACAGCCAGGCCCGCACCTCGGCCTTCTGCGCCGAAGTGCCGGAGCCGGCAAAGGCAACGCCCACTGCGCGAATGACCGCCACGTTCTCCATACGCTCCTTGGGCGCGGCCCGGTTGAACTGCGCCACGTCCTCGTTCCACAACTTCTCGCGCGGACGGTCGCGCAATTTACGATAAATGTCTTTGTCGGTTTTCATAGGTAAATTCGATTAACGCCAGATTACCGCACCCTGGGCGAAAATGCACGAAGGATACATCTTCCACAGGCCGGGGGGGGGGGCATCTTGACACGGCCCCTCCTCAACGTCTGGCACCACCGGCTTACGCCGGCGGCTACGTAGCCGCGTCCGTAAGGACGTGGATTCTTATTCGTATGCGCGGGGGCCGTGTCAAGATGCACCCAGGCCGGGGCGACGTCGCCCCGGCTCCAGATGAATCGGACGGAGGGCCTCTTTATGACCGGCCCTTGCAGACTTTGACGCAAACACCGCAGATTTGATGGCCGACGAAGGGGAGGCGGGAGAAGGTTTGAAGAGTCTGGTGGCAGGCGGTCAGGTCGTAGGCGGCGGAGGATTCGCGAATGGCGCCCGCCGGACAAGACTCCTGGCAGGCATGACAGGAGCCGCAGTCTTGTTTCAAGGGCTGGCCGGCTTTCAGGGGCAGCGTCGTGAGGACGGATGCATAACGAACCTGGGCGCCGTATTGCGGATGGATCAGCAATGAGCTGCGACCGATAAAACCCAGCCCAGCCGCGCCACCGAGCGTCTTGTGCGAGACATGTCCTTGAAGCGGACGGTTGGAGACCACCTGCGAGGCAGGGATCGGCAGCGCGGCATGCCCCCACCCTTCGATCGTTGTGGCCAAGGCCAACGCGATGCGATCCAGCAGATAATTCACTTGCATGTAATGATGGGCGTACAGAGGGGTCGGCGCTTCATGGATGGATTCCAGCACGCAGGCATTCAAACGAACGCCCATCACGACGGCGCGGGTGTGGGCGCCCGGAACTCTCGACAATAATTCGGGCTCGCGTTCGAGAAGCGGCTGCAAATCGGCCACGCCGAACAGGCTCGCGCCTTGTTCGCGCGCGAGGGCCTCCAGCCGGGCCTGTTGCTCGTTCAAGGTCATCGTCACGACGGCAAAGCCTCTCCCGTGGCCAATAAACCGGAGAACTGAAAGGCGTCCGGCAACTCCAATTTAACCCGCGCCATAACGCCAGCCTCCCTGCGGTTCTTCGAATAACGGAGTCAACTCGGAAAGCTTCTCATAAAGACCAAATAAGCCGCCGGTGTGGATGAACAGAATCTTCGCCCCCTTGAAGCGCGCGCGCCCTGCTTGCGACAATTCGTTCCATAATCCGAAAAACGCCTTGCCGGTATAAACCGGATCCAGAATCACGCCGGTGGCCCGGGCGACATCGCGCATGAGAAGAAGTTCTTCGGGGCGGCTCTTGGCGTAACCCAATCCGACGTAGCCGTCCATGATGTCCAAATCGTCCGGGCTGTATTCCGCGCCCATGCCTTGGACGATGGAGGCCACTTTTTTGTGGAAGTAGTCGGCGTGCAGACAAACGTTCACCGCGTGCACCCGTACCGGCCAGCCGGACCGTTTAACGCCCAGACTCAATCCGGCGGCCGTCCCGCCGCTGCCGCAGGCAAACACGATATCGGTGAGGCCGGCCTGCGCTTGTTCCGTCTGCTCCTGCAATTCGCGAATCGCCTCCAGATAACCCCAACTGCCGAGCGCGTTCGAACCGCCTTCGGGAATGATGCAGGGCTTTCGGCCCTGTGCGATGAGACGGTCGGCCAGTTGCCGCATCAGCGTTTCGCGTTGCTGATATTCTTCATAGGTAATCAAGTGGATTTGAGCGCCCACGAGACGGTCGAGCAAGAGATTGCCGACAAGCCCCGGATTGCGATCCGGCTGCGGGTGATTGAGCAGGAGATGGGAATCCAGCCCTAGCTCGCGCGCCGCCACGGCGGTGGCCCGGGCATGATTGGACTGAATGCCGCCGCACGTGATGACCGTGTCCGCCCCTTTTTGGAGCGCGTCCGCCAGCAGGAACTCCAATTTGCGGGCCTTGTTGCCCGAGAGCGTAATGCCGGTCTGGTCGTCGCGTTTGATCCATAACTCGACATCCGCCGGCATTCCCGCGACTGCCCAGCGCCGGAGCGGCGTCGGCCGTTGCGCCAAGGCGATTCGGACCGCCGGCTGGCTCGAAAGCCCGGCGGCCCAGGCCGGCGGAGAATAAGATTGGGGCCTAAACGAACAATCTGTTTTCAATTCGTCGTTCCTCGCGTAAAAAATGTTTTCTACCATAAAAATAACTTGATCCACAAAACAATATGCAGACAATCAACCATCAAAATGCGCGGGCGCATCGGAGAACGAAATATCGAGCAGAGATAACATGATAAAGAGCACTGGGAGGATGTAAAATGAGAGAGTTCAGCAACAACGTATTAATGGTTGGCTATGGCGCCGTGGCCCAATGCACACTGCCGGTTCTGACGAAACTCATCGACATTCCCTGCAAGAATATCACGGTCATGGATTTTGAGGACCGCACGACAGCGCTGGCCCCCTGGCTGGAGCGCGGCGTAAAATTCGTGCGCGAGCGGATTACACAAGGCCATCTCGGCGTCCAACTCGGCAAATACCTGAAAATGGGCGATCTGCTGATCGATCTGGCCTGGAACATCGATGCCTGCGAAATTCTCCAATGGTGTCATAGCCACGGCGTGCTGTACATCAACACCTCCGTCGAAATCTGGGATCCTTATGCGCACGCCGAAAAAAAGCATCCGACGGAACGAACGCTGTATTGGCGGCACATGAACATCCGCCGGATGACGGCAGGCTGGAAGGAAAAAGGTCCAACCGCCGTCATGGAGCATGGGGCCAATCCCGGCCTGATCTCGCACTGGACGCGCAAGGGGCTGGTCGACATCGGCGAAAGGCTGATCGCCGACAAAAAGGTGTCGGGGCATCTGGCTGAGGAGATCCGGCATCTGATCGATAAGCGGATTTTCAACCAGCTCGCGATGCGGATGGGCGTCAAGGTCATCCATGTGAGCGAGCGCGACACGCAGGTGACGAACCAACCCAAGCAAATCGACGAATTCGTCAACACCTGGAGTATTGAAGGCTTCCGAGAAGAAGGCGTCACTACGGCGGAAATGGGCTGGGGCACGCACGAAAAAGCGCTGCCGGCACTGGCCTACGAGCATCACGACGGTCCGAAAAATCAGATTTGCCTGGCGCGAATGGGTATGAACACCTGGGTGCGAACCTGGGCGCCTCATTACACGATCCAAGGCATGGTAATTCGGCATGGAGAGGCCTTCACCCTGTCCGACCGGCTGACGGTTTGGGAAGGCGAGAAGGCGGTCTACCGCCCCACGGTTCATTACGCCTACTGCCCCTGCGACAGCGCGATCGCCTCGCTGCACGAACTGCGCGGCAAAGATTATGAACTCCAGCCCAAGCTGCGCATCATGAGCGACGAGATCACCCAGGGGGCCGATATCCTGGGAGCCCTGCTCATGGGGCATCCGTACAATTCGTGGTGGACAGGCAGCAACCTCAGCATTGAAGAATCCCGCCGGTTGATTCCGCACCAAAACGCCACGACCTTGCAGGTGGCCATTTCCGTGGTCGCGGCCGCCATCTGGATGATCGAAAATCCGGCGATGGGGGTTTGCTCTCCGGAGGATTTGCCCTACGATTACATCCTTGGCCTAGCCAACCCCTATTTGGGAGAGTCGATATCGATTCCCTCCGATTGGACGCCCTTGAAGCATCACCAGAACTTTTTCAAGGGGTTTAACCACCCGGCGATGGATCCCGACTCGATGTGGCAGTTTAAGAATTTCCTGGTCTCGGAATTGGGCTGAAGAACCGCGTAAACCCGCGGAAATGAGAGGAACAGAATCATGGTCATGCAAAGCATGTTGAAGAAGCTGGCGAAAGAACACGGCACGCCGTTGTTTGTAGTGGATCACAAGGTGCTCCGGAACAACGTGGCGCAATTCAAAAAATATCTGCCGCGCGTTCAACCCTACTACGCTGTAAAGGCGAACTCGGATCCCGCCATCGTCAAGACGCTCTACAAGGCCGGCGCGAGCTTCGATGTCGCCTCGATGCCGGAGTTCCTGATTGTTCATGAAAACATCAAGAATCTGCCGGAAAAAGAGCGCCAGGCCTACATCTGGGACAAGATCATCTACGCGAATCCCATCAAGGCCAACGAAACGCTGGTGGAACTCGACCCGTACAAGCCGCTCGTGACCTACGACAACTACGAGGAAATCGAAAAAATCCGCAAATACGCTCCGCATGCGGGACTGGCGTTGCGACTCAAGGTGCCCAACACCGGCGCCATGGTCGAGCTGTCGTCGAAATTTGGCGCCGCTCCGGGCGAAGCCGTCAATCTGATCGAAGCGGCGCATAAGGCCGGCTTGATCGTCGAAGGCCTCAGCTTCCACGTCGGCAGCCAATGCACCAACTTCGAAAACTACGTCCAGGCGTTGAACCTGGCCGCCAGCGTCTTCCGCGAGGCCAAATCGCGAGGCTACCAGCTCAAGCTGCTGGACATCGGCGGCGGTTTTCCCGCGCCATACGACGACAACGTCGAACCGTTCAAAGCGCTGGCCCGCAAATTGAATGCCGAGTTGAAGCGGCTGTTCCCGAAGGAAATCGAGATTCTGGCCGAGCCGGGACGGTTCATGGTGGCCACGTCAGCCACGCTGATAGCCAAGGTGATCGGCAAGGCCGAACGCGACGGCAAGCAGTGCTACTACATTAATGACGGCGTCTACCACACGTATTCAGGGGTCATTTTTGATCACTGCCACTATCCCGTCAAAGCCTTCAAAAAGGGCCCGACTCGGATTTGCGCCGTATTCGGCCCCACCTGCGACGCGCTCGACACGATCGGCCTGTCGGAGGAACTGCCGGACCTGGAGCGTGGGGATTTAGTCTATAGCGAAAATATCGGCGCCTACAGCCATGCCTCGTCGACCTGGTTCAACGGGTTTCCGCCGGCGAAGGTGCTGCATATCAACCAGTAGGCCGTCCGCAAACTGAGAAGAAAAAAGAAAACATCGAACACCGAACATCGAAGTGGTGAATGTTTCCCTTCAACTCTTCGAAGTTATTCGATATTTTACTGCGCATTGACCAATAAACGGGGCCAGGTGGCCCCGTCTCCAATTTGGAGCCGGGACGACCTCGTCCCGGAACGCCAAAAGCGAGACAGTTCATTCCTTGGCCTTCCCTTCGATGTTGGATGTTCGATGTTCATTGTTCGATGTTTTCCCCAATTCTTCCCGTCTCCCTAATGACTATTTTTTTACGGCTCTATGGCCACCCATTCGACGCGCGCATCCACAGACGTTACCGCGATGAATTTCAAATCGAAGTCCGACTGATCGTAGTACCCAATGGCGGGATTTCCGCCAATAACGGCCAGGGTTGGGAAACGACCCGTGTCGGCGTCCGTATCCAAATTGCTGACAGCGCCCCAACTCGACCCATTGGCGTCGCCAGCCTTGATATATTTCAAGTACCCGACGGCATTGTCGTAGCAAGCAATGGCCGGCGTGCCGTTGACGATTTTCATCGAGGTGTGCCAGATCGTTCCATTGGTATCGAGGCTCATCGGTACGCCCCAACTCACCCCGTTAGCGTCGTTCGCCCGCACGTATCTGAGATCGCCGTTGCAGGAATAGCTGATGGCGGGATTACCGTTCACGATCGCCAAAGAGGTTCCGTCCCCCACCATGCCGTTGGTATCCACGGACACGGGCGCAGCCCAGGCCGACCCGTCGGCATTACTGGCCCGGATGTATTTCAAGTGGCTCAGAGAGTCATCGCCGTAACTGATCGCCGGATTGCCGTTCACCACCGCCAACGAGGAGTCCACGCCGACAAATCCGTTGCTATCCAAAACCATAGACGCGCCCCACGTCGCGCCCGTGGCGTCGTTGGCCCGGATATATCTCAATAGGCCTTGGCCAGTTGTACGGATCCGACCGCGCCCGTCGCCAGCTTGGACGAAGTGATCGAACCGTTGGCAATACTCGAACTCGTTACCGCGTTTGTCGCCAGCTCGTTACTGCCCACAGCTCCCGCGGCGATTTTTCCGGTTGTTACGGCGTTAGGACTCAGCATCGCGGAAGTAATCGCGTTATTCGTCACACCGCCGGCCAGACACGCATAACTCACGGCTACGATCCGCTCGCGTGGCGCAAGCGCTTGAGAGTTTATCGCTATCTCCAAATAGAGCGGAGTATTGGTCAACGCCGCCCGAAGCGACCCGGGGATCGCATTGGACAGTCCGATTTGGGTCGTATAAAAACCATCCACGACAACAACGCTTTGGGTCTCCGAATAAACGGCCAAACCTCCGCTGGGAGCTGTATAGCAACGAAAAGCGAGCGCCACCACTCCGTTAGCCAGATTCGTGCCCTGCAGCAAACGTCCCTGGTAATTGACCAATTCCGGGATTTGTGCAAAGTTCACATAAGGATACAAACACGCGAGTACAACAAATAACACGCCGCTCCGCCATTTCATGGGGGCTACCTTTCCGTAGTTAGTTGTCGATTTTGTTATGAAGATCGAAGCGACCGACCGCTTCTCCTGCGGATCAAAGACTACCACGGCGGAGTAACGAAAGAAAAGGACTCTTTCGCGACGCGTCACAGGGAGTCGAGTTCCCGGTTCCAATGTCTGACGGTGACCTGCAGGAGCGCGGCGAAGCCGTTTTTGGTCCAGAACTGACCGGGTCCGGCGTGGTTATCAGCCCTTAAATTAGGATTCTGCTGAATAAGTCCAAAAAACGCCGACTCACGCCAGCCGCGTTGTCGACTCTGCGACTCACGCGGCAGAGTCGGCCTACATTAAAGACCAACGTTTGGATGGTATTAGCGCTGGCTGTTCCAATGATTGGAAAAAATTCCGGCGCATTTTCCAACCATTGGAAAAATCCGCGGTCAGCAGCAAGAGACCAACTCATAAGCAGTCTCTTAATTCCAGCCCCTCTCCGGCCGCTTATACTCAAGCCGAGTGGCCATCGGGGTCGCATCGCCAGATAGAGAACAAAAGATTAAACATTGAAGACGGCAAGGGATACATAAAGGGGGATAAAGCTATGAACGAAGGCAAGGAAGGGTTAAGGTTTAATTTGCCCCCTGAGACGACTTGATTCCGAGGCGACACAAACGAGGAGGAGAGCATGCAGTTCAAAATAGAAAAAGTGGATGTATGGATGGGGATGGCAGCAGATAAGCCCGGCGCTCTGGGCGAAATGCTCGAACGGATCAGCAAAGCCGGCGCCCAGTTGGAGTTCATCTTTGCCCGGCCCGCAGGGAAAGACCAAGCGGTCTTTTTCCTGGCGCCCGTAAAAGGGACTGCCGTGCTCAAAGCGGCTCGAACGATGGGAATCAAAAAATCCGAACAGATGGTTTCCTTCCGTATCCACGGACCGGATCGCGCCGGCCTGGGAGCGAAAATTGCCTGCGCCATGGGTTCCGAAGGAATCAACATTTCTGGATTTTCCGGCATGACCATGGCCAAACAATGCCTGGGCTATATGGGTGTGAATAAAAAGGACGCGGCTCGCGCTCAGAAGATCTTGAAGAAAATCCTGCAGCCGTAGCTTCAGAAGAAAATGGGCCGCACATGGCCGCAGCCTCAAAACAAAGAGAGCCATTGCGTCCGTGTGCGGACCGATCCTTCGCCCTGCCTAATTCGTCACCGCCGCCGACGTCATCTCGTAGGGCAGCGCGGAGATTTCGATCTTCGGGTTTTTCTCGACGAAATAGTTGATGGCCCAATCGGACGGGAACAGAACGGCCCAGTGATTCTCGCGGGTATGTACAAGCGCACAGCCCGTGGGCACTGTCGCGGCTTTCAGCGTTTCCTCGCCGACGGCGGGCGAGATCCAACGAAGGACTTTCCAAGGCGTAGGTTCCACGCGCGTTTCCGCGCCGTACTCGGTTTCCAGGCGATATTGCACGACTTCAAATTGCAGCGGTCCCACGGCGGCCAGCAGGCGGGCGCTGCTCTGCGCGCCCTGCTCGAGAAAAAGTTCCTGAACCACGCCTTCCTGCAAGAGCTGATCGACGCCGTCGCGGAAGCGTTTGTATTTCGCGGTATTCGGATTGTAGAGATAAACGAAGCATTCGGGAGTAAAGCGAGGAATTTCGTTGTAGAGAATCGCGGGATCGGCGGTCAGCGTGTCGCCCACCCCGAATTCCGAATGCCCCACGATGCCCAGGATGTCGCCGGGATAAGCCTCGTCCACCGTCTCGCGTTCGCGCCCAAAGACCTTGTGGGAGCTGGCCAGTTTGACCTTCTTGCCGGTGCGGCTGTGGGTCACAAACATCTCGCGCTCGAACTTGCCGGAACAAACCCGGATGAAGGCAATGCGGTCGCGATGATTCGGATCCATGTTGGCCTGAATCTTGAAAATGAACCCCGAGAACGAGTCGTGATCGTTGGGCACGACCGCTCCGCCCGACGTCCGGGGGCCGGGCAAGGCGGAATACCTTAAAAAATTATCGAGCATCAACTGGACGCCGAAATTATTCAGGGCGCTCCCGAAAAAAACGGGCGTCGTATCGCCGGCCAGCACGGCCGCCGGATCAAAATCGCCGCCCGCGCAATCGAGGATTTCGAGTTCCTCCACCACCTTGGCGTAGGCTTCCTCCGGCAGTCGATCCCGGACGAGCGGATCGGAAATGGCGCCGATAGACTCGGGCGCCCGGTAAGCGCCCCCGCCGGACAGCCGTTCGAAGAGATGCACCTTGCGCTCGCGCCGATCGATGACGCCTTTGAAATCCATACCCGTGCCCAACGGCCAATTCATCGGAAACACATGAATCTGCAGCACGCTTTCCAATTCGTCGAGCAGCGAAAGCGGGTCCCGCGACGGACGGTCGAGCTTGTTCATGAACGTAAAAATCGGAATCGAACGGCGGCGGCAGACCTCGAACAGCTTGCGGGTCTGGCTTTCGATGCCTTTGGCGGCGTCGATCACCATCACGACGGAGTCCACCGCCGTCAGCACCCGGTAGGTGTCCTCGGAAAAGTCCTTGTGACCCGGCGTATCCAGCAGGTTGACCTTGTAATGGTTGTAGTCGAACTGCAAGACCGTCGAACTGACGGAAATGCCTCGCTTGCGTTCCAGCTCCATCCAGTCGGAGGTCGACGCCCGCTGATTCTTGCGGGCCGTCACCGACCCGGCCAGTTGCACGGCGCCGCCATATAGAAGGAACTTTTCGGTCAGCGTCGTTTTCCCGGCGTCGGGATGCGAGATGATCGCGAATGTCCGTCGTTTTTCGATTTCGTCAAGAATGTTCAATCCACACCTCAAGGGACTCAAAGGGGCGTACTATTTAGCGTTTTACACGGCAAAGAGCAATGGTCTTCTTCAGGAAAATCCATAACGGGGGGCCTCTTGACACGGCCCTTCCTCAACGTCTGGCACTGAAAAGAAACCACCGGCTTACGCCGGCGGCTACGTAGCCGCGTCCGTAAGGACGTGGATTCTTACTCGTATGCGCGGGGGCCGCGTCAAGATGCACCCTCATAACTCATCGCGGGCAGGAATGCCCGCGCTCCGAAGAGACCAGGAACGGCTCAAAGGGCTCTTCGTTCAGCATTTCGTCGTCTTTCGGCCACACCCTGATGAAACTTCGCAGGATGTGCTTGTACGAGGTCATCTATTGTCACATCCCCCCACCCCGGCAATTGCAGAAGATATTCCAATAAAACGCCGCTGCCGAAGGCATCGAAGAGCGCGTCGTGCGCTTCCAAGCCGGGGCACATCGCCTCCACCTGCGTCAGCAGCTTTAATTCGGCCAGAATGTCCTCCAAGGCATGCGAAGCGAACTGCGGATAGGCCTGCCGCACAAGCTTTAGCGTGTCGATCCACGGGCCAAACCGATGAAAAGGCGCCCATTGCCGCACGATTTTTTTCTCAGTGCCGATGTTATGCGCGGCCAGCGGGCGTTCAATTAACCAGGCTCGCAGCGCCGGCCACAGAGCGGCCAGGCTGGGCGCCTGTTCGATTTCCGCCCGGAGCTCGTTATGCTTGCCTGGCGCGTGCGGATTGAACGGACGCGTCCCTACACGCACCAGGCTGGTGAAAAAGCAGTTTGGGATGACTTTCCCATTCTCCATCAAAACCATTCCGATTTGCCAGGGTTCGCTCGGCAGGGGGCGGACCACGCCGGTCGTTTCGAAGTCGATGATCGTAATACGGGCTTCGCGCGCAAGCATGGCGTTCACTTCGCAGGCCGTCTTTCTACCGGCACAGGGCAACCTTCGGCATCCACGCAAACCATGACTATTTTTCCATCGAAGGAAAGATTCCCGGTCCCCTTGCACGATCCACACCGGACAAACATTTTTACCCGCACCACCACGGAGGTTATGCCGACTCGTTCTACCCCGAATTGAAATTCGATCAAATCCCCCAGTCGCGCCGGCGCCATGAATTCGGCATGCTCAATGGCCCGGGTCACAAAATTCCGCCCCGGAAAGGTCCGGACGCTGGCAATGTAGGCCAGGCCGTCAATCACCGACAGCACATGCCCGCCAAACAGATAGCCGTACTGGTTTAGATGCTCCTGCCGGACAATAATATGGTGACCGTACGTTTTCATAAGCGCTCAAAGCCTGAATTAATCACAAATCGTTCCATAAGTCGAAAAGTAACAGAAGCCCGTCTTCGCCCGCCTGCGCATCGCTACGCGAAGCGTTGCGGGCAAGGAGAAGCCGGGCCGCCTTCAGGAGAATACTTTTCTTTGCGAAAACGAGAACCTATCGGGGAAATCCAGCCTATTAAACCTTAAAAAGAGCCCTGATCTGCCAAAAGCTTCAGACCTTAGAATATCGGCACTTTTTATGCTGAAACAAGCCCCAAGGCAGGCAGCGGTTGCCGACGACTCAAGGAAGTTATGTCATCACGAGCCGATACGTTCCGGGGAATGATGGTTGGAGTTGCCGCAGGCGTACTGCTCATCGCTGTTATGGCCCAGGCCTCCCAGAATGCAGCCGCTGCCCGCCTACCTCCCGGGCAAGGAACCGTCGTCCAAACTATTTCGTTTCAGTTGCAGGACGTGACCATCGTTCATGAAGCGAATTTCGACCGGATTGAGCTGAAAGACGGCGAGATTCCGGAGGATCTGCCGGGCGCGCCCGCCTTGCCGGTGCGCTACATCAACATCCTCCTGCCGGCCGGCGCCGATGTGATCGACGTGCAAGTGACGCCGACCCAAGAGCAATTAGCGGCTGAAAATGTCGTCCCCTATCCCATCCAACCGCCGGCGCCCCGCAGCGAAGCCGCCGTGGTTTTTGCGGAGGCGAATGCCCAGATTTATGGACAAACCGCGCTCTATCCCTCTTGGTCGGGGCAGGGAGACAAGGCACAGAAAATTCGCGGCTTCAGCATGGCGCCGGTCCGTTTGAATCCGTTGCGGTATGCCCCCGCCGAGAAAAAGCTCTACCTGGCTGAAGCCCTTACGGTAACCGTCAGTTATCGTCAGGAAGCCCTTCTCCAAAAAAGGATCTCGGCCCCCATTCCCCACGCTTTCAAGTCTCAAGTTCAATTGTTGGTCGTCAACCCGGATCAGCCGGGCGCTGAACCCGTCGTATCCGAAGAGAACGTTCCAAGCGAGCTGACGAGCGGCGGCCTCTGCGATTACCTCGTCATTACCAAGGCATCCCTGACCAATGCCTTTGCCGCCTTGACCCAACACCGGTCGGCCTACAATGGGTTCCATTGCGAGATTCTGTCCGTGGAATGGATCGACGCCCATTACGACGGCACGCGGCCTTCCGGCGGTTCCGACATCCAAACAAAAATCCGCCAGTGCATTAGCGATTATGTGCACAACCAAGGTACGGAGTTTGTCGTGCTGGGAGGCGACAACACCATTGTGGCCGATCGGGATTGCGCGGTGTCGAGCGGAAGCTACTCGAGCTCCAACATGCCGACCGATCTGTACTATGCCGGACTGGACGGGAATTGGGACGATTTCGATGCCGACGGCGTCTATGGCGAAGCGAATGTCGGCAGCAGTTTGAATGACGAAGGCGACCTGAGCGCGGATGTGTTTGTAGGACGAATTCCGATACGCACGGCTCAACAAGCCGCGGACTACATCAACAAAGTCATCTCCTATGAAACAACGCCTCCTTATCAACTCGTGAAGAATTTCGCCATGGGCGGCGTCCTGCTTTGGAATAGCTATACCAACACCCAAAGGCCGACGGATGCGATGAACGACGGACATTTGCCCTTCCAGGCCGCAAATCATCCAAAAGTCACCGATGCCGAAATGTGGGCTCGGCGAACCTTCCGCGACAGTGTTCAGGCCTACAATTGGCAGGCCGCTAAGATCGGCTGTCTTTTCGATACGCTGACCAGTTGGGATTCGGCGACCGGCGGCGATTATCCGGCTTCGTATGCCAATTTGAAGACCCACTTCAACGACGGCTGGAATTTCCTGATTTTCGACACGCACGGCGGCAATTCCACCTGGTCGGCTGAAGGCGGATCTTTCAATGCCACTCACGCTCTGTCCATGACGGGGCTTTGCGTTACCGTTTATACGATGGCCTGCAATTCCGGGGGTTTTGATGTTGCCGATCCGTCGCTCAGCGAAGGCTTCCTGCGATGCGCAAACGGAGGCGCTCTTTTGTACTTTGGTTGCAGCCGTTACGGCTGGGGGTCGCCCGATGCGCCGCCGGCCGACTCCTACAGCACGGGAGGAACATCCTCGTCCTTCATGCGCAAATTTCTCCAACTCATCTTTCAGAGCCATTACCTGAATTCCGGCGACGTGTTTTACCGGCATAAAGCGGCTTTCGTGAGCCAATCCGGCGCCAATGGGAGCTATCGCTGGGTCCAGTTTGGATTGAACTTCCAGGGAGATCCCGCCTTGAGCTTCGTGGTGGACAAGCCCACGGTAGGGGTGGCCGCAGAAAATTCGCCCATTTCGGAATCAAGCGCAACCCCGGCCGTCCTGAGATTCTTCCGCGACCATACGGAAGGCGCCATGACCATCCGCTACTCCTTGACCGGCAATGCCTCTCCTTCGACGAATTTCTCCTGTACCCCCGGGCTTTCGCAGCAAGGCTCAGTGATTATTCCTTCGGGCAGCAATGCCCTGTGCATTCTTATGCACCCCATCGACAACAATGTTCCCGAATCTGTCAAAGAGCTGACCTTGGCACTCGAAACCGACGGAGGCTACACGATTGGCGACTCGTGCTTTGCTTCGATTCTTTTGGAAGAAGACGATGCCGATCAGGATGGACTGCCGGACGATTGGGAGCATTACTACGAACTTGACGTCGGGGCGCCAAGTGCAGATCAGGATTCCGACGGAGACCATTATTCCGATTATGAGGAATACATCGCCGGCACCAGCCCCGTGGACACTTCCTCGAGTTTTTCATCCGGCGATTGCGTATACGACGGAAGCACGACCGCCGTAACCTTTCCAACTCAAGCTGGGCGTCTGTACACCATCGAATGGAACGACAGCTTGAACGCCGCCGCATGGCAAATCCTGCTTCATAATTTAGTTGGAACGGGCTCGCCTGTAATCGTTCCCGATACCCCCAACGGCGAACACCGATTCTACCGAATCAAAGTTCAACTTGATTATTGAGTAATGAACCCTGCTGGAAGTCACGCCTAACCGGATAAGTCCTGTAAGATGTAAGAGTTTTGCCTACACATTCATACTGACAGGCAACAAAAGTAAGGGTATTCTCATCATGTGCCATTGCATAATCTTATAATGTCTTCTAACCAAGTTTTACGCACAAGGTTGACCGGCATTGAAAGCCCTTCGATCGAATTAGTGAAGCCGCTATCCAGATACGTAACCGCCATAAGCACGTACGATGAAAAGATGCATGCGAGGTAGCTGCCTATGAAAAGATATCCGGCCTTGGCGATGTTGATTTCCGCATTAACGACAACCATTGCTTCGGCTCAGACAATATTCATGGACGGCATCAGCGTCAGCAACGATTACGTTCGCCATGTAGGATTAATTGATGTAGCAGGATGGAATACCAGCCATACGGGCGAAGTCAGACATTTGGGAATAAGCTACGGACAACTTGTAGGCATCGATCCTTCCACCGGCATGTCGATCACCAACGAACAAAACTTGTTGCCGCTCAAGGTCCATTCCGTCGTAGCCGTCAGTAACATCACCGCTCTTTCAGGAATTTTTGGCAATGGCATTGGCATCACGAATCTGCCGTCTAACGCGTTTACGGAAACCGATCCGCTTTTCATCCTTTGGCTGGGAACTAACACCTACATCCGAACAGAAGCAGATCCTCTATGGACGTCCGCCAGCAACCTATATTATCTAAAGAATCAAGTCCATGCCCTCTTCGCTACCGGAACACCTGTATATGCGGAAAGTGACCCGCTCTTCGCCATCTGGCTAGGCACGAATTCCTACCTCCAAACCGAGGCCGATCCGATTTGGATTGCCGCCAGCAACTCCTATTACCTCAAAGC